>ERZ809209.145-NODE-145-length-52406-cov-21.227465_pt1 | contig 52406 bp, 29 predicted proteins | sample MGYA00520514_ERZ809209 | MGnify/ENA primary metagenome ERZ809209 (study PRJEB31576, sample SAMEA3212657) | Homo sapiens | biome: human-gut; feature: human gut; material: fecal | place: Sweden | collected 2012 ...
TCTTCGGAACTCCGGGATTGGTTACTATGTTTGAAATGTATGATGTGCTTCACGAAAAGATGCAGACTTGCAAGAAACCGATTTTTCCCATTCTTCCTTCCATTAATACAGCCGGAGCAGAGGTTTCCGCCTTCCTGGCAAAAGGGCATGTGAATTTTGCAGACGAAGTGACCTTGGGTACTGCCCTTTCACGTATCGTCAATGCTCCTAAACCTGCAGTTCCTGAAATTGAACTGTTCGGAGTAGACGTTCCGAGGATTCGTCGCATTATCGATTCTATTCCGGAAAATGGTTATATTGCTCCCAATTACGTACAAGCATTACTGCATGCTGCCGGTATTCCGCTGGTAGATGAGTTTGTTTCCGATAATAAAGAGGAGATAGTAGCCTTTGCCCGTCGGTGCGGATTCCCGGTAGTTGCCAAAGTCGTTGGTCCTGTGCATAAATCGGATGTCGGTGGTGTAGTTCTGAACATCAAAAGCGAGCAACATCTGGCACTGGAATTCGACCGTATGATGCAGATTCCTGATGCAAAGGCAATTATGGTACAGCCGATGCTGAAAGGTACGGAACTGTTTATCGGTGCAAAGTATGAAGAGAAGTTCGGTCATGTGGTACTTTGCGGTTTGGGAGGTATTTTTGTGGAGGTGCTGAAAGATGTGTCTTCCGGTCTGGCTCCGCTTTCCTACGAAGAAGCCTACTCAATGATTCATTCGCTGCGTGCCTATAAAATCATTCAGGGAACACGGGGACAAAAAGGAGTCAACGAAGATAAGTTTGCTGAAATTATTGTTCGTTTGTCCACCTTGCTACGTTTCGCCACAGAAATCAAAGAAATGGATATAAATCCGCTTTTAGCTACGCAAAAGGCCGTTATAGCAGTCGATGCGCGTATCAGGATAGAAAAATAGGACTATTCTTTCATTCATTGAGACATATTTACTATCTTTCCGCTGTGATTTTTCCTACATTTGGTAACTCAAACGGAAAGATAGAAAACACGTATGTTTATGAAGAAAGTTCTAATACTTTTGATCTGTTTAATAGGCTATCAGATAGGCTGCCATGCACAAATGGCGGACGAACATTACTATTTTAAAAATCTTAGTGTACAAAACGGCTTATCCCAGAATACGGTCAATGCAATTTTGCAGGACAGACAAGGTTTTATGTGGTTCGGTACGAAAGATGGCTTGAATAGATATGACGGTTTGTCATTTCGTAGATTCAAACATGATGACCGTACGCGGCGGAGCATCGGTAATAATTTTATCACAGCACTTTATGAAGATGCGAAAGGAGATATCTGGGTAGGTACCGATGTCGGACTTTATATCTATTATCCTGAAAAAGATTCTTTCCGGCACTTTGCCGAATTGAGTGAGGAAAACACTAAAATAGAACATACTGTAACTGCAATTTCCGGAGACAACAAAGGATGTGTCTGGGTGGCGGTAGAATCACAGGGGTTATTTTGTTATGACCTGGAGGAAGGAAAACTCCGGAACTATACATTAAAGAATTTTTCTTTTCTTACCACCAATATCCAGTCTTTTGTCTTCGATAATAGCGGAACTCTCTGGATCGGTTGCTATGGTGACGGGCTTTTTTATTCGAAAGACCGTTTAAAAACTCTTCAGCCTTATGTTTCGCCCGTAGATAATCGGGAAATCTATGCCAATGATGTCGTGACATCTCTGGTGAGAGGAGCATATAATTGTCTATATGTAGGTTCTTTAAAAGGAGGAGTGAAAGAGCTGAACCTGACTTCCAACAAACTGCATGACTTGCTTTCGGAGGATGAAAGTGGAGAGTCTGTTTTTTGTCGTGAACTGCTGGTTGCTTCTGACAATGAATTGTGGATTGGTGCAGAATCGGGACTTTATATTTATAATCTCCGGACGGCCAAATATGTTCATTTGCGCAGTTCGATTAACGATCCTTATTCTTTGTCCGATAATGCTATTTATTCATTGTGCAAGGATCGTGAGGGCGGCATTTGGATCGGTTCTTACTTTGGCGGTGTGAACTACTATCCGCGTTTTTATACGTATTTCGAAAAATATTATCCGAAAGGAACAGATAATGGTTTGCATGGAAAACGGGTACGTGAGTTCTGCCTGGATAATCAGGGTATTCTGTGGATTGGTACGGAAGACGGTGGTTTGAACCGTTTCAATCCGAGGACCAAGACTTTCTCCTTTTTTACACCTAGCAGTGCTTTTACAAATGTGCATGGGTTGTGTTTGATTGATAATTATCTTTGGGTAGGAACCTTCTCAAAAGGAGTGAAAGTGGTGGATACGCATACAGGGGCTATTGTGAAAACCTATCAGAAAACAGATTCTCCCCGTTCATTGATAGACAATAGTGTGTTCTCTATTTGCCGTACAACGACAGGTGATATTTACCTGGGAACTTTATTCGGCTTGCTCCGATATAATAAACAGTCTGATGATTTCGACCGGATACCGGAACTGAACGGCAGGTTTGTATATGATATAAAGGAAGATTCCGGCGGTAATCTATGGCTGGCAACTTATGCAAATGGAGCTTATTGCTACAATGTGAGCGAAAAGAAATGGAAGAACTATTTGCACGATGAAAATAATTCGAAGAGCCTTCCGTATGACAAAGTATTGAGCATCTTTGAAGACTCTCACCGGCAAATCTGGCTGACTACCCAAGGAGGAGGGTTCTGTCGTTTTCAGCCGGAAACAGAAACATTCGTCAATTATAATTTGTCTGCCGGATTGCCGAACGATGTCGTATACCAGATTGTGGAGGACAAAGACGGATTTTTGTGGTTGACAACCAACAACGGTCTGGTTTGCTTCCGACCTACCACTGGAGTGATGAAAGTATATACCACCTCCAATGGTTTGTTGGGCGACCAGTTTAATTATCGTTCAAGCTTTGAGACCGAGGATGGTACGATCTATTTGGGTAGCATTGATGGTTTTATCGCTTTTAATCCTAAGAATTTCTCGGAGAATAAGTTCATTCCGTCTGTTGCCATTACTGATTTCTTTCTGTTTGGTAAGGAGGTATATGCCGGTGAACCGGGATCTCCGTTGGAGAAGAGTATAACTTTCTCCGACCAGCTTGTGCTTCAATCCAATCAGAACTCTTTTTCTTTCCGTGTAGCAGCATTGGATTTCCAGGCTCCGAAAACGAGCCGGATTATGTATAAACTGGAGGGATTTGATACGGATTGGCTGACGGTTGGCGAAAGCCCTATCGTTACTTATTCCAATCTTCGTTATGGTGATTATACCTTCCGGGTGAAGGTTGCTAACAGTGACGGTGTATGGAGTGACGACGAAGTGTCATTAGGGGTACATATTCTTCCTCCTTTTTATCTCTCTATATGGGCGTATTGTGTGTATGCTCTGCTGATTATCGGCTGCTCCCTGTATACGGTTATGTATTTCAAGAGACGTAGTAACAGCAAGCACCGCAGGCAGATGGAGAAATTCGAGCAGGAGAAGGAACGTGAAGTTTACCATGCAAAGATTGATTTCTTTACGAATGTGGCTCATGAGATACGTACACCGCTAACATTGATTAAAGGCCCGTTGGAAAACATTATATTGAAGAAACAGGTCGATGCGGAAACGCGGGAAGATCTGAATGTAATGAAGCAGAATACGGAACGATTGTTGAACCTGACTAACCAGTTACTTGACTTCCGTAAAACGGAAAGTCAGGGATTCCGCTTGAATTTTGCGAAATGCAATGTAACGGAGGTACTGAAGGAGACTCATGTGCGTTTCACTTCCCTTGCCAAACAGAAAGGTTTGGAATTCACCTTGCAAGTGCCTGAAAAGGACTTTTATGCACATGTGAACCGGGAGGCGTTTACGAAGATTATCAGTAATCTGTTGAACAATGGGGTGAAGTATGCTGAAAGCTACGTACATATATCTTTGGAGGTGTCGGAAGCGGATGATAATAATTCATTCCGTATTCGTACAGAGAATGATGGAGTAATTATTCCTAATGAGATGAAAGAGGAAATTTTCAAACCTTTCGTTCGTTTTAATGAAAAAGAAGACGGAAAGGTGACCACTGGAACAGGAATCGGCTTAGCTCTTTCCCGTTCATTGGCAGAACTGCATCAAGGAACCCTGGCTATGGGAGAAGGGGAAGAAAATAACACCTTCTGTCTGACTTTGCCGATCGTTCAGGATATGACAATAACCTTAACACCGGAACCGGAAGTTGAAATAGGCAGGATGAATGAAGTTTCTGTTGGAGAGACGGAAAAGAAAGATAACCGGCCTACAGTGCTGGTTGTAGAAGATAATCCGGATATGCTTGCCTTTGTAGTGCGTCAGCTATCGAAAGAATATACTGTATTGACTGCTACTAACGGGGAGGAAGCGCTACGAGTGTTGGATGGCAATTATGTGAATCTAGTGGTTAGTGATGTTGTGATGCCTGTGATGGATGGTTTTGAACTGTGCAAGACAATTAAGTCAGATTTGAATTATAGTCATATTCCCGTTATACTGTTGACTGCGAAGACGAATATCCAGTCTAAGATAGAGGGAATGGAATTGGGAGCAGACGCTTATCTGGAGAAACCTTTCTCTGTGGAATATTTGCAGGCTTGTGCTTCCAGCCTTATTCAGAATAGAGAGAAACTACGTAAGGCTTTTGCACAGTCTCCTTTTGTGGCTGCCAATACGATGGCGTTGACAAAAGCTGACGAAGATTTTATAAAGAAACTGAATGAAGTAATTCAGGTGAATTATAGCAATCCGGAGTTTAGTATGGATGATATGGCGGATAGCCTGAATATGAGTCGTTCCAATTTCTATCGGAAGATAAAGGGCGTCTTGGATTTGAGTCCGAATGAATATCTTCGTTTGGAGCGTTTGAAGAGAGCTGCTCAATTATTGAAAGAGGGAGAAAATCGGGTAAATGAGATTTGTTATATGGTAGGGTTTAATTCTCCGTCTTATTTTGCCAAGTGTTTCCAGAAGCAATTTGGAGTGTTACCCAAAGATTTTGTAAGTTAATATTAATTTATAGCTATAAAGATAAGGTAAAAAGGAGCTTTTAAAAGAATGATTTGATGAAAAAGTATGTAAATTTGTTCGTTTTCGTATTCATGATAGGTGCTTGTCTTTCGCAGGGGAGAGCACAGACAAAGTCTGCAGTGAGTTATAAGAATCCGGTTGTAGATATTGCCATGCCCGACCCTACGGTGATTAAAGCTGCAGATGGTTATTTTTATGTGTATGCTACCGAATCTACCAGAAACGTTCCGATCATGAAGTCGAAAGATTTGGTGGAATGGACGTATTGCAACACTGCATTCACGAATAAAACTCGTCCCAGGTTTGAACCTAAAGCTGGAATTTGGGCACCTGACATTAATTATATCAATAATAAATATGTGCTTTATTATGCGATGTCGGTGTGGGGAGGAGAACAGACGTGCGGAATTGGAGTAGCTACGGCCGACTCTCCACAGGGACCTTTTACAGATCATGGTAAGATGTTCCGTAGTAATGAGATCGGTGTACAGAACTCGATCGATCCCAGCTTCCTGCAATATGAAGGGAGAAACTATCTGGTTTGGGGCAGCTTCCGGGGAATATATGTGATTGAGCTGACTGAAGATGGTCTGTCATTGAAGCCGGGAGCGGAAAAAAAGAGAATAGCAGGAACTGCTTTTGAAGCTGCCTATATTCATAAGCACGGCGATTATTATTATATGTTTGCCTCTATCGGAAGTTGTTGCGAGGGGATTAGGAGTACTTATAAAGTTGTAGTGGGCCGCTCTAAAAAAGTCTGGGGACCCTACAAAGATAAGTCGGGTAAACCGATGTTGAAAAATGGTTATTCTTTGGTGATAGGTGCGAATGATCATTTTGTAGGCAATGGGCACGGTTCGCAGATTATCCGGGATGATGCCGGACAAGACTGGCTTCTGTATCATGGATTTTCAAGATCAACTCCGGAGAACGGACGTATTCTGTTGTTGGACCAGATCAAGTGGGACCATGAAGGTTGGCCTTACGTAGAGGGAGGATCTCCTTCTTACGAAACACAAAAAGCACCTGTATTTAATAACTGATTTTCAAATAAACCAATTATAATCTTAAATACCACAAGCATGAAACATACCCCTATTAGCAGGCGGGATTTTCTAAAGAATTTAGGCATAGCTGGGGCTGGCACTCTTCTTGCAGCAAGCCCTTGGCTTTCTGCTTTTTCGGAGGTGATGAACACCTCAAACGAGAAGTGTCGTCTGGCAATTATCGGGCCTGGTTCCCGGGGACGGTTTTTAATGGGATTTTTAGCTAAGAACCCCAAAGTCGATATTGTAGCATTGTGCGACATTTATAAACCGTCTATTGAGAACGCATTGAAACTTGCACCTAATGCCAAAGTGTATGGTGACTACCGGGAAGTGTTGGAAGATAAGTCGATAGATGCTATACTCGTAGCTACCCCTCTTAGTTCGCATTGTAAAATCGTGTTGGATGCTTTCGACGCAGGAAAGCATGTATTTTGTGAGAAGTCGATAGGTTTTACGATGGAAGAGTGTTACCGTATGTATCAGAAACATCGTAGCACGGGAAAGATTTTCTTCACTGGTCAACAACGTTTGTTCGACCCTCGTTACATCAAAGCGATGGAGATGATTCATGCGGGTACCTTTGGTGAAATAAATGCAATCCGTACCTTTTGGAACCGGAATGGCGATTGGAGACGCTCGGTACCTTCACCCAATCTGGAACGTCTGATAAACTGGCGTCTTTACAAGGAATTCTCGAAGGGACTGATGACGGAACTCGCTTGCCACCAGCTTCAGATCGGAAGTTGGGCTTTGCGTAAGATTCCCGAGAAGGTGATGGGGCATGGTGCCATTACTTATTGGAAGGATGGCAGGGATGTGTATGATAATGTGAGTTGTGTATATGTCTTTGATGATGGGGTGAAGATGACGTTCGACTCCGTTATATCCAATAAATTCTATGGACTGGAAGAACAGATCATGGGTAACCTTGGTACGGTAGAACCGGAAAAAGGAAAATACTACTTTGAGAATGTGGCTCCTGCACCGGCTTTCCTGCAGATGGTGAATGATTGGGAAAACAAAGTATTCGATTCTCTTCCTTTTGCCGGAACGAGTTGGGCTCCGGAAACTGCAAATGAGAACACTGGAGAGTTCATTATTGGAGAACGTCCTAAGAGTGACGGTACGTCCTTGTTGCTGGAAGCGTTCGTTGAAGCCGTCATAACACAAAAACAACCGGAAAGAATAGCGGAAGAAGGATACTATGCAAGTATGCTTTGTTTGCTGGGACATCAGGCACTGGAGGAAGAGCGGACGCTCTACTTCCCCGATGAATATAAAATAGACTATCTGAACCATCAATCTGTAAAAACACTCGAAGCAGTATGAAAGACACGATTGTAACCGCACGACGTAAGAAAATAGAGTTAATTACTTTACTCGTTTGTTTTGTAGTATCTAATTTGCTACATCTTTATGCAATTATTGCTTATCATGCACCATTTACGGAGATGATAACGTCTATTTTTTATATAATTATATTTACTTTTGTGCTTTATGCTTTCTGGGGGATTTTGCGTCTCTTGTTTTATGGAATGCAAGCACTGTTTAAAAAGAAAAGCAGGAGTTGATAGTTTTCTTGCATAATTTTAAAGAAGAACTTAATCAATATCAATGAAAATAAATAATTTATGGTAACACGAAGGGATTTTTTGAAAACGATGTCGATGGCTTCAGCCGGATTGGCATTGGGAACCGGTGATTTATTACATGCGCAAGCCGCTTCACCTAAAAAAAGAAGAGGTGACAAAGTGAAGATTGCTTATATCGGCATTGGTAACCGCGGAGAGCAGATTATTGAAGACTTTGCACGGACTGGTATGGTGGAAGTGGTGGCTTTATGTGATGTAGATATGGGTGCCAAACATACACAAAAGATAATGGCTAAATATCCGAAAGCAAAGCAGTTTAGGGATTTTCGCCAAATGTTTGATAAGGCCGGTAACGAATTTGATGCTGTAGCAATTGCTACTCCCGACCATTCGCATTTCCCGATCAGTATGCTGGCTTTGGCTTCCGGAAAGCATGTATATGTAGAGAAACCGTTGGCACGTACTTTCTATGAAGCGGAACTGTTGATGCAAGCTGCGCTTAAACGTCCGAACCTGGTTACTCAAGTAGGAAATCAGGGACATTCTGAAGCAAACTATTTCCAGTTTAAAGCCTGGATGGATGCGGGAATTATCAAAGACGTTACTGCTATCACTGCCCACATGAATAACCCACGTCGTTGGCATAAATGGGACACTAATATTTATAAACTTCCTTCCGGGCAGCAACTGCCGAAAGATCTGGACTGGGACACTTGGCTCGGAGTTACTCCTTATCACGAGTATAATAAAGATTATCATTTGGGACAATGGCGTTGTTGGTATGATTTTGGTATGGGAGCATTGGGCGACTGGGGAGCACATATCCTCGACACGGCTCACGAATTCCTGGAACTGGGATTGCCATACGAAGTCACTATGCAATACGCAAATGGACATAATGATTATTTCTTCCCATATTCTTCCACGATTCTCTTCCGTTTCCCGCAACGTAAAGGAATGCCACCGGTAGATATTACCTGGTATGATGGTTTGGATAATCTTCCTCCTATTCCTGCTGGTTATGGAGTTTCGGGATTAGATCCGAACATCCCGGTAACTAATCAGGGAGATACTCCGAAATCTAAGTTGAATCCTGGAAAAATCATTTATACTAAGGATTTGATCTTCAAGGGTGGTAGTCATGGAAGCACTTTGTCTATTATTCCGGAAGAGAAAGCCAAAGAGATGGCAGACAAGTTGCCGGAGGTTCCTAAAAGTCCTTCCAATCACTTCGAGAATTTCTTGCTGGCATGTCAAGGTATTGAAAAGACACGCTCGCCGTTCGAAATCAATGGTGTGTTGAGTCAGGTATTCTCACTGGGTGTGATGGCTCAACGACTTAATACACAGTTGTTCTTTGACCCTCGTACGAAGCAGATTACAAATAATGAATTTGCTAATGCAATGCTGGCGGGACTTCCACCGCGTAAAGGTTGGGATGAATTTTATAAATTATAAATAGAAAATAGCCTTTTCCATTCCTTCTTCGAATATAAGGGAGTGGGAAAGACTAATCAATGATTATGAAGAAGAATATCGTATTAACTTTACTTTTATTCTGTGCCGCTTCTTTAGGTGCACAGAATTGGGAACCTCTTTTCAATGGAAAGAACCTGAAAGGATGGAAGAAATTGAATGGCAAAGCCGAGTATAAAATTGTAGATGGTGCCATTGTCGGTGTATCTAAAATGGGAACACCCAATACTTTTTTGGCAACGACAAAGAATTATGGTGACTTTATCCTTGAGTTTGACTTCAAGGTCGATGACGGTTTAAATTCCGGAGTACAGCTTCGTAGTGAAAGCAAGAAAGATTATAAGAAGGGTCGTGTACACGGTTATCAGTTTGAGATCGATCCTTCCAAACGCGCTTGGTCAGGTGGTATCTATGATGAGGCACGTAGAAACTGGCTTTATCCTTTGACGCTGAATCCGTCGGCAAAAACCGCTTTTAAGAATAACGCATGGAATAAAGCTCGTATTGAGGCTGTAGGTAACTCAATCCGTACCTGGATAAACGGAGTGCCTTGTGCTAATATCTGGGATGATATGACTCCTGTGGGCTTCATTGCTTTGCAGGTGCATGCCATTGGAAATGCGGCAGATGAAGGTAAAACAGTTAGTTGGAAAGATATCCGCATTTGTACGACGGACGTAGAACGCTATCAGACACCGGAAGCGCAAGCTGCACCGGAAGTAAATTTAATTGCCAACACGATTTCTCCGAACGAAGCAAAAGAAGGATGGACGCTATTATGGGATGGCAAGACTACTGACGGATGGAGAGGTGCTAAACTTTCTACTTTCCCCGCGAAAGGCTGGAAGATAGAAGATGGCATTCTGAAAGTGATAAAGAGCGGTGGTGCTGAATCTGCTAATGGCGGTGATATCGTGACTACCCGTAAATACAAGAACTTTATTCTGAAAGTAGATTTCAAAATTACTGAAGGTGCAAATAGCGGAATTAAATATTTCGTAAACCCGGATATGAATAAAGGTGCAGGTTCTGCTATCGGTTGTGAATTCCAGATTCTTGATGATGACAAACATCCTGATGCAAAACTGGGTGTGAAAGGTAACAGAAAGCTGGGCTCGTTGTATGATCTGATTCCGGCTCCTAAGGATAAACCTTTCAACAAGAAAGAATTTAATACAGCTACCGTTATCATAAAAGGCAACCATGTAGAACATTGGTTGAACGGAGTTAAATTGATTGAATATGATCGTAACAATGATATGTGGAATGCATTGGTAGCATATAGTAAATATAAAAACTGGCCTAATTTCGGAAATCCGGAGGAAGGAAATATTCTTCTTCAAGACCACGGAGACGAAGTATGGTTCAAGAATGTGAAGATTAAAGAACTGAAATAAGACGTATTCCATGTTATTGTGGAAGATGCGTCATAATACCTTATGATTTTTATTCAGGCACGAATTGCACAGATTGCGCGGTTGCTACTTTATTAGAACAACCGTGAAATCCGTGTAATCTGTGCCTGATTTGTCCTGCTATACGATGCAAGTCCCTATTCAACATATTTATAAACCGTCCCATGATGGTAACGGACTGCTTTATGCCTGGTTTCTTTCCATGCATACGCGGGTGGATATTATTCTATATAGCCAGAAAGCGGAAGAAGAATTGTTGCTTGTGGTCAATCGTATGTATGATGCATTGTGTCGGTTGGAAAAGATAGCGAACTTTTATGATCCGGCCAGTGAATTGTCTTTTGTCAACCGGACAGCTTCCGTTTCTCCGGTCGTTCTTAGCGAAGAACTTTATTCAATGATTGATTTATGCCTGGAATACAACGAGAAAACCCTGGGATGCTTTGATGTCACAGTCCATTCGGAAAATTACAATCAAAACACGATACACTCGGTACATTTATCACCTGAAGATCATAGCATCTATTATTCACAGCCGGGAATTGCTGTCAACTTGTCCGGTTTCCTCAAAGGGTATGCTTTGGAAACAATTAAAACCATATTGAATGAGTGTGTGATAGAAAATGCACTGATAAATATGGGAAACAGTTCTGTTCTTGCTTTAGGTAATCATCCGGTTGGAACGGGATGGAGAGTCAATGATATACTTCTTTATGATGAGTGTCTTACAACCTCCGGCAATGACTCTCCTGAACTTCGGCATATTGTTTCTCCTCAAGATGGGAAATTGGTGGAAGGTGCCCGACAGATATCTGTAGTTACAACAAATGGGGCAATAGGAGAAATATTGTCTACCGCTTTGTTTGCTGCTGACAGCGAACAAACTAAAGCTTTGATGGGTATATATGCACAATGTCGTGTATATATATATCCACCATGCTGAATATATATACTCACCGTGCTGGACATATATACCCACCATATTGGTCATATATATATCCAATGATACTTATCCAACTATATCTGACGGCCTTTTTGAACATATTCTGCTATTTATAGGTCGGTTTCTTTTATCCGTTTAATTGCTTTTTGCCTTACTTTGCGTTATTAATAGTCAATCTAATGTGTATATGAAAAATAAAATTTTATTGCTGGGCTTATTTTGTTGTAGCCTGATTTCGGCAAAAGCACAAGTTTTACTCGACAAAGGAATCGGAAAAAATAGTTTTCCTATTGTTTCTTCATCAACGAATGCAGTTATTTGCTTTGACGGAAAAGATGCAACTGTAGTACGTAAGAGTGCTTCTCTTTTTGTGGATGATGTTCGTCGTGTGACGGGGCAAGAGTTGAAAATGGAGGAAAGCAAGCCCGGAAAAGTATCTGCGCGGTATGCGATTATTGCCGGTACTATAGGAGAAAGCGGATGGATTGATGTTTTGGCATCGAAAAATAAAATAGATACAGCTGCCATTGCCGGAAGTTGGGAGCGTTATATGATAGAAGTGGTCAATAATCCTATTCCGGGCATAAAGAAAGCAATTGTCGTAGCTGGAAGTGACAGGCGTGGTACTGCTTACGGACTTCTTTCCATATCAAAAGCAATAGGAGTATCTCCTTGGTACTGGTGGGCGGATGCTCCAATCAAACAGCAAAAACAAGTTAGTGTAAAAGTTGATAAGTTCATTTCTAAAACACCGTCTGTCAAGTTCAGAGGGATATTTATCAATGATGAGGACTGGGGACTCTATCGTTGGTCAAAACGCAATTTTGAAAAAGAACGTGGAAACTTCGGACCGAGAACGTATGCAAAGGTGTGTGAACTGCTGTTGCGTCTTCAGGCTAATTATCTTTGTCCGGCTATGCATGACGCATCCATGGCATTCCACCGTATTCCTGAAAATCGCCTGGTAGCGGATAGCTTTGCTATTGTCATGGGATCCTCTCATTGTGAACCGTTATTGTTTAACACGGCAAGTGAGTGGAAGCGTGATAAAATGGGTGAATGGGACTATATCAATAATAAGGATGGAGTCAACAAAGTGTTGAAATCACGTGTAGATGAATGTGCTCCGTTTGAAAATGTATATACTTTGGCTTTGCGTGGATTGCACGACCGGGCAATGAATGCAAGCAATAATATGAGCGATAGAAAGGAAATGCTTCAGGAAGCTTTGATGGCACAAAGGCAAATGTTGGTGGATGCAATCGGCAAGCGTGCTGAAGATATTCCTCAAGCCTTTACTCCTTATAAAGAGGTACTCGATGTATACGATCAGGGATTGGAACTTCCGGATGATGTGACTATTATCTGGCCGGATGATAATTATGGATATATGAAACGTTTGAGTAGTCCGAAAGAGCAGAAACGTTCCGGACGTTCGGGAGTATATTATCATTCTTCTTATCTGGGTAAACCTCACGATCATCTTTGGATGAACACAACTTCACCCACATTAATGTATGAAGAACTACGTAAAGCATACGACTTGACGGCCGACCGTATCTGGCTGCTCAATGCCGGAGACATCAAATCATGTGAATTTGCTGTTGATTACTTCCTGACGATGGCTTTTGATATTGATTCATTCAACTTTGAAAGAGCGGCAAATTATCGTACCGAATGGTTGTGTGGCATGTTGGGCGATGACTATCGGACTGAATATCAGGATGTAATAAACTCTTTCTATAAACTGGCCTTTGCACGTAAACCGGAGTTTATGGGATGGGGTTACCAGTGGGCTACTGACAAACACGGAAGAGAACGGAATACAGATACTGATTTCTCACTTGCTAATTATCGTGAAGTGGATATTCGTTTGGCTGAATATCGTCGGATAGGGAATATGGCAGAGAAAATTTTGAAAGCTCTGCCGGAAGATAAGAAGGCATGTTATTATCAATCATTATATTATCCGGTCAAAGGATGTGAACTGTTGAATCGTATGATTCTCAACGGACAGAGAAATCGTTGGTACTCTATTCAGCAAAGGGCAACTACCGCAGAATTGGAGAAAATGACTAAGGCTTGTTATGACAGTCTGGAAGTAATTACAAAAGGATATAACTCATTACTTGGAGGTAAATGGGATCATGTAATGACCATGAAACAAGGATTTGCCGCAGCCTACTTTGAACTCCCGGCTCTGCGGAAGGTTAATTTGGCACCTACAGCCTCTTTGGGTATATTAGCTGAAGGAGAAGATATTCTGAAAGGGCAGAAAAGCTTCCATTCATTGCCATCTTTCAACACATATTTCCGTCAATCATATTACGTAGACGTTTTCAATAAAGGAGCGACTCCTCTGAAATGGAAAGCATCGGTATCAGATAGTTGGATTCTGTTAAGTCAAAAAGCCGGAGAAACTGCCATGGAAAATCGTATAGAAGTCTCAATCGACTGGGCTAAGGTCCCGACTGGTGAGAAAGTATTCGGAACAATGGAAATCACATCTGATCGTGGTGAGAAGGAGAATGTCTATATTTCAGTCTTCAACCCTTCTTCTCCGTCATTAGCTGAAATGGACACTTTATTTGTAGAGCACAATGGATATGTTTCTATTGATGCTGCCGGTTTCCACCGGAAGGTAGAGAACAAAGCAATTCAAATGAGAACGATTCCTAACTTGGGAATAGAAAATACAGCTATTCAACTAGGTGATCCGACAGCCGCTCCACAGCGGACTGCAGGTCGCAGTACTCCTCGCCTGGAATATGATTTCTATACGTTCGAACAAGGTTCGGTTGATGTTTACACATACGTATTGCCTACATTTACCTTAAGTAAGGACCGTGGGTACGCCGGACATGAAGCAACGAATGTGGAAACGAAATATGGAGTATGTATTGACGAAGGTCCTGTGATGAATCCTTCTACTTCTTCTTTTGAGTATGCACAAATCTGGTACGAAAGTGTGTTGAAGAACTGTAGAATAAACAAAACCACTTTGCATATCGACAAACCGGGTAAACACACAGTGAAAATTATATGTGGCGATGCCGGAACTGTTCTGCAAAAGATTGTTTTGGATTTTGGAGGGATGAAGCGTTCTTATTTAGGTCCGCAACCGACGAGAAAATAGAGGCATTTTAAAGATTACAATGGTTGTTTTAACTGTGGTTGATCAGGTTAAGCATGAAAAAATACCTTTTACTTTTGTTATTCTTACTATTAGCTATATTGGTTAAGGCTAATCCGGTGAAGCAGATGTTGGAACGTTTTCAGAAAGGTCTTTCCAGCCGATTCGAAATTGAAGTCAGTTCTTATTCCGATCAGAACGACTATTTTGAATTGTATGGTGGCGGACGAAAAGTCACGGTACGTGGTAATAATTATGTGAGCGTTGCTTTTGGTATTAATTGGTATCTGAAGTATTATTGCCATGCCCATGTCTCTTTTTGTGAGGACCAATTACCAAATTTGCCAGTTGATCTACCACAGGTAAAAGAGCGTCATACGACTAAGCTATCTGATAATTTTTATATGAATTATTGCACTTTTAGCTATACTACAGCTTTCTGGGATTGGAAACGTTGGGAACGTGAGATAGATTTGATGGCTATGAGCGGCATTAATATGCCGATGGCTATGGTTGGAGCAGAGGTTGTATGGCGAAACACCTTGTTAAAATTTGGGTATACACTTTCTGAAGTGAAGGAGTTTTTGTGCGGGCCAGCTTATTTGGGATGGTTATTGATGGGGAATCTTGAAAACATTGGTGGTCCGTTACCTGATGAATGGTTTAATGAACAGATAGCTTTGCAGAAGAAAATAGTTGCCCGTATGCGTGAGTATGGAATGAGACCTGTTTTCCAGGGATTTTTTGGGATGGTTCCTTCCTCATTAAAAGAAAAATTCCCGGAAGTACGTCTGATAGAACAAGGATTGTGGAACTCACTGCAACGTCCTCCAATACTTGATCCTACCGATCCATTGTTTGAACAGATGGCAAAGGTGTGGTATGTTGAATATGAAAAACTTTATGGAAAAGCGGATCTGTTTGGCGGTGATCTCTTTCACGAAGGTGGAAAGACCGGAAGTATTGATGTGACAGATGCTGCCCGCCGGGTACAGACAGCAATGAAACAATATAATCCGGATGCAACTTGGGTGATTCAAGCATGGTTGGGAAATCCGAGAAAGGAATTGTTGGAAGGACTCGACAGAAAGAATACACTGATTGTTGATCTTGCTGCTGAATTCTGGGATAACTGGCAGAAACGCAAAGGGTTTGATGGTTTCTCATGGTTGTGGTCACATATTTCTAATTATGGTGGTAACATTGGTCTGCATGGACGTCTGGATGTTATAGCCACCGCCCCTGTAGATGCTCAAAAAGATTTGGCTGCATCACCGAGTATGAAAGGGACCAGTTCTACACCGGAAGGAATTGAGGTGAATCCGGTAGTGTTTGACTTGCTTAATGAAATGCGTTGGCGTTCGAAGCATTTGGATCTTGATGTTTGGCTGAAAGAGTATGCAGCACGTCGTTATGGTGCAGAAGATGAGAACCTGAAAGAGGCGTGGATTATTTTTCATCATACAGCTTATGGTACTTATTCTGGTCATCGTCGTCCATCAGAATCTGTGTTTTGTGCTCCTCCAAGTTTGAAGAGAGATAAAATTACTGCTTCTGCTTGGAGTCAATGCCGGATTTTTTATGACCCGCAGCTTTTTGCACAGGGTGTGGGATTATTTTTGCAAAGTGCAGATCGTTTGAAACAAGTATCAACTTATCGGTACGATGTGGTTGATTTTGTTCGTCAGTATCTTGCAAATTTAGGGCGTGAAGCATATTACAGCCTAGTTGATGCTTATCGGGAGAAAAGTATGGAACAGTTGGATTATTGGTCGAAAAGGTTTTTATCGTTAATTGAAGATCAAGATGCATTATTATCCACTCATGAACGCTTTTTTGTGGGATATTGGTTAAATATGGCTCGCTCGAAGTCCCAGTATCCGGAATTGCAGGATTTATATGAACACAATGCTCGTATGTTGATTGGGACATGGACGGAAGAACTTAGTCTTGTGCGTGATTATGCCCATAAGGAATGGGGCGGTATGTTGAGAGACTATTATTTGCCTCGTTGGACGAATTATATTGCTTATCTCAAAGGTACACTAGAGGGACAGATACTAACGATTCCGGATTCTTTCCAAGCAGAGAGGAGATGGGTAAATGCACATAATAAGTATAGTATTGTTGCTAATGCCGATCCTGTAGAAACCGCTAGGAAATTGTATAATAAATATCGGTCAAACCATTAATTATAAAATGAAAGCATGAAAAGATATCTGAAAAATACAATACTATTTTCTATACTTTGTACAGTCGTTATGGCTTGTGGAGATAGGGAAGATGAAGTGGCGAATAATATGGGGAATAATGGAGATAAAGGAGACAAAGAGAAGCCTGTGGCGTTTGTTGCTCATATTACTCCTATTGAACAACTTAATCAGGGTGAACCAGTGATAAACTCACATGCAGATGTTACTTCACGTTCATCATTAATGATGAACTACCGGAAGCTTGTGACTATGGAAGCTTCTTATCCCCGTTATCCTCGGATAAAAAGAATGAAAAACGGTGATTATATTTTGTTCTATCATAATGGCAGTGCAAATAATAATATTGGACGGCGTTGCGTTTATGCTGTTAGTAAGGATATGAAAACGTGGATAAATAAAGGTGAGATTTTTAATAGCTATGATATTATAGATAGTAAAGGGGACAAGAATATACACTGCTATGCTAATTGTGATGGATTGGTACTTTCTAACGGAGATGTATTGGCAGTCGCATCTTGCAGAGCTAATTCCGGTTATCGAGATTTGCCAGAAGACGCAGGAATTGAGTTGAGACGCAGTACGGATAATGGTGTCACTTGGAGTGAATCTGTCAAGATCTATCAGGGGGTTAATTGGGAACCTTTTTTGCTTGAATTGCCTTCAGGTGAGTTACATTGCTATTTTACAGATAGTAGTCGTACTGGTTTGGAAGGACATGGAACGGATACAGGGACGGCAATGGTTGTTTCTACTGATGGGGGAAAGACGTGGAAACCAGATTTCAGTTCTGCTCCTTATTATGTGTTGCGAATGAGGTGGGAGAAAGACGGAGTTGTTGGCTACAATCATCAAATGCCTTCCGTCATAAGACTCAATGATAACAAAGGATTGGCTGCTGCAGTGGAAACCAATAATTCAGGGTATCATATTTCACTATGTTATTCGGATAAGGACAAATGGGAATATTTGGCTGCTGATCAGGCAGGTCCTGCGGATAGCAACAATTGTGCTTTCTCTGGCATGGGACCTTATTTGGGGCAGTTTCCTTCGGGAGAAACCATACTTTCGTATGAATCGTCAAGCAAATATACTCTTAAAATAGGAGATGTTACAGCTCGTAATTTCGGTATGCCTTACCAACCTTTTTCTGGTGGTTATTGGGGATCATTTAGCATTATTGATTCACATACGATGGTGGGAACTAATATTAAAGCGAAAGAAGGACCGGTTCAAATGGCACAGTTCATTCTTAATCATCGTATTAATGCTGTGAAAAGAGAGGTAACGGTCGATGGTGATAATAAAGAGTGGACAAAAACAGATCATGCACTTTTTGTAGGTAGCCAGTCACAGGCACAGGGGACACTACGTTGTTCGTATGATGATGATAACGTTTATTTTCTGTTGGAAATACTCGATCGTAATCTGTTGGCCTCTGATTATGCTTCTTTATACATATCTTCTGCTAGTAGCAATAAGTTGTCAAAAGGTGCTTGTTGTATACAAGTGACAATGAATGGGTTGAAGAAGTGTGAGATATATGACACTTCGTGGAAAGAATCGCAACTGGGTGTCCAAGTCAAAACTTATGTCTGCAATGATACAAACGAGAAGCGAATCGATGATTATGGATATATTGCTGAATTTTCTATTCCACGTTCTAAACTGACTATCACTTCGGGGCAAATGCTTGTCAATTTTTCTATTACAAAGCGGAATTCGGAAGATGCCATCTGTGATGTGTCATCTACAAATACGGTATGTTGGATACCAGTGACTGGTTTATGATCCAGAGAATTTATATTGAATAATTAACTATATAACACTACGATTATGAAAAAGAATTTGATTTATGCCTTATTAATGGCTGTTTTCTTGAGCTCAAATATGGTTTTTGCTCAAAATTATTTTGGAGATTTTCCTGTGAAAGCGGATCCAAAGGCGGTTGGAAATAAATTAAGCAGACGCTTAATGGAAACTAAACATCAATTGTATTTCGACAGAGGAATACATTATGCAGAGGTGTGTACATGGTACGGAGCTCTCCGGTTTGCAGAATTGACGAATAATAAAGAATTGATAAAGCTGTTGAGAAATCGTTTTGAATTATTGTTTCATCTAGAAAAAGAACTTCTACCTCCACCGATACATGTGGATCAGAATATGTTTGGTTGTTTACCTCTTAGATTTTATAATATAACGAAGGATAAGCGTTATTTGGATCTCGGATTGCCGTATGCTGATACTCAATGGGAACTTCCTGCCAATGCGAATGAAGAAGAACGTAAATGGGATAAGAAGGGATACTCTTGGCAAACCCGTCTTTGGATTGATGATATGTATATGATTACTATTGTGCAATCAGAGGCTTATAAAGCTACCGGGGACCCTAAATACATTAATAGAGCTGCCAAAGAAATGGTTTTGTATTTGGACGAACTGCAACATCCTAACGGACTTTTCTATCATGCACCGGATGTACCTTACTATTGGGGACGAGGTGATGGCTGGATGGCTGTAGGTATGACAGAGCTTCTTTTTCATCTACCACAGAATGATCCTAACCGTGCACGCATCATGAAGGGATACCTGCTGATGATGGATAATCTGAAGAAGTATGTGAACAAAGATGGTCTTTGGAATCAGCTGATTACTGAACCGGACTTTTGGACAGAGACATCTGGCTCGGCAATGTTTGCTTATGCCATGATTGTGGGTGTTAACAATGGCTGGTTGGATAAAAACGAATACGCTCCAGTGGCACGTCGTGCTTGGCTAGGGTTATGTAACTATATTGATGACAAGAACGATTTGACAGAAGTTTGTATCGGTACCGGGAAGAAGAATAGTAAGCAATACTACATGGATCGTCCCCGTATTGCCGGAGATTATCATGGTCAGGCTCCTATTTTGTGGTGCGCTTATGCTTTATTAAATAATAAGTAGATAATATGGAAATTTTATAAGTGGGTTAAGTAGTTGCCCAAAAAGTTTTATTAGCTATTACGCAACTATGAATAAAACTTTTTGGGCGGTTAGATTTATTTATGTCTGGATATATGATTCTATTAAATTGATACTATTGTAAGTTTTCCTGATTTATTTGTATTGGGTAATGTTATTTCCAATAATCCTTGATGATATACTTTGCTTTTTAAAGTATTCCCATTGAAAGTGACCTGATAATCTTTTTCTGGATTCATACATATAAGAATTGTTCTTTGGTGAGGAGCTGTTGAATCATCAAAAGCAATTTCCGCTTGATATTGAGTATAATCGCTATTAAAATGGCAATTAGAAATCCACACTTCAAATCCTGTTGATACTTTTCCTATTCGATAGTATGCAGTAAACCAGTTGAGAATAGGGGATGATAATCCTGAGAATTGATGCCATCCGGCTCCACGTTGGGAGGATATAATAAAGTGTTCGAAAGTGTAATAACTCTCCTCGCATTCTTTCTCCCATGTATTTAGTGCAGTTGTTGCCACTTGGTAGGCCTTTTCTCCTTCTCCAAAATCTAACAAAGCTTTCCATATCATCCATTGGTGAGGAAACCAAACTGCTCCATTCCAATATCCATCTGTTCGATAATAGGGAGCAGATTGGTCTACTGTAGAAATTCCTACTTCTGTCCACATTTCATTAGGGGAGAATATATGGTTTATCATTCTGTCTGTTTGTTTTGGAGAGGAAATGTTTGCAATCAGCGGACTTATGCCATCTAAACCTTTATTAAAGTTGGAACCATCTTTATATCGATAAATGCCTATAGGTTTGCCATTGCTATTGTGCATTACATATCCAAAATAGCCTGTTTCTTCATCCCAGGAATAAGTTTGTAATGCATTTGATAGTTGTTTAATGATTTGCTCATACTCTTTTACGTCTTTTTTAAGGCCTAATTCTTTTGCTGCTAAACGTAAAATTTTTGCAGCTCGGATATAATAAGCTGAAGTCACTACTGGAGTAACAGACGCCTTGTCACGTAAAGCATGTTGAGGTGGGTAGTCATCCCAGCCTCCTGAATTATAAAAATAATCCCATGTTTGTAGCAGACCGGAACCTTCCATTCGAGTTGTGGAATAGTTTTTTTTGCCTACCATAAAATCAAAAAATTGTTTTAATCGTGGATATAGAAACTGTAATGCTTCTTTTGATTGAGTATTATTCCATAAATCATAATAGGCATACATTTGTATCGGTAATGGAGTACCATGATGAATAAATGCAGACTCACTTCCAACGGGAGTAGTATAAGCTCTGATACACTCAAAAGCTTTAGTAATATCCACGTCTATTAATCCTAGAGCTATGAATCCGGAATCCCATGTATAAAGGCTATTCCAATTTTTGCCGGGTGTGAAATGCCGAATATACTGTCCTTGGGTACGAACGGGATAAACAATGTTAGACAACAATGCTGATTGCAATAAGCGGTGTCCAAACTTAAACTTTTTTCCATCTACTACAATTTTATCTTCGGAAGTGTTTGAGTCCTTTTGTATTAATGAAATTAAAACTTCTGGTGTGGAATGAAACTTTTGAATCTGTTCATTAACTTGTTGTGAATTTCCCGTGCAGACCAAGGCATATATAGTCTGTTGGGAATGAGGCCCGAGGACAATCGGACGTAGGAAAGCATTGGAGTAATGCCATTCTTTATTTCCTATTAGTCTTGACGATACATGATCATGAGTTTTCTTACGGAAAAAAGATTCTAAGTTGTTATCTAGAACTTCTCGAATCTGAGATTTCGGATAATTCCACGCTATTCCATAATAGTTATTGCATCCTGGATATTTTAAAATAAAATCTTGTTTTGTTTTTCCCGATTTAATTTCAGGAATAAAAGAAAGCTTTCTGGAGACTATTTTGATTTGTTTTACATCTTTTTCACTACTGATAAAGAAGCCATCTAAATTAGTACTGTAAGTGCCTTCTGATTTTAATTCTAGCACCCGTTGGCGGAATTAAATTGGTGCGTACTTAATTCTTCCTATTGGCCTATTGTTAATATAGTTGATATATTGTAAAGCGGTCATCGCACTAACTTTGCAGATAATTCTGGCAAAAAGGCCGCATGTATCTTTAGCATAATTTCTAATGACAAGGAATTGGTCGTTTAGTTGTGAAAATATCGTTTCAACCCTCTTTCTTGCTTTTGCAAAAGGCAGAAATGTCGGCTTCCAGTCTTTTTGGTTAAGCCTATACGGGCATTCCAATTTAATGTTTGCCGTTTCAAACAAATCAAGTTGTACTTCTGTTCCGATATATCCTTTATCTCCGAAGATGCTGCAATCATGATATAAGGATTTGATATCTTTCAAATAGTTAATGTCATGAACACTTGCCTTGGACAGGTCATAGGAATGTATGACACCGCTTAAACCACAGAGTGCATGTAGCTTATATCCAAAGAAATAAGTTCCTTGTGAGGCACAATAGCCAAAGTCCGGTGCTTGAATGAAGTCGCCGCGTTTTCCCATCTTGCATCTGTTTCCACGTGACACACGGCACACTTCTATCGGTTTGGAATCAATGCAGAAATAATCTTCACCACCGTCTATACAGTTGGCTATACGACTTCGGATCTGTTCGCATAGATTACTTACCGCTTTGCGACGGTCATTAAAATGCCGGCGAGATATGAGATTGGGAATCCGATCACGACATTCTTTCAGCTTTGATTCAAACAGCCAGTTCTCGCTGTCTATTTCTTCTGACTCTGCCGCCATGCTTAAGGCTACGACTTCCAAATCAGAAAAACGAGGAATAGGACCCAGACGGCGAATATTTCCCTTTTCTGTAACCAAATCAGAGGAGAATTGCTTGCATATCTCCAAAAACTTCACGAACTTTGTAAACAGGTTGCACATAACAAGAGTATATAACTTAAAGATTGGACACTCTAAGCTATTAAATATCTGTGATATGTGCAACTTTACAATAAACATTGTTTTACTAAACTAATTCCGCCAACGAGTTTCTAGCGTATATTTTCCAGATTCTTTGCAAGAATAGGGAACTAAGGCTATGCTATACTCTCCGGTACCTTGTAATTCCAAACGCTTTTCAGTTATTCCCTTTATTTGAAAAATACTTGTTTTTCCTTTAGGCGTATTGTATCTGAATCCTATCACCCCTTTTTCTTTTCCTGGGAGGATATTTACCTCATAGATTATTTTGTCTCCTTTATTTTTCCCAAACCCTTTACCTATAACAAAGCCACTGAGTGATTGTGCGGTTCGCATTTCATTTCTTTTCCATCCATCGTATACTAAATTATACTGTGGTGATTTGTGCGCAGATTCATTTGATATATACTCAGTTGCATTATGCCATTGTATATCTAGATTTTTAGGAATTTTAAATTGTGGCTGTTCTATTTCATAGTCGATATATGCCATCAAATTGAGAACAAAATTTTGGTTAGTGGCCGTATTATTGACGCAATGCATACTTACTAACTAACGTCTGATGTTCATCTAATATATAATAGGTAACATCGGTAAATACACGATCTTTCCACTCCATCTCATAGCGGTATGTGATGCGATTCATGGAAGAGTTGATATCCCATGGATAATAAGATGATTCGAAAAGAACGTGAGGAACGAGTTGGCGATTCCTATAGTACCCCGGCATTACAGAAAAATCAAAACGTATTCCTGCTTGTATATCGGGTATATGGGAAATCCCAACGTAACGTTTTGAATATGGTCCCCATGCTTGTAGTGAGGTAATGTCATGACTATCATTAAAACATGATGGAGGAATAGTCGTTTTTCCTAATGTAAGTGTTGTGTTTGAAATTACAATTAGGAACAATAATAAAGATTGCTTAGTTTTCATTTTAAAATATAAAATCGTTAATATCACAAAGGTAAGTTTTGGAGTTATTAAAAGAGAAAAAAAATATCCAATAAAGAGCACTAATTATCCATAATGAAAATAATAGGTCTTAATAAATTCTTGTATCGTTTCTTATTAGTTGTTAAGATGACTTTGGTATTAATTTCTCATTTATTGACCTGTTTGTGTTATTTAAAATGCAACAGATTCTCTACTTTTGTATAGATAATAAGAAATATTAAACGTCGTTTTTATGTGAGTACATAATAAAGTAAAATAAATAAGGTAAAGAATATAAGGATCTGTTTTTAAGAAAAAGTTAAAAAGACTGTTTGAAGGATAACCACTTTTATATAAATCTGATGTAATATCAGGGCTTTCGTTTAACCCACTTAAATCTTATGTAATGAATAACAAATTATTTGAAAAAAAAGAATCGCTAACTATTATGAGTGCATACCGTTATATATATATGTTGACGGGTATACTCTTACTTCTATCGTGTGGATCCGATAACAATGCTCCGGCCGATGATTCAGTAAATACGACGAACCATTATCTACAATTACAGCCGAGTGGTCTGAATACAATTAAAGTTTCTTGTATGGAAGACGATTTTGTATTTCCTTTCCAAGTTAAGGTTATAGGTAATGGAATAAAACAGAATTTTAAGGCTCAGATAGATGTATGGAATGAGAGTGAGTTGAAAGTTTATAATAATAAGGAGAAAACATCTTATATACTTTTGCCGTCCTCATTATATTCTGTTACCTCTACAGAAGTGTCTTTTAAGGACGGAATCTCTGTTAGGGATATAGAGATCAAGTTTAATCCATCTAAAGTATTTGCTGAATCTAGAAACAAAGGAGTTGAATATCTTATCGCTTTAAAACTTAGTAGTAATGAAATTCGTGTAAGAGACAGCCAGAGCGAAATATTGTTGGGGCTTTCTTTTGATTATCCAATAATTGGTTTTGCCACTTCTGCGAAAGAAATTAGTGTGAATAAAGATTTGATTCCTGTGGATATTGATGTAACACTTGACTATAAAATAAATGGAGTACCGACAGCTAACCCTTGGGCTTTTTCGTGTCAATTTATTGTACCATCTAATGCCGAGGAGTTAGTTGCAGAATATAACAAGATTTATAAAGCCTCTTATCAGCTTCTGCCTCGAAGTAATTACGATTTGGGAGAGGGCGTGTCTTTTAAGATTACCGAGAATAAGGCTAGTGGAGAAATTACGATTAGACGTGATGGAATGGCTGTGGTAAACTATCTGTTGCCATTGCAATTGGGAGAATGTTCTAATAATGGAATCGCTTGTCGCAGAGAAATATACTACCTAAAGATTGGTCGTACATATAATAATCCCATAATTTCAAATACAAGTGCTGCTGATCCAACGGTGATTCGTGCTCAAGACGGTTATTTTTATTTGTATGCAACCCAAACAGATAAGCTCTGGGTACCTATTTATCGTTCGAAAGATTTAGTGAATTGGGAGTATCAGAAGACTGCATTTAGAAATGCTACAAAACCTGATATACCGGATGGAGGTGCGTTTTGGGCACCTGAGATTCGCTATATAAATAATAGGTACGTACTTTATTTTTCATGGGCTAAATGGGGTGATGGTAGCAAAAGTTATACGGCTGTTGCTACTTCTGATAGTCCTTTAGGTGATTTTCCCGATAGTAAGGCTTTAATTACAAACAACGAGTTTGGTAATAATGTAATTGACCAGTTCTATTATGAGGATGGTGATAGAAAATATATGTTTTTTGGAAGCTTCAATGGCATTTTTGTGACAGAACTTACCGATGACGGGCTTTCCATTAAACGGGATGTGGAAGGTAAGCCAGTTTTAAAGAAACAGGTTTGTGGAAGAGCTTTTGAGGCTACCAATATTTACAAAAAGAATGACTATTACTATTTGTTTGCTTCTATTGGCAGTTGTTGTAATGGCGTCAATAGTACTTATAAGGTTGTGGTTGGTCGTTCTAAGGACTTATTGGGGCCTTATGTGGATAAGAAAGGAAAGAGAATGCTTGACAATAGCTGGGAACTTGTGTTGGAAGGTGATGGACAAAAATGGATAGGTCCTGGACATAACTCTATTATTGTTCAGGATGACGAAGGTACAGATTGGATGATTTATCATAGCTACATGAAAGATGCAAGTGGTGGTGTTGGTGGACGTTTGGGTATGCTTGACCGCGTGTTATGGACCGATGACGGTTGGCCATATATTAAGAACTGTGTTCCTTCTAATTCAGAATTGATACCGGTGTTTAATTCTGCTAATTAAAACCGAGATATATTTATTAACATTTAAAATCAATGTATTATGAAAATGAAAACAAAAAATCATGCTTGGTCCTTTTTGTGGGGATTGCTGGCATTGGTTAGTTTCTGTTTCGTCAGTTGTAAAGATGATGACGAAGGAGTGGAACAGCCTTTCGATCCGAGCAAGCCTGTAGTTATTTCTGATTTTACTCCTAAAGAGGGAGGGTTGGGAAGCCGTTTGGTATTATATGGAGATAATTTTGGAAACGATGTTTCTAAAGTAAAAGTTACGATTGGTGGACAAAAAGCAAGTGTGATTGGAGTCAAAAATCAAAATCTGTATTGTTTTGTTCCAGCAAGAGCATATGATGGAGATATTGAAGTAAGTATTCTGGGTGATGGAGGTGAAGAAATTGCTTATGCGGAGGCAGAAGAAAATTTCATCTACAAGAAAAAAATGCTAGTAACCACACTTATAGGGGAAACAGATCCGGAAATAGCGGATGAGGATAAGAATTTTGATGTAAAAGATGGTCCATGGGGCGATTGTGGTGGTCTGGAAAAAATGGAATGGATGGTTTTCGATCCTAATAATAAGGATAAATTGTATGTTTGTGGTGAGGCAAAAACACATCGTGTTGTTGATTTTGAGGAAAAAACATTAGGAACTATCGCGTTTACAGGTGAGGCTGCTGGAAAATGTAATATTTTGAGTTTCAGTAATAGTGGAGAGTTAATTGTTGTTCGGGATCTAATGACAGATAATAAAAATGGTATATTCTTCTTTTCCCCTGAATCAAATTTTACAACACAGACAAAAGCTCTTTATGCTCGGGGATGTAGGGCGGCGATTCCTCATCCCGTGAATGGAGAAATATATACATCTAGATATGATAAAGGGTGGATTGGCAGATATGATCCAGAAACAGGAGAATATAATCCAGGTTTCTTGCAAATGTATCGTGCTAGTCTTGAGTTATATATTATAATGCATCCGACAGGGAACTATATGTATATTATGGTGAAAAATAGACATACTATTTACCGAGCGGATTATAACTGGGAAACGAAAACATTTGGTACTCCTTATTTGGCTTGTGGAAAAGACGGTACAACAGGTTGTGAGGATGGAGTCGGAAGTATGGTTCGTTTGAACCAACCCCAGCAAGGATGCTTTGTTAAAAATCCTGATTATGTGGGACAAACAGATGAGTATGATTTTTATTTCGTAGATAAACGGAATCATTGTGTTCGAGTTATGACACCGGCGGGAAAAGTGACTTTGTATGCCGGACGTCCGAATGGGGATGGTACGAAAGGATTCAATGACGGAGATTTGCGTACACAGGCTCGTTTTAATTATCCAGCGAGCATTGTATACGATGAAGTGAGGGGATATCTCTTAGTGGGGGATTCTAATAATCATCGCATACGTAAGATTGCTTTAGAGGAATAATAATGATAAACACACATAATATAATGAAACATTTTTTATTAACATGTTTGTTGTTGCTAGGATTCTCTGGCTTTGTTTTTGCACAAGAGAATATTGTAGTAACAGGTATCGTGACTGATACGAACAAAGAACCTATGATCGGTGTAAATGTATCTGTTGCAGATATGCCTGGTTTGGGAGCTATTACGGATATAAATGGCAGATATTCGTTAAAAACACCTCTATATCATAAAATCGTGTTTTCCTATATCGGTTATGAGAAGTTGGAGGTATTGGTAAAAGAACAGCAGGTAATTAATGTTGTAATGAAGGAATCTAGTGCTACAGCTATTGACGAAGTGGTTATTACCGGAACCGGCACACAAAAAAAACTTACGGTGACGGGTGCTATTACAAATGTTGATATAGAAGAACTGAAAACAACCCCTAGTACATCAATGGCAGATGCCTTAGCTGGAGTTGTGCCGGGAATTCAGGCTATGCAGAGTAATGGACGCCCGGGTACTGTTTCTGAATTCTGGATACGCAGTATTTCTACATTTGGTGCTAATAGTTCAGCGCTGGTTTTAGTTGATGGTTTTGAACGAGATTTGAATGAAGTCAATGTGGAGGATGTAGAATCTTTTAGTGTATTGAAAGATGCTTCTGCTACTGCAATTTATGGTAGTAAAGGAGCTAATGGTGTGGTTTTGATTAATACTCGTCGTGGTAAAGAAGGTAAAATTAATATTAATGCAAAAGTGGAGGGATTTGCATCTATGCCTACTAAACTTCCAGAGTTTGTAGATGGATATACATATGCTTCCATGGCAAATGAGGCAAAATTGGCACGTAATGAAGAACCGCTCTATCAGCCGGAGGAATTAGAAGTTTTCCGTTTAGGACTTGATCCAGATTTATATCCAGATGTGGATTGGATGGATTTAATGTTGCGTGATATATCTTATAGTTCCCGTGTATCATTAAATATGACTGGTGGAGGTAAAACAGCTCGGTATTATGTAGGAGGTAGTTATCAAAATCAACAGGGTATATACAAGACTGATAAATCATTGAAAGACTATAATACCAATGCGAATTTTCGGAAATGGACCTACCGTATGAATGTAGATATTGATATAACAAAAACGACTCTTTTGAAAGTCGGTGTTTCTGGATCATTACGTCAACAGAATGATCCGGGAGTAGGTACCAATGCTATATGGACAACGTTAATGGGGTATAATCCTATAATGATGCCGGTGACGTATTCAAATGGAAAGATCCCTTCTTGGAGTGCACAAGAAGATAATATAAATCCATATACACAAGCTACACAAACAGGTTTCAATGAGAGTTGGCAGAATAATATTCAAACGAATGTGACATTAGAACAGAAATTAGACTTTATCACCAAAGGACTTAGGTTTATTGGAAGGTTTGGATATGATACGGAAAATTCGAATTGGATAAAACGGGTGAAATGGCCGGAGTTGTGGAAGGCTCATTCATATCGAAACTCTGATGGGACGTTAGAGTTTGATCGTGTTTCAGAAGAGAAGAAAATGACTCAGACCTCTGGGTCGGATGGTGTACGGAATGAATTTTTTGAATGGGAATTACATTATGAGCGTGGATTTAATAAGCATCATACTGGGGCTGTGTTGAAATATACGCAATCGTCCAAAGTCTCTAATCAAAATATTGGCACAGATTTAAAAAATGCGATTGCCCGTCGTAATCAAGGACTTGCTGGACGTGTTAATTATAATTGGAACTATCGTTATTTTATTGACTTCAATTTTGGATACACTGGTTCAGAGAACTTTCATAAAGATCATCGCTTTGGCTTTTTCCCAGCTGTTTCCGGTGCATGGAATATAGCAGAAGAGCCATTTATGAAAGGATTAAATTGGCTTAACATGTTTAAAATCCGTTATTCTTGGGGTAAAACAGGTAATGATATTTTAAAGAAAAATCTTCGTTTTCCTTATTTGTATACAATCGAAACAATGATGACAGATGGGGATAATCCTCAGCCTACAGGAGGATATCAGTTTGCAGATGTTGGTTATAACAGATATTATGGGGGTATGCGTTACTCTACATTAGCCTCGACTAATGTCTCATGGGAAATTTCGACCAAACAGGATTTGGGTATTGACTTTTCACTTTTTAATGACAAGTTGACTGGTGAGATCGATTATTATAAAGAGAAAAGAGAAGGTATCTACATGGAACGGGCCTATTTACCATGGATTGTAGGTTTGGAAAGTAAGCCATCTGCTAATGTTGGAGTAGTAAAAGCGGAAGGATTTGATGGACGTTTTACCTTTAAACAAAAGATTGATAAGGTGAATCTGACGATACGCGGAAACATGACTTATGGTAAGAATGAAATCGTGGAACGCGATGAAGAAAATAGTATCTATTGGTATAAGATGCAGGAAGGACATCGTGTGAATCAGGCAATGGGATTGGTAGCGTTAGGGCTGTTCAAGGACTATGAAGAAATTCGTAATTGGCCAAAACAATTCGGTGAAGTTATGCCAGGTGATATTAAGTATAAAGATATTAATGGAGATGGGGTAATTGATGATAATGATAAAGTGGCTATTGGATCTACTACAAAGCCTAATTTTACTTATGGTTTTGGTGCATCTGCTCAATGGAAGGGGTTGGATGTGAGTGTACATTTTCAGGGTGTTGGTAAATCATCTTATTTTATAAACGGTTCCACTGTTTATATGTTTTCCGGTGGTAATGGTTGGGGAAATGTGTTGAAGGAAATGGCAAATAGTAATCGATGGGTTTTGGGAGTAAACGAAGACCCTAATGCTGATTATCCTCGTTTAACTTACGGAAATAATTCAAATAATAACCGTGCTTCTACTTTTTGGCTTAGAAACGGAGCTTATCTTCGTCTGAAAACTCTGGATGTAGGTTATTCACTTCCAACGGCACTAGTACGTAAGGCTCACTTGAATAAGGTACGTTTCTTTTTTACTGCTACAAATCTGCTTACTTTTTCTAGTTTTAAGCTTTGGGATCCTGAAATGGGAAGTTCGGATGGAAAGAAATATCCGCTTAATAAAACTTTCTCTTTAGGGGTATCTGTTAATTTATAAAAATGAACACATATATGAAAAAACTGATAGTAATTTTATCCTTTACAGTAGGATTGATTTCTTTGGCAGGATGTTCTGATTATTTGGACTCAGATTATATCTTTGATGAGCGTATGTCTATAGACGATGTCTTTCATAATAAAGATTATACAAACAGCTGGTTGGCTAGAGGCTATGCTTTTCTAGCTAATGGCTATTTGCAAGATGTTAGTAGCAAGAAAAATATTCCTTTCAATTTTGCAGATGATATGTATTATTGGGAAGATTCTAATGCTAATGGTTACAGAAAGTGGAAAAGTGGACAATATAATGAAAACGGAGTATATGGTTCGAGTTCAGGTATTTGGCAGAACGCCTATAAGGGAATTCGTCAAGTATCTATTTTTCTGAATAATATTGATAAAAATGAGCTGTTTACTCCGGAAGAAATTGCAGACTTTAAGGGACAAGCTCATTTTCTTAGAGCGTATTTTTATTGGTTGACACTTCGGGCGTTTGGACCTGTGCCGATTATTTCAGATGAGGGAATAGATTATACTCAAGAATATGACGAGCTAGCGTATCCTCGTAATTCATATGATGAATGTGTGGAATATATTACTAACGAACTCTTGAAAGCTGCAAATGTTTTACCTCTTCAGAGAGGAGTGCAAGAGATTACTCGTCCAACTCGTGGAGCTGCACTTGCTTTACGTGCTAAAGTTCTTCTGTATGCAGCTAGCCCACTATTTAATGGTAAGGCTCCAGATGTTGTTTCATTGGCTTTGATAAATAAAGATGGAAAGCGTTTGCTCCCAGAATCCTATGATGAATCTAAATGGGCAAAAGCAGCGGCTGCTGCTAAAGATGTGATGGATTTGAATATCTATGGATTACATGTGGCTAATTATAATGCTAGTGAAGGAAATATTGCTTATCCCAAAACAATAGCTCCGCCGGCTGATGGGGATTTTTCCGAACAGGATTGGCCAAATGGTTGGAGAAACATAGATCCTTTTCAATCGTATCGTGAATTGTTTGACGGCTCTATCATAGCCAGTCAGAACGAGGAACTGATTTTTACCCGTGGCACAAATCAGGGTAGTGAAGGAATAGGTATTATGGTAGTTCATCAGTTACCACGAAGCGGTGGTGGAGGATATGGGCAGCATGGTATGACACAAAAGCAGTGTGATGCATATTATATGAACGATGGTGAAGATTGTCCGGGTATGAATGATATGTATGAAGGCTATACAGGGTATGAGGGGCGTTACAACACAAACTCTAGACCAGCAGGTTATGTGGAAGCAGGCGAACTTGCACAGTATCCGGAATTGGGACCGTTAGGTGAGGGTGTGTCTAAACAATATGTGAATCGCGAACCACGCTTTTATGCTTCAGTTGCTTATAATGGAAGTACATGGAATTTTTTGAATGCGGAGGATAGTAAAAATGAGGAAAAAAATATTCCTATATTCTATTATCGGGGAGGCTATAAGGGGTATAACAATGGATATACAAGTGGTTATTCTCTTCAGACTGGTATTGGAGTTAAGAAGTATGTGCATCCGGATGATATCAGTTATACGGAAAAAATAGGTTATGATCAAAGCCGTATAGAGAAGAAAACAGATCCGGCTATTCGTTATGCAGAAATTCTAATGATTTATGCGGAGGCTCTGAATGAATTAATAGGATCTTATGAGATTCCTTCATGGGATGGAAATAAAATTCATTCTGTAAGTCGTGATATTAACGAAATGAAAAAAGGTATTCGTCCGATTCGTTGTCGTGCTGGATTACCTGACTATAGTATGGAAGTATATGGTAATCAAGATAGATTCCGTACTAAACTGAAACGTGAATGGCAGATTGAATTTTTTGCAGAAGGGCATCGTTACTGGGATTTACGTCGTTGGATGGATGCTCCAGTAGAGGAGGCTGTTCCTGTATATGGTTGCAATATGTTAGCTACGGAAGCGATGAAGGATCAGTTCCATACTCCAACAATGTGTACGACATTACCGACTATTTTTGCTACTAAAATGTGGCTATGGCCGATTAATCATGAAGAGTTAAAACATAATATAAACCTGATTCAGAATCCAGGTTGGACAAATCCTGAATAATCTTTTTAAAATCTGAAAGATGAAGAATATATATTATCTATTTTTAGGGTTGGTGACCATTATGGGGTTCGCAGCCTGCAATAATGAATGGGAAGATGAACAGTATTTATTACAGGCATCTTTCAAAGCGAATGTTACAGATCAAGGTGTGACGACAACTTATGTACGTTTCAATTCTGGTGGAGTAGTCAAATATGACCTTCCAATTTTGATGAGTGGTTCAACTGTAAATACACAAAATCGGACTATCCATGTTGGTCTGGACCCTGATACGTTGGCAGTGCTGAATGAAGAACAGTATGGTCATCGTGAAGAACTTTATTTTCGGCAGTTGCCCGGTCAATATTACAATATGCCAGAAACTGTGGAAATGTTAGCTGGAGAATCATTGGTGGTACTTCCTATTGAGTTCACATTGGATGAGTCATTAGATCAGTCGGATAAGTGGGTGTTGCCATTGCAGATATTGACAGATCCGTCTTATGGTTATCAGGTCAATCCTAGAAAATATTATCGGAGAGCAATGTTACACCTGCTTCCATTCAATGACTATTCGGGTACGTATGATGCAAGTCAGTACAAGTGTTACTTAGAAGGAGATAAAACGGTCCCTTTGACTGTTGCGTCCACGCGGGCATATGTGGTAGATGATAACACGATTTTTATTTATGCCGGTACGAGAGATATTGATTATTTGGATCGTAAACAATATAAAGTTTTTATTCGATTTACGGACGAGATTGTCGATTTACAAACTAAAAAACTAGAAGTTTGGTCGGATAATGATGAAATAGAACTTACTACTAGTGGGGTACAAAGTTATTCAATAAGTGAGGAGATGGATCCATTGAAGGTTTATTTGAAGAAAATATTTATTACTCTCAACTTGAACTACTCTTTTAAGGATATTACTCAAATTCCGGGATCATCTATTAGTTATCAGGTAGAAGGATCGTTGTCGATGTTACGTCAGCTTAATACTTTGATCCCTGACGAAGATCAACAAATTCAATGGTGAAAAATATCTAACTTTAGAATTAGTTGAATAATGGAGGAGGACTCGTCGGATGGGAGAGTTCTCCTCATAATACTATAAACAATATGCGATATGGAATATATTTGAGAATGTGGTTTATCTTAGGTGCTATATGTCTAATGTCATGTAGTGATGGTAATAATTCATTGGCTAATACAGATATAGAAAAAGAGGATGGACAGAAAACTATAGTTGTAGAACATATTTCAGGGTTTGTAGCAAAAGAAACTAATAAAGCAAATGAATTATTATTAGAATGGAAAAATCCTTCTGATATTGCAGTTGTTGAAATAGTCTATTCTCTGAAAGGGAAAGAAGAGTTTTCTGAAACTATAAATGTACGAGTATATGGTGAGAAAAACAGTACTTATACTCTTAAATTATTGGAATATGGAACCTATCAGATTAGTGTCGTAGCTATTGACAATTATGGAAAGCGTTCTGAAAAAGTAACTATATTGGCTACTCCAGCTAAAGAAGATGCGATTGATCCAGATATTATAGTAGAAAATAAATTACCTATTGCTGACCCTTTTGTACTGTACTATGGTGGAAAATATTATGCATATGGTACTCGTGTTAATGGCTTTGAGGTGTATATCTCTAAAGACTTGAAACATTGGAAACGAAATGAAATAAAGGCGTTATCTCCAGAAAACTCATGGGGTACGAGATGGTATTGGGCGCCGGAAGTATATTATGTAAAATCGAAGAATCTGTTCTATTTGTTTTATTCAGTGGATGAACATATTTGTGTGGCTACTTCTATTAGTCCAGAGGGTCCATTTGTCCAGAATGAAAAGAAACCTATTGTTGCAAATGAGAAGGGGATTGATACCTCGTTTTTCATTGATGATGATGGAACTCCATATCTCTATTATGTACGCTTTACTGATGGTAATGTAATTTGGGCAGCAGAAATGAGTGGTGACCTGACCAGCATAAAGAAAGAAACATTGACTAAATGTATCAGTGTAACTGATCCGTGGGAAAAAAAACAGGCGAAGGTTGTTGAGGGGCCTTCGTTATTGAAGAAGGGAAACTCTTACTATCTGATTTATTCAGCAAATCATTATGAAAGTCAAGACTATGCAGTGGGATATGCAACGGCTAGCTCACCCACAGGGCCTTGGACTAAGTATAGTGGAAATCCGATTCTCCGAAGGGATAAGGAGGCTGCTAAGTCTGTAGGACTTGTCGGAACTGGGCATGGAGCACCATTTATCTGTGCAGATGGGAGTTGTAAATATATTTTTCATGCTCATGCAAGTGAAATTAGTGTAGGACCACGCACTTCTTATATTAGTAACTTAAATATTTCAGATGAAGGGGTGATCAGCATTACGGGGAAGACTATTGAACCTGTAAGAATAAAGTAACTTGTAGATTAAGATCGCAATGGGAAATATTCGATTTAATTTGTTGATAGGTATTCGCTTCTTTTTTTTACTTGCACTATTTGAAGTGTGTGGAGGAGGTGATGCGCCTTTTAGTGATGAAGAGGAAGGCGGGAAGCATCGTGAACAAGGGCAAAATACTGTACCTTCTGTTATGAATCTTGTGGCGGAGAAAACGGAGAAAGCGAAAGAACTACAAGTAAGTTGGATTAACTCAGTTGGAGCAATCCCTATAGAAATTTCTTATATGCTAAAAGGAGGTAATTCCAAGAGTATAGTGAAAAAAAACATACGTATTGCTACTGGAAAGAATGGCTCATTCTTAATTGTTGTCTCTGAACCGGAGACATATATTGTAACTGCTGTTGCAGTCGATAATTATGGGAGACGCTCTGATGAATTGACGGTTATGGCTACTCCTCTTCGTGGGGAGGAAGTGGTGAGAACTTATTTTCTGAGGAGAGCGGATATTTTGACGACTTCGTTAATGAATCTTTGTTTTGGAAAATCAGCCTGTGAGTGTTGGAATACAAAATATCCGCATGCTACTAGACCATATTGGAATGGAGATACTGTTGTTTGGGGACAAGGAGCAGGTTTCTCTGGTTTTGTTGTTTTGCGCAAAGCTTCTTCTGAAGAATCTACTTATAGGAAAAAGTATATAGATATGACTGAGCGCATGTACAACAGTGTCAACCGTTGTTGAGATTTTAGCTCGTTTAGCTATGCTGAAACAAGAAGGTAAATAACAAAAAATAATATAATAAAATGAAAAACTATAACTGGATATTTGATACAGGGAAGGTATTGGTTTGTTTGATTTTAATATTAAGTAATTTTTTTTATAATTGCTCTAGTGAGGATGCCCCCCTCGTACCACCGAATCAAAAAAATACAGAAAGTAGCGAGGAAGAAAGATATACTTATGCGTATCAGTTGGAGGCTGGCAATTATAACATGCCGACGGAAGGCACTATCTCTCCTGAATATGATAATTCTCCAGAAGGAAAAGGTATTAGTAATTTGGTTGATGGAGACTGGACGACCTCTTTCTATAGTCCTAATAATGCTGTCTCTATAATTTGGAAGGGAGAAGAACCTGTAACAGTACGTTATTATTCGATTATTGCGACTGGGAATAAAGAAGGTAATGCACCAAGTGCATGGACTCTTTATGGGTCAAACGACAATCTAAAATGGACAGAGCTGGACAATAGGGTTCGGCAGACTTTTGGAAAAGAGGAAAAGAAATTACTGGCATTAATTAATGATGAAGCATATTTGTATTATAAACTGACTATCCATTATAATCAGGGAGGAAAGGGTATAGAGATTTTGGAATGGATGTTACAAACTAAACGTACAATTGATACTCCGCTGCTAAAAGATTTCCCAGTTGGAAACACTCCAAAAGAGATAGGTAAACGATTAGGATCTCTTTTTGCTAAAGGTAAGCATAATGGGAAAACACTTGGTTATGCTGAAACCTTTACTTGGAATGGTGCATTGAAATATGCAGAAGTGACTAAAGATAATGAGTTGATATCATCTTTAAAAGCCGGATTTGAATCTTTCTTTACTACTGATAGGAATTTCCTGCCCGTTATGAATCATGTTGATCGGAATATGTTCGGTAGTCTTCCTTTGACACTGTATCTGATAACCAAGGATGAACGATATCGAGAGATGGGTATGCCTTATGCTGACTCTCAATGGGAAGTACCAGAAGATGCAAGTGTAAGTGCGAGTTCATGGGCAGAAAAAGGATATAGTTGGCAAACTCGTTTATGGATTGATGATATGTATATGATTACAATTATACAGATACATGCTTATAAAGCGACTGGTGATATGAAATATGTTGAACGTGCCGCAAAAGAAATGGCAATGTATCTGGAGGAATTACAACGCTCAAATGGACTTTTCTATCATGCACCTGATGTTCCCTATTTTTGGGGACGTGGAAACGGATGGATGGCGGCCGGCATGGCAGAAGTACTTCGCTTTTTACCGGAATCAAGTCCGTATTATTCGCGTATTATACAAGGTTTTCAGACTATGATGGCAAGCTTAAAGAATTATCAGACAGAAGAAGGGATGTGGCGGCAATTGATTGATAAACCGGATTGTTGGATAGAAACGTCAGGTTCAGCAATGTTTACATACGCATTTATTGTAGGAGTGAAATTTGGTTGGTTGTCTATAAAAGAATATGGAGAGGCTGCCCGTAGAGCATGGTTAGCTATGCTTACTTATGTTAATTCAGATGGTAAAGTCAGAGAGGTGTGTGTGGGTACCAATAAAAAGAATGATATGCAATATTATTATGATCGGGGACGTAATACGGGCGATTACCACGGTCAGGCCCCTTATCTGTGGTGTACAACAGCTTTGTTAGAGTAGTAATTTATGTATTTTAATTGATATAATTTTGTTCTAAAATAAGATTTATTGGTTCCATTCTTTTGTGAGTAAAATATTTTTCTACATGATGGTTTGTAGTTGTATTTATAAATAAAGTCGGTTGATATTAAACCATGTATCCATAGGCTTGTGTTTTTATTAGGATGAATAAATTTGTAAGATAATGTTGAAAAATGCTTTATTGGGGATTATCCTGACTGTTTTTAGCTTATTTTCAGCTTGTGCTGAAGAGTGTGTAGGTTTTCCGCTTAATGCTAGTGGAGGAAAGGCTTATTATACTGAAATGGCAGCTGATGTAGATTGGAGAACTTCTGCTATTTGGGCAACACGCATTGTTACTAAGACTCTAAAATTAGCAACCCAGAATTTATGGGGTAAGGAGACTTCTACAGTTATAGACTATTTTAACAAGATAGATGTGGATGTACTTTGTGCGCAGGAGTGTAGTAAACTTTCTGAAGCTGAAATAAAAGCACAGGGGCTTTATATACATACTCATTCCAACAATGGACAAGGAAAATGCAGTATCATATCACGTTATCCATTTTTAGGAATAACTCCGAATAAATATGGAGTTTATATCAACCTGGGTAAAGGAATTGTTGTCTTGGTGATGAACTGTCATGGTGCTTTTTATCCTTATGGACCTTATCAGTTGAATGGTATTGAATATAAAGGATTTCTTCCGACTACCGATGTCAATTATGTGATAAAAGTAAATAAAGAAGCACGTCAGGCAATGGTGGATAGACTGTTGGAAGACTTAGCTTCGGCTACTACTCCTTTTGTTTCTCTTTCAGGTGATTTTAACGAACCATCATGGCTTGATTGGACTGTAGATGCTCAATCGGCAGGTATAGTCCCTTATGTTGTACAGTGGCCCACGACTCGTTTGTTATGGGAAGGAGGAATAAAGGGAGATGCATACAGGACCATTCATTCGAATCCGGTGATACACCCTGGTTATACATGGACCCCTTTTCCAAGTATGAAAGATACTAGAGATCGTTTGGATCTAACTCTTTATACTTTGTCACCAAATACGACTGTAAAAAATAGTCAAATAATTGGTGAAGATACAAGTACATCGGATATTACTCTTTCACCTTGGATTTTCGATCATAGAGGATTGCGTACAGAGTTTGTTTATACCAGATAAAATTTAAATTAAATATCAACAATCTTAAACCCATTAGTGAACATGTACAAATTATCAAATTTACTTTTTATTCTTTTATTGTTGTTCCTTTTTTCCCCTTTTTCCATGGGGCAAACTCCTCCGAATTTGTCAAGATCATCAGATCGTCTTTGGCTCGATTCAGAGATTGGTCATCAGGGTGACTATCAGTGGAAAATGATCAAAGCAGGAGATGCAGCAGACCCCGGCGAGAAGATCTCGTTATCCAATTATGCAACTGCAAATTGGATGCCGGCTATCGTACCCGGAACAGTGTTGAATTCTTTGGTATATAATAAAAAATATCCGGAGCCTTATTATGGAATCAATAATAAGATTGAATCTAAATTGATACCGGATATTTCTGAAACCGGACGTGATTTTTATACCTACTGGTTCCGTACAGATTTTACAGTTCCGCAGTCATTTAAGGGAAAGACTGTCTGGTTACAGTTGGATGGTATTAACTATCGGGCGGAAATTTGGGTGAATGGTAACTTGTTGAGTACAATGAACGGCATGTTCATTCAGGACTATATCGATGTCACAGACTTCGTGAAAGTCGGAGAGAGCAACGGACTGGCCATAAAAGTCTACCCGGTAGATGTTCCCGGAAGTACAAAGCCAAAGTCTTGGGGAGCAGCCGGTGAATTTCATAACGGTGGAAACGGTAACATTGGTTTGAATACTACCATGTTGATGACGGTAGGTTGGGACTTTACCTTTATGGACGGTATCCGTGACCGTAATACAGGTATATGGAAAAATATTTCCCTTTATGCTACAGGCAGAGTAGCATTGCGCCATCCTTTTGTTAAGTCTGAATTAAGAAAGCCCGGTTATGATCAGGCTTGTGAGACTGTATCAGTTGAAATTATCAATCCATCAACCAATAATCGGGTAATCAGTTGCAAGGTAAAGGGTGAAATTGTGGGCGAGAATATCACTTTCGAAAAGACTTTCCGGCTGATACGCGGAGAAGAAAAAATAGCTACCTTCACTCCTGAAGAGTTTCCGCAACTTATCATCAACTCGCCAAAACTTTGGTGGCCTGTCAATAAAGGACCACAAAACTTATATGACCTGAAGCTGACAGTGTCAGTTGATGGTAAAGAATGTGATTCAGTGAAAACAAGATTTGGTATTCGAGAAATTGTTTCGGATAGAAAGACTCCGGACAAATCACGTGTCTTTTATGTGAATGGTAAACGATTGTTTATCCGTGGCACTAACTGGATACCGGAAGCCATGTTGAGAACTTCGGATGAGCGTACTTATGCTGAATTACGTTATTCTCGTCAGTCGGGCGTCAACCTTTTGAGAATGTGGGGAGGTGGTATCGCAGAATCCGATTACTTCTTCCAGTTGTGTGATGAATTAGGACTGTTGGTATGGCAAGAATTCTGGATGACTGGTGATACTCGTCATCCGCATGACAAGGCTGTCTATATGAGCAATGTAGAATCTACAGTAAAGCGCATTCGCAATCATCCTTCTTTGGCTTATTACGTTGCTTCCAATGAAAGTACGGAAGTCACAGGTACTCCTGAATTACTGAATAAACTGGATGGCACACGTGGATTCCAGATGCAGTCCGAATGTGAAGGAGTTCACGATGGCAGTCCTTACAAACAAGTAAATCCGATGCAACATTATGAAAATACGGCATCTCCCAGAGGAAGTCGTGTAGATGGATTTAACCCGGAATATGGTGCGCCTACTCTTCCGACTGTGGAAATCCTTCGGGAAATGATGGATGAAAAAGACCTTTGGCCTATCAATAAGGAAGTATGGGATTATCTGGATGGAAATGGTTTCCATCTGATGAGTACTATGTATACAGACTTGGTGAATAACTACGGAAAATCATCATCCATTGATGAGTTTGCACAGAAAGGGCAATTGTTGGGAGCTATTAATTCGAAGAGTATTTGGGAAGTATGGAACTATAATAAACTGGATTATGGTGATCGTTTCTGTTCTGGACTTCTGTTCTGGTATCATAACTGCTCTATGCCTCAAGTGGCTTCCCGTATGTGGGACTGGTCTCTGGAACCGACAGCGTCGCTTTATCATACTGCTAACTCTTTAGAACCATTACATGCACAGTTTGACTATCTGAAAAATACAGTGTCTGTAGTGAATGATTATTATCGTGAATTTAAGGATTATAAAGTGATAGCGCAGGTTTACGATATTAACAGCAAGAAAGTTTTTGAGGAATCAGCAGTGGTTAATCTGCCTTCGGATGGAGTGGTAAACGATGCGTTGACTATTCGTTTCCCAGAAAACATATCTCAAGTTCACTTTATTAAACTGATTCTGAAAGATGAGAAAGGAAAAGATGTTTCTTCTAACTTCTATTGGCGTTCTAATGATAAATATGAAGGAAGTAAGACTTTGACCGGTCCAGCTGCTTCAGGTTTCGAAGACTTGAGCAAGTTGAAGCAGGCAAAAGTGAAACTGGCCTATAAAGTGAGAGAAGATAATAATAACTATTTTGTAGATATTACTTTGAGAAATACATCCGGTCAGATTGCTTTCTTTAATCAGTTTCAATTCCTGAATTCAAAGATGAGTCCAATACGTCCGTCATTCTATACGGATAATTTCTTCTCTCTGATGCCAGGTGAAAAGAAAACGGTGACTATTGAGACGGCAAAGGAGAAATTGAAGGATGGAGCTGTGTTGGCATTGAAAGGCTGGAATATAAGTAGACAAGAATATAAACTTAGATAAAATGAAATATAGACTCATAATTGGCATATTGTCGGCATATGGATTTATAACTCCCCCTTTGCTAGATACTTCTGTTATCGCTGATGAAGAACAGATAAAAGAATGGGCAATAGGTCCATTCTTACGTCCTAGTGGAGCTAATCCTGTTATTTCTCCGCAGCCGACCGAATTTTATTGTCCAATGCAGAAGCAACAGATAAGATGGGAAGAAAGCGATACTTTTAATCCTGCAGCCACAATGAAAAATGGAAAAATTATTGTTCTTTATCGGGCAGAGGATAGTTCGGCACAGGGCATTGGAAAAAGGACATCGCGCATTGGTTATGCTGAAAGCAAGGATGGAGTTACGATGACAAGACTTGATGCTCCTGTACTCTTTCCGGCTGATGATGAATTTGCTGATATTGAAAATCCAGGTGGTTGTGAAGATCCTCGGGTTGCAATGACTGAAGATGGACTTTATGTAATGCTTTATACTGCTTGGAATCGTAAGAAAGCTCGTCTTGCTGTAGCTACCTCCAGAGATTTGAAAAAGTGGACGAAACACGGACTTGCTTTCGGAAAGGCATACAATGGGCGTTTTGCTAATCTATTTTGTAAATCGGCTTCTGTACTGACAAAACTGGTAGGAAGTAAATTGGTGATTGATAAAGTGGATGGTAAGTATTTTATGTATTGGGGTGAGTATGCTGTTTATGCGGCTACTTCTGATAATTTGATAGATTGGTATCCGGTGTTGAATGAGAGGAATGAATTGAAGAAGCTAGTTCAGCCACGTAAGGGGCATTTTGATTGTCAAATGACAGAATGCGGCCCTCCAGCGATTCGTACAAAGAATGGTATTGTGCTTTTGTATAATGGAAAGAATGCCGGAAATGATAGAGATACAGATTATCCAGCCGGTGCATATTGTGCAGGGCAGCTATTGTTTGATAACGACGATCCTTGTAAGGTCTTAGATCGTTTGGATAAGCCTTTCTTTGTGCCGGAAGCTCCTTTTGAGAAGAGTGGACAATATAAAGATGGAACTGTGTTTATAGAAGGACTCGTTTATCACAAAAAGAAATTATATCTCTATTATGGTTGTGCTGATTCAAAAGTGGCGATGGCTGTATGTGATGCTGTAGAAAAATTAGAGGTGAAATAACTTTGTTATAATTGGAAGTATCAAAAGCAAAGATTAATTAAATATATTGTCGAATAAATTTAAGATTAAGTTTTATGTATAAGAAGGTATTAATATTATTGTTTTTTATCCCTTTCCATTTGTTATTTGCTCAAACCAATATGTTGAAAGATTTTCCAGAGGGGCATACGCCAGAGGAAATTGGCAAGCGATTAGCATATCGCTTTTTAACAGAAAAACATGCGCTTCATGTTGGTAAATGGATTGGTTATCCGGAAACCTTCTATTGGAGTGGTGCCTTGCGATATGCTGATGGGGCGAAAGATAAGGAGCTTATTCAACGTTTACAAGAAAAGTTTGATTTCTTGTTTACTGAAGAGAAGGTTTTACAACCTATTATGAATCATGTTGATTTGAATATGTTTGGTAGTCTTCCTCTCGAATTCTATTTGGTGACGAAGGATCTGAAATATCGTTATTTAGGTTTGCCTTATGCCGATTCGCAGTGGGAGCTTCCGAGAAATGCGAAACCGCATGAAAAGGAATGGGCGGAAAAGGGTTATTCTTGGCAAACACGTTTGTGGATTGATGATATGTATATGATTACAATCGTGCAGACTCGTGCTTATAAAGTGACGAAGGATAAGAAATATATTGACCGTGCTGCTAAGGAGATGGCGATGTACTTGGATGAATTACAACGTCCGAATGGCCTTTTCTATCATGCACCGGATGTTCCTTATTATTGGGGACGTGGAAATGGTTGGATGGCTGCAGGTATGACAGAGTTGCTTCAATGTTTGCCTAAGAATCATAAAGACCGTCCGCGTATTTTAGAAGGTTATCGGACAATGATGGAAAGTCTGAAGAAATATCAGAATCCGGAAGGTTTGTGGAATCAGTTGATCGACCAGTCTGACTGTTGGACTGAAACTTCTGGTTCGGCTATGTTTACTTTCGCATTTATCAAAGGGGTTAAGAATGGCTGGCTAGATGCAGAAGAATATGCTCCTGCGGCTCGTAAAGCATGGATGGCTTTAGTTTCATATCTTAATGATAAAAATCAGGTGAGAGAAATTTGTGTGGGAACGAATAAGAAGAACAGTAAACAGTACTATTATGATCGTCCGCGCCGTACGGGTGATTATCACGGACAGGGTCCTTATTTGTGGTGTGCTGCCGCTCTTATGGAAAAATAATTGTTTGGGTATGGGATCGTAGTTGAGGCTTTGGGGAATTTTTGCCGATTTGGATAATTATTTCTATTTATAGCTCAATTTGTTTTATTCAATGTGGAGGATGTTCCCTAACTTTGCCTTAACAATTTAGTACAAATAGAATCAGGCAGGCTGATTCGCATTAATATTTTATATGAGTCTGAAATATTTGCTTTGTGGGATAGCTTTTGTAGCATGCGCTACTATTGCTAAGGCTTTTAATAATGTGCCGGAATCGATTTCTGCATCTATTTCCTTGAAAGTTCCGGGGAATGGGGCGAAACGTTATCCATTGACTTTTCAGAAGTCGCAAAATAATAACGGCACTTATTATTTGGAGAATTCGGAAAAGATGCCATTGACTGTGTCTCAAAACATAGTGGATGGTAACGATGGGACATGTATTAGTGTATCTATCACTGCATTGGAAGATATTTACTTTAATTATAATCAGCAGGTGGCAACAGACTTCCGCCATAACGATTGCCTGTTCTATATGCCGGGATTCTGGTATCGGCGTAATCTGCGTTCGCCCAAAGAAGCCCCTTCATTTCATACTTCAGACAGCTGGATTGTAAGTGAAGACAGGTTAAGCGCACCTCTCACCGGGATTTTCTGTGAGAAGAAACAACGTTTTATGACTGTCAACAGACTGGATAAATTTGTAAATAACACGTTGGCTACTCATCGCGAAGGTGAGGTTATTCTTTCGGATAAGACTTCTTTGGGGTATACCGGATTTGAAAATAAGGACGGGGTTGCTACTCTTTCTTTCGGCTTTCCTTATCGGGAGGCTCCTAAAAGTTATATCCGTAAATTGACATTAGCTCCGGCCGTAACGGCTTATCAGCATCTTAAAAAAGGGGAGACGGTTTTGTTGACTTGGCAAATTACTGAGGGTGAAGCTAAGGATTACTCTGATTTTGTGCGCCATACTTGGGAATATTGTTATGATACATATTTGCCTAAGCCTGTAGATACTCCCTATTCAATTGAATATATGAAGCAGACTCTTAGCCAATTCTTTGTAAGTAGTTTTGTAGATAAATATCCGTTGGTATATAATTCGGGTATACATCTTAGAACAGATGCGTGTACAAGTAATGGGCAGGCAGAAGTCGGTTTTATAGGACGTGTTCTTCTGAATGCATTCAATGCCTGGGAATATGGTTGGGAATCTAACCGGGAAGATTTGAAGGCTAACAGTGCCAAAATATTCGACAGTTATTTGAAGAACGGCTTCACGGTAGCAGGCTTTTTTAAGGAATCGGTAAACTTTGATAAGAACTTTGAGGATCCTGTTCATAGTATCCGTCGTCAATCGGAAGGGCTTTATGCAATCTTCCATTTCCTGGCTTATGAAAAAGAAAAAGGGCGCAAGCATCCGGAATGGGAACAGCGATTGAAAAAGATGTTGGATATGTTTCTGCAATTGCAAAATGCTGATGGTAGTTTTCCACGAAAGTTCCGTGATGACTTTTCCGTTGTAGATAAAAGCGGGGGAAGTACTCCTTCGGCTACATTACCTTTAGTCATGGGATATAAATACTTTAAGGATAAACGTTACTTGGATAGTGCTAAGCGGACTGCGGATTATTTGGAGAAAGAATTGATTTCTAAGGCAGATTATTTTTCATCTACCCTTGATGCAAATTGTGAGGATAAAGAAGCGTCACTTTATGCTGCAACTGCTACCTATTATCTTTCATTAGTTACTAAAGAGGAGGAACACAAGCATTATGCTGATCTGACGAAGCAAGCCGCTTATTTTGCATTATCGTGGTATTATTTGTGGGATGTTCCTTTTGCTCCCGGACAGATGCTGGGTGATATTGGTTTGAAAACACGTGGTTGGGGAAATGTTTCGGTAGAAAATAATCATATCGATGTGTTTGTATTTGAATTTGCCGATGTACTTCGTTGGTTATCGAACGAATATAAAGAATCCCGTTTCTCGAACTTCGCAGAAGTGATTTCAACCTCTATGCGGCAGTTATTGCCTTATGAAGGACACATGTGTGGCATTGCCAAAGTGGGTTACTATCCGGAAGTTGTTCAACATACCAGTTGGGATTACGGGAAGAATGGCAAAGGATATTATAATGACATTTTCGCACCCGGATGGACTGTTGCTTCTTTATGGGAATTATTTACTCCGGGGCGTGCCGAGATTTTTATGGAAAGGTAATATAATAAATTAATTTGTAATGACATCTAGAAGAGATTTTCTTAAAAAAGCTGGGTTGATTTCTGCTGCTTTTGCGGTTCCCGCTCTTAATGTGAATGGAAATACCACACAATCCAAAATACGTTTAAAGAACACAAAGATTGCGGTGGATGATCGGTGGGATGTTATTGTAATTGGTGGAGGACCTGCTGGGTGTACTGCTGCGATTTCTGCAGCCCGGGAGGGAGCTAAGACTTTGCTGATTGAGGCAATGGGACAACTTGGCGGTATGGGAACAGCAGGTATGGTTCCGGCATGGTGTCCGTTTTCTGACGGTGAAAAGATTATTTATCGAGGCTTGGCGGAAAAGATATTCGAGGCATCAAGAAAAGGAGTGCCTCATGAGAGAAAGCAAAAACTGAATTGGGTGAATATAAATCCAGAATATTTGATGCAGGTTTACGATCGGATGGTCGCTGAATCGGGGGCAAAAGTCCTTTTCTTTTCGAGGGTTGCTGCTGTTGAGATGTCAGCTGATGATACGGTAGATGCTATCATTGTAGCAAATAAATCCGGGCTTGTTGCATTCAAAGCAAAAGTCTTTATTGATGCGACGGGAGATGGAGATGTGGCTACCTGGGCAGGTGCTTCATTTAAAAAGGGAGGTGAGGATGGTATACTGCAAAGTTCTACTTTGTGTTTCTCGTTTGCCAATGTCGATAGCTATAACTACAATCTCATAGGTCCTTCATTGCATACGAGTAACAAAAATAGCCCTATCTTTGACGCGATTAAGTCCGGAAAATATCCATTGATAGGCAGACATTTCAATAGTAATCTGATCGGTCCGGATGTGGTACAATTTAATGCAGGACACATTGATAATGTTGATTCGACCGACCCATGGGCTACTACGCGGGCGATGGCTACCGGTAGGCAAATCGCTGAACAATACTTGGAGGCACTGAAAGAACTTCAGCCTAAAACTTTTGGTAGTGCTTTTGTTGTAAAGACTGCCTCCTTGTTGGGGGTTAGAGATAGTCGTCGGATTGAAGGGGATTATACGTTTACTTTCCAAGATTGGCTGGAGCGTAAAACATTTGAAGATGAGATCGGACGTAATTGTTACTATATTGATGTTCATAAACCGGGGCATAAAGAGACGCGTTACAAAAAAGGCGAATCTCATGGAATTCCTTATCGTTGTCTGACACCCAAAGGATTAAAGAATCTATTGGTGGCTGGTCGTTGTATCTCTACTGATGAAGAGGCTTTTGGAAGTTTGCGGGTAATGCCTCCTTGTCTGGTGACGGGGGAAGCCGCTGGAATGGCTGCTGTGCATGCCATCAAACAGACAAGGAATGACGTTCATAAAATTGATACTGTTTTGTTGCGTAAAAGGTTAAAAGAAGAAGGACAATACTTTTTATAAATGCTTGGAGGAGGTATTTTATAAGATGTATCTCTTGACAAATGCTTTTAAATGTTGTATCTTTATAGTCGAAAAAAGAATCTAAACCTTGTAAATAGCAGATAAAAGAGTATGAAACTAGTGACTTAAATGATATAATATTACAACAAATATAGAGAATATTTCTAGCATACACTAAGAATGGTGGGCTGGATATAAGCAAGAAGGCTGCAAATTTTACAAAATTTGCAGCCTTCTTGTTGTAAAAAATAGAAATAAAAAACCGGAAATCAGCTTTTGGAGTTTCTAATAAACATGGATACCGTTTATAATAAACTACTCCAAAGTTTATTATAAATATGAGATGCGTTTATGTATGAACCTGTCCATATTTTTGTATACTTCAAAACAAAAGCTTGGAATAGTGCCTGTCGGAGGTAACTATAATAAACAAATTAGGAAGTAATCTAATGATACAAGTTATTCGTTTTATGCAAAATTTAGACGTGAAGTTCCAGTATGAAACGGGTTCCTTTGGTATAGCCGATATCTAGCGTTAGGCTACCATTCATTTTTGCGGCGATAAGTGAGCAGATTGGTAATCCTAGCCCATCTCCTGTAGTGAGGTCTTTCACTTCCGTGAAAGGTTTGAAGATATTTTCCTGTTGCTCTGCCGGAATACCGATTCCCGTATCCGTCACGATAAACTGATGAGTGTGCGCACCACGTTTCTTGAACTCAAGGCTGATACGTCCTTGTTCGGTGTAGAAGGCTGCATTTCTCAATAAATAGAGAAGGATACGTTCCAGTTGTTCCTTGTTTGTCTTTACCTGAAGTTTGGGAGCATTAACTGAAGGAGTAACATCTATTTTTATATGCTCCTTAACCTTGTCCATTACATTTTCGCAGAAAGTACCTACGTTGATTTCACCCAATTCATAGAGTTCGGTTAATGAATTCTCTAATGAAGACAGCTCCTGGATATCATCGCTGAATTTCTTTAGAGCAGCGACCTGGCTCTGCATTTGGCTCGCTTCTTGAGGGGCTTTCTGTAAAAGTTCATTCGCAGAAGTAGCTAACGTATTCAAAGTCGGCTCCATCTGTGAAGATATGTTCTGTATGAATTTGGTTTTTAATTCATTATGTTCATTGGCAATCTTCACACTTTTCTTTAATTTGCGGTTGCCGGCGATAAATTTCAGTAATATGGCGGCCAGTATTGCCAGTCCGGCAACGAGGATGACTACAAGAACACACAGACCTATAATGATGTATTGTTTGGCTGATAGCGTGTCGTCTTTTTCTTGTATAGTCAGTTGGCTTTCGTCATATTTCCTTTTCAGTACGTTCAGTTCGTCTTGAGCTGTCAGTGCTTTCACGGAGTCTGTCCAAACGATGTAACTTTCATAGGTGCGTTCCATTAAAGGGGCGTTATTGGCTTTACGGGCAATTCCGATAAGGTTTTTGTAGCAATCACTCACTTTGGCGTAGTCTTTCTTTTCCTTGTATTGATTAATTAGTTTGCGGAAACAGGCATCACCTTGTGTGTTTTGGTTAAATGTATAGTAATAGTTGGCTTTTGTATACAGTAAAACCTCTGTCAGTGAGTCATTCTTGGCAAGGTTAGCAGTTTCTTCCAGTTTATTCAGCTGTGTTTTTGCCTGAGCTGGATTTTTAAGTGCCGTGTACATCTGCAACCGCTCCTTGTTCACGAGGAAGCGGAGGTCATAAAAGACTTTCTTCTGATTTTGCTCTCCGGCCCATATAAGTTGGTCCATGTCACGACAAAGTTCGAATCCTTCTTTGTAAAAGTTCTCTCTGACGTATAAAGCGTTGGCCTGAACACCACATTCTATTGCCTGTGGATAGTTTTCGCGGGTTGCAAATGCTTCGTATGCCTTTTTGAATAAGTAACGTGCTTTGATGTAATCTTTTTGGTTGAGGCTACTTTGTGCTTGTTCTTTTAATTCTGTGGCTCTGTCTCGGGGAGTTTGAGCATAAGTCATTATACTCAAACAAAATGTCATTAAAATAGCTATTATCGATTTTCTCATATTAGAATTTATTTATTTGTTACAAATGTAAAACAAATATATGAAAAAAGATAGTGCTGATGATGAAATAATTCTCTTCTGTTTATATTCATTGTTATTATCCAGCCCAGTTCTCTCTGTCGAGATTCCGATAACTGATAGCCTCTGCCAAATGATTGGGGAGTATTTGTTCTGCTCCTTCCAAATCGGCGATTGTACGGGCAACTTTTAAAATCCGGTCATAGGCTCGGGCAGACAGATTGAGCCGTTCCATAGCATTTTTCAGTAATGCGAGTCCTTTGGCATCCGGTTGAGCATACATTGCAAGCAGTTTGCTGTTCATTTGTGCATTGCAATAAATTCCGGTATATTCAGTGTATCGTTTTTCCTGCATTTGACGGGCTTTTATCACTCGTTGCCTGATGAGATTGCTCGATTCTCCCTGTCTTTGATCGGAAATCTTATCAAAGGGTACAGGTACAATCTCTATCTGAATGTCGATGCGATCTAATAATGGACCGGATATCTTATTCAAGTACTTTTGAACCTGTCCGGGGCTGCATACGCATGCTTTTGTCGGATGGTTGTAATATCCACAGGGGCATGGGTTCATGGATGCAATCAGCATCAGATTGGCCGGATAGCTGATAGTACTTTTGATGCGGGAAATAGTGATCTGGCGGTCTTCCAATGGTTGACGCAACACTTCCAACACTCCTCGGTTGAATTCCGGCAATTCATCTAAAAAAAGTACCCCATTATGTGCCAGACTGATTTCTCCGGGTTGTGGAAAACTACCTCCGCCAACCATCGCCACCTGGGAAATTGTGTGGTGCGGGTCGCGGAATGGGCGTTGGGAAATCAATGATGAACCGCGTTTCAGTTGTCCGGCAACTGAATGTATCTTGGTGGTTTCCAAACTTTCGCCCAGTGAAAGAGGAGGAAGAATGGAAGGAAGGCGTTTGGCCATCATCGATTTACCGCTACCCGGAGCACCTACCATTATTAAATTATGCCCTCCGGCTGCTGCAACTTCTAGTGCCCTTTTTACATTCTCTTGCCCTTTAACGTCTGCAAAATCCAAGTCACAGTTCGTCTGTTGTTGATAGAATTCTTCCCGTGTATTAACAACAGTCGGCTCTAATTCGCGTTCATTATTGAAGAATTCGATGACCTCCTTGATATTACTGACTCCGTATACTTTTAATTGATTGACAACGGCAGCTTCCCGTGCGTTTTGTTGGGGGATGATTAGTCCTTCGAAACCATCTTCGCGCGCTTTGATAGCAATGGGAAGCGCACCTTTGATAGGTTGTATACTTCCGTCCAGACTTAGTTCGCCCATTAACAAATAGCGGGAAAACTTCTCGGAAGAGATTGTTTCGTTAGCCCCTAACAATCCGATGGCAAGAGGCAAGTCATAAGCTGAACCCTCTTTTCGGATGTCGGCTGGTGCCATATTGACTACTATATTGCTAGTGGGCATTTTATAGCCATTTACCAGCAATGCGGAGATAATACGTTGATGGCTTTCTTTGACCGCAGAATCCGGAAGGCCGACGAGATAGAACATACAGCCGCGCGAGCTGTTGACTTCGATTGTGATGAGTGTTGCATCAATCCCTTGAACAGCCGCTCCGAATACTTTAATTAACACGTTTGATTATTGATTATTTTTTCTTCTTATTGTCTTGTTTTTCCTTTTCTTCAGCAGCAGTGACTACTTCCTCAATTTTCTTCTTTAATTGTTCTCCTTTGAGGTTTTTCGCGAGAATCTTACCGTCTGCCGACAGAAGAATGTTGCTGGGAACTTGCTTGATGGCGTATTGTTTGGCTACTTCGGAATTTAGTCCGCCAAAATCACAGACTTGCTCCCAATTGAGCGTATCACGTTTTATAGCATCTTGCCATTCTTGTTTATCTATATCAAGGGAGATACCGAGCATGGCTATATGTTTGTTCTTCTTATATTTCTGATAGATCTCTTTTAACTCGGTATTGCTTTGGTGATTGGAAATGCTATCTCCCCATGAAGCCCAAAAGTTGATTAGCAGGTTCTTTTTCTTGAAATCTTCTGATGACCGGGTAATTTTTTCCCCTTTTATGTTAGATAGACTGAAGAAGGGAGCATATTTGCCTGTTTCTGTTTTCTCTGACAGTGAGATGGCTTCATTGAGTTGTTCGATATACAGCTTGTCTTGCAATATTCCTGTCATGACTTCAATTAGCTTCTTTATTTTGTTGAAATCGGGCGAATCTTTCTGAACAAAGTATTTATCCAACAAGTAGAGGCTGACAAAAGAAGAATGATGCTTCATGATGAATTCTTCTGCTTTTTGCTCTAAATCTTTCTCGGATGGAGTAGGCAAGCTATTTAGCTCTTTCTGAAAGGTTGTAAATTCTTCATTATATATATTACCATTGATATCCAGATATTCCGGGTGATTGATATCTCCTTTTATTTTGATCTGATTTCCTTTGTCAAGGAAGATTGGATATTCTGTCTGATTGTCAATAAGTAAAAAGGCAGAAGTAATGGTGTCTATTGAAGCTGTATAAGAGAATTTATCGTTCTTCGCGAAAATGGTATCTATCCGGTCGAATGATTCATCCATTCCATACAGATAAAGCGTATCTGTGCCCAGACCTTTGATTTCCCCGGTTATGCTAACCTTCTTTGAAGATTTACCACAACTGCATAGACAAATGATTATGAGGATTAAAATGCTACTCTTTTTCATTGCTTTGATTTCTTTTCTGCGAAAGTACGGTTTTTACAGATAAAAAAAAAGAATTGCCCGTCATTTATAATGACAGGCAATTCTTAATATTTAAAATAGAGTGGTAATTCTCTTATTTAATGATGTTCATGAAATCTGCATTTGTGAAGAATTTAGCAAATTCCAGGTCAGTAGCTGCTTTCTTAGCTAATGAAGAATCTTTAGCAACTGCGCTCTTCAAGCTGCTTGTTACCATAGAAGAATTGTTAGTT
>ERZ809209.149-NODE-149-length-52044-cov-30.026121_pt1 | contig 52044 bp, 45 predicted proteins | sample MGYA00520514_ERZ809209 | MGnify/ENA primary metagenome ERZ809209 (study PRJEB31576, sample SAMEA3212657) | Homo sapiens | biome: human-gut; feature: human gut; material: fecal | place: Sweden | collected 2012 ...
ATACGCGGAAATCGGTTGCTTTAAACCATATTGCGTTCGATTCCCGCCTGCTTAAGTCGGCGGGAATATAATCCGTTCCTCCGAACGGAGCAGTGAAAAAATTCATTAAATTTTCGTAAGTGCAATATTTAATAACATATTCAAGCAATAAATATATGCAGCCGGCAAATAATGCAAGTGAAAATACAGTATATGCTCTGTATTTATTTTTGTTGTAGTTTGGGTAAATGTATATTGAAAATGTTTTGCTCTTAGTGTTATTGCCTGTGTTTGGATTTTGCGCTTTGGCTGAATTGTGCGTGGCGTTGTTATTTGCAGAGGTGTCGTTTTGCGATTTTTCCGAATGATACGAAGCGCTTTTTTGTGTGCTGTAATTATTGCTTTTTTGCGCTTTGGCTGCATCTGTGGCACTTTGGCTTTCATCGCAGTATGATTTGTTTGCCGATTTTTTAATCGTATCGTATGCTCGGTTGATTTCTTTCATAGCTTCTCTTGCTATTGCATCGTTAGGGTTTAAATCGGGATGATATTTTTTTGCGAGTTTTTTATACGCATCGGTGCATTCTTCAATATCGGCATTTTCCCTAATGCCTAAAATTTCATATGGGTCGGTTGCGATATTCATATACTCCTCCTAAAATAAAAAAGTGCGCAGCCGGAGCTACGCACATAAAGCACATAACTCCGATATCCGTTGCGACACAGTTCATTCCAAAACAGGATACGACAATCAAAGCCATACATTTTTGATACAGTATGCCCATCCCGGAATTACTATTAAACCGCGGCGCAACAAAAGCATATCACAAAACGCAGCACGCAGCCGATTGCTTTTCTGCATGCCGTTATTGAAAATATACTGTTGCGAGTGCTTTTGAATTAAAAACATGCTTTGTAATCGAGAACGAAGAACGGAAGCGGGAAAGGGGAGCGGCGCCGAAAATCAATTTTCTTCACAGGCTTTGATGTATTCTTCGGCGGTCAGGATTTCGTAATTTACGGAATCGTAATATTCAAGCTCATATTCGGTGCGGGTGACATAAACCTTGCGGCCGACTCCGATTATATAAAAATTAAGGCAACGGTTGGGATTTCGCAATTCTTTATTTGAAATACCGGGCGGCACGGTTTCGCCGTTATGGTCAATAACGGGCACAATCTGATAAAAATACTTACCTGCCACGAAATCCTCGTTTTCAAAAATGAAATCTCCCGGTGCTTCTTCGTGCTCGATTATAAACAGGTCGTTATCGCTGAAACCGAGCGCACCGCCGGTGGCACCGCGTATCCATTCGTTTGCTTTTGCGATAAAATCGTTTCTGTTCATAATTTTCCATTGCCTTTCCGCTGCAAAATAAAACAATTGTGGCATTCCATGTGGCAGCAGGCAAGACTTATATTTATCTTGCCGCAAAAATCCGCCTAACAGGCGGTGAAAGCATGTGTTTTAGCGTATGCGTTTTTTATCTAAAAATGGGGCACGCTTTCGCGTGCCCCGCAAAACGGAAACGGGGTGTCCGTGTTTCCGTGTCTGCATATGGCGGTCCATTCACCATACCAATAGACTATATCATATTGGCTTATAAATTTCAGCACAAATGCAAAAACACTGCGATTTTGATACAAAAAAACATCGATTCTTCAATTGTAAAGCAAAAGTTAGCCAAATGCCAAATAACTTCAATATCGATTGTATTTAATCGAAAACATGCAATTTTACGCATTTTGCCGTTCAAATTCGAGCTTTTAAACTTATAAAATAAAAAACCGCGCACAATTCATTTAATCGGGAAATGCTTTTCCGAATCAAAAATGAATCGTGCGCGGTTTTTCAATTGCTTCTGTTAAACAGCACCGTGCATAAAAAACTGTGTTCGTTTTCGTTATAATGCCATTCGCATACGCCGTTGTATTTCTTTGCGGTTTTTTTAATGCTTTTTGTGCCGTAACCGTGCATATCGCCGTCTGTTTTGGTGGTTTGCAGCGAGTCGCCGATAATTTTCGGCTCAACGGCGCAACTGTTTTTAACATTTAAAACAACAAAGCTTTTCTCGTTTTTTACTGAAAAATCAATATATGCGTTTTCTGAACCTTTTGCGGATTCGGCAGCATTGTCCAGCATGTTGGAAAGCAGTGCCACCAGATCATCGTCATTGATAAACGAAAGGTTTGAAGCCCTAACCTCGGCATTGAACTTAATGCCGCTTTTGGCACACACAAAATCGTATTTGCTTAAAATCAAATCAAGCATTTTGTTGCTTGTTTTGCCTATGTAGCGGTATTCATCAAGATTTGTTTGCACCTTTGAAAGATAGCTTTTGATTTCCTCGGTGCTTTCCATGCCGCTTATTGCCGAAAAATGGTGGCGCATGTCGTGCACCAAAATGCGCTGCTCTTCGTTTTTCTTTTCAAGCAAATCGTAAAAGGTTTTGTTTATCTCGTTTCTTTGCCGCTCGGCTTGAAGTGTAATAAGCTCTGCTTCCTGCCTTTGAATAACATTGTTATAAATAAAGATAAAGCAGCAAAACACAAGCGAAACGCAGCACACTATTGCGCAAATCAAATTCAGTGTTTTTGAAAAATTATATTTTGTGGAGGCGTAGAGAAATAATGTTAGCGTTATCGTTACTATTATAGGATATAAAAACAGGGTTGCCTGCCGCTTGCGCGCGTTTTCCGAAATCTTTTTGTATGAAAAAAGTGAGGAAACGATTTTGCAAACTATCAAATATAAAATTTTGCTTATTGTGCCGATTATAAACAGCGCCGCAAGATTGGTTTTATAAGCGTCTATAGGGATTTTTAAAAGTGCGGAAATCCCAGCCTCGGCCACAAGCTCGGTTAAAAACATAACGGCAAGTAAAAACGATGAATGAAAAATGCAGCTTTTAAGCGATATTTCAAAGCACAGCATGCCGAATATCATATTAACCGAGAAAAACGCCACATCGTTTATTATGTTTATATTGTTGTCTAAAATATTTACTGCGAAGGCGGCAAGGTAAAGCACCGTTAAAATCGCAAATGTTGCCGGCAAGCTTCGTTTAAGCTTGAAGTTGTCGAAAAAATAAACAAATGCAATCAGCGCTTCAAATAAGTAAACCGCCAAAAAGAAAAGTTGCATAGAAATTTAAGCCTTCCCGCCGCAATCGGCAATGGAAATCCGCATCGTGCCCACAGGCATATGCGCCAAAGAATCAAACAGCCCAATATGCCGCTCTTTCGGCATATTGAATTATTTATTCGCCGAGCAGCATTAAAAAGCGGCGCTTGAATTCGGCTCGCTTTGAATATGCTATCGGAATGGAATATTTTTCACAAAGCGTGATGCGGTCTTTGCTATAATAGGTTATGTAGTTTGTGTTCACGATAAAGCTGTTGTGCGGAATTATGAAATACGATTTATTCAGCTTTTGCCGCCAGGTTTTGATGTTGTCGTGCGATTCGTATTCGCCGTTTCTTGTGATAACCTTCACTTTTCTGCTTTTGATTTCAACAAAAATAATATCGCGGCTGCGAACGGCGGCAACACCCTGCGATTTATCTTTCAAATAGAATTTGATTTCGGTGTTATCCACTCTCGTGATTGCCTTTTCAAGGCCTTTGTAAAATCGCTCGCTGTTTATGGGCTTGTCAAAAAATCGCGCCACGCCCAAATCCATTGCCTCGTCCAAATAATGATTGTAGGCGGTTATGTAAATCAAAACTATGTCGGGATTTTTCTTTAAAAGCTGCTTGCCGAGGTTAATGCCGTCTATCTGCGGCATTTCGATATCAAGAAAAGCAATATCAAACTCCGTGTCGCTTTCCACAAGTTCGTTTCCGTTTTGGGTTGTGAAAAGGCTGTACGAAAGCCCGTTTTCGGCAAAATATTGGCTTATATGCCGCTCAACATCGTTTATATATTCGCGATCGTCGTCGCAAACAGCTATACTTACCATATAAACCAATCCTCCTTGTGCGGATTTTTCTTCCCGATTTAAACAAAAAATGCCGCAAACCTTTAATTATAGTTTACAGCATTTTTATCTGTGTTGCAAATTTTTTATTTGATTGAGCCGCTGTTTTTTACGGCGCAAATTTTAACCAGCTCTTTTATAACTTCTTTGTCACCCTCGGAGCAGAGCTTTAAATTATCCGTTATGTTGGTATCAGTGTCGTTTTTAAAATTGCCGAGCAAAAAATAATCCGGCGTAACGCCGAGCGCATTACATAAATCCGAAAGCGTTTCAAGGGTTACATGCCGCCTTGCCGTTTCTATATTTGATAAATATTTTGATGAAATTCCTATTTGCTCTGCCAAATCCTTTTGGCTGATATTCAGCTTTCTGCGCCTCTCTCCTATGCGAAAACCGATATCCTTATGATTGATTTCCATTAGTATCACCATAATAATTTTATCATTATAAATATTGCTTATAAACTAACAAAAAAGGTTACAGTATTGCATATGGTAAGAATTATTGAACAAGTGAGCAGATAATATTTCTTTTTGTTTGCTTTTGTGTTTTTTGGTATTGAAAACAGTGCGTTTTTGCAAAAGCGGTTGCGCATTAAAAAGCCTTCTGTTATTATTTCGGTGTGTATCAAAAACACGGAAAGGAGGCGTAAGCTATTATGAAAAAATTCACAAAAGCGGTTCTTGATAAAGCAGTGAACAGCGCGCTCAAAACAAGCGCAAACAGCACCACATGCTCAAATATTTATCAGCCGAAAGCACCCGCCGCTCTTAAAAAATTCAGCAAAATAGAAAATGATAAATAATCTGGCGCTCAGGATAACCGAAAAAATGCTCAAAAGCGGCGGCATTTCCGAGGAGGAAAAGGAGCTTTACATATACGGCCTGTTTATGATAATATCGCAGGTTATGTTTTTTGCTTTTTCGTGCGCTCTGGGGCTGGTTTTCGGTTGCTTTGTTGAAAGCGTGATTTTTTATATTTCATTTGCGGCAATCAGAAAATTTGCCGGCGGTTATCATGCGGCAACGGAGGCAAGGTGCGAAATATCCTCCGCGCTCTCGCTTTTGGCATGCGTTGGGGTTATTCGGCTTTCAAAAATTTATGATTTCAGGACAGCCCTGCTTTGTGCCGCGGCGGTGTGTGCGGTGCTGATTTTTGCTTTTTGCCCGCTGGACACGCCCGAAAAGCCGCTCGGCGAAAAGGAATTCAAATATTTTCGCAAGGTTTCCTGCATTATATTATTTGTAATTTGCAGCGCAATAATTGCGGCTTTTGTTTTTAAAGTGAAATTGGTTTTTGTGCCGTGCTGTGCCGCCCTTGTTTTAGAGGGCGTTCTTATAACTGCGGGCAAGGCCCAAAGGGTGCTCGGCGGCAAAAAAAAGCGATTCTTTTGAATCCGTTTAAAAAATAAAATTCCTCCCGATATGAAAGCGGAGCCTTTGGCGGCTCGGCCGAATTTCGGGAGGTTTTTATTTTATATATGCTTTAATTATGCGTCGCTTTTAATCCGTTATTGCGGCAAAAAGCTGCTTTATTCTTTCTGTTTTGCCGCTCAGATAAAGATAGCCGAAAAGCGCTTCAATTCCCGTGGCGGTGTGGTATTCGGCGTCTGTGGCGCTTTTTGGCGAATGGCCCACCTTAGCGTTTCTTCCGCGCTTGAATTGCGCCGTTTCCTCCTCGGTGAGCATGTCCTTAATTTTGGCGTAAGCCTCAGTTTGCGCCTTTGCGCTCACATACTTAACGCTTTCGCGGTGCAGCTCGTTCACCGGCCTGTTTGCTTCGCAAACCAGCGCCTCGCGCACAAGAATTTCATATATGCAATCGCCTATGAAGGCTAAATTGAGGGGACTCAATTGCCTCGGCTGAATTTTGGTGTCGTTAAATCTCATATTTTCACCTCGCGTCAATATATGATATCAAATTTCACCGTTTAATTCAATATGCAATGCATATTTCTGTTGTGTTTTAAATAATTATGTTTGGTGTGTTCTGTGTTAGAAAACAGTGTAATTTCATAAAGCCGCAGAACGCTTTATTCCTTTTTTGTTCAATCAATTATTCAGTAATTCGGTGTTACGGCATATTGTGTTGAGCCTTTTAAATGCCGGCAATGCTCGAAACGGCAAAGAAGATCAACTTTTTGATTTGATTTTGCGCACGGCATGCGACTTGCAAACTAAAATGAAATAAACGGCATACATGAAAGCACAATTTTTTAAAAGCGGCGTCACTCTTTGATTTTGTAAACCGGCTCTGTTTTCTAAATTCAAAGCAGAGTGTCTGTTAAGGCAGATTGCAGATAAATCTTGAAACAATCGGAATCTGCGGCACATTTAAGCGTTTTATATTCCGTCCGTTATATATATTGATAATTTATTGACAAATTTTTAAATGTGTATTGACAGCCTATGTTTTATTTGATAAGATAAAATTAACAAAACATACTTGAATTTATAATAAATTTTTATTGATAATTCACAATGCGCTGTTTTGTACTTAATAATGCGGGCAGATGTCCAAATATATAATAACGGAGGTATGTATATGTATTGTCCAAATTGTGGCCTTAATAACCCAGATAATGCACTCAATTGTTCCGCTTGCGGAGCTGCACTCGGTGCCCAAGCTCCCGGAGCTGCACCCCCCGGTTACACCCACCGCAGCACCGGTTGCTCAAAAATCAAAATTGACTGCAGGCTTGTTGGCAATCTTTTTGGGAACCTTGGGAATTCATAATTTTTATTTGGGGTTCACAACAAAAGCAATTATTCAGCTTGTGGTTTCGCTTTTGGGCGCAGCCGCTTTCGGCATTGGTCCTGTTGCAATAGGAATTTGGGCCCTTGTTGAGGGAATTATGATTTTGACGGGTAAAATTAACACTGATGCAAACGGTGTTGCGCTTATTTAACAAAGCGTTGCAGAGTTTTATTCGGCATAAAGAAAAACCTTAATATTTGATTTTCCCGTGTGCTTCGGGGAAAATAAGCAATGCCAACACTTTGCCAAGTTTTCTCGGCAGAGTGTTGGCAAAATTTATATTTGCAAAATAATTTAAGCACATTCGGTATTTATTTGGATTGCCGAATGCTTTTGCGTTGCAGATGTTTTAAATTATTATGATTATAAAAAAATAAAGCCATTATCATTTGCATAATGCAAAATGATAGTGGCTTTTTTATTTGTGATGATTTAAATATATTATGCTGTTGCGGCGGCTATGCTTTTTTTGCCGCTTTCGTAAGCTTGCCGCAGAAGCGGAGTCCGAGAAGTAAATTAAAAATAAGTGCCAAAATAGCGGTGATTATGTCTAATACTGTAAGCCATGTATCCTGCGTGGAATTTCTTAATGCTAATCCGCTTATCAAATAAAAAGCAACCGTTGCCGAAACGGCGGATAAGATTGAACAAAGAATTTGCGCAAAATGCTTAACACATTTTTTCATATTGATTTTCCGTAATATTTATTTGCTTATTACCGCTAAATCAAAAAATAATTATCATTTATTCAATTGGAACAAGATTTTTAAGGCTTACATCCATAATCGGAGCGGAGTGGGTGAGCGCACCGCAGGAAACAAAATCCACACCGGTGGCGGCAATTTCTTTAAGCCTTTCTTTGGTAACATTTCCGCTGCATTCCGTTTGTGCTCTGCCGTTAATAAATTTAACGCATTCTGCCATTTGTGCGGTGCTCATGTTATCAAGCATAATAATGTCTGCTCCTGCTTCAACAGCTTCTTGCACCTGCTCAAAGGTTTCGGTTTCAATTTCAATTTTTCTTACGAATGGCGCATATTCTTTTGCGGCCTTAATCGCTTTTGTAACGGAGCCTGCTGCTCCTATGTGGTTGTCTTTAAGCAAAACTCCGTCGGAAAGATTGTAGCGGTGGTTTTTGCCGCCGCCCACGGTTACCGCATATTTTTCAAAGGGGCGCATATTCGGCGTTGTTTTTCTTGTGTCAAGCAAAGTTGTGCCCGTGCCCTCAAGCTCCTTGGCATATTCTTTGGTTATTGTGGCAATTCCGCTCATTCTTTGCAAATAGTTAAGCGCTGTGCGTTCTCCGGAAAGCAGTGCTCTGATGTCGCCGTAAACAACGCCAAGCAGCATTCCTTTTTCAACAAAATCGCCGTCCTTAACGCTTGTTTCAAATTTTGCATTTTCGTCAAGCAGTGTGAATGTGCGTTCAAAAACACCAAGGCCGCAGATTATGCCGCTGCTTTTGCAGATAAGCTCTGCCTTGCCTTGCCTGCTTTCGGGCATAACGGCGTTTGTTGAAACATCCTCGCTTGTGATATCTTCTTTAAGAGTGTTGATGATATAATCGTCAACATTGATTTTCATTGTTACACCATTTATCATAGAATTCGGGATCCTTTCGTTTGATTTCTGCCATGATAATGTTTTTGAATTCATTTTCACGCTCTGCCTTCGGCGGCATTGCGGCAAAATCAATTTCAGGCTCATATTGCGGCTTTTCAGAATCGTCGCCTGCAATTAAATCCGCCGCGCGCTTAGAGAAAACAAGACTCTCAAGCAAGCTGTTTGATGCAAGCCTGTTTCTGCCGTGCACTCCGTTGCAGGCCGTTTCGCCTGCCGCATAAAGGTGGCGCATGGATGTGCAGCCGTTTATGTCTGTTTTAATTCCGCCCATCATATAGTGCTGGCCGGGTGTAACGGGCACCTTGTCTTTTGTTATATCATAGCCCTCTTCCATGCATTCCTCAAAAATGTTTGGGAATCTCTGTGCGGCTTCTTCGCTTGTCATCGTCGGCAGGGTAAGATAAACATGATCCGTGCCGAATTTTTCCATTTCTTTGCAAATGGCGTTTGTAACAACATCTCGCGGTTGAAGCTCGTCCGTAAATCTTTCGCCGTTTTCGTTAAGCAAAATTGCACCCTCGCCTCTTACGCTTTCGCTGATAAGAAAGCGCCGTCCGCTTTTTTTGCTGTAAAGCGTGGTGGGATGAATTTGAATATAGTTTATATTTTTAAGCTCAATGTTGTGCTTAAGTGCAATTGCAAAGGCATCGCCCGTGATGTGCGGGAAATTGGTGGAGTTTTTAAACAAACCGCCTATGCCGCCCGTTGCCAAAATAACATCTCTTGCAAAAATTGCGCTTCTTTCGCCGTTTGCGTCTTCAACAACTATGCCGTAGCAGGTGTTGTTTTTTTCTATAATATCAATCATCGTTGTGTTTGTAACAAAGGTGATGTTTTTCTTGGTTTTTGCAATTGCAAGCAGGGTTGCCGTGATTTCTTTGCCGGTTTCGTCCTTATGATGCAAAATCCTGTTTTGCCTGTGGGCTCCTTCTCTTGTGTAGTTGAAATCGCCGCCGTTATTGGTATCAAAGTCAACACCCAGCTTAACCAGCGTGCCGATAACATCGGGTGAAGATTCAATCATAACCCTAACGCTTTCGGGATCGTTTTCATAATGGCCTGCTTTCATTGTGTCTTCAAAATAGCATTCAAAATCATCAATGTTTTTAAGCACGCAAACACCGCCCTGAGCCAAATATGAATCACATTCTTTAAGATCCTCTTTGGTGATAACAAGGGCTTTTTTATCCTCAGGCAGGCAAAGCGCGGCAAAAACGCCCGCAACTCCGCTGCCGACTATTACAACATCGGTTTTAATGGATTTTTCTTTCATTTTTCAATTACCGTTTTGGCAGTTTAGGCTGCCTTCCTTTATTTAAATATACTTATTCTAATATATATGTAGTTTGCCCGGATGTCAAGATTTGATAAAAAATTAACAAAATAATTTATGCAGTTGTAATTTTTTGCTTTAAAACCGGTAAGCCGCTTTTATTTTCAGGATGCTAATTTTTTGTTGATTTTGTGCTTGGAGTTTGCTAATATTAAAATATGGAAAAATTTTATTTTTTATTAAATTTTCTCAAAAACTTAACTTTGATTTGAAAAACGGGCTGTAGTATTATGAACGTTAATGTTTACGATTTCGATAACACTATTTATGACGGCGAAACGCTTGTGGATTTCATTCTTTATTTCGTGCGCCGCGATATTAGAATTTGGCGCTATATTCCCAAATTGATTGTGATTGCGATTAAGGATGGGCTTCACCTTTTCACGGTTGAAGAGGCGATAGACGCGTATGCATCATTTTTGGAAGGATATTATGTTAAAATCGGCGATATTTCCGCCGCCGTTGTTGATTTTTGGAATAAAAACGAGCATAAAATCAAGCCTTGGTATAAAACCGTGCAAAAAGAAAGCGATATTATCGTTTCCGGATCAACGGATTTTTTGCTTGATGAAATAGCAAAAAGAATCGGCATAAAGCATTATGTCGGTTCAAGCATAGATAAAGAAACGGGCAAATTCAAGCGCCTTTGCTTTCTTGAAAACAAGGTTAAAATCTTTAACGAGGTTTTCCCCGGAATGCATATAGAGAATTTTTACACGGATTCCATGAACGATAAGGCAATGATGGATATTGCAGATAATGTTTATTTCGTGAAGAAGGACAAAATCACAAAGATTAAATAAGCAGCATATATAAAGCAATTTGCAAAAATAAGCTTTAGCTGTTATTGTGCATCGCTGAGGCTGCCTGCGGTGTGTGCGGTTTTAAAATCCGCTATAAAAATATTGCAGCCGAAAGGCAAGGAAAAGATTAAATGGGCAAAATAAACGATTTTTTAAACAGTAAAATTATTAAAAAGGATGTTGGCGAGGAAACTTATTTAACCTGGCGCGAAACGCTTTCATATGCGGTGGGGCGCGGCGCACAGGGCATGAATACAAGCATGACCTCGTCAAAATACATAAATTTCTTTTTAACAAACGTGCTTTTCAAAAAGCTTAAAGACCCGATGAGCGTTGCAGCGCAAATCAGGCTTTATTGCGGAATTTTTGATGCAATAAACGACCCGATTATGGGCGTTATAGTTGATAAAACCAGAACTAAGGACGGGCAAATGCGCCCCTATATCAAATGGGCACCGCTTTTCGTTTCGCTTGTTATGATTTTGTTTTTTATCGGCAGCGCAGATGCATCGCCGCTGTTTAACATTATTTATACCACTATCCTTTTTGTTGGCCTTGATGTAACCTACACGGCATTTGATATTCCCATGGGCGCACTTGCGTTTTCAATCACGCCAAGCGGAATAGAGCGCACAAAGCTATTTGGTGTAAGTTCAATTGTTCGCTCTGTTCTTGGCGCGTTGCCGCAGGTTTTCGTTGCCGGCGCAGCGCTTCTGCCTTATTTTAAGGACCATACGCCGCAGGCATATCTTACCTCGGCAATTATTTCGGCAATAGGAATTGTGTTTTTAACAAGGCTCACCTATAAAAACACAAAAGAAAGGGCAGAGCATAAGGAAGATGTGCCTGCCGTTAAGGATTGCTTTGCTCTGCTGTTTAAAAACAGACCTTTGCTCATGCTCTTCTTAGGAAATGTCTTTTTTGTTATTTGCAAAATTGCAGAGCAGGTTTCGTTTTATTTTGTTGCCGATCTTATGTTTAACCGAAAATATAATATTTTTATTGATGTTGTTAAGTTTCCCGGCTTCCTTTTTGCGGGAATACTCGTTCCCAAAATCATCGAATCGCTCGGTAAAAAGGCAGACAGTAAAAAGTTTTATCAGGGCTGCTGCGTTGCCGCTATAATTTTGCATGTGCTTTTTGCCGTAACCTGCTATAACGGACTTATGAATAAAACCGAGGGCACAAGTGTTTCACTTTTCGTTGGCATACTTGTTGTGCTTTTCACGGGGCTTACGGCAATTCCGCTTGAATTTAAAAACCTTATCCAAAAGGAAATGGAAGCGGAAACGGTTGATTATATCGAATGGAAAACAGGCACCCGCGTTGAGGGTATTATGCTTTCCATAATGAGCTTCACGGGCAAGATCGAAAACACATTTTCATCTTCAATCGGCCTTGCAATTTTGGGTTTCACGGGCTATATGCAGCACACAGAAGGCTCCATGGTGCAAAATTCGCAAACCAATATGGCTCTGTTTTTGCTCACAACTCTTGTGCCGGCAATAGGTTATTTGCTTATGCTTGTGCCGATGCATTTCTATAATATTACGGGCGACGGTCATCGCCAAATGATGAAGGAAATTATGGAAAGGCGCGCGCAGCTCAAATCCGAAAAGGGCACAGAAGCCGAAGTGTCGGAATCTGTTGCCGCAAACGATTGATTGCTTTTTATGCTTTCGGCGGGGGGGGCACTGCGCCGCCCGCCGCTTTTATTTCGGGCAAAACGAACGGCTGAAATTAACTTTTTAAATTCTGCTTTTTGGCTCCTGAGCCTGTATTTTAAAACGGTGGTTTTATGAAAATAACTTTTATTGCAGACACTCATTATTATTCCAAATCCCTCGGCACCTGCGGCAAGGCATATGAATTGCGCTCCGGGTCAGACCAAAAATGCCTTGCAGAAACGGCGGAAATCACTGATGCCGCATTTGCCGATATTGCAAAGTCGGATACAGATGCCGTATTCATCCTCGGCGATGTTTCAAACGACGGCGAAACGGTTTCTCACCTTGAATTTCGCGAAAAGCTTTATAAGCTTCAAAAAAGCAAGCCGGTTTATTTGATAACAGCCACGCATGATTGGTGCTGTGACGAAAATCCGCGCCGCTTTGACGGCGACAGTGTTTATCACGATGTGCCCGTTATGAAAAGCCGTGACTTGCCGAAATTTTATGAGGATTTCGGCCCCAAGCAGGCGATAAGCACCTTTATCACAAAAATAGGCACTGTTTGTTTTGTTATTGCGCTTTCGGAAAAGGTGCGCGTGCTGTGCCTTAACGACGATAAAAACGAAAACGACCACGCAGGGTTTGATGCGGATTGCCGTAAATGGATAACAGAGCAGATAGATGATGCAAAAAGATGCGGCTGCACGCTTATCGGAATAGAACATCATTTGCTTGTGCCGCATATTTCGCCGTTGCTTACGGGCGGCTCCACCTGCGTTGAAAACAGGGAAGAAGTTGCGTCTTTTTTTGCGGATGCAGGGCTTAAATATATGTTTGTCGGCCATAGCCATATTCAGCACACCGATTCTTTCACAAGCCCGGCAGGCAACAAGATAACGGAGGTTAATGTGGGCGCGCTAAGCGGCTATCCCGCGCCGATTGTTGATGTGCTTGTGCTTGATGACGGCAGGCTTAAATATGATGTTCGCCACTTGAAATCGTTTCTTGTGAACGGGCGCGAGGTCGATGCCGAAAGCTATCTTGCCCGCCATGCCACGGATTTGATTTTCAGAATAACCGAATGCAGGGATGAAAGGCAGTTTTCCGAAAGAATTGAGGCACTCGGAATAAATCCTCAAAAGCTTTTGCCGCTTTGGGGCATTATTAAGCCCCTGCTTAAAAAGGTTGACACGGCACTCGTTTGGGATGTGTATAAATTGCTTAAAGCTATGCATTTGCAAGGTAATATCACCCGTGCGCAGGCACTTGAATATCGCTATAAGCCGCTTCGCGAAATGATAGGCGAAATTTGGCTTTCTGCGCTTGACGGCTCCGTGAATATTTATCCCCGCGGCAGCGCATATTACAATCTTGTTTCGGCGGCTGTTTCTGCACCGTCAAAAATAATAAAAAGCAATGCGGATTTAAAGCAGCTTGTCTCGGCGGCGGATAATATCTTAACCGGCGGCAGATATAACAATCAACACGATATAATATAATTTTGCGTATTGCTCAACAGGTTATCGTAAAAAAAATAAACGGCAGATGAGAAATCATCTGCCGTTTCTGTTTGTACATTGCTCGGTGTTTACAAAAATCATTCTCGTAAAAATGACTTGGCAAGTATCGTTTTCGGCTTTTTCGGCAGGCAAGCGTGAAGGTCGGAAATAACATAAGTCATAATCGATTAAATGAATTCTTGCTTGTTTAATATTGCATTAAAACGATAAAGTCTTTGATTTAACCCTGCCTAATATGATCGCTTCGGCAGGAAAGCTTTTGCTATTCTGCCTTGCCGAATTTTTTCTTTTTGCGCGTTGATATTACCGCGGCAGTGCCACCGCTTGTAAGTAATAATGCCGCGCATAATGCAAGCATGCCGCTTGCGCCGGTTTGAGGGGATTTTTTATCGCTCGGTAACTTGCCCGTAACCGTGTCTTTTGCCGTAATTTCCTTTGTGCCGGCCGAGTCTGCAAAATATTTGCCGCAGCCTTCGCAACGCCAATATTCGATGTTGCCTTCGGCGTCGGTTGTTGCCGCCTTGGCAGGGAAGCTCACAAGATTTGTGTGATTGCTTGCGTTAAGCTCTCCGTAAGCTTTGCCACAAAGCTCGCATATCGCTTTTTCGGCGCAGGTTGCTTTTCCGCCGGAGCAGTTTTTGGTTTCACAACTGTTGCAGCCGTCTGCCGTGCATTTACGGGTATGCGTACCGTCGCCGTTCGATTTCCATTCGCCGAAGGTGTGCCCGTCGTTGACCGTTACAGTCATTTCGGCGGTATTTCCTGCCTTATCGGCGGCGATGATTTTCTGTTTGCCGTTTGCTGGAGCGAGGGTAAAGCTGCCTTCTTCGTCAAGCTCGACCTCTGTTCCGTTTACGGTGACGGTATCTACATATTTCTCGTCAACGGTGACCGTTTGTGCTTCACAATAGGTCTTGCCGTTTTCAATGCCGGTGATTACAGGCCGAACATTGTCAAGCGTTATGCGGTCGGAACGAAGATATGTTATGTTCAGGCTCTCATCAACGAGCATGGCATAAATAATATATTCTCCGTTGGGATCTATGCAAAACGGTTCATCGTATGCATAGTACACAAGAGAGCCCAGCTCCGCCTCGGAGAGATCCTGATCCGTTACAAAATAGGAAATAAACACGGCTCCGCTGTTGTCGGCGGCATTTATCGTTACCTCCTGCGTATCCTTAAAGAATAAGCCGAAAGTAAGCTTATTTAAAAAGCTTTGCCATTTATTTGTGCCTATGATAATCTCGCCGGTCGGCTTTTCCGTGTCTTTCCACTGCGCGGTAATTGTGATGTTTTCTGCAGGCATAGTTGCGGGGATCGATTTATCCCAGCCTACAAAGTTGTAACCCTCTCTCGTCGGGGCGGCAGGGGAGGCAATCTGCGTGCCGTAATCCTGCGTGATGGGTGCGATTTCAGTGCCGCCTGCGGTGTCGAAGGTGATGGTGTATTTATTGATTTTCCACTGTGCCGTGACCGTCATATTCTCGGCAGGCATGGTCGTGGGAATTTCCGTATCCCAGCCGATAAAGGTGTACCCCTCTCTTGTCGGGGCGGCAGGTGCGGTAATCGCCGTGCCGTAACCCTGCGTAATCGGAGCGATTTCAGTGCCGCCTGCGGTGTCAAAGGTCACTGTGTAGGTGTTCGCTATCCATTTTGCATACAATGTTATGTTATCGGTGACTTTATCGCTTGCATAATCCCACGCCGTGCCGTCGGCCTTGTTCCAGCCACCGAAGGTATAGCCCGGTGTGGCGGTGGGGTCGTCGGGACGCGTCGCGAGAGTGCCGGAGGGCAGAACCTGCTTTGCGTGTTCACTGTCGCCGTCCTTGTAGGTCACGATGACGCCGGTCGTATTGCCGTAAATATCCAGACCGCCGTAGAAGAGGCCCCAGTCAACATGGCTTGGATTTACACTGGAAGTTCCGCCGATCACCGTCTTGCCTTTGAAGGCGGTAATACCGTTATCTTCTGCAAGACAGGTGATCTTACTTGACTGATTTAGGTGAACCCCACCGTATACCTCGCCGCCGTTGGCGTAAATTGTGGTCATATACGCAGCATTGATATCGTATCTGCCGTTGTTTTTGATCAGGCCGCCGGTCAACGTGATCACGCCGGTTGTATCTGCGTTCGCCATCGGACCAAAAGCGTATATGCCGCCGTGAAAGGCCTCTCCGGTCGTTAATCTGTTTGGTGTTGAGCAGCCGACAATGCTGCCGGCGTTCATGGTGAACGAACCGTCTGAGAGGAACAGGCCACCGCCTCTATTGGCTATGCAGCCGACGATATTGCCGCCGTTCATGGTGAGTGCGCCGCTGCCGATGATCACGCCGCCGCCTGACACCCCGTTGGAGAAGAAGATCCGGCTGCCCGTGCCGCCTGTGATGATGCCACCATAGACGGTCTCTGTACCGCTGTTGTCCAGCACCCAAGGTTCTGCGCCGTTAACCTTGAATTTGTGCTCCGCCGTGGGATTGCTGTCGATAAGGGTCAGGTCGCCGGTGATGCCGCTCTTATTATCGAGGATAATAACGCTGCCGCTGCCGGTCATTTTCAGAACATAGCCGTTGAGATCGAGGGTGACCTTGCGGAGGACGGTCAGGGAGCTGCTGATGTCGATATCCTTCGTCAGCCGGATGACATCCGCCGTATCGTCCGCCAGAGCGGCTCTCAGTTCTGTCTCACTCGTTACGGGGATATACAGGCTTCCCGTGAGGGTGATATTCTCCGTCACAGCCGTATTGTAGTCCCACTTCGTGCCGTCGGAGACGAACCAGTCGTCGAATTCATAGCCCGTCTTGGTGGGTTCGATGGGCCGGGTGGCGAAACTGCCGGAACGCAGAATCTGAACGGCGTAGTCTTCACCGTTGACTTTGTAGTTCACGGTGACAAGACCGTCGGCAAAGCAACTGACACCGCCGTAGCTATCGTTGGTGATCTTGCCATAGACGGTCGCGCGGCTGCCATCCAAGTCGATTTTGCCGCCATCCAACGTTATATTCGCGTGAATGTTGGCGCTTTCACCGATGGCCATTGTGCTGCGGTTCATAAAAATGTACTTCTCATCCACGACATCCTCTGAAATGATCGTGCCACCGATGGTTTGCCGTTCATCACCGGCGAGGACTATGCCGCTGCCAATATTGCGTTGACCGTTTTCGACGGCTTTGCAGTTTTTGATTGTGGCATCCTTCCCCATGATAAACAGACCATCGTTTCGGACGCCGCCACCACCGGTTCTACCGTTGGCCACGCAGCTGTCGATCACGCCGCCGTTCATGATGAATTGGCCGTATTCCCCTACTCCGCCGCCGTCTGTTTCCACACCGCCGCCGCTTTCCGCGACGCAGCCGATGATGGCGCCGCTATTCATGGTGAATATGCCGTTTGCATCACCGCATTGAACCACCACACCGCCGCCTGCGCCGTCGGCCTTACAGCCCACGATACTGCCGCCGTTCATGGTGAACGCGCCGCCGGGCTCAATCAGCACACCGCCGCCGTAAGTAGAATAGTACATTTTTGTACCTGTGCCGCCGTAGATGACGCCGCCGCGGACGGTCTCTGTGCCGCTGATTTCATCCAGCTTCCATAGGCCGTTGTCGGAAACGAACCTGTGCTCCACTGTGGGGTCGCTGTCCTTCAGCGTAAGGTGACCGCCGCTTTTGATGTTTATAACGCTGCCGCTGCCGGTTATTTCAAGCATATAGCCGTAAACATCCAGCGTGACAGCGCGGTCAACGGTCAGGGTGGTGCTGATTGCAATGTCATTTTTCAGTGTGATGATGTCTGTGCTGCTGTCAGACAGTGCATCAACAAGCTCCTGTTCCGTTTCAACTTTCTTGTTAGTTTCACTTTCGGCAAATACGCTTGTAGGCACAAGGCATATCACCATACAAAGGGCGAGCAGTATACTTAATAATCGTTTCTTCATTTCGCATTGCCTCCGTGTTGATACGATTTTTTGCGTTTTACTGTAAACGCCGTAAAAACGCTGCCGCTGATGAACAGCAGTGCGATCCCCAGCGTGAAGCTGTTGCCGTCGCCGGTTTGAGGGGATTTTTTATCGCTCGGTAACTTGCCCGTAACCGTGTCTTTTGCCGTAATTTCCTTTGTGCCGGCCGAGTCTGCAAAATATTTGCCGCAGCCTTCGCAACGCCAATATTCGATGTTGCCTTCGGCGTCGGTTGTTGCCGCCTTGGCAGGAAAATTCACAAGATTTGTGTGATTGCTTGCGTTAAGCTCTCCGTAAGCTTTGCCGCAAAGCTCGCATATTGCTTTTTCGGCGCAGGTTGCTTTTCCGCCGGTGTGGTTGGTAATTACCTTTTCGCAATAATCACAGATATGGTTTTTATCCGCGTCTTCGTGATCGGAGATGACCTTTTCGCAATAGTCGCAAACATGATCTTTATCCGCGTCTGCGTGATTGGAGAGTATCTTTTCGCAACAGTCGCAAACATGGTTTTTATCCGTATCATCATGCAGGCACACATATCCGCACTCACCGCACACGCCGTTTTGCCACTCGTGAGCTTCGTTTGCCACAATCACCGCGCCGCAACAGGTGTACTTCTTTTCGTGCCCCTGTGCATTTCGGAACCATTCGGCAGTGCCGGTGTGATTGCTTGCATCAAGTGCTCCGTAGCTTTCGCCGCAAACCTCGCATTTTGCTTTTTCGGTGCAGGTGGCGGTGCCGCCCGTGTGCTCGGCAAGCACATTGACAGTCTTTCTCACGGTAAAGATGTAGCCGTCGGTATTTTTTAATACGAGACATACATCGAATTTATTTTCATCCGGTTGATACCAATCATGGCTGACCGTGCCGCTCCAAACGCCGTTTTTCTCGGTTATTTCAAAATCAGCGCCTATGAATTCAAATTCATATAAGCCGTTTTCAATCGTTACGCCGCTCGGCAGTGTGCCGACTGTTACAATGCAGTCCTGCCCCGCGCAAACGCGCTCGGGTGCAGTTATCTCTATGCTCGGTATCGCCTGCGGTGAAGTGGTTTGCCCGCAAGCCGAGCACTTTTTATAATACATTCCGTTTTCGGTTATAAATTGATAAGTGTGGTCGCTGCGAAGCTTAACCTTTATGGTGTGAGTGCCGTTTCCCGTTTCAACGGTTACGGTTTGCTCGCCCGAACCTGCTAAGGTATAGGTTTCGCCGTTTGGTGTAAGCGTCGCGCCGTTTGCTTTAACTTTTGTTACACCGTTAATACCCTTAAGCTTGAATTCGGCAGGGGAGCAATATTCTCCGCCGTCCTCAATTCCGTCAAAAATATATCCGTATTCAAATGTTACCTTCGTGGTTTCACCGAATTTTCCGTTTACGGGTGAACTTGTTTTGTGAAGCTCATAGCCGTTGCCGAGCCTCGGCTTGCCGCTGTTAGGAAGAATGAAGCCTTCGCCGCTTTTGCCCGTAAGCAACATATCGGGCATGAGCTTTTCTTTTGTTTTTTCGTTGATAAATTCAAGCGTAAGCGTTTCCGTGCCGGAGCTAAAGCCCGCCGATGCGAAACTGCTTGAATCAACCGCCACTTTCAGCGAATAAGGCTCCAGCACGAAGTAATTATTCGCGGATTCGGGCAGCTTATCGCGGCTGTCAATTCCCGCAAAGTCCGCAGAAGCCACAATATCCCAATCTCTCAAATCGCAGAGAGCAACTTCTTTTGTCTGCTTGTCGGTGGCATTATATGAAATTGAAACCGTTTGCCAATCGTTTGCTTCGCGGCCTGTCACAAGTATGTTTCCGCTGCTTGAAGCCGAGAGAATATTGCCGCGCTTAAATTGGGCTTCGCTGCTCGAAAAATAGGGGAAAGTATTCCTCAGTTGCAAAAGCCCTCTGTAATACGAAAATACATCAAAATAGGTGGCAATATTTTTCCATTCAAAAACATTTCTGCCAAGCTCGGGTGCGCATATTTCATCACCCGCGTCGATATAAAATATTCTGTTTGAAACCGCAAGCAGGCCCGCCGCAAATTTTGCTTTTTTAACGGCTGTTTCGTTTCTCTGATCGCTCGAAACACCGAGGCTTTCGCATATTTCCGCATAGAGTGATTTGCCGCTGCGCTCCTCAAAAATCAGCGCACTCGGCAGATATGCGGAATTTGCATTCGTTGAGCGCCTGAAGGTTTCGCCCGTGCAAACGGTGCTCGGGTGGCTGTTTTTCGTTTTGCATTCGCCGTCGGCAAAGAAGGCTATGCGGTTATCAACGGAACTTACCGCATTAATGGCAGCACTGAGTGTATCGGAATCGATAAGCGCACTTTGCTCAAACGAAAAACCGTCAATATGGTATTCGTTTACCCAGCCGAGCAGAGTGGTGATGAGCCAGTTTCTGTACATCAGTCGCTCGCTTGCCAATTCGTTTCCAAAGCCGGAACCGTCAAGCTTTTCGCCCGCTTCGTTTAGGCGGAAGTAGTAGTTTGGCACGGCATTGTCAAATGTGCCGTTGTTTAATTCCACAAAGCCCGCAGGGAGCTTGATTATAACCGCCAATCCCGCCGAATGGAGCACTTTTATCATCTGCCTCAGCTCGCTGACAGCGCTCTGTTGATCGGTTGCGCATTGCAAATTGAGCGCGAATGCGTTTTCCGCATCACACACGCCGTCAAGCTCTACCGCAGTTACGCCGAGCTGCTTGATGTAGTCAAGCCCTGTAGACGGATTATCGCTTATATCGTCATACCGTGTTCCCGCCTCGGTAAGACCGAGGAATTTTCCGCTGTTTTTAACATTTGCGCTTGAATCTTCAGTGAAGCTTGCAACATCGAGCCTGTAAACACAGCGCGATTTTGCGCTGTCAAAATACACATGGCTGTCGCCGTCCCAACCCTCGGGCTTAAAAGAATAGTGGTCGAAATTGATTGTGTATGAGCGCTTTCCGTCCCTGCCGAACTGGCGAGAATAAGGGTCGGCAATATCCTTTGTATTTCCCGTATCCGCGTCCGTTACGCTGTAGGTGTAGTAAAGAGAATACCAGTTGCCTGTAAGCGTTATCTCCCACACACCGGTCCACTTGCCGTTTTCATACAGCTTTTTGAGCGTATAAGCGGCGATTTTCGTTGCGCCTTGTTCATCATCGGTTCCTCTTTGAAAAATGTTAACCTTTACTTGAGATGCCGTAGGCGACCAAAATCTGAATCTCATCTTTTCGTCTTTGCCGTTACCGATAATGTTGGCTCCGAGGTCATATTCGGTGTAGCCGTAGTCATTATCAAGCTTCTGCGCGGCTGTGTCGTAGGCGGTATCAATCACCGTGCCGTCACCGTTGTTGCCGTCACTTCCGAAAGCCGTGAATGCTTTTCCGTCGGCAAACACCCCGGTAGGCAAAAGGCACATCGCCATACAAATGGCGAGCAAAATGCTAAGAATCTTTTTTTTCATTGGCAATACCTCCGTTTAAATATTGCGGTGCATATTTAGCTGCAAATAAAGTGACTCCCTGCTTAAGCACTTCCATTTGCGATTTTAAATAATATTCGTCCTCAAACATGGCATAGTGAACACTTGCGCGGACGAAAATGAATATAAGCGGCGTTGTAATGGTGTAGGGTATGCCGATTTTCGGCTCAAGCTGCTTTGCATATTCCGTGTAGCGCTCGTTTACGCCCTCAAAGAATTTCTTGCCGTGCTCAATATATTTAGGATGGCTATAGATCTGATACATCAAACGGTACTTTTTGCCGTGCTTTTTTGCTGTCCAATACGGCACCTCTTCAATAAAGCGCATCACATCTTTAGGGTCTTTCGGCGCTTTTTCCATAAAATCATCCTCCACCTTTGCCATGCAATATGCGGTGGATTCGAGTATAAGTTCATCAAGATTTTTGAAATAAACATAAAGATTGCCCGTTGTGCAGTTGCAAGCCTTTGCAAGTGCCTTGATTCCCGTGCCGGTTAAGCCGTTTTCGGCATAGCACTCAAAGCATTTTTCCATAATTTCCTGTTTTTTTTCAATGTGTTGTTGCTCTGTTCTCATAATTTATAAGTCCTTTTAATAACTAATCGTTTATTCATTTATAGCATAGCATATATAAAAAAAGAAATCAATAATAATTTGCAAATAAAAAATTCAACCTGAAATGAATTCGGCAGAACTTTAATGTGAATTTTCAGGTGTATCGCTAAACCGGCTTTTGTGGTTTCGTGTCGTGAATTTGCAATAGTAAAATATGTTAATAAAGCGCTGAAATAACCGGTGTAGTATTGAAAATCAACCCACGCCGTGTTAAAATACAGATATCGGAGAAAACGGATTTTTCTTGGTATGTTATAATGAAAATTAGCACAACAAAATATAATGAGGTGTTGTAGTTCCCTGATTTTTCTTGGTATGTTATAATTATTTATATTCGGTTTCATTGCCGTATTCAGTTGTAGTTCCCTGATTTTTCTTGGTATGTTATAATACATTCAAATCAACACAATCATATGCTTGTGTTGTAGTTCCCTGATTTTTCTTGGTATGTTATAATGTTGCAATTGCAAAACATAGTCTTCCAATTGTTGTAGTTCCCTGATTTTTCTTGGTATGTTATAATTCCAAAACAGATAATGACCCGTGGGCATTGTTGTAGTTCCCTGATTTTTCTTGGTATGTTATAATTTAGTAAAGATATAGGAGCCTTAATAATAGGTTGTAGTTCCCTGATTTTTCTTGGTATGTTATAATTTATTGACTTTGAGTTCAAAGAATGTTAAGTTGTAGTTCCCTGATTTTTCTTGGTATGTTATAATTTGACGAGCTGAACATGGTTGATGAGGTCAGTTGTAGTTCCCTGATTTTTCTTGGTATGTTATAATATGGGAACGAAAAGCCGAGCAGGGAAGGGCATTTCAAGAAAAATTTGAGATAAAAAAACACAGCAGAAGTTCATTTTCCGCTGTGTTTTTTACTTTTTTATAACAAAGTTAATTGCTCATAGGCAACCGGAATATCCGATTGAACATATTCTCCGAGCAAAATTTGCATGGATTCATATTGCTTTTCCGTAATTGTGAGCAAACGAACGGAGCCGTTTGGTGGCAAATGCTGCTTTAGGCGCTTTTCGTGTGTTTTAACAGCGTCATATCCGTTGCAAACTCTTGAATAAACCGAAAATTGAATCATCAAATATCCGTCTTTAACAAGAAAGTTCCTAAATTTCGCTGCCGCTTTTTGGGCGGGCTTTTCCGTAACCGGCAGGTCAAAAAACACTATCATTCTCATAAATTTAGTCATAATCAAAATATGAAATGTTGATTAAATCGGGCAGTTTAAGCTCGATTTCTTCGTTTTCAAATGATGAAATAATGCTTTGAACGGTAAGTTCTGTTGCGTTTGCAACGCTGCGGCGCTTTCCGTCAATTACCGTGGCGCTGTTAAGCAAAAGCAGCAGCTCCGCTTTTTGAGCGGTGAAAAAATCAGCGCCCCATTCCTGATAATTTTGATAAACGAAATTATCAACGATGGGTCTGTAAGGTTCTATAATATCATCTGCCAAATTAAATTGATTGAGCTGGCTTTTGTGATGTATTCCGAGCGAGGGTTCAAGCCCGTAGGCAACAATTGTTTTTGCAATATAAGAACGCAATATAGCATATCCGTAATTGAGTGCGGCATTGATATTGCTTTCATCATCTCTTGTGAAATCGGTGCCGAACAGCAGCTTGAAATAAAGCCTTGCGGCGTATCCCTCTCTGTTTGTTGAATCGCCCGAAGCAACATTTTTTGCTATTGCAAACAGTGTTTTTGCTTCGTCGATTTCGTTAATTTCAAGGCATCTCGCCTGATTGCATATTTTTGCCTGAACTGTTTTTTGCCAAATCTTTTTCAGCTTCGGCTTTGATTGCGAAAACTGAAGATTTATTCTTTTGTTCATTCTGCAATATGCGCCGATTGGCAGCAACTCGCACGACGGTGTGTGCTTTTCATCACAAATTATAAGGCAAACTCCGTCATTTGCAAGCTGCGTTATCAGCTTGCCGGTAAGCGAGGTGTATGGATTATCAATCACGATTGAGCGTATGTCTTCAATCGGAAACGACAGTTCTTCGCCGTTGAAAACAATAAGCTGATTGTTTTTAAGTTTCAGCCTTGCCTCGTTGGTGATAAAAATGTTTCTGTAAGCCATAATTATTTAAAATACATTCGTTTTTCCCTGTTGACCTTGCTCACATTGCCGAGCGGGTCAACGGTATATTTTTCCAATTTAACCAATGATTTAATGCCGCATCCTCGGAATTTATATGCATTATCATGCATTATAACGCTGATGCTTGCATTTGAAATATCTGCTGCGGAATAATATACGAGTACTTCATTAGCATATTTGTTTTTTGGCAAGCCTGATTCCTTGTTCGCAAGGCTGAATTTCATATCTTTTTTTGCCGTTATTTTAATCAAATCGTTTGGATAAAGTGAAAACAGGAAATCATCATCTGTCATTATTTTCTTTTTATCTTTTCCAAACGGGCAAGCTTCATTGGGCATTTCTTTAACCGTGTCCGCCACATAAATCGGCACAAAATAATAGCCTTCGTTTTCAACATAAAACACATCAATGCGAATCATTGAACCGTTGTCCGCAACGCCCAATCCGTTTTTGTTTCTCGCTTTAACATTTGAGGAAGAACGCTTTATTGTTTTTACCTTTTTTACAACGGGACCCGGGGTTCCGTCTGCCTTCGGTTTATGAAATTCATCTGCAAATGCCGCCTTGGCATCACCGCCGAATTCATTGAGACGCTGCAAAAGTGCATTGTAAAGCAAAGTGTCGCTTTCGGGTTCGTAATATCCTTCTATTTCACCGTTTGTTAATTTAAGCTTGGTTAGTTCGGTTTTTGAAACGGTAAAACCTTCAACTTTGCCGGAACGAATTGTTTCTTCATGCGCGGCACCCGTAACCTTGCGGTGCGGCGTGCGCGAAACAAAGCAGGGCTTGGCCTTTTCAACATCGTCATATGAATAATTTGAAAAAGACATAAGCACTCTTTTTAGCCGCTTTTCATCTTCGATTGTGGTCCGTGCATCAAGCTCTTTTTTGAAATTCGGATAGGGCAGGGGAAAACGCTCTTTTATTTCGCCCGTTTCGGTGTTTAAATCATACGGCGCCTCATTTCGTGCCGAATAAGCTGTGATTCGGTTAATAATCCCCTGCGTAACGCAGGCGATTACAGCCGCGTCAACTGCGTGGTGCAAATCGCCGTCCTCTCTGTTTTTATTGATACCCCAGCGCTTGCGTATGTAGGCCGTAACAGCTCCGTTTACGGAGGTAACATGCTTCTTTTTGCCGTTATAAAAATCCGTAAACAACAAATTATCATTTATGTAATTGAGAAGTAATTTGTTTAAATATCTGGTGTCGTTAAGATTTCTTGATTTAAATTCTTTCTTATCAGCTTCGGTAAAGTGCTCTTTAAGCAGATTTTGCCTTTTTCTGTGATTTCGGATATTTGAATTAACCCAAACGCGAAAGCCGTCTTTTTCACTTTCCGGCAAATACTCAAGCGGAATGCGGTTGCCTTTTTGCCTGTTTTGTGTTGCCGTTGTTAAAATTTTATTATTAAAGCTGTCGTCAAACGAAAGGCTGTAAGGGATAATATGGTCGATTTCGGCATAACCATCATCGAAAAGATTTTCATATTTTATGCGCACTCCCGTGTATGGGCAAATTCCGTCGTCTTGCTCGTGCCAAAGTTTAAGCTTGATGATATCTTGCCCGTTAGGCTTGATTTTGAAATTATCAATAATTTCATTTTTTAACCTTTCATTTTCCGCTTGATTTAGTTTGTATTTTTTATTTATTTCATCCCGCTCTTTCTTTGATTTTGAAAGCTCGCGTGCAAGCTCTATGTTTATATATGTGGGCGATGTGCCCATTTCCCTGATTATGGCGTTGACAACCTTAATCGTTTGTGAAATTGCGCGCCGAACAACGGGATTCACAACATCGTTAAGCTCATCGGATTTTGCCGGCAGCAGCATTTGCTTTTGCATATTGGTGTGGGCTTTGAAGTTCAATCCCGCGCACTCGCATGCCTTGTCATATGTTTTTCCTTCTTCCAAAAACGGAATAATCATTTTGCATGCTTTTGTGCTTATGTGCCCTGCCTTTTCAAATGTGGGAAGCTGCAATAACAAATCATATAATGATTTGTCAATTTCGGTTTCTTCAAGTTGCTTTATGATTATCGTTTCGTCTTTATAAAATGTGAAGATTTCACCTATTTCATCGAGTTCTTCGGGCGTAAGAGTCTGTATTGCGCTGCCCAAAACCTTTTTCATTTCATGATATGGTTTTAGGTGTTGAAATTTTGTTTTTTTCTCTGATTTTTCAATGCCGTCATCCGTATAGGTTATGTTTTTGAATGTGTATTCCTGCGGGATTTGAAGCACCTTTCGGATTGAAGCGTAAGTAACATTTGCAGTTTTAAAGCAATAATCTTTTAATGTTTTTCGCTGCTCCTGTGATAAAGGAAATGTGTTGCCGTCACTGCTCACCAAGGTTATATTGTTTATTCCTTGCAAAAGTGAAAAAAGCTGAAAAGAATAGGACGCTTTTACGGCGCGCTTTTCTTCCGGAAAAAAGGTGCACTGGCCGATCATGTTTTTTATCTGCTTGCCTGCATATGGGCTTTTGCAGTTTTCGGGTCCTTCTCCGGGGCCCAAATCAAACGGCCTTTGCGATAATGCTATATCGGTATATTCGTTCTCGATTTTCTCGTTTGCAAACGGCATGCCAAAGTTGCGCTGGGATGCAAAAACGGCATGAATTTCCGCTTCAATCATATCACGTGATACTGTATTTAGATAAGCTTCGCCCTTGTTGCGCTTGTGTTTTGCATATCTTTCATCTTTGAAAAGCATTTCGCCAACCGTTCTGTAGCCGCCGGCTTCAATGCTTTCTTTATTTTTTTTAATTGCGGAGAGAAGCTTTCCTGTTTCCTTATCCGAACTGCTTTTTTCGCTTTTTCTGTTTGATTTAAATCCGCGCCTTTGCGCAAGGTTAATAAGCACTCTTGCAAATTCAATGTTGTTCAGCGGAGCATCAAGAGCGGCCGTTCTTAATTCATATATATCAGAAAGTGTGCCGGAAAACATATTGTCAAGCTCCGCCTGCGTTACTATATTCTCTCTGACAAGCAGAGCGCGAATTCTTTCAAGTCTATGCTTGTGCCTGCGAATCCTGCGGCGAAGTCCGCGCGCTTCTCTCCTCGGTGCGGCAAGAGATGAACCGTCTTTTGGATTTTCCGCCTCGGTAAAAATTCTCGAATTTAATCTCACAATTCTTTTTGGCTCATCATCTGAATTGAGTTCCATGATGCAATAACCTACAGAATTTATTCCACAATCAAGCCCGATACCGTATTTCATATAAATTTCCCCTTAAATAAAAAAGATGACGGCTCCAAAAAGGAGCCGTCAGAGCTTTTCGGTTTTCTACCTTTTTGTAGCAACCTGATTTGTTCTTGGTATGTTATAAGAACAATATAAGTGTAGCATAAGTTTAATACTCTGTAAAGGCTTTTGCAAATAAAAGTTTATAAAGTCCAATAAATTACACTATGGAAATATTTTTTGATATTATGTGTTTATATTTCTCAATAATTGTGATAAAATTATTATTTAGTGCAAATTTGTTCTTGACAAATTTTTATAATCGGTTATAATAGTAAGCGCGCTGAGTTAGGCGTAATTGAATATAGAGGTATAGTGTAACGGTAACACTCCGGACTCTGACTCCGTCATTTAAGGTTCGAATCCTTATACCTCTGCCATTACCTCGGAACATTCGTGTTCCGAGGTTTTTTTATGCCCGAATACTGCTTTTTACGGCGGTATTCAGGCACTTTTTCTTTGCCTCAAAATCTTGTGAGAGTTTTTGAGAGATTCTAAGAGACAGCAAATTTCAAAATTCCAAAGTCATTTTATTGCGATTTGGGGCATTTATGACTGAGACTTTTGAGAGACATCGCTCAAATCAAAATCGTAACACGAATTGAAATGAGCAAAAAATTTGAGAGACATTTCAAAAAATAATGAGGGCTTAAAGTTTTATTGCTTTATGCCCTCTCTTTTAAGATTGCCCTTTTATATTGTTTATCCATCAAAAATGAAAAGGTAGCCATCAAAAAAATAAAGCGGTCCGTAATAAACAGATCGCTTTATTAACATATAAGATTATTTACGAGAGTTTTCAATAAAAATTCTCTTTAATTCTTTATGCTTTCTATATAGGTTGGGGAATATCTCTTTAGTCAAACTATTCGTTAAGAGAGTATTGTATATATTTTTAAAACAGCTATCACAAACAGTTATACTTTCATCGCTCTTTATTGTAATCGTATAATTTGATTTCGTCCATCTTCCACACATAAAGCATCTATGTTTGCCCTCGTTTCGAGTTATTTTTATTAACCCAACCTCGGCTTTTTCTAATTTCGTATCTTTCACTAATTTCAACATTACTTTACATAATGCGGAATAGCAATCAAAGCAAAGTGCATAACTGAATCCGTCTACTCTGCCGGTACAGAAAAATGCCTGTGCTTGTTTGTTTCCGTGTAAAGAACATTTCAAATCATATAATGAGCAGTGCTGATTTACTTTCAGCCTATTTACTGGAGCAGCATTCAATAAATCAGGCATAACAACAAGGTTGTTTTTGTCTTTGATTCTGTTCCTTTTTGATAAATATTTGTTCATTCGGATAAGATTTATTTCAAGAGCTTTTTCGTGCGGAATTACAGAATCTCTGGAATAGTTTTTATTTTGGTATTTTTTATTGAGCCAATAATGAGTTGTGTTTTTCCATAAATGTGAACACTTTTTAAAACTTGTTTTGTATGTTTCATAATAAAAATAATTTACAGCATTAACTTTACGATAGAAACTCAAAAAATCTTCATCACTCATGACTATTTTGTAATCTAAAATCTTTAATTCATTTTGATCGTCATTGATTTTATTTACAGATACATCTATTTTGCTTTTGGTGATTGTCGAGATATGTTCTATTCCTTTGAGATAGCAATATAAAATTTCTTGCAAATTTGCACTGCAATATTTGCACAAAGATATAACCTTTTCTCCCTGATTAAATATGATGACCATTCCATCTGTTGTAGTATTACAGTTATTACACTTAACTGTTTCCTCAACTATATAGATAAAATAACTATGGTTTGTAAATTTAGAACTTCTCATATTTTCTCATCCTTTCATCGCAGTTAATTAAGACTTGCGTAACAAATTTTTATAGAGAAAATGCATTAAATCTATAGAAGCGTAAAAAAGCGTTTCACTTTTAAAACTAACATTTATATCAAATTAAATAAATAAAAAGTGCAAAATTATCGAAAAAATCGACAAAATTATAGTAAAACAAAAAGAATGAAGCTATAAATTGTATGGCTTCAGCGTGATAAACTTAAATATCAATAAAATAGAATATGAATATAACTGCGTGTTTTTATGAACAATAAAGACACACTCTTGATTTAAATATTAACACTCTTTAGATTGAACTTATTTGACACAATATTTACAAGATAGATTTTTGTTATCTATCTTTTTAATATTATATAGTATTAAAAAGAATAAATCAATACTATTAGTTGGTATAACTTCCTTATAGTGCGTGTAAGTAAAAACAAACACAATCTATACTATTAGTTGTTGAAACACACTTAAGGAGGTATTGAGATGAAACTTGATACAATTGGTAAGAATATAAGAAAATTTCGTGAAATAAAGAAATTGCGTCAAGAAGATTTGGCGGAAAAAACGGATTTGACAACTAATTATATAGGTATGATTGAGCGAGGAGAAAAAATCCCCTCACTTGAAACTTTCATAAATATATTAAACTCTTTGGGTGTTTCAGCTGATATGGTTCTTTCAGATGTACTTGATAATGGATATACAGTTAAGGATTCATTGCTTAATGAGAAACTTGAAAAACTTGTACCGGAGGACAGGAACAGAATTTATGAAGTAATTGATACGATGATGAAACATTCAAAGCAAATTCTTCCATAAATATTATTTTTCTCTTGTCGACAAATTTTTTGGGACTTCGACATAAATATTATGCTATAACTATAACTGCCAGTGATGATAATACACAATCAGTGATAGAGAGGAATTATAATATGGAAGAAATCTTAAAACAAATAGCATTAGAAAATGGGACAACCGTGAGTTCAGTAAAACGAGAAATTGAATTTGCTATTCATGAAGCAATGAACAGCCCTCAATCAAGAGCAACAGGTTTTTGGGATGAACTTACCAATGATGGTAAAGAACCATCTGTTGAAACCGTTATTGCAGCAATTGTCTTACAAGTCAAGAATAAGATGAAGTCATAATAATTAGAACGCTCTCATTTTGTTATAATGAGGGTGTTTCTATTTTTTTAATGATGAAATAGTGCATATTGACTAAAAATCTTGCAGATGATATAATTATCTTGCGACGAAAATTTTATAGTATTTTTTAGTTTTGAAAACCCGAGCGTGGCTTTTTATCTTTTGATAAAAACACACGCTTCTTTGTCATACGCTTGGGTTTTCCGGACTATGAAATTTTCGTCGCAGAAAGTTTGAAGCAAGTGTTTTTTGAGCGTAGCTTCGGCTACGCTCTTTTTGCTTTTCTGCGGTGATTTCAATGGATTATAAAAGCCAAACATGTTGTTTTACAGGGCATCGTGACATTGCCCCTTATACGCCCGACATGGTCTTTGAACAGACAAAGGCTATCGTTACCCTGCTTGTTTCTAAAGGTTTCAAATACTTCGGCACAGGCGGTGCTTTGGGGTTTGATACCATTGCTGCACAGGCTGTTTTGTCGGTAAAAGAAACTCATCCCGAAGTTAAACTCATCTTAGTGTTGCCATGTGAAAACCAAACGAAATATTGGAAGCAACAAGATATTGATGTGTATAATGATATTCAGTCGAGAGCTGATAAGGTAAAGGTTCTTGCTCCTTATTACTATAACGGTTGCATGCAAAAAAGGAACAGACACCTTGTTGATTGTAGTTCTGCTTGCATTTGCTTTCTGACAAAGCACGAGGGTGGCACGGCATACACTGTTGATTATGCAAAACAAAATGGTCTCGATATAATAAATGTTGTTGAAGAATTTGAAGGATAGCCGAGTTTATTTCTCGACTATCCTTTTATTTTTTTGTATATCAGTTTGTTGCAGTTGGGCTTTCAACTTGTTGGGATTTGGTTACTGCATATTGAGCCATTCTCATTCGGTTCTGCTCGAATACTTCATCTACCATATGCGTGTAGATTTTTGCGGTTACCGATATGTCAGAGTGCCCCATCCATTCTTTTGCCACATTGATTGGCACTCCGGCTGCCTGACAATCGGTGCAGAAGGTGTGTCGCAGTAGGTATGGCTCGAAGTCGGGTGCTATGATTGAGTTCTTTACTTGATTTCGATATAGGTGAGCTCCGTTTGCTAAGTCCATTTCTTTTACGAAGTTTTTCCAACTTTGATAGAAGGCATTGTCATCCATGCGTGTGTGCTTTTCGTACTTTACGAATACATATTCGTTGTTGAGTTCTTTTGCTTTATGTTCCTTTAATGCATCTAAAAGTACAGGCGGAATTGGTATCTTTCGTCCTGTTCCTGCTTCCGTTTTGGATTTGCCGACTGTCAGAATTGCGTTTTCAAAATCTATCCAATCCCACTTCATTCTTCGGATTTCTATCGGTCTAAGTCCGCAGCATAACATTGTAAGCACCATCGTTCCAGCATAGTGTTTTGGTATGGTTTCAAGTATCATTCGGCGTTCATCATCAGTGATTGGTCTGTGCTTGTTCTCGTACACAGTCGGCAGAACAATATCCTTTGCCACATTGGTTTTGATGAGTTCCTGCTTTTCAGCCTTTGTAAGTATACGCCTTAACACCATGCGTACCTTTGATGCGAATGTCTTACTCCATCCTGCATATTCGTTTATGAATCTTTGGCAGTCATCCTCAGTTAAGTTGCATAACTTTATCGAACCGAGGTGTTCAATGATGTGGTTGTAGACGATGTTTTTGTACATGTATTTGTTCTTTTGCGTGCAGTTCGCTTTCTCGATATTAAGGTGATACCAGTTGTCTGCATAGTCTTTTAATTTCATTTCGGAGAAGACACCGCCACTCTTTTTCTTTTCTTGGAGTTGATAATACTCCTTGACCATGTCATCAAGTTTCTTTCGGCAATCCTTTTCACTCGTCTTTGAACGAGCAGTCAATACATCGTATTTGCCATCTTCATTTTTAATTCTTTTGGTCATTCGGTAGCCGATTTGGTTACCGTTTTTGTCGTATAATTCGTACATAATTTACCTCCGTATAGTAATTATTTTGCCTTTTGGCAACACAAACACTACCACACAGTTTTGCAAATAGCCAGACCAATACCTGACAAAAAAGAGACATATTTTTTGTGAGATTTTGACCTGTATGCCGAGTTGGAATTATATATTTAATCAAGAATTGTAGAGATAATTTAGTACATCTTTGATGAAATATAACTTAACTCTGCTGTCACAGGCTGCAGGAATGTTCTCGCAGAGCTCCGCAACCTTGTCTTTGCATAACCCGGTAATGATTCCGATTTCTTTTTTATTGAACATATATTGTCCTTTTTCACGGCAAATAAAGCTCGCCATTTGCTCAATTTCCGCTTTTGTTTTGTTCATCATACGCGCTCCTTTCCGTGAATACTCAAAAAACTTGATTTTCTGCGAAAAACAGCCCTAACTGCATACGAATTTGGAATCATACGCAAAAGTATTACGAATCGAAAAGCCGACAGGCTTTGCCGGACGGCGTTTTCGGGCATTTCAACGCCCGAAAATCATACCCCTTTATCCTGCTTTAAAATCGACGGCTTGAAATCCGCCTCAAAATTGATCCAAAAGCCGCAGATTTTCATTAAAAAATCATCGTTTTTTTCATTCACTTTTTTCATTCCGGGCTTTTATATTGTTTATGCATCAAAAATGCAAAAGTAGAAATCAAAATCAAATCAACCGATGCACAGTATAAATATTTGAATTTTTTTACCATTGACCGAGCAGTGTTCTACATCAATCAAGCATTGATCCTCAAGAGATTTTATTGCCCGTCTTACACTTTCGTAACTCATATTGCATTGCTCAGCCATTCTTCTTATTGACCAATAACTTTTTCCTTTTTTATCTTTTTTAGAAACCAAAAAACAATAGACCATAAAGTCACGACTGTTCAATTTATATTTTTCAAAAAAGTCATTTGGCATAATCCAAAATCTTCCGCTTGGAATTTTTTGATACAACATTTTCATTCCCCTTTCTAAAAATAAAAATAAAAACCTATACGCATCTCAAAATAAAAATGCATATAGGTTCATCATAGTTTTATTGAATTTTCTCTCCGTTTTCATATTAGCAAATTCATAATTTTCTGTCAAGACCCCTTGCAGATGAAAAAATAACTTGAATTCAAATTGAACGGAAGATTGATATTGATTTGTGTTAAAAGTTGATTTTAGGGAAGGAAGTGTGTATAATGATTAATGAAAACAAGTTAGGAAGGAGCGTTGTTATGAACTATACTTTGATGCACAAAAACATAAAAGTAGCCGATTTATCATTAGACGAAGAAACCGGTTCAATCGTTAAAATAGGCGAAATATATAACTTTGCTCATCTTCCTATCGGTACAACTAAAGACGATTTATCTGCCGACAGAGCTTTGCTCAATAAATGGTGGACCGATCGTTCAATACCTGTAAGCAGATCGGGTGTAAGAGATGCACTTGAAATTTTGCGTGTAAGCACTCCGAAACTGCTTTTGGCAAAATGCTATGGATTAAGCCTTTCGGATCAGTATTGGGCTAAGCCTATTAATTCTGGTTTGGAATGGGAATTGGTAAATTTCTTTGATAATGATTTTTCAGAAGATGTCGGTGACATTCTGTTCGGAAAAGCAAAAGATTCTGAAAATATCAGTTTGAACTCACCCGACAACACATCTGACGGTTGCTTAAAGAAAAGATGGAAAATAATTAATCAAAAGCGTTGTCTTCTTAAAGCAGGCAGTTTGCCTTATGAGCAACAGCCGTTTAATGAGGCTATTGCATCATTGATTATGGATAAGTTGAATGTTGACCATGTCAATTATTCTGTCATTATTGATGACGAAAAGCCATACAGTGTTTGCGAAGATTTCATTTCAAGAGATACGGAACTTGTTACAGCTTGGAAGATTTTGCAAAGGGATCCTAAACCTAATCACCTATCTGTTTATCAGCATTATATTAACTGTTGCAAATCTTTGGGCATTGAGGATATCGTTGATAAAATCAATCAAATGATTGTAGTTGATTTTATTATAGCCAATGAGGACAGACACCTTAACAATTTTGGACTTGTAAGAAATGCAAATACGCTTGAATGGATTGGTGTTGCACCGATTTTCGACAGTGGTTCTTCGCTCGGTTATGATAAAGTTACACCTAATATGGATAAACAATCATTGATAGTTTGCAAGCCATTCAAAAAAACTCATTTTGAACAGTTAAGATTGGTTACATCTTTTGATTGGATTGATTTTGACGCTTTGAAAAATATCGACAATGAAATACTTGGCATATTGAGTGATGCCGATGTAAATTTAATTGACGATGCAAGAAAGCAAAAAGTCATATCTTCAATCAACCAAAGAATAGAATATATTCATAATCTTGCTTTGGAAAAAACTTGGCAAATCAATGACGACATCAACGAAGATGTTGAAAACGATATTGCCGAGGATTATTCATCTTTTGATATGTCAATGTAAAAATCTAAATAATAAATGTGAAAGACTATAACTCATTATTAGAACTAGGGAGCTTCCGTCCTACGCAAATGTTTAAATCCCTTATTTAAGCATAACAATAAGAAGTCATCATTCAATTGGTGACTTCTTTCTTTTTTAAGGAGGTAAAATGAACGATATAAATATAATGCCACTTATCATGGCATTCGTTATTATGGCAGTTATTCTTGGCGGTATTACTATAGTCAGTCACATATACTCTCTTAACAGAATTAAAAGTAAGACAGTTGGAGATGGTCAACACGGAACGGCACGGTGGGCTACAAAGGCTGAAATTAGGCGTGCTTATGAGCACATCGTTTATACACCTGAGAAATGGAGAAAAGAGGCACAAAGGGGGCGTACAACCGTCAACAAGCGATGGAAAGCCTCTGCCACAAGGTTTACTTGTAGGGAAAGATAAAACAGGAGCTTTAATTGATACAGGAGATGTTCATGCACTTATGATCGGTGCTGCCGGTGTAGGTAAAACGGCATTTTGGTTATATCCCGAAATCGAATATTGTTGTGCTTGCGGAATGTCATTTCTTTCTACTGATACAAAAGGTGATGTTATGCGTAACTATGCAACAATAGCAGAGAAGTATTATGGATATAAAATAAGTGTAATAGACTTGCGTAACCCTACAAGGAGTAACGGCAACAATCTATTACACTTGGTTAATAAATACTACGACCTATATCGTGAGAATCCAGATTCTTTGATGTATAAAGCTAAGGCTGAAAAATATGCAAAGATTATCGCTAAGACAATCATAATGTCCGGTATGGATGGGGCTTCATTCGGACAGAACGCATATTTCTATGATGCCGCAGAAGGATTGCTTACAGCGACAATTCTTTTAGTTGCTGAATTCTGCCAAGCCGATGAGCGTCATATTGTATCTGTATTTAAGATTATACAGGAACTGCTTGCCCCTTCTAATATGAAAGGTAAAAATAAATTTCAAGCGCTCGTTGAGCTTTTACCAGATGAGCATAAAGCGAAATGGTTTGCAGGAGCAGCGCTTAATACTTCAGAGCAGAGCATGTCCTCAGTAATGTCTACTGCTCTTTCTCGTCTTAATTCATTTCTTGACTCGGAACTCGAACAGATTCTTTGTTTTGACACCGAAATTGATGCAGAGGAATTTTGCAATCAAAAAAGTGCAATATTTCTTATTATGCCAGAGGAAGATCCAAACAAGTTCTTTATGATTTCACTTATCATTCAACAGCTATACAGAGAAATCCTTTCGGTTGCTGATGAGCAAGGTGGCAAATTAAAGAATCGCTGTGTATTCTTGTGCGATGAGTATGGAACATTACCAAAGATTGAATCAGCTGAGATGATGTTCTCCGCATCTCGTTCTCGAAGACTTCAAATCGTTGCGATTATCCAATCATTGCAACAGCTTGAAAAGAACTACGGCAAGGAAGGTGCCGCAATCATTGTTGATAATACTCAGCTCACTATATTTGGTGGCTTTGCTCCAAACTCTGTTACTGCCGAGTCAATGTCAAAGGCTCTTGGCAGCAGGACTGTTATGAGCGGTTCAGTCAGTCGTAGTGTTAATGATCCTTCACAATCACTTCAAATGATTGAACGACCTTTAATGACTGCCGATGAGCTTAAATCAATGCCCAAAGGACAATTTATTGTTATGAAAACGGGCGTTTATCCTATGAAGGTAAAATTACAATTATTTTTCAAGTGGGGTATTAGATTTGAAGAAGCATATGCTGTTAATGAACGAGGCAATCGTATGGTTAAGTATGCATCGTCTAAAAAACTAATAAGCAGTATACTCGAAAAATATCCACATACTTCAAACAAAGAAAATCGACCATATGCACCTCCCGGTGAATACAGTGAAAGTTCTGCACCGCCGGTTAGTGTTGCAATCTTGAATGCCGTTAAGCAAGAACTTGATAAACATGAAACAGAACTCAAAACACAAAGTACATTTGCTTATTTGCGAGATGCGATTGTTGGTGAAAACAGTAATTGATTAACATGTATAAAATATAAAGAATTTTCAAAACGAATAATTATTTAGTATTTATATGAGAATATCTTTACTTTTTTATCGTCAGCTAAAAAATCATTTGTTTCAACATTATAAACATAATCATTTATAATTATACAATTACCCTGATACATCATATCGGAATTTTCATTTTTAAACTCGTTTGTTAATACTATATGATTGTTTTCTATTTCAAACGTTATAACACCATAACAGCGCTTTAGACCATCAGTGAAATATGCAGGAATAGCAAAAACATTTTCTTTCTCGTTTTTTGCAAGACTTTTTGATAGTGTAGGAATGTGTGCATTAGTGAGATTTTTTATATCTAATTGATTTAATTCTTTGTCGAAAAGTATAATTTCATTTTCCGTTGTTTCTGTATTCTCTGTTATGCCAATAAAATATTCCTGCTCAAAATACAAAACACTTGAATAATTACTTCCTTTTCCTGTATTTGCTGCAAATTCTGAATATTCAGAGATTTCTTTATTTGTCGCATAAGAAATTCTATTGTTATTGAGATTTAATTTTATTGTTTCATAATCATTCTTTTTTGAATTTGTAAAATTGTCATCTTTGATATACATATAGTCTTTGGTGCAATGAATATTTGATGAACCGCCCAAAACGGCTTTTAGTTCGTTTGTTTGCATGCCGGTTTCAATATCAATAGTGTTTATTACAACATATTGTGCAATACTGACATTTTTAAAATAGCTTATGTTCTGCGATAACGCATATGTGATTTTATTATTTTGCTTTACAAACGGAACAGATTTTTGACTGTCTTGAACAGAAGCATTATAATTTGTAATAACGTATAATGTTTTATCAATTAATCGTGATGTGGAATATTGACCGCTTTGTTCAAATTCTGATACTAATGTTGGATTTGCTTTGTCACTTATATTATAAATTTTTGTAACAGTTTTTGAACTGGTTGAAGCATTGATAACTATTCTGTTTTCATTGACTATTAAATCGTTAATACTGAAATCATCAGAAACGAAATTATCAATTATTGAAAGGAGTTTTGTTTTTCCGTTATCAGTTAGATATATATATACTTTATTTCGATTGTTAATATTGTTATGGTCGTAGTATGCATAATAAATGTAATTATCAAACGATTTTATTGTATTTGGTTCTGTAACGCCATCTTCGTCTATCTGCATTATTGTTTTAAATTCTCCGCAGCCGCTTTCGCCTGAAGCTGACGGTTTTTCAAGTATTGATAATTTTGAACTTAATTCTTCGTAATTATTAAATGTTGCGACCTTGTTATTCTTTAAAACATCGGAATTTGTTGTGAAAGCGACACCAATAATTAAAATAAAGCACGCCACCAAACTTGCGATTTGTTTGAAATGAATATTACTTTTTTTATATTTAATTACTTTGTGTTTTTGTTTGTTTAAAATCATTTCTTTAATGAATTTTGAATCCATACTGTATGGAATTTCCGGTTCTACTCTGTCGAATTTATCCTTTATAATATCAAAATTATTGCTTTTCAATGTAAACACTCCTTATTAAGATAAATATATTTTCATCTTTGAAAGACTTCTACTAAGCTTTTGTCTAACATTACCTGATGAATATCCTGTTATTTTAGATATTTCTTTGCTGTTAAATCCTGCAACTACCGATAGAAGAACTATGTTCCGTTCATCTGTTTTTAATATGTTTAATGCTTGTTTTAATTCTTCTCGTTCAAATTCGAGGTTATTGTCATAAGAAATGGAATTTTCATAGTTACTGATATCAGCATTGCTTTTGTTTGAAATTTGAGTTTTGATATTTGCCGAACAACCGCAATACAGTATTCTGAATAGCCAAGAAGAAAAGGCTTCTGGATTTTTCAACTTATGTATTTGTTCAAACGCTGTCAATACACAATCCTGAACGACATCCTCGGCATCTGCTGAATTTCCGAGTTTGTAGTATGCATAATTATATAATTTCTTTTTATACATATCATAAAGTAGACAAAAAGCATTTATATCTCCTTTTTTTGCTTTTATAACAAGCTCTTTTTCATTCATAATATTTTTCTCCTTAACGTCATCATAATATTAAGTGTGAATTTCAATATTGAGTGTTACAATATAATCGGTAATTTAATGAAAAAGGGACTGAATAATGAACAAGTCCGCATTTAATTTCTGCTTTTTTTATTTAGAATTATTTCTGCCAATACAAAAACTATTATACACACAATTATAGCGGAAATGATTATTTGATTTCTGCTTTTATTATCAGTTTCTTTTCCGGCATTCGTAGTTGATTGAGATGTAGCTTCTGTTTTGGCAGTGCCTGTAATATCCGTAGTTATTATTTCTGATGTTTTTTCCTCTGTTTTATTTGATTCTGCCGTTGAATTATTGCCGGTTTGCCCGGTAGATTGTGTTGTAGTCGATTCTCTAAAGTCAACTATAGCATTTATATACGGTAATTCTTGAGTTTTATTTATAAGTTTTATATAAATAGTATTATTACTTTGTGAAATGATTTTATAGTCTTTATTTTCTTGCGAAAGAGGGAATTCCCAATTTGTCACTACACCTTTGCCGTTATATGAAATTGCAAACTGCTCGGAATCATTATTATAAGACATTTTAATATCATCGCTGTATTCTTTATCGTTTACACAGGCAATTGTGTCTTGACAATTAGGTCTCGGCTCCCAGTACTTTGTTGTTTCAGCAAAAGCAAAGATGTTGTTGCTAACAAGTATTGATATTAGCGTTAACATTGGAATAAGTGCAGATAAGATTTTTTTCATTATTATTTCATTTCCTTTCATTAATTGAAAATATTCTATAAGTAATGTGCAAATTTTAATTAAATTTGTTACAATAAATTTAATTAAAAGCAGTTTAAGAGAGGACTATGCATAAAAAATATACATAACCCTCCCTTATTATTTGTGACTATAGATTAGCAACCGCCATTATAAACGGCAAATCCACATTTGTAATTTGAAGTGCCATTAACTTTATAACAAACGAGATACATATTGTCAATTTTGCCGAGACATTGACAAGTCTCTCTTGGATCAAGACTTCCAATTGTTGTCTTTTTTGCTGTATCAGCATAGATTGTTTCAGAAGTAGAACCATTAGTGTACGTTTTATAAGCGGACGGTGCAGTTGAAACACCACCTGCATATTTTACAAATCCAGCTTTGTGTTTTGTTGTGCCGTCAAGACTATAAACAATGAGATAGCCATTGCCAATTTTTCTGTAGCATTTAGCTGTTTCGTTTGCACTCAATGATCCAAGATTTTCTGTTAGATTGCTAAGTTTATATACGGTTTCTGATGTTGAACCTTTGTTATTTCGCCTTTTGCAAAAATCAAGCCGCCAAAAATAATGAATGCAAAAATGCCGTTAATCAGCATAGTGAACATTGCCATTGGCAAGCGTAGATTTTTTGTATAGGCGATTGCCCATTGGCTGTAGGAATCAATGGATTTTTTAAATTTTCTGAAGCTGAACACACTTTGGCCGAATGCCTTTACTACAGGAATACCTCTGACATATTCAACTGCCTCGTTTGACATATCGTCAAGTGCATTTTGATACTCTGTCATTTTTTGCTGAAGCGTTTTGCCTGTCATAAATGCCATCATAACGATAAATGACAAAGCAATGGGAATGAGGGAAATTAATCCGAATCTCCAATCAAATGCAATCAGGAATATAAGCAAGCCGATAGGTGTTACAACCGAGCCAACCATATCCGGAAGCTGATGGGCAAGATAGGTTTCGGTTGCAGCCGAGCAATCGTTTACAATTTTGCGCAACTTTCCGCTTCCGAATTTTTCAATTTCGCCCGGCGGTAATTTTACAATTTTGTGCATCATCTGCTTGCGCATATTTGCCTGAACCCTGAAAGCACTTGTGTGTGAGCACATCAATGCGACAATGTAAATCAACATTGAAAGTGCGGCAAAACCCACTGCCGTTACGCCGTTTTTAACTATGCCCGTTGCATTTTCAAAATTTGGCATAACATCAAGCACTTCTTTAATTATTTTCCATATATAATAAAACGGAAGAAGTGCAAGCGCACTGCTGACTGCACTGAGCACCAAAGATATATAAGTGAAATACCTATAATTTTCGGCATAGTCCATCATTCTTGAAAAGTTTGACTCCTTTTTTTCTTTCAATTTAATTCCTCCTATATAAGTATTTAGTTAGTCATTGCTAACTCGTATCTAAAAATTAAAGGGATTAAATCCCTAAAATTTTTGACCATCCTGCGATATAAAAGTCTTGAAATTCGCTGACATATTTTTTTGCGTTTTCTTTTTTCATATCGTGTTCAATAAGCTCAAATATGCCCGAAAACATACCGCTGACAATCATATGGCAAACCGCTTTTTCTATGGTTGGAACATCCTTGCCCTGCGAGCGCAAAGCATCAATGAATTGATAGGTTTCTTCAACTTCAATTTCCACCATATTATGAATAAAGTTCTCGTATGATGTGCCTTCGCTTTTACAAATTATTAGCTTAAACTCGTCAAAGTGTTCGTAAATGTAATCAACAATTTTGTTAAGGCTTGTTCGGCTTTCAACTCCCATATGATTTGCTTTTTCTTCTTCAGGCAGTTTTTTAAAATCCTCCTGCGCAGACATAAATATGTTCATTATGGCTTTTGCGTGCTCTTCAACAAGAGCGGCAAAAAGTGCTTCCTTGCCGGAAAAATAACCATAAAATGCGCCTGTTGTTACACCTGCGGTTTTTACAATATTACGAAGAGAAGCCGAGTTAAAGTCTTTTTCCAAAAACTCTGCTTTGCCTGCAGATAATATTTTTTTAGAGTTGTTGATTTCTCATTGGACATTATTCCACCTCATATAACACTGTTATATTGCGTTTAGTATAACACCGTTATATTGTGCTGTCAAGCGTTATAGTTTGAAATTTTCAGAAAAATAATATATTTTGTAAATTTTTGCCAAACAGCATCAAAAATTGTTGACATCAATAATTTTTTGAATATAATAAAAGTAATGAATTGGGTTAGGTAATGCTAACCTGATAAATATAACAAATTAAAGACGAATTTGAAAGGAGATTTTATTATGATTAGTGAATTGGCAGCATTTGCAGGCGGTGTGTTGTTCGGCACGGCAGGAGTTAAGGCTTTGGGAAGCAAAGATGCAAAAAAAGCATATGCTCACACTGCGGCTTTTGGTTTGAGAGTTAAAGACTCTGTGATGAAAACAATAACAGAGGTTAAAGAAAACGCAAACGATATTTTGGCAGAGGCTAAAGAAATTAACGAGAAAAAAGCCGCCGAAGCACAGGAAAAAGCAGAACAGAGCGTTATTGAAGACGCAGCTGTTGCAAACGCATAAATTATCAAAAGGCTGTCAAATTGGCAGCCTTTTAGCAATTCGAGGTAAATATTATGAAATGTCAAATCTTGCACGAAACAAAAAACAGAATGAGAGTGCATTTTTGCAAAGAAAATATGACAATTGAAGAAGCGGATAAGGCAGATGCTTACTTGAAATCAATCAACGGAATCGAAGATGTTACGGTTTATGAAAGAACCTCTGATTTGATTATTTATTATTCTTTTGACAGGAGCGAACTGATTGAAATTCTTGCTCACTTCAGCTTTGAAAATGATGAAGTGAAAAACATTGAGATTGTCGGCACAGCAAGGCTTGTTCAGCGTGAATATGAAGAAAAGCTTATTATGACAATCGCTTTGCGCTATTTCAGAAAAATATTTTATCCTTTACCTTTAAGAATTGCACTTGCTTATATTAAATCTATAAAATATATATTAAAGGCATTGAAGTCGCTTGCCAAAGGACAGCTGAACGTTTCGGTTCTTGATGCTGTGGCAATTACGGTTTCGCTTATAAGAGGTGATTTTGAAACAGCTTCAAGTGTTATGTTCTTGCTTAAAATCGGCGAAATTCTCGAAGAGTGGACCCACAAAAAATCTGTCAGTGACCTTGCAAACACAATGTCGCTCGGAGTTGAAAAAGTATGGCTGAAAGATAAAAACGGAGATGAAGTTTTAGTTTCTGCAAACAAGGTGAATGTAGGCGACAAAATTGTTCTGCGTACAAGCAATATGATACCGCTTGACGGTGAGGTTATCGACGGCGGTGTAACGGTTAACCAATCAGCTATTACGGGCGAAAGTGTTGCCGTGAACAAAACGGTGGGTTCTCGTGTGTATGCCGGCACGGTTGTTGAAAGTGGCGAGTGTATTATAAAAGTTACGCAGATTAACGGTCAGGGCAAATACGACAGAATTGTAAAAATGATTGAAGATTCCGAAAAACTGAAATCATCACTTGAAAGCAAAGCATCAAATTTGGCGGATAAACTTGTACCGTTTAGCTTATTCGGAACAATTTTTACATATGCAATTACACGAAATGTAACAAAGGCGTTGTCTATTCTTATGGTGGATTATTCCTGTGCATTAAAGCTTACAATGCCCGTTGCAGTTTTGTCTGCTATCAACGAATGCAGTAATTATAACGCAACCGTTAAAGGCGGGAAATACCTTGAAGCGCTCTCAAAGGCAAATGTTATTGTCTTTGACAAAACCGGAACGCTGACAAACGCACAGCCGAAAGTTGCAGACATCATCACATTCGGCGACAACGACAAGGCTGAAATGCTCAGACTTGCCGCTTGCCTTGAGGAACACTTCCCACACTCGGTTGCAAATGCCGTTGTTAACGAAGCAAAGGCGAGAGGTCTTGACCACGCCGAACAGCATTCAAAGGTTGAATATATTGTAGCTCATGGAATTTCAAGCCTTGTCGGCGACGAAAAGGTTGTTATAGGCAGTTATCATTTTGTTTTTGAGGACGAAAACTGCACCGTGCCGCAAGATGAACAAGACAAATTCAATGCAATACCAAATGAATATTCACACCTTTATATGGCAATCAACCGCACACTTGTTGCCGTGATTTGCATTGAGGACCCAATCAAAACGAATGTTAAGCAAACGCTTGACGATTTGAGGGCAAACGGCATAGACAAAATTGTTATGATGACCGGTGACAGTGAACGCACAGCAAAGGCCGTTGCAGAAAAATTGGGAATCGATGAATACTATGCAGAAGTTATGCCCGAGGACAAAGCTATGTTTATTAAAAAAATGCAAACTGACGGCAACTCTGTTATTATGGTGGGCGACGGCATAAATGATTCACCGGCATTGAGTAAAGCAGATGTTGGAATAGCAATAAGTTCAGGTGCTGCAATAGCAAGAGAAATCGCGGATATAACCGTTTCAAGTGATGATTTGAATTCTCTTGTAACACTTAAAGAAATAAGCAATCTTTTGATGGCAAGAATAAGGTCGAATTACCGTTCTATTATGTCGTTTAACACCGCATTAATTGTGCTTGGCGTTGTTGGAATAATTCCTCCGACAACCTCGGCTTTTTTGCACAATGCTTCTACTCTTGCTTTTACATTAAAGAGTATGACAAAGCTGATGTAAATCCTGTTTCATTCGGAGATAAATTATTATTTAATGGTAATTTAAATAATAATGCGGATTTAGAGTTTCTTTTTAATTTTAGTAGTTTAGGCAGGTAGCTTGATGCTACCTGCCGTTTTTGTTAGTTTTTATTTTCTTGTTATTCAAAGTGTTTTTTACGTTGCTATGAGGTAATATTATTTCTAAATTGCTTAGGGGTTTTGCCAAATTCTTTTTTGAAGCAGGATATGAAATAACTCTCCGAGCAAAAGCCGAGATAATATGCGATATCAGATACGGAATAGTTTTCCTTTAACATTTCCTTTGAGGCTTGCAGTTTTTGTGCTTTAATATATTTTGACAGGTTGATTCCTATGTTCTTCTTGAATAAATATGATAAGTAATCTTCGGATAATCCACATTCTTTTGATAGGGTTGCAACGTCCAATCTTTCGTGAAGATGAGTATGGATGTAGTGCAGGCATTTTCTAATAGGCTGAGAGTAAACGCTATTCTCTCTGCTTTCGGCTACCATATCGGTCACGGTAATGCATTTTTGAATAATGAAATCGACTATATCATCAGTATTTGACATTTTATCAATACGCATTATACAGTTATCGGAAAAATTGTAAGCAGTAGTTTCGTCAAGTCCGCCTTGGATTGCCGAACGGGTAATCAATGCAAACAATGATACAGCCCAATATTTAATCTGTCTCAAGCTGTCATTCGACATTTTGCCGATGTTTATGCCACTGCCAATCATATTGTTAATCATCATTTTAACATCGGTACGACTGCCCTTTTTAATTCCCGATAAAAATGCAATTTCTAACTCATAAGGAGTATGAATAATTCCGTTTTCTCTTTCATTAAAAATACGGCTCTCGTCGAGAATGTTAATTTTGTATTTACTCATTTTAATCACCATATTAAAAATATCATATTTAAATCTATTATTCAACGGTAATATTATATAAATATAAGAAATATTATATATTTTGAGAGTGCGGATCGATATGATGATATTGTAAAAGCGGGAGGTGCAAATATGATTAGCAGAACAAAGCCGGAATTAACAAAAGCACAAGTACAAGATATGTTTAACTCCGCTTGTCTTGGCGAAGTTATATCCTTTGATAAGCTCGGTGACGGAGAATATAATGCCGTTTATGATGTTGTGACCGATATGGGTAATTATATATTAAAGGTTTCTCCGCTTGAAAAAACAGGAATACTGACCTATGAGCAGGATATGATGCGTGGAGAGGTTTTTTGGTATGCGCAAATCAGAACACATACAAATGTTAAGGTGCCGTATGTGTATTATAAGGATTTTTCTCACACCGTTTTTCCGTCCGACTATTTCATAATGGAAAGAATGCAGGGCGAACAGTTGAATAATGCCAAATTAACAAAGAAAGAAAAGCTTTGGTGCAAGGAAGAAATCGCAAGAATTATTGCAAAATTCCACAAGGTGCAAAACAACAAATTCGGTTATATTCAAAATCAATTATACGATAATTGGCATATTGCATTGCGTAGTATGACACTAAATCTAATTCACGACACCGAAAGAGTAGGCAGAAAAACCAAACGAGGCGAAAAACTGCTTAAATATATAGATGAACACAAGGATATATTGGAGTCCGTAACTTGCTCAATGGTTAATTTTGATATGTGGTACGGCAACATTCTTTGTACGAGGAAGAATGATAAATTGGAATTGATAGTTATTGACCCTGAGCGAACTGTATGGGGCGATTCGATTTTTGATTTTGTAAATCTTGAATTTGAAAAAATGTTGAATAAAAAAGCCACTTCATTGATAGCGTATAATGAGACAGCAAAAATTGAGGTTAACGGCACAAAAGAGGAAATGATTAGGTTTGCTTTGGGCTTAGGTTATTTGGCATTAATTCAAGAGACGGAAAAGTATTACAGATACACTCCCTGCCATTTTGGTTGGTGGAGAAACGTTGCTTCCTGTAAATTTTTATATTCAAACGCATTTAGAATTTTGAAGTATGGAACGAATTAAAATTAATTCTATAACTATTGACGAAGCAAAAAAACACGCTGTTTTTGTTGTAAAAAAAGAGCTTTGCTGTAATGTCAACAAAGTTCAATATCTTGGCGGCGGCTCGTTTGGATATATCTATAAGGTTGATATTGACAGACCGCCTTATACTGTTGTGATGAAAGCTTGCCGATGTGATAATATGTGTGAGCGAGAAGCATTTGAACTAAATCTGTTAGCAAAAGATAGTTTAATACAAATACCAAAAGTATACTTTACATATTTGAAAGACGATATAGTTTCTATTGATTATATTTGTATGGAGTATGTCGAAGGAAAAGATTGTTTTACTGATTTTTCAAAATTGTTTTTATCAAAAGCAAAAAAGCGTGCATTTGCTGATAAGATTACATCGGCAATGTATGCTTGGCACTCTAAAACTAATGACAAGTTCGGTCTTGTTCAAAATGCGAATTATGACGAATGGTTAGATTATTATAAACCGTTTGCGTTTGATATTCTGCAAAAAGCTCGTAATATGGTTGATAGAGGAGAATTAGAATCGTACTTTTTGAAAGTTATGGAATTAGCTTGGAATAATTTTGATTATATTTTCAGCGAAAAAGTTGAACACGCCTCATTAATACATGGCGATCTTAATGTAATGAATATACTGGCAGATGATAAGCTTAATCCTATTGCAATAATCGATCCGCTTGAAAGCAAATGGGCAGACAGGGAATATGATTTGTTTCAATTAAAAAATTTAACCGGAAATGCTTTTGGCCTTTATGAAATGTATAAATCAAAATATCCAACATCAAAAAACTGTGACTTAAAGGTTGCTTTTTATGCAATGTTTCACGAAATATATTGTTATATTCGTTCAGGCAGAAGAACAAAGATTAATCATTTGCGTTGCTTATTAAATTTGAAAATAGAACTAAATAATGTTAGTATTCACTCTTGAATTCTCTGCCATAAAAAGAGCTGAAAATCAGCTCTTTTTTATTTATTTTTCCCTATTTTTGCTTGTGTTTATGATATTGATATTTTTAGAATTTTGTGATATATTGAGTATGTTAATTATCAAGAAATCATCGAACATACTTTTTTGATAATTACTCCGACAACCGTAGATAGTAATAGTTGCATTGAATGGTGATTATTATTTATTGTTCGTATTTAATTACCCCAAAGGACTTAAAAGGGCTCCTCGGTGAGCGGTTATTCTAATGCATTATTATGTTGTGTGTTTTCACTTCGTTCTACGGAGAAAGGAGCAGACTATGGCAAATAAGAAAAAAGGTGTATCATCAAAAACGCATACACAAAAGCAGTTGGATGATTATGCTAACCAACACAATCCAAACAACAAAGCCTACAAAGCAAATCAGGCAAATATGGCAAAGTTTAAAAAGCACAACAAAGACTATATTGACAATGTCGCTGATTTAGAATGGTTTTGTTATGGTTGGTGTGATGATTAATTCATAGTCTTACACTAAAAAGAATATCAATTCTTTTGGCACCGTGATTTTTCACGGTGCCTTTCTTATTTTCTGCCTTTTATATTGCTTATCCATCAAAAATGCAAGAGTATGTTCCGGAAATCCCCAAAGAATTCAGAGAAAGACTTAAAAATGGCAATTTATGGATAATGGAAAACGCCAAAGAGAAAGTTATTTTGCCGATGACCGTACTTAAACGCTTTGATGATATTCTTGCCCCTACCAAAGAAGCCGTTGTTAAAAAGGCTGAAGAACTTCAAGCACAAGGTATGATTCCGGTTCTTGACAAAGTAATAGCATTATTATACTATGACAGTGTGAGTTAACAGTAAACCAAAGAACAATATGCCGATCACGAAAGAATGCTCCTTTGTGTTTTCCGTGCTTATGATTATAACAAGCAAAATAGCTGGCGGCTAAAACATTTACACAAAATCAGTGTTAAAAATATAGCCGATGCAACAAAAACAAAATACCACTGAATTTGGAGAAAAATTATGATTTTTAAGAAGCCTGTTTTGTCAGATGGAATTACAGAAAGCACCTTTGAATGCAAAAGAGATGGTTTGACGATTCGTGGAACAATCTACCGTCCAAAAGGAGATCATCTTCCAATTGCAATCGTTTGTCACGGATTTATGGCATGGCAAGACAGTGTGAAACATTATGCGGCTTTTTTGGCTGAAATGGGATATGCTGCACTTACATTTGATTTTTGCGGCGGTTCTGCTATGTGTGGAAAAAGTGACGGAAAAACCACAGAGATGTCTGTTCTGACAGAAACCAAAGATTTGGAAGCGGTCATTGAATATGTTAGAAATCTTTCCTATACAGATTCTGAAAAAATTTTATTGATGGGATGCAGTCAGGGCGGTTTTGTGTCTGCTTTGGTGGCAGCAAAAAACAACTTTCCGATAGAAAAACTTGTTCTGTTTTATCCGGCATTGTGTATCCCGGATGACGCCAGAGCCGGAAAAATGATGATTGTAAGATTTGATCCGCAAAATGTTCCCGATACTTTCCGCTGCGGACTGATGAAATTGGGGCGTTGCTATGCAATGGATGTCATGCAAATGGATGCCTTTGCAGAAATTAAGAACTACGCCGGCAGGGTGTGCATCGTGCATGGTACAAAGGATAAAATCGTAGATGTTTCTTATGCCAACCGTGCGGCAGAAGCATATAAAAGTACGATGCCGATCGGAATGCAAGAGTCCAAACGGGTGCAACTGCATTTTATAGATGGCGGAGGACATATGTTTTCGAAAAAGCATGATGTCATTGCAATGAAATTATTAAAAGAATTCGCCGCAAAACACGAATAATTTTCATCTGATACCATATGGACAAATCTCCACCTTTAAAGACTTGACAGGTTGATATAATCTGCCACAAGGCCGGAAGTTTTACTTTCAGCCTATTTTTATGCCCGAATAGTGCTTTTTACGGCGGTATTCGGGCATTTTTTCTTTGCCTTAAAATATCGTGAGAGCTTTTGAGAGATTCTAAGAGACAGCAAATTTCAAAATTCCAAAGTCATTTTATTGCGATTTGGGGCATTTATGACTGAGACTTTTGAGAGACATCGCTCAAATCAAAATCGTAACACGAATTGAAATGAGCAAAAAATTTGAGAGACATTTCAAAAAATAAAAAGGGCTTAAAGTAATAAAACTTTAAGCCCTCACTTTAAGTTTGCCTTTTTGATATTGTTATCGAATTTTTGTTTGTAATAGTTCGCTTTTGGGGACAATTGCTATTTATTTGTTGATACACCATTCAGCAAAAAACAGATATGATAATGTCTGACTTTCTTTCAAAATGAAGATTTACTATTGACGGTAAAGGTAAGGCTATTAGTGTTTCTGATTCTCGTGCCAATGCAGTTAGATATTATCTTGCAATCAAAGATTATTTGAAATCTCATCCTAAAGAGAGCGTTGGTTCGGATGTTATGATTCTTTTTCAATAGAAATTACGGATTAAAAATTTGTCTTATGATTTTTTCACATACAAGATAGAGTTGGGGACAGCGACATCTGCTGTATATCCGCAATCACAAGGTTCGCTTGTATGTTGAGCTGCTGACTACCGGCAAGCTGAGCGATTACCATACAGACCTTAACAAGCAGGCAGAAACAATGTTTTCTCGGACGGTTTACCCGCTAAATAGAAAAGTCGCTGTCACAGACGGCGGCTTTTCCTTTTCGGGAAGTATTCAAGAAGTCATACAGTTCCGTGAGTAATGGAAGAAGGCAATGATTTGAGAAAAAGGGAAGTGTGATATTCTGAAAATTTCTTGAAATTTCCGGAAAAATCTGCTATAATACTTATGTATAACTGTATTGTGGGATAATTTATATCCTTTTTGCCTTAGAAATTATGGAAGGCGGACTTGTCTATGACAAACGGAAATGCGACAATCATTGTCGGCTCGGCTTGGCTCGGCAGGAGCATAACGCCGTTTTTTCAGCGTATCAAGTCTTATTTCATACAATTTATAACGAACCAGTTGCCGGAGACAGGGCGCATTATGCCTTGGCTTCGGCTTTTTGCGTTTGCCGGAAGGATGGTGGTTTGATATTGAAGTCCTAACCACGACCGGCAAATCAATCTTTTCCGGTTAAACCTTCTGTCTTCTCCGGCGTGTCCGCTGTCGGAGAAAGTAAATAGCGGATAGAATTATTTTGGAGGAATAAAAATGAAGAAGAAAATTCTAAGCCTTCTGCTTGCGTTGTGCCTTGTGATGGCACTTGTTCCGATGACAGCGTTTGCTGAAGGAACTTCAGTAGATAATTGGGACGGTACGGCAGATACAAGCTGGTACACCGACCATAAGACGGATACTGAATACCATTTCACCACTGCCGAACAGTTGGCCGGTTTAGCGCAGTTAGTCAATGACAAAACTGCATCTGTATCATTTGAAGGAAAAACGATTTACTTAGATAATGACCTCGACTTATCCGGCTCCCAGTGGACTCCCATTGGAGATGGCAGTAACCATGTAAGATTTTTTGCTGGCACCTTTGATGGGCAGCATCATAAAATCATGAATCTGAACCATCACTATACTGGAAATGAAGTTGTTCGAAATGGACTTTTCGGAGTTGTTTCTGACGGTGGTACATTAAAGAATTTACTTGTTATAGACGCTGATATTGACTCAAATGATGGTTCATTAATTGCCGGCATTTTGGCGGATTGGGTCAATGGCGGCACCGTTGAAAACTGCTACACAAGCGGAAAAATAGAAAACAATGTTGGCAGCAAGTTCGTTGGTGGGCTGATTGGTCAATGCACTTGGAGTACACAGGTAAAAGGCTGTGGCTCAGACGCCACGGTTATCAGTACAGAGTCCAATGAAGATGATGTTGATACCGTTGGCGGGCTGATTGGTCAGTGGGAAAACTCTGCGGACAGCTCGTCGATTACCGATTGTTGGTTTGGCGGTTCTGTTTCCTGCAATAATATCTATTCAGCTGTTGGTGGTATTCTCGGTGCAAACTTTGAAAACTTCTCTGGGAACAAGCCTGGCGTAATAATCAAAAATTGCATAGTTGCAACAAAAAACATCACTTGCGCTGAGCCTGGCAATATCACTTGGATTACAGCTGTTGTAAAGCCCCATGTTACCGACTGCATTTGGCCGGATACCCCTCCTGATGGTGTAACGCTTGATGAAGAAACATATCCTGATAATAAAGGCAATTACTTAGCCGTTGCTAAGCTGGTGGTAGATTGGGATGCAGGTACTGCGGGTGCCGACCCGACCTTTGATCAGTCATCGTGCGGCACTGCTGTCTCCAACTTCACCTCCGCAGATGTTCTTGCTGGCTTGCAAACCAATGCCGGTGCGGGCGTTGAATGGGTTGCCGGAATCGGTCATCCAACTTTTGTGTGGGATGACAATAACATCCTCGCTGATTACACAGCTGTCGATGCAGCCATCGCAAGGGCAACGGCTCTTGATAGCAGCCTTTATACAAATTATTCTGCGGTAAAAGATTCCATTAACTCTGTTGACCGAGCAAAAAGCAAAGCCCAGCAAACAGAGGTTGATGCAATGGCTAAGGCCATTGAAGATGCCATTGCTGCCCTGCAATACAAGGATGCTGATTACACAGCTGTCGATGCAGCCATTGCCAAAGCAAATGCGCTAAACAAGAATGACTACAAGGATTTCACCGGCGTGGAAGCCGCCGTGAATGCTGTGACCCGTGGTAAAAATATTACGGAGCAGACCGAAGTTGATGCAATGGCTAAGGCCATTGAAGATGCCATTGCTGCCCTGCAATACAAGGATGCTGATTACACAAAGGTTGATGCAGCCATTGCCAAAGCAAATGCTTTGAAGAAGGATGACTACAAGGATTTCTCCGGTGTGGAAGCTGCTGTCAAGGCTGTTGTCCGTGGTAAAAATATTACGGAGCAATCTGAAGTAGACAAGATGGCAAAGGCTATCGAAGATGCGATTGCTGCTCTTG
>ERZ809209.160-NODE-160-length-49892-cov-9.094247_pt1 | contig 49892 bp, 46 predicted proteins | sample MGYA00520514_ERZ809209 | MGnify/ENA primary metagenome ERZ809209 (study PRJEB31576, sample SAMEA3212657) | Homo sapiens | biome: human-gut; feature: human gut; material: fecal | place: Sweden | collected 2012 ...
CCGTTCCTCACTAATTGACGCAGATATTGTGTCAATACCCACAGGCCCGCCATTAAATTTTTGTATAATTGCTTTTAATACTTCCCGATCAATCAAATCCAATCCGATATCATCCACATAAAGCGCAGAGAGAGAGTCTGCCGCAATCTTCTGTGAAATAACGCCTTCCCCTTTTACCTGTGCAAAATCGCGAATACGTTTTAATAATCGGTTCGCGATTCTTGGCGTTCCCCGGGATCGACGTGCAATTTCTTCCGCTCCCGTCTCTTCAATTTCAATATTCAAAATCCCTGCTGCACGAATCAGTATATGCTTTAATTCGTCTGCCGTATAAAACTGCATATGATTAATAATACCGAAACGATCCCTAAGCGGAGCCGATAAAGCGCCTGCCCTGGTGGTCGCGCCAATCAAAGTGAATGGCGGCAGCTCAATGCGTATGGAATTAGCACCGGCGCCTTTCCCCATGACAATGTCCAATGCGAAATCTTCCATGGCCGGATAGAGTATTTCCTCTACACTTCGATTTAAACGGTGAATCTCATCAATAAATAAAACATCATGTTCCTGCAGCGTGGAAAGGATAGCAGCCAAATCTCCGGGCCTTCCGATGGCCGGCCCGCTCGTTACCTTAAACTGGACTCCCAATTCATTAGAAATAATTTTTGCCATCGTGGTTTTTCCAAGACCGGGCGGTCCGTAAAGCAATACATGGTCAAGTGCTTCTTTTCTGGATCTTGCGGCAGAAATATAAACATGCAGATTCTCTTTAAAAGTCGACTGTCCAATATAGTCACTTAACCGCTGCGGACGAATAGTCTGCTGCCACTCATCCCGCCTGCTTTCTTCACCTGCAGTAATCCGTCCTTCTGTACCTAACATTTCTATATGTTCTTCTCCGCCAAGGCTTTTTATATATTTGTTATTCATAAGTACCTTCAAGCAACCTCTCTTACCCCTGCTGAAATATCAGTACAACTTTATTGTTTTCCAAACTCACGAAGAGCTGCACTCACCAATGGGGAAACATCTTTATATTCTATTGACAGCTTTTTCAGTACCGGTTGAATTTCCGTATCTTCATAGCCAAGCGCACGAAGGTACTTAGCCGCATCGGCAGCAATACCGCTTTCATCCGGCTTTCCGGCCGCCAATGATTCCGGCTCATCCATATCGCCTTCTGCGAAATCTCCTACCTTATCTTTTAATTCCACCAAAAGCCGTTCAGCCGTTTTCTTGCCCACACCGGGCAGCTTTGTTAAAACTGATAAATTTCTGTTCCGGATACTCAAAACAAAATCCACCGGCTCCATCACTGAAAGAATGCCCATTGCCACTTTAGGTCCTATTTTAGACACCGAGATAAGAATAAGGAACAGATCATATTCTTCCTGTGTCAGGAACCCATATAAAAGTATAGCATCTTCTCTTACTGCCATATAAGTCAGAAGCCGTACAGGCGTCCCTAAATGAATTTTCTGACGGCTCATTTCTGAAATAAATACACGGTATCCTATACCGCCGGCTTCGATGAAACAGAACTCTTTAGAAACAACGGTCGCTTTACCTTTTATATATCCAATCATATTTCCTCCTTGAACAGCCGCTTATGTTCCATTTGATAAATAGCCGTTAATCCTATTGCCAATGCATCTGCTGCATCATCAGGATTTATTTTTGTATTTATATGCATGATACGCATAACCATTTCAATGACTTGTTTCTTTTCCGCGCGCCCATAGCCGGCCAATTGCTGTTTAACCTGTAGCGGAGTCACATTCACTACAGGTACGCTCTGTCTGTATCCGGCAAGAAGAATTACCCCTCTGGCCTGCGCGACTTCAATTCCTGTTGTTATATTCGTATTAAAATAAAGCGATTCCACTCCCATGAAATGCGGACGGTACATTTCTATAAGCTCAGCCACCCCTTCATAAACGATATTTAAACGTTCTAAGGAATTCTGTTCCTTAAATGTTTCAATCACACCATAGTTAATCGGTACAATTCTATTTCCATGCTTCTCTACGATTCCAAACCCGCAGCGTCCTGTTCCGGGGTCAATGCCAAGCACGCGCATAATGCCCTCCCAGTGAAATTATTTCTTATTATATCATAGACAAAATATGGAAATTCTCTGTTCCAAGCTGACATCTGCAAAACAAAACAGGTCCGAAGACCTGCTTCTCTTAAGTTAAAGATTACGGGAGTCCGTCCTCCATTAAATGCGCATAATGTTCTTGGATCTTTTGGGTTACATCGCCCACCTTACCGCCGCCAATAGGGTTACCATCAATGGATAAGACCGGAATGATCCCATCCTGGGAATTTGTCAGAAACACCTCTTCGGCTGTCATCATATCTTCAAACCGCACAGGTTCAGATGCCTCATCAATAGATGTTACCCCTGCAGATGGTGCCGCACGAGTAAGCACAAGAGAACGGGTAACCCCACGAATCATATGCTCATTCGTTGCCGGCGTCCAAATAACTCCCGCTTTGACAATACATACATTTGAATGAGATGCTTCTGTCAAAAGCCCATCTTTAATAAAGACAGCATCATAACAATTTTTTTTCTGCGCCTCTGCTCTTGCCATCATATTATTTAATTGATTCAGACTCAAAATATCGCAGTGATGTCCGCGATCATCATCAAGTGTAATACAGTTCACTCCGGACTGGACTTTTTCAATTGCATTCAAATCAATAGGCTTCCCATATACAAGGACATTCGGTTGAAGCGCACTTCTTGCAGGGATCGTGAAGTTATGGTCATCACTCCCCCGAGTCACAATAATCTTCACATACCCTTCTTCAATTTCAGACTCTTCTACAATGACTTCTACGATTTCAGTAAATTCATCAGGAGCTGTTACGGGGCGGATTCCTAAAAGGCGCATGGATCGATATAATCGGTCGGTATGATAAGAAAGCCCGAAAGAATGTCCATGGTGTATACGGATCCATTCATAAGCACCGTCTCCAAACTGGACCGCCCGATCATCAGCACTGATAATTTGTGAAAAATCATAGTAAAAATTGTGATTGTAATATATGGCAGTTTTGGTTTCTTCCATACAATTCCCCTCCCAGCAAACAGAATACAAAATCAATCGTTTTCTTCTGCGTATTATCCTGCTAAAATTACTATACTGTTATTGTTTTTCAGATTTTATCATTTTTATTTTTTCAATAAATAATGGCAGGAATGTTTTTAAATCCGCAATGACCGCATAATCCGCTGTTTCCATAATCGGTGCTTTCGCATCACGGTTTACCGCGATAAGAACATCCGCTTTTACTGCGCACAAATGCTGCATAGCACCGGAAATCCCAAAAGCAAAATATACCTTGGGAGAAACACCTTTACCGGTTTGTCCGATTTGATGGCTCTGTTTCTCCCAGCCAAGTTCAGCTATAGGTCTGCTGCATCCCACTGATGCGCCAAGCAGTTCCGCCAATTCATGAAGTTGTACCCATTCTTTTTCTGAATGAATACCGCGACCGCCGGAAACAATAACAGACGCCTCTTCCACCGGATTATCATCAGAAATTTCAGGTAGAATTTCTTTTAAAAGCGTGCCAAAATCTTCCAGCCCCAGCTGGACGGGAACATCAATAATTTCACCAATACGGCTTTCATCATATGTGGGATACCGGAATGTCCCTGCCCTGACCGTCCCTACCTGCGGACGGAAATCAGGACTGACAATATCCGCCATAATATTTCCTCCCATCGCCGGACGGGACCAGACAACCAGTTTCGTTTCCGGTTCAACAGATAATTCCGTTACATCTGCCGTTACACCGCAAACTAAGTCTGCCGCCATACGAGGAGCCAAATCCCTGCCATAAGGATCTGCTCCAAACATCACGATATTGGGTTTCTTTTCTTTAAAAAATCCCGTTAAAGCCTTCTGATATGCCACACCATCATAATGCGTAAAAATCGGTGCATCCATAACGTAAACGAAATCCGCGCCAAGATGAATAAGTTCTTGTGCTTTATCGCGAATCTCACTTCCCACAAGAACAACGGACACCGATTCATTCAGTTCAGCAGCCAATTCACGGGAAGCTCCAATCAATTCCCCCGTAACTTTCTGTATTTCACCATATTTAGGAATGGCAACAACGTAAATTCCTTTATAATCAGAAAAATCCATACTTACCCTCCTAAATTACAGAAATTTTCCTTAATGCTTCTATCAGAATATCTACCGATTCTTGAGGATCTTTTTCCTCAATACGAAGGTTTTCCTTTTGTGGCGGTACTACGGGCCGTACACGTTTTACCTGTGTGGGAGAACCTTTTATTCCAATCCGTGCAGTATCAATATCCAAATCCGCCGCTGTAATGATATGAAGTTCAGCATCTCCCTTGCCCAAAATTCCTTTTATCGAGGAATACCGCGGTTTGTTAAGTTCTGGCAAAACGGTTACTACCGCAGGAAGTTTTAATTCAACAACTTCAGCACTGCTTCCATTTTGCCTGGTAACAATAAGACCGCCTTCTTTTTCAAAAGAAATAAATGAAGCACCACTCACATCGGCAATCCCGAGTGTTGCTGCTATTTCAGGCCCTATCTGCGCTGTATTACTGTCAATAGATTCTATTCCGCAGAAAATCAAGTCAGGCATCCCTATTTTAGAAATGGCTGCAGCAAGGGTATAGCTGGTTGCCAAAGTATCCGCTCCGCCAAAGGCCCGATCTGTTACCAGATAAATATCATCAGCCCCCATAGCAACCGCGTCCCGAAGAACGGCTTCCGCCTGCGGCGGTCCCATGGTAATCACCGTAACCGTTCCACCTATCCGATCCCTAAGAGATAAGGCTGCTTCCAACGCATTCAAATCAACAGGATTCATAATGCTATTGGCATTATTACGTTTAAGGCGCCCCGTTTCCGGATCCACTTCCATTTTGGAAGTGTCTACTACCTGTTTAATACAAACGAGAAACTTCATGACATCCCCCTTTATCTATTAAACCATATGATTCAGTATATCATACGAGCATGGATTATGCATAAATATCACGCCTCGGTAACTCATTCAGTTTCCCTGCTTATGCAAGACTTCTCCCACTACAGATTGGGGGCCCAACAGCTTTTTGAGTGCTATTTCAGAATCCGCACTGAAGTCCAGATAAAACTCTCTGCTCATTGTAATCTTCTGGTGTGTTCTCTCCAGATGAAGAAATACAGGAACATTCCCATGATTTTCTCTCAATATGACCGACAACCGATTACTTACGGCATCAGATTCATGGGCAGCATCGATATAAAGATGAACTGACTTATACATCGGATGTACTACTTTATGGAACTGTGCCAGCGGTATAATCTCCTCGGCCAATATTCTTACATCCCTTTCATTCGCCTGCACACGCCCGCGGACACACACCGCGCGGTCTTCAGAAATCATCATACGTGAGTTTTCCCATACAGAAGGAAATATGACCGCTTCCATGGCTCCTTCATAATCTTCCAGACTTACATACCCCATGGGCGCGCCTTTTTTAGTTGTCATACTTTTGACGCGGGTTATAATCCCTCCAACAGAAACCATCTTCCCGTCATATTTCATCCCATCACTCAACAGTGAATAAATAGGCGAACAATATTTCATCTGCTGCTTATAAGAATCAAGAGGATGCCCGCTTACATAAAACCCAAGCAGTTTTCTTTCCGAATCGATCTTCTCCGCCGCCGACATATCCGGTAAATCGGGATAAACGATTGTTTTTGCCTTTATTTCTCCACCAAATAAGGACAATTGTCCCGATTCCCTGTCACTTCGCGTCACTGACGCATTATTTAATGCCTGGGGCAGCACTTCGATAAGCTGTCTGCGATTATAGCCAAAAGAATCCATAGCCCCGCAGCGAATCAGACTTTCACAGGCGCGGCTGTTCAACCCCTTGGAATCAATCCGTTCCAGCAGATCGGAAATAGATTTAAACGCGCCATCTTTTTTTCGTGCACCGATAATGGAATTTACGATTCCTTCTCCTACATTTTGTACACCGGCAAGGCCAAAAAGAATGGTATCCCCATTCACGGAAAATCCCGCTTCACTTCGATTTACATCAGGCGCCGCTATTTTTACTCCTGCACGTCTTGTGTCGGAAATATAACGGCTGACCTTATTACGATCCCCATTATAACAAGTCATCATAGCTGCCATGAACTCAGGTCTGTAATGTGCTTTTAAATATGCTGTCTGCCAGGCAATCCATCCATAACATACACTATGTGACTTATTGAATCCATATCCGGCAAAATGAACCATCAGATCAAATACACGGTTAGCAATTTCTTCACTTATTTTTTGTACTGCCGCCCCTTTAACAAACAACTCACGCTGGGCCTGCAGTATTTCCGGTTCTTTATGCCCCATCGCGCGACGAAGAAGATCCGCCTGACCAAGACTGAATCCCCCCATAACAGACGCAATCTGCATAACCTGTTCCTGATACAGGATAATCCCGTAAGTTTCTTTAAGAATTGTCTCCAACGAAGGATGCGGATAATCAACTGCCGTTTTCCCATGCTTGCGGTTAATAAAATCTTCCGCCATGCCACTCCCCAGCGGTCCGGGGCGATATAAGGCTACCATAGGAATCAAATCTTCAAAACACTCAGGTTCCAACTGCATCAAAAGCGATGTAAACCCTGATGATTCCGACTGAAATACCCCCACCGTATCTCCGGAGCACAGCATTTTGCAAGTCAATTCATCCACATGAGGAATCGCTTCTATGTCAAGCGCAATTCCTCTGTTCGTCTTAATCATTTCTAATGCATCATGAATAACCGTAAGATTGCGAAGACCTAAAAGATCCATCTTAAGCAGTCCAAGCTCTTCGTCCAAGTCCTTTTCATACTGGGTTTGAATAAAATTATCCTGGGTCAGTTGTATAGGAACATATTCTTCGACCGGTTCGGAACAGATCACTACGCCTGCCGCATGAGTTCCCGAGTTTCTTGAAAGGCCTTCTAAATCCAGACAATGGTCGATCAAACGGTGTATATTACTATCAGACGCATATAATTCCGCAAACTCTTTTGACCGTTCCAGCGTTGTCCTCAGCGTAACTCCGGGACCACTCGGAATCATTTTCGCAATCCGATCCACTTCCCGAAGCGGCATGCTTAACACACGCCCGACATCCCGAATTACCGCACGGGCAGCCAATGTACCAAAAGTAATAATCTGCGCCACATGGTCTTCACCATATTTTTTTGCTAAGTACTCAATGACCTGACCCCGCCCTCTGTAACAGAGATCCGTATCAATATCAGGCATAGAAATCCGTTCCGGATTTAAGAAGCGTTCAAAAAGCAAATGAAAACGCAGCGGATCCACTTCCGTGATATGGAGAAGGTATGACACGATACTCCCTGCAGCACTTCCTCGCCCCGGACCGATAGGAATACCGTGTGTTTTCGCATATTGAATGAAATCCATGACAATGAGAAAATAATCAGCAAACCCCATCTGGTTTATAACGCCCAGTTCATAATCAAGACGCTCTTTTTCCTTATTCCCATAGTTCGGATATCGCTCAGGAAGAGCTTCTTCACACAACCTGCGCAAATAAGTTGCCGCTTTTTCTCCTTCAGGAACGGTAAAAGACGGCAGCTTGTGCTTACCAAAAGTAAATGTGACATTGCACCGTTCTGCAATTCTCGCTGTATTCTCAATGGCCCCGGGAAAGTTTCCCAAAAGCGCTTTCATCTCTTCTCCGCTCTTACAATAGAATTCCTCATTCGCAAAACGGAATCGACCGGGATCATCCATCGTGTTTCCCGTTGATATACAAAGTTTGATCTCCTGACTTCCCGCATCCTTCTTTCTGGTATAGTGAAAATCATTGGTCGCCACGAGTCCAAGTCCATATTCTTTGGCAAGTTCAGCCAGCGCAGGCCGTACCGCCGCCTCTTCCGGCAATCCGTGGTTTTGTAATTCTATAAAGTAATTATCTTTTCCAAACGTATCCATATAAAACCGGATAATTTTTCTTGCCTGTTCCAAATCTCCCTTCAGGACTGCCTGTGGCAATTCGCCGCCGATACAAGCCGACAATGCAATAATACCTTCATGATACTTCAGAAGTAAATCATGGTCTACCCGAGGTTTATGATAGTATCCTTCCGTCCACGATTTTGAACAGATTTTTATAATATTCTTATAACCAGTATTATTCTCTGCCAAGAGAATCAAATGAGCCAACTTTTCTTTTTTATCGGCATCCTTAATGAAACGGCTCCCCGCTGTCACATATATCTCGCAACCGATAATCGGCTTAATCCCCTGTTTTAAGCATTCTTTATAAAGGTAAACAGCTCCATACATAACGCCATGATCTGTAATGGCTATCGCCGTCTGCCCCAGTTCTTTTACATACGAAACAAGTTCCTTGATTCGACAAGTTCCATCAAATAGGCTGTACTCTGTATGAGAATGGAGATGAACAAATGAATCCATACTATCCTCCAATTCATTAACTATACACAATCAAATTACAAAAAGATATTTAGCATTTCAGTATTTATCATACCACAGGGATAATTCTTCACCAATAAAAAACAGGCTTTAACCTTATTTTTCTCTTGGTTGCCTGTTTTCCGTTTTTACTCAACTTTTTCTGATCTTTTCTTCTTTAGTACCACTGAACTACCGCTCTTTTCCGCTTCAAGAACATCATCTTCCGATAAGTGATCCGTATCTAAAACGATTTTCACACCCATCCGATCCAGCATTTCATCAATAGTATGCTGCGTTTTAAAAAGTTCACCCATTTTTAGCTCCTTATCCTCATTTTCATTCAAATATGGTCTTCCCAAACATATTCCACTTTATGGCGACACATCCGCCAAATAAATACGATACCTGTCCATACGGCGGCAGCTCCGATAATCAAACTCATATCGACTTTGATTACAGAATCCTGCGCTGGGGAAGGAAAGCTTAACATCATGGTAAATAAATAGATACACACGGCACCCCACTGCGCAATATAGGACAGCAGCATCCCCGCATATACATGTCTGGCTCTTACGGAAAAAAACGCTATGGCTGAAATAATTACAACAGATGAAAATCCTGACAGAAGCATATCTGTTCCAAATATTTCACGATTCCCCAAAACATACCATGCACCAAAAACAGCAATAAATGCCATCAACGAAAGAATATTGGTTACAAGGAAAGTCGCCCGAAATCTTTCCCCTAATGGGTTCACTGTCTTACAGGCTCCATAGATGGCACCGACCTGAATACAACTCATAAACAACCAAATAAGGCCAAATACACTTTTCGTTGTAAAAAGGTCCCGATTGGCCAATTCCAACGCAAGAACCCCTGCAGAGATGACATTAATGATTGTGATAAAACGGACTCCTCTTAATAGCAAAGGCTGCTGGAATATATTCCCCCAAAAGGCTGCCGCTAACCGCACAATCATTCCCGTAAGAATAATCCCCAAAGGCCAAAATGTGCTTTCCGGAATATTAAACCGACCATTCGAAAAAAGTGCGCCAGTCACCCCCGCGCAGAGAAACGCCCATGCTTCATTTCCATCCAACCCCGGTTTTAAAAGATTAAGCGCCGTCTTTCTTTCCTCTTCGTTTTGCGCAACCATCGGTGCTACAATAGCTACGCCAAAATCCTGAGACTCCAGCCACAAATATATGGCAAGAAAAAACATCGGTACAAATAATATATAATCAGTAGAATCCATCATTCCCCCCTAATCTTTATCGGAATTTATCGGAACAGCTTTTACCCCGAAGTATGTCCATATTTTATCACAAATAAAAAGGAAATGAATCTCATGGCTTTTCTCGCACCGCTTTGTTATGATAACTGATAAGAGGTGATTTTATGTCTAACTTATTAAAATTGACCATGATCCTCACAAAGGCTAAAGTCGCAGATATTGCAACAAGAAGATTATTATCCTTTGGTGATAAAATGATAAAAACAAATTCAAAAAGGCGGTTCACTCCGTTCCGGCCGATTGCAGGCGTTTTCTGGCTCTTACATCCTCGAAAGGCACTTTATTTCTTTATACTGCAAAAATCTCTGACGGTTGCATGGTCTATTACAAAATCCATCATCAATAAAAAAGTTTAGAATGCAATCCATATCTAATTACGCAGCATTTTTCGTATTTCATCAGCAGCTTCCAATATCGTTCCACCGCCATGCACGGCATATAAGCACAAAGCAGCAAGACAAAATATGTCATTCTTGGTATCTGCATATACTGGATAGGAAAACACTGATTCCTCTGCAAAAAAACTGCTTATTTCCATTTTGGTAACACAAGTGATCAGCTTTCTCGTTAAGGCTCCTTCATAGATAATAAGACCCTGCTTTTCCATGCACCGGGCCGCATGAGCAAAAAGCCCCGACTCCTCCAGATCCTTCGTTACAATCACAAAGGAGTCGGCCGCTCTTATCCGTGCCAATGCTTCTACACGATTACTTAATACAGACTGATGTCCGGCAAAAAATAATCCCGCTTTTATTCCCTGCCTATCTAAAAAATGGCAAAGGGATAAGGCCTTTTTTTTTGCAGATTCATCAGGAACCATAAAAACAACCACCAAAGACATTCCCTGGTTTTCATCCGGATACCGTTCTGCCAATTCAGCCAGCTGTTTATAGGTAATCCCTGCCAATCTGTTCACACTTTCATGAAAAATCTCTCGGTTATGCCGAGAGATCGTAAATAAACGTTAAAAATGATTAAAAGATTTACGCCCAGATGGTGCCAACTGCCCTTCCATCGCTTTAATCATTCGTCTGCGTTCTTCTATATCGCTCTTTTCACGTCCCGATATAACGGCACCCCAAATAAGGCCTACCGAAATAACATTAGTCAACAATGACGTACCGCCATAAGAAATAAAGGGCAATGGAATCCCAGTGACAGGAAAACATCCAATGACCATTGCCATATTAATAATTCCCTGTACAGAGATAAGCAATGTCAATCCGTAAACAAGTAAAGATTCATAAGGTTGTTTCAACTGGCGGGCGCAGGAAAACCCGCACATAAGAAATCCCATGAACAGGCACATAACAACAACTGAACCGATGAATCCAAACTCCTGGCTGAAAACTGCATAAGCAAAATCTGTATGCTGTTCAGGAAGGTATAAAAATTTGTACACCCCTTCCCCCGGTCCCTGCCCCCAAAATCCACCGGAACCGACTGCGGTTAAACTCCGTACAATCTGATATCCCGCCCCCAAAGGATCGGCAAACGGATCCCATAATATGGCCATACGCTCCGCGCGATAAGCAGAAACAACAGCCAGATATCCCCCAAGACAAACTGCCGTCACAATTCCTGCCAAGATTTCCAAAAACGGCATCCCCGCAAGAATATAAAGCAGTCCCGGGAAAAAAAGGATAATAGCCGCCGTTCCCATGTCAGGTTGGAGCAAAACAATCGTTGCCAAAACCGCAGGACATAATATCGGCAAAAAATGATGGACAAGCCCCCTCCTTTTCCGACGCTTTCCCACAGGGCGATTCAATATACCATAAAAAACTGTAATAGGCTCTTTATTATTGATCCGTTTCGCCAAAAAAGCAGCCGTCCAAATAATTCCCGCAACTTTCGCCAATTCCGAAGGCTGCAGTGACATGGGGCCCAACATAATCCAGCGATTCGCACCATTAACACTAATTCCCGCAAATTTAACAAGAATAAGAAGCAGAAATACCGCAATAAACCAAAGCCAAGCACCTTGCCGAATTTTATTCGTTCCCAATTTAACAGCAATCCAGGCTGCAAAAATTCCTCCTAAGAGAAACAGGATGTGGTTCGATATATGTTTATATGCGCTTCCGCCGTCATAAATATCCATATAATATGTCGAGCTGTATATATTTAAGCATCCTATCACTATAAGCACGCCGGTAATCGCAATAAGCCACCGTAAAGAATCCGGTACATACTTCATCTTATCGGACGCGTGGCCACGAGACGACATACAAGGTTCCCCTTTCTGCTGAACTTTTCTTCATACTCTGTTTCCACATTGCCTTTCACCGGTTCACGGTGGAGATCGTAAGTAATGAAAGAAATCTTCCATCCCATTTCCTTGAACTCCGCCAAAGAAAAATCAAAGAGGTCTTTATTATCTGTTTTAAAACGGATTTCTCCGCCTTCTTTAAGTATCCATTCATATTTTTTCAGGAACTCTCTATAGGTCAATCGCCGCTTCGCATGTCTGGCTTTAGGCCAAGGATCGCTAAAATTCAAATAAATGACGGAAACCTCTCCCCGGGCAAAAATATCCTGAATATGTTTCACATCCCCTAAAATCAAGCGGACATTGGCAACTGGCGGATCCATCTCTGCGGTCTTCTTAGCCGCATAATAAATGACACCTTCCTGTACCTCCATTCCTATATAGTTGATATCGGGATGAACGCTTGCCATGCGGGAAATAAACCGTCCCTTTCCTGTACCGAATTCTACATGAATTGGGTTCTCAGGTTCAGGAAATAAAGTATTCCATTTGCCTTTCAGCCGTGTCGGCTCCTCCAGGTATAAAATATCCGTATAATCCTTTATCGCTTCATCTATCCAAGGTTTCCTCCGAAGACGCATATATCCTCCACCATTTTATTTTTCTTATTGATTATAGCATAACGACCACCGCATAAACCGATTGTCTGAAGGCCGCTACTTTTGACCGACGCCTTCATTTCTAATATACGTTACCGGCTGCGTTCGTAAAAATGTCTGATCAAAATTGTTCCAATTAAAATTCATATGTCCCGCTTCTTCTGCCGCCTCCATTCTTTTTCGATTCCACAACCTGTCGATTTCTTCCTTATTTTCTCCTACCTGTTCCCTATCATTCCTAATCATTACGTTTCCATACATCGTCATTAATGTGGTTACATCCTTATCAAAATCAGGTGAAAACAGATTACATGCTGAATCATAATGGACAGCGGTCAATCCCATCATTCCCATCAGCGTATCATACAGCATATCATTGGAAAACGGTACGTTCCTTCGCACCTCAATCATCGCGGCCGTCTGCGGATTTATCCGATGATAGTCCTCAGACATATAAATCCAAAATGGAATATGAACCATGGTGAAATTAAATTGATCCGCATTGTGTCCCGGTCGGGCCGTCACCTCTTCACCATGATCGGAGAAATACATAACAGCATCAGCATGCAGGTAATTGGTGGCCTCATTCATGATAGATTCCATCACATAATCATTAAACAGAACTGAATTATCATATTCATCATTCATAACCTCTGCCGTTTCACGTTCTTTAGATGTATCAACCGGCCAATGATAGAACTCTCTGGGATAGCGGTCCCAATAACTGATATGGCTCCCCATCAAATGAATGACGATCAGCTGCCTCCTGTTTGCAGGATCCACTTTCTTTAAATAAGGTATCAGCGCAGTATCGTAATCTTTCGTAATTACATCGGTTCCTATATATTGATTAAGCCAATATTGGTCATCACACTCAGACCCGATAGCACCGATAGGCGTATCCCATATACCGAAACGGGACTGATTAGATATCCATGTAGTTTTAAATCCCGCTTCTCTTGCCAAATCAATAATAGAATAAGCATCAGACAAATTCATTCCGTTATATTGGTTCTTCTCCGTCAACGCACAAGTGAGAACTTGTACCGTCTGCGTATAGCAGGAATAGACATGGTTAAAAAACGTATAGTGAGGATCTATGTTTGCCTCTGTTTGAAACGGCGTCGTTTCCCTTTTATATCCATATACATGCATATGATCCCGCGTAAGCGATTCTCCTATGACCAGTATATATACTCCATCAGGAGCTGCTTTCAGCTTTGCCAGCACATCCGGATCTGTAATGTGCATATTCCGCCTTGCTTTTAAAATGGATTGATACTCGCCAAAGCTTCTTAAAGTTTGATATGCCTCAGCATATACATGGGCGATACGCGTACTGCTGATAGAAAGTACAGAAAGCCCACAATTCGCAAAGAAGAAGAAAAGCAATACAAACCAGGCCTTTTTGGATACAATTTCTTCCTGATGAAAGCTGTACCTGCTAGTAAGGAACACCAATGCCCCCAACAGGATCAGCGCGATAATCCCGCCTGCCAATCCGGCATAGGGAAGATTTACTTCCATGTAAGAAATCGCTTCCGATATATTTGTCTGCGCCATGGCTATCATCATATTCACTGACAAAAGAGCCTTAGTCGTCATATAATACCCGATATAGCTGAATTGGATCAGCACATATAAGAGAATGAAAACCATGCAGATAATCCGGGCAATCATTCTCCACCTATGCGGCAGCAGCCATGCAGCAGTAAGACAGGAAATAAAAAGATAAAGAGGCGTGCTAAATTCCCCCGATAAATCTGCCATATCCAGAGTGACATTAGCTTGTATAGATAAATAAGGCACAATAAGAGAAAGCCCGAATAAAAACGTAATCGTAAGCCACAGTGATACAATCGCTTTTAATAAATGCCGTCTGATGAAGTATGCAGTCACGAATCCTGTTTGCAGAAAAAGCAAAAAAAGTTTAATTAATGAATATGGCTGATATCCGCCGGGCGCACCAAAATACCAGCTCAAGAAAAATGTGATTCCTACAGGTATGAATGTGGCAAATGCCCACCAGTATATCCAATGTATATTTCCCGACTTATCCATACCCGGCATATGATTTACAGTTCCTCTGGTTCCCATGTATATAAAACCTTTGCTCCATATAATGTACTTATTTATATCTTTGATTATTCTAACACAGCAGTAAAGAAATCATATCCATCTTTCCTCCCTATAAATTTAAAAAGATGGTATCCGCGAAAAGATAACCATCTTTCACTTTTATGTATAAATAAACCTCTAATTTGTTAATGCTCTCAAAGGCGCCGGAATCTTTCCTCCCCGGGCAATAAACTGATCTGCTTTAAACCGATTAATATCAATAACCGGCGCATATCCCATAAGTCCGCCGAAATTAACCATGTCTCCAGGCTTCTTTCCGGGAGCCGGAATCAGTCTTGTCGCCGTCGTTTTGTTATTAATCATGCCGATTGCGGCTTCATCAGCAAGAATCGCCGAAATCGTCGCTGCGGAAGTATCCCCCGGAATTGCTATCATATCCAATCCGACGGAACATACGCAGGTCATGGCTTCCAATTTTTCCAAAGAAAGACTTCCCCGCTGCACCGCTTCAATCATACCGAGGTCTTCGCTGACCGGAATAAATGCTCCCGACAGGCCTCCGACACTAGAAGACGCCATGAGACCGCCCTTTTTCACCGAGTCATTCAAAAGTGCAAGTGCCGCGGTCGTCCCCGGTCCGCCGCAGCTTTCCAATCCCATTTCTTCCAATACCTGCGCCACACTATCTCCGATAGCTGCCGTTGGTGCCAATGATAAATCAACAATACCGAAAGAAGCGTGAAGACGTTCTGTAGCCGCTTCCGCCACAAGCTGACCTAAACGCGTAATCATGAACGCCGTATTTTTCACCGTTTTTGCTACAACATCAAAAGGTGCGCCTTTTATACTTTCCAAGGCTTTTTTCACAACACCGGGACCGGAAACGCCGACATGGATGGCAACATCCCCCTGCGTCACCCCATGGAATGCGCCTGCCATAAAAGGATTATCTTCCACAGCATTACAAAATTCAACCAGTTTTGTACAGCCATACGCATCTTTATCTTTCGTCAACTCTGCCGTTTCTTTAACAATTTCCCCCATACGTTTTACAGCATCCATATTGATACCCGCTTTAGTTGACCCGATAGCGACAGAACTGCAAATGCTCCGTGTCACGGCTAAAGCCTCGGGAATGGAATCAATCAGCACCTTATCCGCTGATGTCATCCCCCGATCAACTAAAGCGGAAAACCCGCCAAGAATATCTACACCGACTTCATCAGCTGCTCTTTGGAGTGTTTCAGCAATCGAAACGTAGCTGGAACTCCTGATTCCGCCTGCCACCAGTGCAATCGGCGTTACAGAAATCCGCCTGTTTATAATCGGTACGCCGTACTCACGGGATATATCATGGCTTACCTCCGCCAGATCTTCCGCATTACGGCAGATTGTATCATAAATGTTATTACACAAAGTTTTTTCATCAGAAGAAACACATCCGAGCAGCGATATCCCCATCGTTATCGTCCTTACATCCAGTTTATTCTGATCAAACATACGCTCCGTGGACAGGATATCCTCAATATCTAATTCAAGCATGGTCCCTCCTCAAATGCGATGCATAGCATAAAATATGTCTGCAAGCTGTACACGCACATCCACACCCAGTTTTTTACCAAGCATTCCCAATGCATCTTGTATATCTTTAAGAGTTCCCTTTGCCTTTTCCATATCACAAATCAGGATCATATCAAAAATTCCATCCAAAATCGTCTGAGAAATATCCAGTATATTAATATTCTGCAGTGCCAATTCTTTAGTAACGCCCGCAACGATACCGACACTGTCCGCGCCAATAACCGTAACAACAATCTTTTTCATACCCGTTCTCCTTTCCCCTGACAAAAAGTCATAATTCAATACTTAGTCATTATATCATATAACACCGTATCTTTTATTCATTAGCATTTCATATTCATTCATCTTTTTATCCCCATAAACAGTATCCTTCACTCTTTTCTTCTATAAATAATGAAGAGAACCGTGTATAATAAATAACCAAAGAATAACTCGTTTATCTTTCAGAAGGAGAACTTATGAAAAGTTTAAAATATATTTCCTGGAATGTTAATGGACTCCGCGCTTGTATGAAAAAAGGCTTTATGCAGTCTTTTAAAGAGTTGGATGCAGATTGCTTCTGTCTGCAGGAAACGAAACTCCAGCCTGACCAGATCGAGCTTGACCTCCCAGGCTATTATCAGTATTGGAACAGCGCAGTAAAAAAAGGATACAGCGGAACTGCATTATTTACTAAAATAAAACCTCTCTCTGTTACCTATGGTATCGGTATGGAGGAGCATGATCAGGAAGGACGGGTCATCACAGCAGATTTTAATGACCACTGCCTGGTAACCTGCTACACACCAAACAGCCAGCGTGGACTGGCACGGCTTACATATAGAATGAAATGGGAAGATGATTTTAAAAAATATCTGCTTGATTTATCTAAAAAAAAGCCGGTCATTCTCTGCGGCGATTTGAATGTGGCCCACGAGGAGATCGACCTTGCCAATCCGGCATCAAATCATATGAACGCAGGTTTTACTGATGACGAACGTAATAAAATGACAGAACTCCTTTCCGATGGATTCACTGACTCTTTTCGCTATTTACATCAGGACAAAAAAGATGCCTACTCCTGGTGGAGCTACTTTGCAAAATCCAGGGAAAGAAATATCGGGTGGAGAATTGATTATTTCCTCGTCTCCGATATATTGCAGCCGCGGATTAAAGCGGCAGAAATCCATTCTTCCATTTTGGGCAGTGACCACTGCCCGGTGGAATTGGATATTGAAATCTAAGATATACCTGCAAGATTCTAATTATTTATACCATTCAGAAAGAAGGAATTTAAATGACGAATGTACTCATCGTGGAAGATGAGCCTGCCATTTCCGACATGGAAAGGGATTTTCTTGAAGGCGCGGGATACAATCCCTTCATTGCGGAAAACAGTGAAGAAGCATTGCACATGATGCGCAGTGAAAAGATAGATGCCGTTATTCTTGATGTCACCCTGCCGGGAGAAGATGGATTTTCCCTTTGCCGCAAACTGAGAGAAATCACAAACGTGCCCATTCTTTTTGCAGCAGCCAGAACAGAAGACTCTGATATCGTCCGTGGGCTGGGACTTGGTGCCGATGACTACCTGCTTAAACCGCTGAAAGGAACCATCCTTATTGCCCATTTACGTGCGCAGCTTTCTGTCCACATGCGGATTAAAGCGGAACAACTCAATAAATCCATGCCGGAAGAAGGAATTACTATCGGAAACCTCATCATCCGCCCCAAAGCTCGGCAAGTCATCCTTAATGATAAAAATGTATTGCTTACAGGCAAAGAATTTGATCTTCTCTATTTCCTTGCCACACATCCCAATGAAGTATTTTCAAAAGAGCAGCTGTTCGAACAGATATGGAGCTTAGATCCCATCGGTGAGCCGGCAACGGTTACAGTCCACATTAACCGGCTCCGTTCCAAATTAAAAAAGGTATCCGGCCGTGCTTACGAACGGATTGAAACTGTTTGGGGCTCCGGCTACCGGTTTCATGGAAATTGATTCTTTTGAATGGGCAATACCATCCGATGAAGAACTTTACACCATTGCATGATACAAGGATAATATTATGAAAATTTTAATTACAGGCGGCGCAGGATTTATCGGCTCCCACTTATCCGATGCGCTCCTCGCTGCCGGGCATGAGATCACAATCATAGATGATCTTTCGAGCGGAACAAAAGATTTTCTTCCCAAAGAAGCGGAATTTCTTGAAATGGATATCCGGGATGAAAAACTGACGGATATCTTTAAAGAAAGACATTTCGACATCATCTATCACGAAGCAGCGCAGACCATGGTTCCCGCTTCTATTGATAATCCCTATCTGGACGCGGATATAAACATCAGCGGTATGCTCCGTGTACTGGAAGCCGCACGCAAAACAGATGTGCAAAAAATTATCTTCTCTTCCTCCGCCGCGGTTTATGGAGATAATCCCGCTCTCCCTCTTACAGAAAATCTGATTCCCGCTCCCAGTTCTTTTTATGGACTTACAAAGTGGATGACGGAAAAATATCTCGCTCTTTACCATAAAATTTACGAACTCTCCTATACCGTCCTCCGTTACAGTAATGTGTACGGCCCCCGGCAAGGTGCTGATGGCGAAGGCGGTGTCATTTATATTTTTGCCAAATCGCTCGCGGAAAACAAACCGATTACCATTTTCGGAGACGGTCGGCAGACCAGGGATTTTATTTCCGTCCATGATGTTATTTCTGCCAACCTGGCAGCTTTACATCAGGCGGACGGCGAAATTATAAACATCAGCACCGAAACAGAACTGTCGCTGAACGATTTGGCAGCAGAAATGATTGCGGCCGCCGGACGCTCCGCAGACCTTCTCCGTTACGGTCCTTCACGCACAGGCGATATCTATCGTTCCTGTCTTTCCAATCAAAAAGCCAAGGCGCTGCTGGATTGGACTCCTTCAAGAAACATCAAAGACGGTCTTACCGAAACGATTCATTTCTTTCAGGACAGACTCTAAATGATACAAAAAAGCATTTCCCTATGCAGACGCATGAACAGAAATGCTTTTTTTACTTATTATACGAGATACTCCGCCAAAACTTTAGCTACTCCATCATTCTCATTAGAGTCACAAATGCTTCCTGCTGCCGAACGGGCATATTCGTCCGCATTTTTTACAGCATAAGAAATTCCCGCCATTTTCAGCATAGATACATCATTTTCTGTATTACCAAAAGCGATGACCTCAGAAAGAGAAATATCCCACATATTGCACAACTTTTGAAGCGCTGTCCCTTTGCTGACTCCTTTTTTATGGACATCCACGAAATCATCTCCCGGGAATACGACTTCTACCTCATCTGAAAAATTCGTCTCTATGACCCTGCGTATCTCTCTGCGGACCGCTTCGGACCCATCCGCAAAAATCAGCCTCGTCGGCTTCTTCTTCGGATAGTAAAATGCATCTCCCAGGTATGCCACAGCCTTGGTTCTGTACTTCTTATACTTTGCTTCCGTTTTATTGGGCTCTGGCAAATAGATCTGGTCATCAAAAAAAGTATGTACCAGCCATCCTTTTTCTCTTGCTGTCAGAAGAATCTTTTCTGCCACGGAAATATCTATCCCATCCTGCCATATCGGTCTCCCGGAACGGCTCATCATGATCCATGCGCCGGTATAACAAATCAAAGGTGTATCAGAAAGTCCCAATTCTTCCGCCTTGGGACGCGCCGCGTCAAACATACGCCCCGTTGCCAGCACGATGCGTATCCCTCTGTGTTCTGCTTTCCGTATAATATCCTTGGAAAAATCGGAAAGCGACATATCATCATGAAGAAGAGTTCCATCCAGATCAATCGCCGCCATTTTGATTTTCATTCAATTTCTCCTTTATAGACCATCATCTATTCGCTATAATAGTATGTATCTATTATAACGAACGGAGTACATCCAGTCACATGAAATATCGGTTACTGCTTCTTTTAGCAGCTCTTATCTGGGGCTTTGCCTTCGTCGCGCAAGTCATAGGCATGGATTCCATCGGCCCCTACGCTTTTAACGGGATCCGTTTCCTTTTAGGTTCCCTGTCTCTGCTTCCTATTATTTATTATTATCCTTCCGGCAGAAATCCGAAAGAAGCTTCCTTTTCCATCTGGGTTGCCATTCTTATGGCGGGTATACTTCTCTGCGGCGGCGCCACTCTTCAGCAGGTCGCCCTTCAATATACCACGGCATCAAAAACAAGTTTCCTTACTGCCACTTACCTGCTCATGGTTCCGGTCATCGGTCTTTTCTTCGGACAGGTACTGCGCCTGAACCATATCTTCGGTGTCATTCTTGCCATGGCGGGGGTCTACTTTATTTCCATCACGGAAACACTCGATATCGAATATGGAGATTTCTTAGTGCTTCTCTGTGCCGTCTGCTACGCGGCCCATATCATTCTCCTCAACTATCTGACGCAGCGTTTCCCGCCTGTCACCCTCTCATCAGGACAATTCATGGTCGTAGGTATATGCAACCTTATTCTGGCCTTCTTCTTTGAAACCGTTTCTATTTCAAGCATACTGTCCTCCTGGTGGCCCATTTTATATACAGGCATACTTTCTACCGGTGTCGCATATACTTTACAGGCAGTGGGACAGAAATATCTCCCTGCCACGGAAGCCACCATGCTCCTAAGTCTGGAAATGGTCTTTGGCGGACTCTGCGGCGTGCTCTTTCTGAATGAATCCTTTACCGGAAAGCAGTTCATCGGTATCCTCTGCATGACAGCCGGCGTATTTCTTGCGCAGATACCAAGCCGCACTATATTGCCGCTGAAAAAATAAAATAGCTAACTTACGAAATAATACAAAGGGGCAAAATGATCCTCTACCCTCACGATTAAAGTCATTACAGCAAGCATCCTCAGCCGCGCTGCACGCACCAGCTCCTTCTAAAGAAGCCTTTCAGCTTACCTTTTAGTTTCATAAAGTATTTTAGCGAACCGTTATTTAGAAAGGTGGCTTTAATAGTAAAAATAAAGAAATGTGAGAGCCCCCTTATCTATAAGGAGGGGGACCACGTCAGTGGTGGAGGATACTGGCTCGAGGGAGTGACACGAAAGGTAAGAATGAAACTCTCTCCTCTGTCAGTCGTCTGCCGGCTTTTGTTATCTGTTTTATTAAGGAGCAGAATGACGCATAAAAATGGTTCATTTGTCCTTGCGTCTGGTGGGGGTGATATACCAGTAGCACCAAAACGGCACCAATTAAAAAATCTCGAAGAATTTTTCTCTATACAGGAGCTTACCATGAAAGAATTTACCATCACCAAAGCAGAAGAAGGACAGACGCTTTTCAAGTACCTTTGCAAACTCCTGCCCCAGGCTCCGGCAAGCCTATTCCACAAAAGCTTCCGCAAGAAAAATATCACATGGAACGATGAAAAATGCACGGGAAAAGAAATTCTCCGGGAAAAAGACAACATAAAAATATGGTTCTCCCATGAAACATTCCATACATTCTCCGAAAAGAAAAACGCAGATCCCTCACAAAAGAAATCTGCCTTCCCCTTTTCACGACGCATCATCTACGAAGATGAGCATATCCTCATCGTAGACAAACCGGCAGGCATACTGACCCAAAGTGATAACTCCAATGAATTATCCCTGAATGACGCTCTGCTGGACTATTGCCATTACAATAATCATTCCACAGCGAAGCCATCCGTATGCAACCGTCTGGACAGAAATACAAGCGGTATCGTTCTTTGCGGAAAAACTGTCAAAGGTCTGCAAATGCTGAATGAAATCATCAAGAACCGTACCCTTCATAAATATTACCGCTGTATCGTCTTAGGAGAAACAAAAGAACAGGACACCCTGAAAGGCTTCCTCATAAAAAATGAATCAGCGAATCAAGTCACTATCATTACAGAGCAAAAAGACAATGCTGTACCTATAGAAACCAGATACAAAAGAATCTCCACCATGGAAAAAGCGGGGAATATTTGCTCTCTGCTGGAAGTCCGGCTCATCACCGGCCGCCCCCACCAAATCCGCGCCCACCTCGCTTCCATAGGTCACCCCATCTTAGGCGATACCAAGTATGGCAATAAAAAGAGCATCGAAATCTCCAAAGCTCTTCATATTCCCCACCAGCTTCTTTGCGCCTGTTCCATCACGTTTCCAAAAATAAAAGGAACATTTGATTATCTGTCGGGGAAAAGATTCTCTTCATTTGTAACATGGTAATTTATAATTGTTACAATATAACAAGGTTGCATCAATATTTTTATATTCTAAAAAATACGGAAAAGCTTTTTCAGGAGCATTTCTACAAAGAATGTTCCTGCCATCAGCATTTCCGTATTTTTGTGTATCCTTTTTCACTGACAATGATTTTATGAGGCCTGTGAAACACCAGATACGCTCTTGGTTGATTAACCTATTAATTCTAAAAATGAAGATATTTCCTGAAGAATATCGCTTCCGATTTCCTTTTCAAAATTCTTTCAGCCTTTTATGGAAATTTTCAGTTTTTCCACATATTCCTGTATAGGCGCTCCCGCTTCTTTCCCGTTTTTGTTTATCATATCCACCACGATGCTTCCTGTGGTAATTCCATCAGCCATTTCTTTCAGCCCTTGAAGTTCTTCCGTATGATGACCGTCAAGTCCCACTACGACGGGCGTATCCGTCGTTTTCCGAATAACGGAGATAATATCTGCCAAATTTATTTTCATATCTGATTTCCGATTTGCCGATTCAACGGAAGACACAATGTATATAAATCCAGTCGCGTTTCTCACATTTTGACAGATACGTTCTTCCGATGCCGGTCCGATAATCTGTATAATGTCTATTTCATATGTATCGGCAAAGGGACGTATTTCCATCTGCTCTTCATAGGGCAGATCGGGAATAGCTACACCATCCAGTCCGATGTCCTTTGCTTCTTCAAAGAATTTTTTTACACCATAGTTAAATATAGGATTGTAATAGGTCAAAAATACTAAAGGTGTTTCTGACTGTTTCCGAAATGCTTTTACAATTTCTATCACCTGAGGCAAATGGACTTTATTTTTCAATGCCTGTACATCAGCTTCCATAATGACGGCGCCATCAGCAACCGGATCCGAAAAAGGCACTCCAATTTCAATCAGATTGGCTCCGGCTGTTTCCAGATCTCCCATATATCTTAATGTATCTTCTGCTGACGGTACGCCGGCCGTCAGAAATCCAATCAGTGCTTTTCCGTCTTTAAACGCTTCCTTGATACGGCTCATGATTTCCTCCTCATTCTTTCAGATCCTGTCCGCGATAACGGGCAATGGCTGCTACATCTTTATCTCCGCGTCCGGACAAAGTAATCAGTATGATTTCGTTTTTTCCCATATTCTTAGCGTATTTCATGGCGCCTGCCACTGCATGGGCACTTTCGATCGCGCAAATAATGCCCTCCGTCTTAGCCAGATATTCAAAGGCCTGCACAGCTTCTTCATCTGTAACTGCCATGTATTGTGCTCTGCCAATCTTATAAAAATAGGCATGTTCAGGGCTGACACCGGGATAATCCAATCCTGCTGAAATGGAATATACTTCTTCAATATTTCCGTCATCATCCTGGCAGAAAAGGGATTTCATCCCATGGAATACACCGATACGTCCTTTCGCAATTGTTGCTGCATGGTAAGGAGTATCGATTCCTTTCCCGCCAGCTTCACATCCGATAAGCTGTACATCGGTATCATCTTTATAGGGGTAAAAGGTGCCGATAGAATTACTGCCGCCGCCCACACAGGCAAATACGGCATCCGGAAGTCGTCCTTCTTTTTTCATCATCTGTTCTTTTGATTCTTCCCCGATACAGCATTGAAAGTCTCTGACCATTTCCGGAAACGGCGCAGGCCCCACCGCAGAACCTATCAGGTAATGCGTGTCATCACAGCGAGCGCTCCAATTCTGAAAAGCCGCATTAACAGCATCTTTCAAAACTCTGGAACCGGTTTTCACCGCATTGACCTTTGCTCCTAAAAGACGCATACGGTACACATTCAGCGCCTGCCGTTCCGTATCAATTTCTCCCATGAATATTTCACATTCCATCCCCAGAAGCGCCGCGACAGTAGCTGCAGCCACACCATGCTGACCAGCTCCCGTTTCCGCAATGAGCCGTGTTTTTCCCATTCGTTTTGCAAGCAGTGCCTGCCCGATACAGTTATTGATTTTATGAGCGCCTGTGTGGTTTAAGTCTTCTCTTTTCAGATAAATTTTCGGTCCGCCCAGATCCGCCCTCATCCGTTTCGCTTCGTACAGCATCGAAGGACGGCCTGTGTAATTCGCATACAAATCTTTCAGTTCCGCCTTAAATGCCGGATCATTTTTATACTTTTCATAAGCTTCCGCCACATGATTGATTTCACTCATCAAGATTTCGGGAATATACTGTCCACCGAATTCTCCAAATCTCGTATTCATCATTTTTTCTCCGTTTTTCACGTCATCAGATTTCTTATATTTTATTTCCAGTTCAGTTTCCATCACCATCCGCCATCGCCTTCGTGTATCCACAGCCAGACCTCTTTTCCAAATAAAAACGTCCTCAGCAATTACTGCCAAGGACGGATATACCGCGGTGCCACCTTGTTTCAAGCCTAAGCCTGCTCTTAGCGAAGTACCAACATACTTCCGGCAACTTACGTATGCCTTACGTCATAAGCTAATCGTTTTCACTTTCACCATGCCCTCCGTGATCCATTTAACAGCCTGCATTCTGCCGGCTTCTCAATATCCCGGCTCCCTGTAAGTGCACTTACTGTTTTTATCTCCACATCAACGGTTTATTCAATGCTATTAAATTGTAAATTATCATAAAACTTTCCTCCCAATCTGTCAAGCCGCTTACTTTCAAATGTATGTCTTCCCTTTTACAGGCTTATCATAATTCCACATTCAGCAAGTACCTTCATATCCATCAATACTGCCTTTCCATCTCCATTTTATCATCTTATTTTCTTTTAAAATTACAAAAGCGCCCACATTCAGCAAGCGCTTTTCATCAGTCATTGAAATACTCTACTGATACTAACCCTTTTTCGTATTTTTCCCAAAAGACGAATAGGTTGTCCCCTTAAATACATAAGTAACTTCCCCAGTGGCGGCATTCAAAGAATAAGCTTCCCCATCAATCGGCGGTTTCGGTTCGCTCTTAAGAAAACCGTCCTTGCCTGTCGCATTCACCAAGTCACCAATCGCCGCAGGATAGCTTCCATGTTTTGCATAGTGCACCTCTACCGCCGAACCGAGCGTCGATAAATCCGCCTGGATACGCGCTATTTTCGCCTCATCAGTTAAACCGATAAAATTAGGCACTGCCACCGCTGCTAAGACCCCGATAATCGCTACCACCATGAGAAGTTCAATAAGCATAAATCCCTTGCGTTTCTTCCCAACCGTTTTCTGCACTGCATTCTTCATTCCATGAATACCTCCTATCTAAAAAACTGATAAATAACAAACGGCACTTTACCGTTTATAACCCCTTATGACAATAAAAAACGCCTACTGTAAGTAAGCAGACAATAAATCTATATGCCTGAAAAACACAAGCGCTCTTTCCGATTCCGTTTCTTCTTCATCGGACTGGGCTTCCATCAGACAATTAGCAGAAACACCAAAAACATCTATATTATTATTTATGCTAAAGCATCTACTATACTTGAAAATCTCACCGTAAATATCTTTCTTTTGCTTTATATGCCTAAGAAAAAACTCCCTGTCCATAGAAAAGTTCCCGTTTACCTTTCTCCCATCCGACTTCGAATCATCTTATTGATAGCACCGCATGAACAGTATTTAGAGAATCAGATGACTTCCCTATGCATAAAACAAATAATGAATTTCTGCCTTTAGGTTAGCATAAAGGCACTTGATAATGCAAATTATTTCTACATTCAGATAAAGGTACGTCATACCGGCATAAAAAATATTTATCATTTCCCCGAATGATTTGGCTTCAAATGTCAGAAAAGCCTGAATTCTGCGTTTTATTTCATTTTTCCAGCTGCTATTCATTCCAGTATACATATTTTGATCATTATCATTCCGTAAGAATCCCTTTAAATTTTTGGATAACGGAAATATCAGAAAACCGCCATTCTCGCCACGCTTGAAAAAATCCGGCCTCTGTAAGGGAAAAACCGTAAAACAAGGATTATCTCCTTTTTACGGTTCAGTTCCTTTGGACAAAACAAATTCATTCAGGTATCAATTGATGATATTCAAAGCATATATACGATATTCTTCACCAAGTGCTTCCGTCTTGCGGACCATTTCGCGCTGCAGATTGGAAGCCATATCATAGTCCTTTCGCCTCAATGCCTCCTTCAGTTTGGTACAGATGCATTTTTTATGCCTGCTATCCTTGATAAGCTCGATACGCTTGGCACTGATGCTATCCCAACGTTCTTCATCAAGTTCATCTTCATGAATAAGTTTCTTATAACGCTTTACAGCTGCTTCCGTGTCCGGGATCAAACGATCAATCAACTCATTTTCCCACCGATATACAATACCGGCCACAAAAGAATCTACGATAGCGTCAGAAATACCATCCCCCTGCGTCAAGACAGCCACTTTATCAGGGTTTTCTTTCATAATTTTTACATTTTCCCATACCGTGGCAGGCGGTTTCCCAAATACTGCATCCCGCTCTTCCTGCGTATAATCTTCGAACACATTCTTCTCGCAGCGGTACTCTCTTTCTTTCTGCAGATAATCGGCATCTTCTCCGGCAGTTTTAGAAAGCTCCTTTAAAAGTTCATCAGGTGTTTTTCCGCAATTTACCGCATATTTCACACCATCCAATGCTGTCAGATAAAGGCAGGAAACAGCCAGATAGGTATTTGTAAAGGGATTTGGCGCACGAAGTTCAAATCGGGTCGCCTTGGGATTCCCCAAATCACGAATTAAACCGATCAGGATACTTCTATTCCGAGAGGGCTGCTCCGGTTTATGCCCAAGAGATGTCACAATACAAACCGGTGCTTCAAATCCGGGTTTAAGCCGGTTAAACGCATCCGTCGTAGATGAAATAAATGGATTGGTCGCTTCATAATTATTCAAGACGCCCATGATAAATCCGTATCCAATGGTAGAAAGATATTCTTTTTTCAAATCTTCCGGTGCAAGGAGATTCAAAACTTTTCCATTCTTAAGGCGGGCGGCAAATCCCACGTGGGTATGTTCACCATTTCCTGCAACCCCGATAATCGGTTTTGCCTTAAAAGATACATCAAGACCGTTTCTGCGAAATACTTCACGGATTATAATACGGGCAGTCAATTCATTATCTGCTGCCTGCAACGGATTGGCAGAAAAGAGCCAATCCAATTCCAGCTGTTCACAGACATCAAAAATATGGCCGCCGTCATCCACTTTTGATTTAATGCCGCCGACCTCTTTATGTCCCATTTCCACATGCATGCCCCTGGCATCCAGTTCCTCAATAGCCTGTTCCATCGCAGTACGGACATTTCCACGCATTCTTTGCCAATACTGTTCTTTCAAGCGTTGAGAAATGGATAAATGCTGCACTGTTTCCTTTTCACTCGGCGTCTTTACCCAAAATTCCAATTCGGTACCCGTTGTAAAAACAATATCCTGAATTTCACCTGTCGGAAAATTCTCCATCCCCTTTATGGTTTTTCCCGCAATGAGTTTTTTTAATTCTTCCGCCACATAATCACAAGATCGTTTCAAAATAGAACGAGAATCAATAAATTTGTCATTGTGTATAAGAAAACTGGGAATACGCAGCGTTCCCACCGGCAGTCCCGTCGCATCGTCCACATTTTCGTCATTATAATCTACATACCAGTTAACTGTGCTGTCTGCAACAAAATCAACTCTGGCATCATTCAAGGTGGCTATATTCATAAATACAACAGAAGAGCCGTCCGTCTGCACAGCTTTTCCCGCAAAGAAATCATCATAGTCTTTCATAAATATTTCAATCGGAATTTTCTCATCTGTATCATTGCCTGCAAGATCAATTCCGATGAGCGATACAAATCTGATTTCAGGATGCTGTGCCAGTAAAGAAAGAACACCCTCTTTCCCATACTGTCCCGCCGGAATCCAATACAGCAAATCTTTGTTCATTTTAAAACCTCCTATAAGTTTTTTTAGAACGGCTGTATCCTTTACAACCAAATTCCACCAAACGAAAATGACCCACTCCCGAAGGAATGAGTCATCTTTGACGTAATATTAACTTGTGAATTAAGAATACATCAAGCATCTTATACTTGTCAAGCAATAAAAGAGTCAGCCGAGTACGTCCCGAACAAGGCGGTTAACCACTTTTCCATCTGCTTTCCCTTTTAGTTTCGCCATGACTGCTTTCATCGCCGTACCAAGATTTTTTCGTTCCGGATCCAAAGCAGAAATCACATCAATAACAACTGCACGAATGGCATCTTCTGTCATTTCTGGCGGAAGATATTTTTCAAGCACAGCAATTTCCTTTTGGGTTTCCTCAACCAGGTCATCTCTGCCGGAATCCTTAATTTCAGCAAGCGTTTCTTTCCGCTGCTTCACTTCTTTCCGGAGGACTGCAAGAACCTGATCATCATCAAAATCCGCGTGTCCATCGTCAATTTCTGCCTGACGAATATGCGCCCGTGCCATACGGATAACGCCTAATGCCAAACGGCCTTCTTCTTTTGCTTTCATGGCAGTCTTCATGTCTGCCATCAGCTGTTCCTTAATTGACAACTCCATCACCTTACTGCCTATTACTTAAACTTACGTTTTCTTGCGGCCTCAGATTTCAGTTTACGTTTTACGCTGGGCTTTTCATAATGTTCACGTTTTCTTACTTCAGAAAGAACCCCGGCTTTTTGGCAGGAACGTTTAAATCTGCGAAGAGCACTATCCAAAGACTCGCCCTTTTGAACTTTAATTTCAGACATCCATATCCCTCCCTCCAAATAGACTGATGGGGTGCTATTGCACACTATTAAATTATAATTTATTGTCATCTAACTGTCAATGAATATTTATTGAATGAAATCATTGTTTCTCTTCAGGGAATGGCGGCCATCCCATTTCTTTTCCGCCTATAATATGTGCGTGGAAATGAAATACTGACTGCCCTGCTTTCTCTCCTGTATTTACCACCAGACGGAATCCGTCTTCTCCAAGTCCTTCATCTTCCGCTATTTTTTTTACGATCAGGAAAAAATCAGAAAAATCATGATTGATTTCCGATGTCATCCCGAGAATATTTTTTACATGAACTTTAGGAATCAACAAAATATGGACAGGTGCACATGGCTCGATATCCTTAAAGGCAAACCAATGCTCGTCTTCATAAATTTTTATACTCGGAATCTCCCCGCTGATAATTTTACAAAACAAACAGTTATTCATTTTCTTCCTCCTTTTGTACCATACCGATCATTCCATTGTCCGTCATCGAATCAATCCATACAGAATACACTTTGCCTTTTTCGACATCTTTATCTTTGATGAATACACGAATATATTCATCAGATACCCCCTCAAAAAATCCCTCTTTTTCTTCTTCCACTAAGACACGGACAATTTTATGAAAAAACTGTTTCCTATAAGCTCCGGCCATCTCTTTTCCCAGTGCTTGCACACGGGCTGCCCTTTCCTTTTTGATTTCCGGCTTTACCTGATTCGGATAAGCGGCAGCCGGTGTTCCTTTCCTCGGGGAATAAGGAAATACATGAATCGCCGAAAATTGTAATTCCTGAAGGGTATCCAGCGTCTCTCTGAAATTCTCTTCCGTTTCACCGGGAAATCCCACAATAAGATCCGTTGTCAAAGCTAATCCGGGAATTTCTTTTCTCAGATTCCGGACTAGTTCTTTATACTCAGCAAGCCGATAATGGCGGTTCATTCTTTTAAGAATATCGTCAGATCCCGCCTGTATGGGCAAGTGGAGATGGGGGCATACTTTTGGTTCTTCCCTTATAATACGGATCAGTTCATCAGACAATTCTACCGATTCGATAGATCCCAGCCGGATTCGGAGTAAATCAGGGATTCTTACTAATTCTGTCACAAGTGTCGACAATGAAGTTCCATCATGAAGATCTTTTCCATAATTCCCCAAATGAATTCCGGTAAGCACGACTTCCCGATAACCCTTTTCTACTAATCTTCCGATTTCTTCTACCGCATCTGACTGGCGGCGGGACTTCAGTTTCCCCCGCGCAAAGGGAATAATACAAAACGTACAATAATTATCACAGCCTTCCTGTACTTTTATAAAAGCCCGTGTCTTGACTTCCCCTTCCGCATCAACAGAAAGGTTTTCAAAATCAGTAACAGCCATAATATCACCGACTGCATTAAGTGTCTTCTTTTCGGCAGCGGCTTCTTCTACATATTCCACAATATGGGATCTATTCTGGATTCCCACAATGACATCAACATCACCCATTTGTACAAAAACATCGGGCGCCAACTGCGCATAACACCCTGCTGCCGCAATAACAGCCCCGGGGTGCTCACGTCGGATACGCCGTACCATTTGTCGGGACTTCCGGTCACCAATACTCGTTACGGAGCAAGTATTGATGACATACACATCAGCGTTTTCATTTTCTTTTGCCACCTTATATCCGTTTCTGATAAACAGACTTCGCATGGCATCACTGTCATACTGGTTAACCTTACAGCCAAGAGTGATAAAAGATACTTTTTTCCCGTTTGATTCTATAATTTCTTTTTCCATTTTTTCATTATACCATGAGTATCACAGGAAACAGACTGCGCGGAATTATTTCCACGTAAAAACCGCCTCGGCATTACCGAAGCAGTAAAACGATTTTGGTTCATATCATACTGTGAAGAATATCTGAGGCAATGGCAAGAGCGGATAAAGTCTTCGCATCAGTGATCTTCCTCTCATGAACCATTTGAAATACTTCTTTAAGCGGTATTTTTACAATATCCAAGTATTCTCCATCATCCAAATGCTGATGTGTGTAAACCAGATGATCCGCTATATACAGATGAATCTTTTCGTTGCAGAATCCCGGAGTTGTATAAATAATTCCTATCTTACGAAGTGTTCCAATACACCCCGTTTCTTCCTCCAGTTCACGAACCGCACAGACACCGGGATCTTCACCACGAGCAAGCTTGCCTGCAGGAATTTCAAGCAATGCCTGCTTAATCGGATAGCGGTACTGTTTTACAAAAAGAATTTCCCTGTCTTCTGTCACAGGAATAATCGCCGCAGCACCGGGATGTTCCACAATCTCCCGTCGATAAGTTTCTCCGGCAATATCCACTTCATCGTAGTACACGTGAAGAAGCTTTCCTTCATACATCGTTCGATGATCGATGGTTTTTTCTTTTTCAATACTCATTGCACACCTGTACTTCCCATACCGCCGATACGCTTACCTTCTGTATGATCATCATCCGTTAAAAGATATTTCATAAACAGCCCCTGGGCAATCCGATCCCCTTTAGAAATATGGAAGGCTTTTCGAGAAGAATTATATAAAGCACACATAATATGCCCTTCATTATCTTCATTCCCATAGTAGTCCGCATCAATAATACCGGTGCTGTTTGCAAGCATAATGCCATGTTTAACGGCCATGCTGGATCTGATATAGACTGCCAGATACTCATCAGATTCCATGTATGCTTTGAGTCCTGTCGGAATCACCTTTATTTCTCCCGGCAGCACCTCTGTTTCCACAGCACTTTCTATATCATATCCGGCACTCATGGCAGTTTTACGCCGCGGAAGGGAAATACCTGCATCTTTCCAAGTACTGACTATCTCAAAGCCCCTTTTCCCCTCCATTTATTTCTTCTCCTGGAGCAAGGCCTTGCGGGAAAGATTAATACGGCCCTTGTCATCAATTTCAGTAACCTTGACCATAATCTCATCCCCTTCATGAACTACATCTTCCGGCTTTTCTACACGCCGCGTCGCCAGTTGGGATACATGAACCATCCCCTCTTTACCCGGCAGGATTTCCACAAATACCCCAAACTTCATAAGTCGTGTCACTTTACCAAGATAAGTTTCACCCACCTGCACCTCATGAGTCAATTCTTCCACCCACTTCTTTGCCCGCTGTGCGGCTTCTTCGTCAGGTGTCGCGATGTATACATGACCATCTTCTTCGACGTCCATCTTTACACCGGTCTCGCTGATGATTTTATTGATTATCTTTCCTCCGCTTCCGATAACATCGCGAATTCTATCCACCGGAATCGTCAATGTAATAATCTTCGGCGCATAAGGCGACAGATGTTCAGCCGGTTTATCGATACATTCGGCCATCTTTCCAAGAATAAACATACGGCCCTTCTGTGCCTGCTGAAGAGCCGCAAGCAGAATTTCACGGGAAAGCCCATGGATTTTGATATCCATCTGGATCGCTGTGATTCCTTTCGCCGTTCCTGCCACTTTGAAATCCATATCACCAAGCGCATCTTCCATTCCCTGGATATCGGTAAGAACAGTGAAATGTTCACCTTCATTAACTAATCCCATAGCAATACCCGCTACCGGAGCCTTAATCGGAACACCTGCATTCATCAGAGACATAGTGCTCCCGCAGACAGATGCCTGAGAAGAAGAACCATTGGATTCCAGTATTTCAGAAACCACGCGGATAGCGTAAGGAAATTCTTCTACTGTCGGAATAACGGGAATAAGCGCTCTTTCTGCCAGCGCGCCATGACCGATCTCACGCCGGCCCGGCCCTCTGGAACTCTTTGTTTCACCGACAGAATAGGACGGGAAATTATACTGGTGAATATATCTCTTTTCTGTTTCCTGGGTCAGATCATCAATGATCTGTGTTTCCGACATAGGTGCCAACGTAGTAATGGTAAGCGCTTGTGTCTGTCCGCGGGTAAACAGGGCAGAACCGTGGACGCGTGGAAGAAGTCCGACTTCACAGCTGATAGGGCGGATTTCATCCAATGCACGTCCATCAGGACGAATCTTATCAACAGAAATCATATGACGGACAATTTCTTTGGTGAGATGATTCAGGCATTCCGCAATATCGGAACCATTTTCAGGATAAATTTCTTTGAAATGGGCTTCCGCTTCTTTTCTTACTTCTTCCATATGGGCTTCACGGGTCAGCTTATCTGGATTAAAAATCGCTTCTTTAAGCGGTCTTTCAGCATAGGCATAAATAGCAGTCTTAATCTCTTCCGGAATTTCCGGGAAGATCAATGTACGCTTCGGCTTGCCTACTTCTTCAATAATCTTCTTTTGGAATGCCACCAGTTCTTTGATGGTTTCATGTCCAAACATAATAGCGTCAAGGACATCTTCTTCCGGCGCCTCCTGTGCGCCGCCTTCTACCATCAGAATAGCTGTTTCAGAACCTGCAACAGTAATACTCAAAGTGGATACTTTGAGTTGTTCCTGCGTCGGATTGATGACAAACTTCCCGTCAACACGGCCCACACGGACACCCGCAATCGGTCCGTCCCACGGGATATCGGAAATCCCCAAAGAAGCAGATGCGCCAAGCATTCCGCAAAGTTCAGGCGCATTATCATAATCTACAGAAAGAACTGTTGCCATCACATGTATATCATTGCGGCACCTCTTATCAAATAAAGGACGAATCGGGCGGTCAATCAGTCGGGCATTCAGAATCGCTGAATTCCCCGGACGGCCTTCACGCCGAAGAAATCCTCCCGGCATTTTGCCTACGGCATACATTTTTTCCTCGTAATCAACAGTCAGCGGGAAAAAATCCATTCCCTCTCTTGCTTCTTTGCTTGCGGTGGAAGTTACAAGAACCACGGTTTCACCGTACCTGACCAAAACTGCACCACTTGCCTGCTTCGCCATTTTTCCTGTTTCAACAATCAGCGGACGTCCGGCAAGTTCCATACGAAAGGATTTCTCCATTCCCTTTCCTCCTTATAATATCTAATCTTTTTAAATATGTACCGTATTATTATATGCTTAACATAATAATAAATACGATATTTACTGGATAATCAGGGTATTGTGTGTCTATTTTGTGTCAATTATTAAAACTTCACTTTATAGACTACAGACACATTCTGGACACCATGCTTATCTACCCCTACTATCGCCTCAATAGCTCTATCATAGCTGAAATTGCGCTGTACAGCAATAGGATAATAAACAGAATGTCGTTCTTTATTATACCCCACACCAGCCCCCACTTCCCAATTCCTTTTATATCTCTCACTTGCCATCTCCTTAATGACGGGTGTTAAATCTAATTGTGTCTTATTGTCCAAAGTGTGCCCCTGTGGTACCTTAACGATACCCTTATTGGGCAGCTGTACAACCACTTCAGGCTGTCTTATAGTAACATCTGGGGACGTTAAGGACGTTTTAGGACGTACTTGGTGCGTATTGGTCACAGTAAGGACATCCTTGTCGGATGCTACAAACTTACCATAATTAGCTTCTGCTTCCTTAGGTGGTGAAAACAGTTTATAACCAATGAATAAACCACTCAAGAAAAGAATAATAGCTATGATTATAATTAATATCTTCTTTCTTTGCTCTGAAATAATAAACATTTTTATAAATTATATCCTCCTATTGTTTAGATATTGTTTATCATAACTGACCAAACTGGTTAGAGTCCTGTTTGTCCCCATAATCCCCCTATGACTCTCAATGCTTCCAATAGGTAATTAATATTGGGTACATTGATGCCACATAGGGTCATTATGAATGTACTAATAAACAATATTAAAATAATAATACTACTAACAAACAATACCTTAGATAATCGTCTTTGTAATTGTGTATATGGACGCTTGTTTCTCCCAGTTCTTATAACCCTGGTACTACAAGAAGGTACTGGTAAATGGTCTTTATTATAATCATCAATCATTACTTATATGCCTCCTTAATGTTACATATTGTTACATAGAGGAACCTTAATGTACCTTAATGTACCTTAATGTTACATATATGTACTTATATGTATATCTAAGTGTTGTCTTTCCCCCCTCGTGTTTGGAATTTTTTTTTCTCTTTCTTCTCTCTAATAAGTGCCACAATTAAAATTTTGTATATAAGTGCTACAATTACCTCTATATTTAGGAATGAATTGCAAATTATAAAAAGAAAAGCAAATAGGAAGAGTGACTTTATTATTATTATTAACTGTACTCTTCCTATGCTCTTAAAACGTTCAAAAAGGGGTCTATTTTGGCCAGGATGGCCCCTCCCGTATCTTTCATGAGTAATTTATCATTAAAGAAGTTTCTGTGTAAATTATTTTTATTAGTTAGGGTAGTTTCTTTTGGATGACATATGACTCATTAAGGTGCCTTCAAGGGGCAAATAGACCCCTTCATTGCAATCTATGAACGATATGGAGCAAGGTTCTTAAGGTGATAGTGTCCTGTGGATAATTGTTGTTTACCCATATCAGGAATATATGTAATACCCCTATCAGGGTCAGACCATGCTTCTAATTGTTCTTCAAGGTGTTCTTCAATGCCCGTATCAGCATCCCTATCCAAAACTTCTTTCCAATGGGCTACTGCCATAGACACAGCATCTAAGCGGTCATCATGTGCCAATGCGCCCCTTTCGTTACATAAACGGGTCATCTGGTAAAACAATGAGTACGCTGGGTTGCCCTCATAGACACCATAGTCTTCCATGATTACCGTGGTATTTATGATAAGTCTGTGCTGCATCATAACAGGTTCTAAGGTGTCAATAATGCGTTGCTCTTTTTGTGTCCTATTGTTTACTTCTGAAGTAGCACAGGGGTGTGTTTTATTCAATACAGGTTTTAATAACTGTAAGAACATGCCATCCCCAAAGTTAGACTCAATAACAACCTCATTAACCCCATAAAACTTAGCCTTTAAAGCTAAAGCAGAAAGAGTTTCAGGGGCATAACCGTTACGGTATCCACCCACTTCCATAAGAAACAAGTAGCCATTTAGGTACTTTACAATAGCATAAGCGGACTCATCCTTCACATCTCTTTGCTATCCACCCCTGTGAATGATGTCTTTTTCCATTAGCTACTTTTCTTAAGTTTTGTGGATTTAAATGGTGTTCTTTACAAAAAGCTGTAAAAGCTTCTGGATGATAAACGGTACCATCAGGCGCTATAAGAGTAAAATGTTCCCCACAGCCATAATTAAAAGGTTTTTGTCCCTTTTTAAAACGTGTATCATTACATGTCATACAGAAGGCACCTGTCTTTCTTTTTGGTAAATACTTACCGCAACCAGGGCATCTTACTGTTCGCTGGTTGCCTCCTGCCATACAGTTCCATCCCATATTTCTTTTTGGTCTTAGTTGATATTCTAAATCCAAGGCATCTTCTTTGGGTAACATGGCCAGTTCTTCTATAACGATATCTTCTTTATTTAAAGACCGCAATATGTTTCCTACAGGCCGTGGGCTGCAATAGTGTTGACTAAGACGGTAAGAAAGATTATATCGTGTTACCCCCACATAACCATGTTTTATATCGGGGTCTCCTTTTAGGTGGATATGATACACCTTATATAATCTATTTTTTGTTCTAAATGTCATTTATATGTACCTCTTTGTGTTTAATTGTTACGATGTATCGTTACTACATCTCTTATAGTTTCCTATAAGGTCAGACTATATCTTTATGCATTTATGCATATCCCCCGCTTCCACTCAACTTGAGTGTACTGATAGTCGTTGGACTTTCCTTATCACAAGGCTTAGCTGCTGATTACCCAGACGGCTCCCAGCAATTCAAGGGATTTATTTAGGAGGCGAGGCAAGGATGAAATTTACCACGCCCAGACGGGTCTATTGCCATTACTGTTCCTGTATAATTTTCTGTCTCTTCAGAGCGGCTTAATGCCCCATAAAAGTAATCACCTTTAAGTGCCACACAGGGTACATCATGTAACCTTTTAGACGGCTCACTGCACCACGCCCATTTCATGGAGGAGCTATTAAGGTCTAAATCGGCCACAATGAGGTCTTTTACTTTCAATGGGTACTTTTCTGCGTCAGACAGGTTCGTATTGAGCATAAACTGTAAGGCAAAACCTGCACGCCCATAGGATAGTCTACGTTTTGCTATCTCATCTTCATCGAACCTTTCAGGGTCAGTAGGCAACCCACTGTACCTTGTAGGGTTCGTATCAAACTTCTGGGCAATAAAGGGGGCTAATTCGTCCCCATAATTTTCACGTTCTTTTTGGTCTTTTGGATAGGTAACTGTCCATACCATCTTTTTGTACCCACGTTTTGTCAATTCATTATAAAGAGACATCTCATTCTGTGGGGTTCCCAGGTAGATAATTTGTCCTCCTGGTTTTAAGACAGCATCAAATTCTTTTACGGCTTCTGATAGTTTATCTCGTTGTATCTGTGTTCCCGAATTATTAGGAACCTCGACCATTGTATTAACATAGGGGCACTACTCCCTATGCCATCTTCTATTTAAAGCCTCTACAACATTTTCGTGGGCTGCTATAAATTGACAGGTGTCTTTGGAATAAAGACGGTTATTTTTTACTCTGGTATCTTTATCCAAGTGGACATTTTCTCCTCTTTCCCAGGCATCATAACCAGGTAGTTCAGGTAATGAGTTTAAGAAATTTTTGAAAGAATGCCAGCGCTTGTCCACACGGCAATTTTTATAACAGCCCCTATACTTTTGATAGCATCTTTTAAGCATGTTTGCCCATAAATCATATGCTCGGCGTATAGTAGAGGAACCACGCATTGGTATATTTATATCCGTATCTAAATAGCCAACATCATATACTGTTTTTGCTCTATAATCCGTTATATGCCCTGTGGCTATATTTGTTGTTTGTACATTTGCCACCCACCCACTTTTTATAAAGCGAATTACAACTCGTGGATGCTGCCTTTTATTATGTGGTAAACGTTTTCCTGGTATATACTGTAAAATTTGAATTTGTCCTTTTGGTGTATTATGAATACTCCCGATTTTATAGCGTGTAGTCATGTTAGACCTTTCTTTAAATAAAAAATGCTGCATGTCACCATGCAGATTAGACTATATCTTTATGCATATATGCATACCCCCCGTTTCCACACGTTTGTGTGTACTTCCTTTCGGAATAGTCGTTACACGTTCCTATTTGTATAGGCTTCGCTCGGTATTGTCTCATATGAGGGTTCCACCGAATTAGAGGGGTTTAATGACAACATTCTTTTTATCGTCCGCTATCAGTAAGTCTGCACGGCTTCCCGTTATCTGTCCTGTAATGCCCACTGATTTAACAGACGGGGAAATATCAGGAACAGCAAGCCCCACATCAAAAAGATTTTGTGTATCTCTTTGCCCCCTTTGTGGTAATAAGGGGTCCAAAAAAGGCAGCAGCATAATAATACGTTTAATAAATACAGCGTTTGCATCTGCTCTGTCTTTGGAGGCGGAGACAACCAATACCTTTAGCTGTGGGTCTTTCCACAATCGCCATACTGTATAGGCACAAGTCAGGAAAGACTTAGCAACTCCACGGAAACCTTCAATGATAAAGCGGTCTCCAGGTGGGGTCATTAAGTATTTTGCTATGTCATATTGAATGGCAGTGGGGGCAGGAAGACCAATACTTTTCCAGACCATGAAGACAAAGACACGAAAATCTTTGCTTGCTTCTGTTATCTGTTCTTCTGTCCACACTCTTTATCACCTCATGTCTTTAAAGATGGGAATTACTTCGGTTGCCTGTTTCTTTAATTCCGTCATTCCCTTAGTTTCTGGTGTAGTCTTCATATCATTTTCTTTAAGAAACTTTCGTACCTTATCCAGAAAAGCGGGGTTCTTTCTTAGCTCTTTGTCTTTCAATCCTTCAAGCAGTGCGGTGACTTCCAGTTCTGCTATCTGGTCTATCAGCTTTTCATCAATTTTTATCATGTGTTATGCACCCCATAATCATCGTAAGCTTGCAATGTGTTTGCATCAATAATAGACAAAACCTTATTTGCATAGTCAGGGTCAGTAGCATAGACACTACCCATAGCATAGACAAAGGAGGCTACATCAAAGGTGTTGCTCCAAATCTGCCATGCTTCCGCATATGCAGGTTCTTCGGCCATCAAGATACACCAGTCTTCACAGGCTTCTTCCAAAGAATTGTAATCCTGGAAGCGGTCTTCAATTGTATAATAGCCATATGTATCAGACCATTCTTGTGTATCTGTGACAATATAGGGGCCTGTTCCATTCCATTTACGGCCAAAGATGTTGTAATCACCAATCACATATCGTCCCCAGCCACTCTCCAGTGCCCCCTGTGCAATCAATACGGATGCAGGAAGGTTCCATTTATGTGCCACTGCGGCCGCTTTAGGGCCTAACCAATTAATAAATTCATCAGGTGTCATGCATGTCTCCTTTCTTCTTTAATGGCTTTATACATCTTGTATAGCAGCCAACCTATTTGAATTACTGTATAAATGCAGGTCAGAATATAGACCCATTCGTTCCATGAAAAACCCATAAAAGTCGAAAAGGTCACACCTGCTGAAGGCGTAACCTTTATAACATCATTTCTAAATGTTTCTGTTCTCAAAATTTCACCACCAACCTGGACGCAAAAAGTAAGCATAAAAATAAAAACCAAAAAGTAAGCATATCATGATATCGCATTTGTTCCTCCTTATTTATATGCTCTTTTTAAAATTGCAAATTCCCGTCCTGCACTGGCTATATAACACCGTAAAGGACTTGCCTGAGAGTCATTAAACTCCCCCAGTTTTATATAGCCATCTCGTCCGTCTACATTGACATACGTTCGCGGGTTTGGACATTCGTTCTGGTCATCATATACATCACATTGTCCTGTTTCTCCATTCTCTTTCTGATAGCATAAATGTTTAAATACACCCATAAACACCACCTCACGCAAACCATATGTAATTATTACCAATTTTTAGCTTATTCTCATTGTTTGTGCCCACAATTTGATACCAATTATTTGTATTATCTATCTCATCTGGTGTATTCAGATAGCGATAAAACAAACCATTAGAATTAGCAAAAAACAGTTGCATTGTTAATACACGTCCGTCATGTACTGGATAAGCACTTATTAAAACAGTTCCCCATTGCTTATTGCCGTTAATTACAATTTCATAGGCACGGTACGCACGACAAGCATAGACTTGCTCATCTTTATAATGTTGACGCAACCAGTCATTCATTTGTTGTGTACCATCAAAAGAACCAGAACACAAATTGCCATCAAATGCCTTTGCGACAATATCAGCTAATCCGCCCTGCGTGCCATTGCCAAAACGATATGTGTTAATATTGTGGTCACGAAAGCCAAATTGTATGGTATTTTCAGTTCCCGCAAAATTGACTTCGTTACTATAAGTTACTGGCAAAGGCACACCTTCACGATAATATCTATCATCTGACTTATTCTTTGTATAATAGTTATCGGGGTTCCATGTTGCAGCCTGTTGTGCGCTTTGTGCGGCAGCTTGTGCAGATTGTGCCGCCTGTGTTGCCTGTGTGGTTGCTTTGGTTGCCTGCTGCTTTGCTCCTACTTGTGCCTGAAAAGCCTGTTGAGCCGCTATAGTTGCCTCTTCTGCCTTACTAAGTACAGTTTGCATATAAGTGTTTACTTCATTTAGCACAGAGACGCATTGAGACCACAGGTCTTTTGCAATTAAAGCCCATGAACGGCTGGATTGTGTCTTACCTGTCGAAGACTCTGTATCAGTTTGTCCATCAGGAGAACCCGTTGATATTGCCCAATCTTTAGCTTTGTCCTGTGCGGCTATTGCTTTTACACTGGCCTGGGCAGCATTACTTGCGGAAGTCTCCCCCGCCTGTTTTAGGGCATCGAATCTATTTAAATAGGTGTTTCCTGTCTGTGTAATGCCCTGCACCTGTTCCTGCCCCTTTGCTTTCAATTCATTCAAAAAGGACTCTTTATTTGCTGTAATATAGTGCAGTGTAACAGCATCTGTGGGGTCTTGAGGGTCTAAAAGATTAATAATGCGGTGCATACGTGCATCCCAGGCCTGTGCTGCTTCAGACAGAGCCATACCCCCATCACGTACTTCATCTCTGGTTTCTTCCGCCAAGTGTAGCAGCTGTACTTCTTGTACAGACATATCGACTGCTTTTAGTACAGACGCATCTTTCCAAGCTACCAAAGGCTGTGTAGTGGTCTGTCGCACAATTTCTATCTTCAGATTAGTAGGAGACGCCAGGGTAATTTGTTTATCTGTTACAGTGTATTCTGTCCCCTGTACCAGTTCTTTTCGTGTCTCATTATCTATCAAGCGTACTTTAACAAAAGCCTTGCGAAGATAATCAAACGAAAAAGAATAGACCCGCTGTGTCCCGTTGCCCTGGTATGTCACCTGTGTTTTTCTTTCGTCAGCCATAAGGCTCCTTTCTTACAAAAAAAAATAGAGGGCCATTAAGACCCTCTCTGTATTTAAAATAGCTTTACCACCCTATCCAATTCAAGAAAAGTACAATAAGAGCGGCCCCAGCATAAAAGTTTACAAAAATCTGAATAACATGCCAAAACAGGCTCCATCCAGTATAATAATCCCAAATTTCTTTGCTATGTATTGTTTCATAAATACGTAAACGTATCTTCTTTTCTTCAGGACTTAAAGAGTGCCAGTTTTTATCCCATTCTCCTGTATAGCCTTCATGCATACGTTATCCTCCTGTTAGCTTTTCTAAAAGACCTTTCTGCTTATATGCTTTCTTCTTAGGTGTAGGTTTTTTGGTCTTAGGCTTCTTTATGTTCACCTTATCTTTGATAAGAGAAGACACACCTACCATTGCCCACCAAGAACCAAGTGGTAAAGACCGCATTAGATTATCAAAATCTCTGGTGTCTCCCTGGTGAGTAGCAAGGTCATAAGCACCAGCAGCCCCATAAGCTGTCTTATCCAACACACCAATAGCAGGTGCCTGTCCAATAGCCTTACCAAGCTTACCACTGACGGGCATATCTGAACGGGGTTTCTTATAGGTATTATCTACCGTTGTTCTAAAACCCTGGAAATCCGTAAACATTTCCGCTACATCGGTACCTACAGACAGAATAGACATAAAGGATGCTCTTGTCAACCCCGCCAAGGCTAAGCGCTGTGGCGTAAGGTTCCTATCAAAGAAGGCGTCCCGTTTAGCTGTATCATTGGGGTACATAGCGTACCCTCTGGCTACTGTCAAACCATAGTAGGTCATTGCATTTGTGCCCATGGAGAACATTAATGCCATCCCATCGTCCACTTCATGGGACTGTAAGGCCCTCATCATCTGTCCATTAATAGTTCTGAACGTGAAATCCTTGAACTGGAAGAATAGCTTAGTGTACCAATTAGCATCCTTAAGGTACCCCGTGTTTCCTATAGTTTGCTGCTGTATAGACCGCAATGATTGGTTTCTAACCAGCTGTCTCCATAATGTAAACGTATCAGGAGACTCCTGCATCCATTTGTCCATTGAAGCTGCTACCTGGTCTTGTGGAACATCCAGGTATTTCTTTATATCCCGTTTCATGCTAACCGTATCAGACACCCCTGCTGCTTTCAGTTTCTTTGCACTTACGGGGTTCCTAAAGGCACTAAATGTTTTGCCATTTGCCCAGTCTATAAGGTCTGTAATGGCACTAATGCGGGACTCCTGTTCCACAGTGTCTGTCAGCTTTGTCATCTGGTTTACAGTAGAGGTCAATAAAGACTCTCTATGTGTCCATTTGTAAGCACTATCGGCCACTGTGGACAATAAGGTACGTGAACCGTCATCATTATGTGCCATGGTCTGGCTAAAGGCACGGTTAGTCATAGAGGAGCTCATATGCCACGCTTTGGTCGCAATAGACTCTCCCTTTAGATGCTTTTCAGCTGCTTCGGCTATAGACGCCAGTTCTCCATTAGACATGTGCCTCCAGCCCCTGGCCAGTGTTTTACCAAAGACAGGAATACCAGACAGCAAAGAATGAAAGCCGCTGTAAGCAACCATAGACCCAATTTCACCTGTCTGTGCAAAGGTCATGTTACCACCTACGTTTGCATAAGAGTGCTTACGTATCATATTGGACAGCAGGTTCCAATTCTTCATGTCGGCTGTATTATAATCTCCAACACCCCTTATCATCTGGATGGAACGTCTTAATGCATCTTTCTGTCTCTCTGCGCCACCTTTGCCCAATATATGTTTGCTCTTTTCTAATTCTTGGGCGCAGGTATCCAGAAAATCTTTGGTACCACCTTCCCCAAAGGTTGCATGAAGGGCAACATCACCAGACATTCTGTTTATCATCTGCGGCATTATTTTGTCTATATCAAAATCACGCATATCTCGGTCAAAACAGAAGGTAACACCATTACCAATATCCATTTCAGCGGATGTATCCATAGGGAAACGGTGATTAAAGGAGGCCATACTGTCCCTAAAAGTAGACACATCACCATCCATAAATTCCATATCAGACATGTGCCTATCTCGAATACCAAAGGCCCAGTCCTTAGCATTTTCCTCTATCCAGGCATCCACGGCTTCATCGGTTACGTCTGTCTTAACAGGTGGGACGTCTTTAGGCCCATGAGGTTTGCTGTTATATTGAAGCCTTGCAATATCAAAGTCTTGTTTGGCTTTGTGCTCCAGCTGCGCTCGAATGACCTTTCTGTTTGCATTGCGCCTTGCATAATCCGTAAGCATTTCCTGGAATTTATCCCAGCCTTTAGCGCCACCATAATAATGTGCCCCTACATAGTCATACATCTTATCCATGTCTACAATACGGTAAAACTCATCATCATTAAAGAGACCATCATGACTAAGATATGCTCCTGTACCTTTTCGTCCACCTAACTTTTCACCTTCCGCTGCCCCAAATTCCATCATATCTTTGCGAATGGCTTTCATGCGCCTTGCTAAAGACACAATTTCAGTGGGGTATTTAGATAAGGTGTCTGTTTTACCTAAGGCAGCACAGTTTTCATTAAGTAAGTTATAACATTTAACAATGTCTTCATTGACTTTATTGATATACTTATTCCTTAATGCCCCCACATGACCATACGTTTTCACCGTATATTTGATACGGTCATCCATAAAATCATTATACATAGACAGCCAGCGGTCTTGCATAAATCGTTTAATGTCCTCTGTTGATTGTGTCATACCGAAACGTTCATGGCCACGCATTTGTGCATCGTGTAAAAGGATATTTGCTGCTTCTCTTAACCGTGGTAAACGGGAAGAAGACAGTTTACCATAAAGAGTGCCTGGAAGCCAGCCCGCCTCTAACCATTCCCCTGGAGAAAAATGAAGACCCAGGAAATCAAGGTACCAGTGTTTATTTTCTTTAGACACAACCCCTTTAGTATCCATAAAGGTCTCATGAACAGGGGTTAACATGTTGTCTTTGGAATAATGAATATCCATGACTACATTAGACCCATCCGAAAGCGATGATGCAACGGGCTGATTTTTAAACGCATATCCTCTTACAAGAATATCTCTTATATCCGCATCATTTATTTGCATGCCCTGGGTGTCTAAACTGCGTTTAAGCTTCTGCCATACTCTATCATTCTCATCATAATAATGAGATAGCCAATATTGTATTGCTTCATCGGTAGTTTTTGTCTGTTGCTTTGCTTTTTCCCAGTTTCTATAAGATTTTATAGCACCTTTATTATAGCGTCTTTTTTCTATGAGATGAACAACGTCCTGATAAGCTTGTTGATGCTTTACCAGTGCAGATAACCCTGTTGTTTTGAGACTCTGCTGAACCAGCTTCTTCAAAGCAACATCAGACAAGTCTTCTTCATTTTTATAAAGGGCCTTTTTAAGATATTTCCATAAACTATCTTTATTATTAAAAGTGTGTTCTGCCCAATAAGCTAATGCCTCTTCTGGCGTATCAGCCTGCTTTGCTGCTTGTCTCCATGCCTTGTTAGAGGACCGCTGCATCTTTTGTTTTACAATATCCATGATATTGTCATACATCTTTTTATCCTTAACGATGGCCTTAAAACCCTGATGTACACCAACTTCATGTGCCACTAAGCCCTTAATGTTCTTAGGTGTCACCTTATCGGACAATAAAACAGACACACCTGATGCCTTATCAGTAAAGGCTACAGCTTTCTTGTCTAAAGAAATACCATTATAGGCGGCTAACTTTTCTGCATGTTCTCTGGACACAATAAAGAGCTTATTGGCATCCATAAGTTCCTGTGCCTCTTTACTGCCATCTGCCAGCCGCCTCTGATTTACTTTGGACAGGTAGTCTACTACCTGCCCTTTATGTGACATAGGAGAAACATAATCCTCTGCCTGTGCCACTATGGTTCTTTTAGTCTGCTCTATGGTGTCTTCAAGGGCATTAATCTTCTTACCACGGACACCTGCTTTACGCAAACGCCCTGCAAGGCCTATAGCGCCCCCAATGGCCCCACCAAGGAAAGCAGCAGAAGCATAGTCTGGTTCCCAGCCCCCATAATTCTTTGCTGCCCATCGGTTTGTTGTAGCCACTGCGGAACCTAAAGCAACTTTTGTGCCACACTGAATGGCAAAATTATCCATACCTGTAATAGCCGAAGACACCCGCATTTGTTTCTTTAAAAGTGAAATCTTTTTAGTTAAAGCAGCTGCCTTACCAGCTTTTGCCAGTAAGGCTGTACCACCAGAGACACCCGCAGCTACAATAGTTACAGGGTCAAATAAAGCCCCCACCACAGAGCCCAATGTAGATAGCCCATATTCCATCTGGGAAACACGTGCCCTCCTCTGCATGTCCTCTTGCTTCATGTAGAGGAGCTCTTGTAAGGCTTCTGCACTGGATGCATGTGTTAAGACATATTCCTGTGCCGCTAACGCTCCCGCTATCTTGTTGCCTTGTGTATCTGTATCTGGCAGTTCTCTTTTAACCATCTCTACTTCTTCTTGAGATGGATTATATGTATCCAGAAAGTGGGACACTCCTGATGCATTTATGTTTGCCCAAAGGTTTCTTAAGACAGCCCATGCACCATCATCGACTGCATTATCAATAAATTTATCTTTTGTTTCTTCCCATGTTCTTTCAAAGTAAGACGGATGACGGTTGTCTTCAGGAATAGGTGCGGGTGTCTCTCCCCAAGGCCCTATTGGGTGCGCCTCTTCAAACACCTGAAAATCAGGAGACACACCTAAAGCACTGGTCAACCCTGAAGCATATTCTTCTACAGACGCCCCATAATAACCACCATTCTTTAATGCTTGTGCATAAGAGACAGGGTCTGTTGCATCTGCAATACCGTTCTCGACATAATTTGCCAGATAAGCCCCAGCAAATCTTGCCCCCTCTTCTCTGGAAGAAAAAGGCTTATACCAGAGGTCTCCATCAGGCTGCCTCCAGTCATCCCCCATATCTTCAGTGGTTGTAAAGCCCCCTAAATTGTTTCCTGTTCGGAAGAGTTCAGACGTAAAGCCACCTGTCTCATGGTACCATTGTGCCCATATCAGATTAGGGTCAAGATATCTGCCTGTTTTATTTTGAAATTCCTGTGCAGCTATCTCTGCCAAATCCATATATGGTTTCATATCACCTGGCACTTAGACACCTCCTTATCAATCTATAATTCCCTTAAACCTATCTAAAATATCATCAGTGATACTATCATTATCATCTGACGTATCATCTGTATTTGTTTCACTGTCTATAATAGCTGCCTCTGTTTCATTACCGCTGGCTAATTCATCAGACATAATATTGGACTGTTCTGTAAACTGTGCTTTGGTATAGGCAGCCACAGGTTGCGCCCAATTTGTAGACCGTAAGACCAACGTATGGTCCCAGCGGCTATATTCAAAGTACAAATTGTCTTCTTCTACACCCCATGCAGCATTATTGATAGCTGTCTTATGCCTTAGCCAATTCATGGTGGCAGCACCTGCATCCAGCTTGTCATCTGCCGAAATGTCCGAAAAGAACGCTTTAGGCAAAATATGTCCCTTATAGGTCATAAATATTCTTGATACTGTATCATTGACCTGCTGGGTTGCTGTGTCTTCATCCATGCCACATGCACGGGCATAAAGGAACAAATTGTGTGCTAAAGGCTGCACTAAGGGGTCATCAAGGTACGCCCTGTCTGCCTTAACGCTCTCATTGTCCTCTGTAGAATAATCTAACGTTTCCACAGCATTGTTATTGGCCATATTAATATAGTCATCTTCAAATAGCTGTCTCTGTACCTTATCAGCCAGCTTTTCTGCCCCATTAATGAACATAGCCAAAGGCTGTTCTACATTTAATGGGTCTGGGTTCATGTCCATTAACATCTGTAATGTTTGAATTTTAGCTGTGTCTTCATCACCAAAGATAGACATAAATCGTGGTGTGTCTGCTGCCAACATATGGAGACCTGTTGTTATACCACCAAAACTCTTTGAAAAGGCATCATTCAAAGCAGATGCGGATGGGTGTATCAAAGCTTCATGCACCTGGTTCTTTATGCCCTCTGCAAGGGCACCATGAGGCGCAAAGTCTAAGACAGCCATCATTTGTCTTGCTTTTACAGCGGGGTCTGCGGAAGACTGCATAAGTTCCGTATAGACCTCCTCGGCCGCCCTATTCTGGTCATCTTTTGAGACTGTCTTTGTAACAATATTTCCTGCCTCATCATACTGCTGTACAGTTAGATTATTACCAAGAGTAGCCCGACCACCAGACAACAAGGTATAAATAGCCTTTTTAGCCGTTCGAACACCTATGTCTGCATTCACCTGTTTTGCGTGGTTTCTGGCTTCTTTTTCCAATAACCTTGCTTTTATTTCAGGGGCAGCATCTATGGCCTTACGAAGATAAGACTCAAGTGTAAGATAACCCTGTGGGCTGTCTTTTTGCAACTTTTCTGCATAAGCTTGAAGACCCGCTGTATCCCCTGCTGCTTTTAATTTATCAATTTCAGATGTCTTATCAATAGACCATTTATTCATCTTATTAAAAGAAGACTGCCCCGCCATGACTAAATAATCTTGTAAATCAATCTTGTCTTTTACTTTGACATCAGCCAGTGTTTCTGGGTCTCTATACAGGGTTGCTTCCCCCAGCGCCTGTATCTTATCAGGAGACCCCACATCACGGGCTGCCTGTTTCAGTAAGCCTTCTGCCATTTTAATAGACTCGGATGGTTGATAACCATTAAGAGCCATAGCTAAAAACTTCTGGGTAGCTGCTGCTGTAGCATCTTCATTAGACATTCCCAAAGACATCTGATGGGTTAAATCCCCTAATGCCACCTGAAAGCCCCCATCACGCTCTGCTTTGTAATTAGCTGAACGCTGGGCACCCTGCAAGCTGATGCTTTGTACCAGACCCTTTTCATAGCTTTCATAAAAGCCTTCATCAAGGCTATCCATATTGACTTCAAAAGGCAGCTTATCTTTCATGTCCTGATAATAGGACTGCTTAAAGGAATAATAGCGCTCTGCTTCTTCCATTGCTGTGGGGAGCTCTCCCTGCTCTTCCCGAAGCTTTGCATATTCCTGGTCAGCCAGCATAGCCATATGCTTTCCACGCATTTTATCAATGTAAGCAACCGCATACGGATTGTCTGCCAGCTGGTACTGCCCATACTGTGCTAAAAGCTGTGCAGAAGTAGCTGTTGCCCATGATTTTGGGTCGGTAGCCCCTAAAAGTGCTTCAACCTTATTGGCATCTAATTGTTTCTGTTTGTCCCTTTCTGATATATAAGACTCTACAGCGTCCCCAAAGATACCTAAGGAATGGGCCAAACGATTACCTGGCATAGCCTGGGCATCTATATAACGGGAGGAAGACTGCAACGAATTTAAACGTGATACATAAGTAGCTACAGGCTGCTTAGTAAACTGCCTCTGTGTTCCAATAGCATTTGCTATATTTGTAGGCATTTTAGACCCCCTCCCTTAACCTATTCATAGTTCTAAAGCGTGAATTGGAATACTTTGGTTCCCACGCAAAGTTATAATCGTTTTGTCTCTTTGTCTTCAATTTATAGCCTGTATAATCACCCCAGCCCCTATCGTTACCTAATGCGTTCCTTGTGGTCTCAATAGGAGACACATTAACATTCCTACGATAGTTATTTATGGCTGTAGCATCTTTCTTTGCTGCATACCCCTTTAGGCCTGTGGCAGCTAAAGACATCAAATCACCTATCTTATCGGGCTTAGCCTGTGCATAGGTATTAGCAATGTATTCTTTGGTAGACAAAGCGGTGGTCTCTTTGTTCAGGTCAATCTCATTGCTCTTGCGGCTATAGTTATCCTGAATAGACCCAACGGCTCTGGCTGTGTCTGCTTCCCCTGCCCTAATCAGGCGGTCAGCTGTCCTTCCACCTCCAGCCATGCCTTCTGCAATAGCCGCCTGGACAGAGGAATTTAATTGCATTTGATTAATTCGTGTTTTTATAATATCATTAACAGCCGCCTCATAAGAGTCACGCCTTTCCTGTTCATAGTTTTGAAAAGCATAGTTCATTTCCTGCACAGCACCTGTCATTTTCATGTTTGCGGCCTGTGCGGCTGCTTTATTCCTTTGTCGTATGCCCCAGGCTATCGGTTTTGTCGCTTTTTCCTTGCTTTTTGTCGTTATCTTGTCGT
>ERZ809209.168-NODE-168-length-47408-cov-10.474880_pt1 | contig 47408 bp, 34 predicted proteins | sample MGYA00520514_ERZ809209 | MGnify/ENA primary metagenome ERZ809209 (study PRJEB31576, sample SAMEA3212657) | Homo sapiens | biome: human-gut; feature: human gut; material: fecal | place: Sweden | collected 2012 ...
TTCATCCATTTCTCCGCCAAACGTTATCGTCACAGGCGCTCTGTCTGCGGCAGGCCTGCCGACCTTCGGATTCTTTGAATTTGCTTATATCGGTATTCCGCTGTCTATTATTGTCTTCTTCTTTACCCTGTTTATCGGCCGTCACCTGCTTCCTGCAAATGCTGCCGGAGAAATGGATGAAGAAGCTATCAGGGCTGCTGCTGAAGAAGCGGGCGCTTCTGGCGAAGACAGCGAACCGAAGAGCACCACAAAGATGTGGATTTCAGGACTGATCATGATTGGTGTAGTTATTTGCATGGCTCTGGATTTGAAGACTTTGCCACTGCAGACCGCGGCGGTAACCGGGGCTATCCTCTGCGTTATCACAGGCTGCCTGAAAGAAAAAGAAGCCTATGCGGGCATTGACTGGGTAACGATCTTTCTATTTGCTGGTATGCTCTCCGTAGCCACTGCTATGGAAAAAACTGGAGCAGGAAAATTGATTGCCGATACGGTTGTTGGTTCAATGGGTGAACATCCGAATGCGGTCGTTTTGTGCGCAGTGTTGTACCTAATTTCCAATGTGTTGACCCAGTTCATGTCCAACACAGCTGCGGCAGCTCTTTTGGCACCGATCGGTATTTCCATTGCCCAGTCCATCGGTGCTGACCCAAAACCGGTTCTGATGGCTATCGGTATCGCAGCGTCTATGGCATTTGCCACACCGATGGCAACGCCTCCGAATACTCTTGTACTGGGACCGGGCGGTTTTACGTTTAATGACTATGTGAAGGTCGGTCTTCCGCTCTGCATTGTTACTTTCATTGCGTCGGTTATCATTATTCCAATCTTCTGGCCGTTTTTCCCAGCATAATCTTATTGTCCGTCTACATACTGAAAGTAGAAATTTGATTAATTTTATCTATTTGTATTCGTATAAACGGATATGAGAAGAGAAAGGTGGATTTTATTCATGGATACTCCAGGCCCACTTTCCATTTGTATCACTAACATGGTTATCGTATTTGGTGTTCTTATTTTTCTGGCTTTTGTCATCGAACTGATCCACGTGGTGGATCCGACCAAGAAAAAGAAATAAGAAGTAAGAGCTTAGTGAATACAAATACCGTATAGGAGGTACAATAATGGATGGTTTTATGAGAGCACTTGTTTCCGTATGGACAGATTCCGGCTTTGCCGCGCTGACCTGGGAAAACTGTGTCATGATTTTAGTAGGACTTGTTTTACTTTATTTATCAATTGCAAAGGAATATGAACCTTTGCTGCTGCTTCCAATCGCGTTCGGCTGCATCATGGCCAACTTCCCGAATACCGGATTTGAAGATGAAATGGGTGTTATGATGGCCATTGGATTCGGGATCAAGTATGAAATTTTCCCGCCCCTTATTTTCATGGGGGTAGGTGCGATGACCGACTTTGGTCCCCTTATCGCAAACCCGAAGACCATGCTTCTCGGCGCAGCTGCCCAGATCGGCGTATTCGTTGCACTGGCAGGCGCTATGCTCCTCGGCTTCAATGTGCAGGAAGCGGCATCCATCGGCATCATTGGAGGTGCTGACGGCCCGACCGCGATTTATCTGACATCCAAACTGGCACCGCATCTCTTAGGTGCTATTGCCGTGGCGGCATACAGCTACATGTCCCTGGTTCCGCTTATCCAGCCGCCAATCATGAAAATGTTTACGACCAAGGAACAGAGAAAGATTAAGATGGTCAACCTTCGTCCGGTAACCCGCTTTGAAAAGGTGGTATTCCCGATTGTTGTAGCCATCGTGGTATCCCTGCTTCTGCCTCCGGTAGCGGCACTGATGGGCTGCCTGTGCATGGGCAACCTGTTTGAAGTCTCCGGCGTAACGGCAAGACTGTCCGACACCGCGCAGAACGCGCTGATTAATATCGTTACCATCTTCCTGGCAACAGGCACTGGCTTGACGATGTCCGGCGACAAATTCCTCCGTCTGGAAACGATTGAAATCATTTGCCTCGGACTGATTGCCTTTGCGGCAGGCACGGCAGGCGGCGTCCTCTTCGGACAGATCATGAGAATTGCTTCGGGCAACAAGATCAACCCGCTCATCGGTTCGGCAGGCGTATCGGCCGTACCGATGGCAGCTCGTGTATCCCAGGTGGTAGGATTGAAAGACAACCCGTCCAACTACCTGCTGATGCAGGCGATGGGCCCGAACGTAGCAGGCGTTATCGGCACTGCCGTAGCGGCAGGCACCATGCTGGCACAATTCGGCGGCTGATTAGTCTGATTGAATCAAAACGAAAACGCTCCTTTATGGGGCGTTTTTTACGTGGGCATTATGTGTACAAAGTAAGCGGTGTATTTATGCCTGAAAGTGAAGTTTATAATTACTTTTTTATATTTTTATCTTCATGCCGGCATATGCAGAGCAACAGACAGGAGAGCCAGATGGCATACGTGCCGAAGTAGCTGCTGGACCAGTAGCCGATACCGGAACCGAGGGCAAAAATAATGACAATGAAAAGAAATTGAGCGGCCACATGGAGATCTTGTTCGTTCTGAGAGACCAAGTAACGTTCCAGTGCGTCTACACTCCGTTTGATATTTCCCGTGCAGGTGGTACTCATGTAATTATAATTATTCAATTTGGTGAAACAATGGACCTGCAGACCACAGGAAAAGGAGACGAGGATGTTTGCCAGGTGGTTTAAAGAGTAGGGGAGGAGTCCGACAATAAAGAGGCAGGCAATTTCCAGAAGAAGGATATTTCTCCGCCAGTCTGTAAGCTGATGCTTTTCCCACAGGTTTTGTAAGCGGGCAGCAAAAAAGAGACCGAAACCGTAGACTATAATGGGGAGCAGGTAGCGGAGAGAACCGTTTATATCTCCAAGAAAAAGATGATGGCCTAAAAAAACGATATTTCCTGTCTGGGCATTGGACAGAACATGATCGCGCACACAGAAGGTGTATGAGTCCTGGATTCCGCCGGATAAGATTAGCCAAAAAACCAACCGCCATGAATCGGCGGGGGTCTCCGTTATCGTATGATTTATCATGATTTAATGATCTCCTGTTTTATGATATGTCCAGTATAGCAGAGGGGGAGAGAGCCTGCCAGTAGCAGAAAGAAGAGGGGCTTACCGGTTCTTTCTTATCTAAAAAAGTGATGGATTCCATGAGAATGGATATAAATAAAATATTGCAATTTGAAGAAAGATAAAATATCATATAGATAAAAGTGAATATGATATAGATTCTCATATTTATTTTTATCTATTAATGAAAGGATGTGCTTTATGCAGGAAGGAATCAATAATTTATTTGCAGGTGCTGTTTTTCTGGCCGGTGTGCTGTCCTTCTTTTCGCCCTGTATATTTCCGCTTCTGCCGGTTTACTTGGGAAAGCTGGCGGAGGATCCCGGGACGAGGTCGTTTTCTTTTTTCGGACTGAAGGTATATGTATCTCCGCTGGTAAAAACTGTTTTCTTTATTACGGGACTATCGACGGTATTTTTCAGTCTCGGGTTTGGGACCGGTTTTTTCAGCCACATTTTTTATCATCCCTATACGCCGTATGTCATGGGTGGTATCGTCATACTTCTCGGGCTGCATCAGATGGAGCTGATTAATATTAATTTTCTCCAGCGGCAGAAGAAGATCGAGCTGGACGGGAAGCGTCAAGGCGGTATTCTCGGCGCGTTTCTTCTGGGACTGACTTTCAGCTTCGGCTGGACGCCCTGTGTGGGACCTGTGCTGGGGGCGGTGCTTGCGGTGGTGGCTTCTGAAAATGGAAGCGCTCTGTATGGCGGTCTTTTGATGGCGGTGTACGCTGCGGGGATGGCGGTCCCTTTCCTGATTCTGGCAGTGGCATCTTCCTGGCTTTTGAAGTACAGCAGTCACGTGAAGCGCCATATGGTCTTGCTGAAAAAGATTGGCGGCGTGCTGATCATTCTTATGGGGATCCTGCTTATGCTTGGCAAGCTGGATATGCTGGCGGCAGTTATTTCTTGAAATATTTCACAGATTTGTAAACAGGAGGTTTATCATGATGAAAATTTCTTATAAAAAGTTTGGAGCGTTTGCGGCAACAGCCGTTTTGGCAGGGATTCTGGCGGGATGCGGATCCGGTATGAATGCGGATGCAAATGACATGGCCCGCCCCGCGGCGATGCAGCAGGAAAAGGCAGCCGGCCGCACACAGAATTTTATGGATGCAAAGGATGCGGATTTCATGCTGACCGATGTAAATGGAAAGGAACACAGACTTTCCGATTACAGGGGGAAAAAGGTGTATATCAAGTTCTGGGCTTCCTGGTGTTCTGTATGTATGGCTACGCTGGCTGATACGGATATGCTGGCGGGAAGTGACGATAAGGATTTTGTCGTTCTTTCCGTTGTGGCGCCCGGATTTGGCGGTGAAATGAAAAAAGAGGATTTCGTAAAATGGTATAAAGGTCTCGGCTATAATAATCTCCCCGTGCTTCTTGACGAAGGCGGCGCGGTGACGAAGAAATACGGTATTCGTTTCTATCCGTCGGCGGCTCTGATTGATACAGAAGGAAATGTGAAGATGCTCCGTCCGGGGCATATGAGCAAAGAATCGCTTGCTATGGAGATGAAGGGGATTTCGTAAAGGAGGATTATGATGAGAACGGCAGGAATTTTAGGAAGTTTTGCGATCATTGCGGCAGCCGGTTTCGGCTGGTATTCGATGGCAATGACTCCATCTTCAGGCAGCGGGGAAAAAGCGCCTGTGGGGGTAAGCCTTGAAGAAAGTATGAAGAAAGAAATGGCGGTAGAAACGGTGAATAAGGAAAATTTACGGGATATGTACCTGGCGGGAGGCTGTTTCTGGGGACTGGAGGAATATTTTTCCCGTGTGGACGGCGTAGTGGACGTGGTTTCCGGTTATGCCAACGGGAAAACGGACAAGACGGATTACGAACATATAGGGCAGACAGATCACGCGGAAACGGTTCATATTTCTTATGATGCTTCCAAAGTTTCCTACAGGGATCTGCTGCTTTACTACCTCCGGGTGGTGGATCCTACAAGTGTGAACCGTCAGGGAAATGACCGCGGGCGCCAGTATCGGACGGGCATTTATTACACCACTGATGAAGAAGGGGCGGTGGCTCGGGAAGTACTTGATGAAAAGCAGAAATCCCTTTCCGGTAAAATCGCTATCGAGGTGGAACCGCTCCGTCATTTTGTGCCGGCGGAAGAGTACCATCAGGATTATTTAAAGAAGAACCCCGGCGGGTACTGCCATATCGATGTAAGCAGGGCGGCGGATCCGGTGATTGACGGCTCCCTGTATCCGAAGCCTGACGAGGAAACCCTCCGCAGCCTTTTAACGGCAGATCAATATGCTGTCACGCAGGAAGGCATGACGGAAAGAGCTTTTTCCAATGAATATTTCGATAAATTTGACCGCGGCATTTATGTAGATGTGGCGACGGGAGAGCCGCTCTTTTCCTCCCGTGACAAGTTCGAGTCGGGCTGCGGCTGGCCGAGTTTCACGAAACCGATTTCTGCCGATGTGGTAAATTACAAAGAAGACCTGAGCTATAATATGCGGCGTACAGAAGTGCGGAGCCGTATGGGAGAATCCCATTTGGGGCATGTGTTTGATGACGGTCCCCGGGACAGAGGCGGTCTCCGGTACTGCATCAACAGCTTGGCGATCCGGTTCATTCCCGAAGCGGATATGGAAAAAGAAGGCTATGGTTATTTGTCCGGTGTTTTATAATTTTAAGAAATATTTTTGACTAAACCGTGCCTTGCGGTATAATATATAAATTGGTAAAGCAGTTATACTTAAAAGGCAGGGTAAAAATATGCAGATGATTGATTTGTCCGGCGTCAAGGACTTCAATGCCGCTCGTTTCCTCATTTATTGGCTGGTAGCGACAGTCATTGCCATTCTCGTGGCATACAATATCGACCCTCAGAAAAAGCTGGTCTGGTTCAGACAGCGCAGTGACAACGGGTTCATGGTCCGCCGCGGCTGGTTTGGGAATTTCAGCCTGCTCGGCGTCCCCCGTTCCAAGATGGGCTTTGCCATTACGGCAGGTATTTTCATCGGGGCGGGTATTGTGTGGGCGCTGCTTATCTTTATGATTCTTCCGGTACTCGGCTATCATGTGTAAGCCTTGTTTTTCCTTATTAAGTAAATATGTTTTCTGCGTATGGCACAGGGGCAGGAAATAGTATCGGACCTGGTATTTTCCGGGTCCGTTTTTTGTAAGGCTGTTTATTTGCGGGGAGAGATTTATGACAAGCACGGAAACAATTTTTAAGGAACTTTTTGCAGGGGTTATGGAGATGTCGGATCCCGCTGTCTGGACTATGTTCGCCATCGGCGGGATTCTGATCTGGCTCGGAGTAAAAAAGGATTATGAGCCGGTGCTCCTCTTTCCTATGGGGGTGGGCTGTATATTGGTAAATATACCGGGGCATTTTGCCGTTATCCCGGTGGGAGGCGGGGAGCCGGGCTTTTTGCAGGTTCTTTATGAAGCGGGAATTGCCAATGAGCTGTTTCCTGTCATGATTTTTGTGGCGGTAGGCGCGATGTGTGATTTTACGCCGCTTATCCGCCAGCCTTATGTCATGCTTTTTGCGGCAGCGGCCCATTTAGGTATTTTTGCAGCGGCGCTTCTGGCATCAGCTTTTGGATTTCCTTTCAACCAGGCGGCGGCGATTGGCATCATCGGCGCGGCGGACGGTCCGACGACGATTTTTGTGGCGCAGAAATTTGCTGCAGAACTTCTGGCGCCCCTCACGGTGACGGCATTCTGCTATATGTCCCTTGTCCCGATTATCCAGCCGCCTATTATCAGACTGCTGACGACAAAGCGTGAAAGACGTATCCGTATGGCATATAAAGAAGAAAAGCCCGTGTCCTGGATGGCACGTTTCCTTTTTCCTTTCATGGTGGTGCTTTTTGCAGGTATTCTGGCTCCTATTTCCGTACCGCTCATTGGCGCGCTCATGTTCGGCAATATGCTGAAAGTATCGGGCGTTGTGGATTCTCTGGCAAGTACGGCACAGAATGAACTCGCCAATCTGGTGACGCTCTTTCTCGGTATTACGGTAGGCGCTACGATGACGGCGGAAAATATCCTTACCCTTGATGTCCTGAAGATCCTTATCCTCGGTGCGGCGGCGTTTATTTTCGATACGGTGGGCGGCGTGCTTTTTGCAAAGCTGGCAAATCTCTTCCTCAAGCAAAAACTGAATCCCATGATCGGCGCCTGTGGTATTTCCGCGTTCCCTATGTCGGGGCGTGTTGTTGCCAAGATGGCTTTGAAAGAAGATCCTTCCAATTTTATTATCCAGCACGCCATGGGCGTCAATGTGGCGGGACAGGTTGCTTCCGTTGTCGCCGGCGGCCTTGTGCTTGCTCTTATTCCCGTTTTGTCATAAAGGAGAAACTATGTCAAGTTTGGACGCTTCCGTTTATCTTCTGGTCATTGCGTATCCCCTGCTTTTCGTGGTGATGGCTGTTTTTATGGGACTGACGTACTTCCTGCGCAGGGTATTTCCCGGAGACTGAAGAAGCGGGATTTCCTTCCTGCCGTGGTTTGCGGGGAAGATGAAAAAGTTTTATACTGTATCTATGTGAAAATAATTCTCTTTTAGGAGGCAGAAATGAAAGAAACATACAGCAGAAGCAAATCCGTCTGGCAGCGGATGAATGCCCGTGAGCGCAAGGCCGCCATGGCATACGGTGAAAAATACAAGGCGTTCCTTGATACGGCACGCACGGAAAGACTGGCGGCAGCGGAAATTATCCGCCGTGCGGAAGAAAAGGGATTTAAACCTGTCTATACCATGAAGTCGCTCAAAGCGGGAGACAAGGTATATTGGAACCAGAAAGATAAATCCGTTATTTTGGCGGTGATTGGGAAAGAACCTGTCCATGAAGGCATCAAAATCGTGGGATCCCATATTGATTCGCCCCGTCTGGATCTGAAAGCCAATCCGGTGCATGAACAGGACGGCATTGTGTACTTCCGTACCCACTACTACGGCGGGATTAAGAAATACCAGTGGACCTGCATTCCGCTGGCGCTCATCGGCGTGGTATTCACAAAAGACGGTAAAAAAGTGGATATCAATATCGGACTGAAAGACGGCGATCCCGTTTTCTATGTATCCGACCTGCTTATCCATATGGCACAGGACCAGATGAAAAAGACTCTGGCGGAAGGGATTACCGGAGAACAGCTCCAGGCTGTCGCGGGTACTCATTCTGAAGAAGGGCAGACACCGAAAGACGCCATCATGGCGCTTTTGAAAAAGGAATACGGAATTGAAGAGGAAGACTTCGCTGCCGCTGAACTGGAACTTGTTCCCGCCACAAAGAGCCGCGACGTCGGATTTGACCGTTCCCTCATTGCTTCTTACGGACAGGACGACCGCGTATGTTCTTACGCGAATCTGGAAGCCATCCTGGACGCAAAACCCGGTGTGAAGGCCCAGGCCGCTCTTCTTACGGATAAGGAAGAAATCGGATCTTATGGAAATACGGGAATGGAATCTTCCTATTTCGTGAAATTTGTGATGAAACTCCTTGCGCTGCAGGGACAGGGAAGCCTTCTTGATTTCTATGAAACCATGGAAAACAGCGAGATGCTTTCTGCTGATGTGAATTCCTGTCTTGATCCTATGTTCCCGGAAGTTTCTGAAAAAGACAACGCTTCTTTCCTGGGATACGGGGTTAACCTGACCAAGTACGGCGGTTCCCGCGGCAAGGCAGGCAGCAATGATGCCAATGCGGAATTTTTGCAGAAGGTCAGAAAAATCTTTAATGATGCCGGTGTATGCTGGCAAATCGGTGAACTGGGAAAAGTCGACCAGGGCGGCGGCGGAACAATTGCTTTCATGATGGCGAACTGGGGGGCGGAAGTGGTAGACTGCGGCACGTCCATGCTATCCATGCACGCTCCCTGCGACCTGCTGTCCAAGGCGGACGCTTACGAAACGTACCTGGCGTACAAGGCATTCTTTGAAAGCAGGTAAGGAAAAGAGGGAATCATCGTCTCGAAAGGGGCGGTGATTTTTTCGTGGGAAAAAATATAATAGAGTCGTGATGAAAAAATGGATGTCATTGAAAAGTGAGGATTTAATGAACATCATCGGAAATACTTATACATGATGGTTAATTATTAATCTACAATGGAAAATGTAAATGTGTGGAAGATGTGGTTGTAAGGCATTGTATGATTTGATAATGGATATAGGGGGGAGATAAATGCATTAAAGTTTAGCATTTACTGCAAGGGTCAAAATGAAAAAACATTTTTATCTCCATATCTTTTAATATAGAAACATATGCGTATATATGGAAGAAGACGGTTATATCTTATCGGAAGTGCTATAATGAGGAAGCACTATGAGTTATATGTCAGGCAGGTGGCTTATGAAGAAAAAGATTTTGATAGCGGTGTTGGTGTTGGGAATAGCTTTTTCAAATGTAACAATAGGGACGGCGGGTAAAGATATGCCTGCGGGGGGAGATACTTTTTCTGTACAGGAAAAGTTGCCTGTAAAATTTACGCAATATTTTTCAGATAGGGCAGGAAAAGATGCAGAGGCAGCATCAGAAAAAAATGTTATTCCTACAGGGGCGGCAGATGAATTAGTGTATAGGCGTCCGGGGAATGAAGGGATTTATATGCTTCGGGGATTGGTAGCAATAAATCAGCATAAATATAAGCAGGCAATTAAGGATTATACTAAAGCTATAGAATTGAATCCTGATTCCGCACTGGCTTATTATGCAAGGGCGACCGCATATAGTTTGGAAGAGGATTTTTATGCAGCAGAACAGGATTACAATAAAGCGTTGAAAAAGAATCCTGAACCGGAAATGAGGGGGCATATCTTATTGGGGCGAGGGGTTGCTTATGTGCAACTCGGGGAGACAGAATCTTGTCTTAATGATTTTGATGAAGCGTTGAAGTATCTAAAAGGAGAAGAAAAGGGAAAGGTCTATAGCAAAAGAGGACTTGCGTATCTGCTTCTTGGCGAGATGGATAAGAGTTATGTTGATTTTGAGAAGGCATTATCTATTAACACCAAGGATGTAATAGCGCTTATATCGATTGCTGATCTGCAGTGGTTGCATTACCATGCACCGGAAAAAGCATTACCTTTTCTTGACAGGGCGGTGGCAGCGGACTCATCTAATCTTCTTGCTTGGATGAAAAGAGGCAAAGTACTTCTGGATTTGCATGAGGATGAAAAAGCATTGACGTCTTTTAACAAGGGGCACGTGGTTGGAGAAACAGATGGGATTCCTTATTTATTACGAAATATGTATTATATGCAGCATAGAAGATTTACCGATGCGAGAAATGATTTAACGCATTTGATTTCCATTTATCCGAATAATGCGTATTTCTATTCGAAGCGTTGTGATGCGAGTATGAAGTTGCATGATTTTGGCGGGGCATTGGAAGATATAAGAAAAGCGATAGCATTGGAGCCGGATAAAGGATACTATTACATGATGCTTGGGCTTGTATACAGCCAGACAGAACGGTATGATGAAGCGATTACTGCGTTTGAAACGGCAATTGCAAAGGGGCATAAAAAAGCAGATGTGTACAATAACTTGGGATATGTTTATAAATTGAAAGGGAATTATCAAAAGGCGTTGGGCATACTGAATAAAGCTATAGAAATGGATCCCGGTTATGGAGAAAGTTATCGCTCTCGGGGAGAAGTGTATGCGGAAATGGGGGAATACGAAAAGGCGGTGGCAGATATTACGGAATTTTTAAAAATTAATCCCAATATTGCATCAGCACTTCTCATGCGTGCAGGTTTTTACGATAAGTTGGGAAAGAAGGAATGGGCAGAAAAAGATCGAAAAGCGGCTGCATTGGGTAAAAAGGATGGAATATATGTGTTCTCTCCGAAGAATGACTAGTTTTTGATTCAAGCGGTATCTGTAGATTGGGGATGCAGCAGAAAGGTAAGAAATAGGTTCTAAATAGAGGGCAATAAGTTCTCAATTGCTTTATATGGAATGACTAATATGCCTTAATGAGGATAATTTTATACGAAGGATAGCAGCGCAGGAGGAATCAGAATGGATGAACATCAGTCCGGCGTAAAGCTGGAAGAAGCGTTGGAAGCAAAAAAAGAACTTGATGCAAAAGCACAGAAAATACTTGAGGAGAAGGAAGCGGACTCCCGTATGAGGACATATACGGGACCGTTAGGCAGGGCGGTAGCCGTACTGCTGTGCGTGTGGACGGCATTCCAGCTGTATTTCACGACCATCGGAGCAATCAGTGCCGTCAATCTGCGGGCGATCCACTGTATCTTTCTTCTTGTTTTTACATTTTTATTATTTCCGACGTTTAAAAAAGAAAAGCGGAAAAGAAAGCTTCCGCCCCTTTGGGACGTGGCGTTTATCCTTTGTTCCGCAGGCAGTCTCCTTTATCTCATTTTGAATTATACCCGTATCGCCCGGACGGGGGGGCGTATTTCCGATATGGAGGTAGCCATTGCCTTAGTCGCGGTGGTTTGCGTTTTTGAAGCGGCCCGGCGGGCATCGGGAAATCTGGCGGTACTTGCAGGAATTTTTCTTGCGTATAACTGGTTCGGCGCGTACCTGCCCGGCTATCTCGGTCATAACGGCTTCACTTTGAAACGCGTGCTGATTACCCAATTCTGGGGAACGCAGGGTATTCTCGGCACGGGTATCGGCGTTTCGGCGACTTACATATTTCTTTTTGTCGTTTTTGGCGCGTTTCTGAAATATTCGGGCTTTTCCAAATTCATTAATGATTTTTCGCTGACCCTTGTGGGAACGACTTCCGGCGGTCCCGCGAAGGTGGCGGTCATCGCGTCGGGCCTTATGGGGATGATTAACGGTTCTGCCATTGCCAATGTGGCGACGACGGGGACGATTACGATTCCGCTCATGAAACGGACCGGATATAAAAGCGAATTTGCAGGCGCAGTAGAAGCGGTGGCCTCTACCGGCGGACAGTTCACACCGCCGATTATGGGGGCAGTCGGTTTTGTCATGGCGGAGTTTTTAAACCTGTCCTACACCTATGTGGCACTGGCAGCTGTCACACCGGCGCTGCTCTACTATATCGGCCTGCTTCTGGCGGTTCATTTTGAAGCGAAACGGCTCGGACTTTCGGGGATCGCCAGGGAAAATATTCCCGATGCATTGTCGGTGATAAAAGAACAGGGACATCTTGTTCTTCCCCTGGTGAGTCTTATCGGGCTGATGTTTACGGGATTCACGCCGCTTTATGCAGCGGTTATTTCCATTTTCATCACTGTGGCGGCAAGCTGGCTCCGCAAAGAAACAAGAATGACAGGAGATAAGATTATTGCCGCTGTCATTGAGGGAGCGCGGAGCGCCGTTTCCGTAGGAGTATGCTGCGTCATCATCGGCGTCATTATCGGTACGGTCACACTGACATCCATGGGACTGAACATGGGCTACCTCATTCTGTCTCTTCTGCAGGATAATCATGTGTACCTTGCCGGTTTCCTTGTCATGATCATGTCCGCTATTCTGGGGATGGGCGTTCCCGGCGTCGCGGCGTATGTCATTGTCCAGGCGGTTGCTGTTCCTGTCCTAATCAAAGCGGGGGTATTGCCTCTTATCGCCCACATGTTCTGCCTGATTTATGCCTGCCTTTCCAATATCACGCCGCCTGTGGCCATGTCAGCCTATGTGGCGTCTGGGATTGCCGATTCCGATCAGACAAAGACGGGACTTATGGCGGTGCGTCTCGGGCTTATCGGTTTTATTATTCCTTTCTTCTTTCTGGATAATCCTGTTCTTCTCATCGGTGTCGATCCGGCGGCGACTGCAGTGGAAACCCTTTGGGCCGTTTTCAGCGCGGCGGTGGGGACGTTTGCCCTCGTTGGCGCATTGGAAGGCTGGATTCTATGCAAATGCGGATGGGCGGAACGGATTGTACTTTTCATCGCTTCACCGCTTCTCCTTTTTCCCGGAACAATGACGGACTTTGCCGGATTTGCAGGGATTGCCGCGGTTATAGGATTCCAGTTCCTGCGGCGGAGAAAAGAAACTTGATTTCCCCCGGCACAGGGGTATACTTATGATAATCATTTATTTTTTGCAGCATGGGAGGATGGAAAAATGAACATGAAACATTTGAAAAAAGCGGTGGCGGTTTCACTGGCGGCTTTAGCCGCCGCAGGGATGATAGCAGGCTGCGGCGGAGAAAAGAAAGCATCGGCGCCGTCATCACAGCCGGCAGCGCAGACGGTGAAAATTAATTTCCCGACGGCCGGCACGTCAGGCGCCCTGTATGCGGTGGGTGCGGCAATCACCAATATGTGGAGCAATAACGTTCCCGGTGTGCAGGCAGCGAGCCAGGCTTCCGCAGGCGGAATTGCCAACCTGAATATGGTTTCCGACGGTGAAGCGCAGGTGTCCATCGCTATTTCCAGCAATGTATACCAGTGTCTTAACGGGACGGACAGTTTCAAAGATCATCCTTATAAAGATTTGAAAGCGATTGCCGGTCTTTACATGAATCCGAACCAGGTGGTGGTCACTGCCAAGTCGGGCATTCAGACTTTGGCGGATGTAAAAGGAAAGCGTTTTGCCGTAGCGTCGGCAGGATCTTCCGTATATAACGAAAGCAATGCCCATTTTACCGCGGCAGGACTGAAATTTCCTGATGACATACAGGCGGAGTATATTACCTTTACCGATGCGGCCGATATGCTTCAAAATGGTTCCATTGACGGCGCATGGATCATGAGCGGCGCTCCTGCTTCCGCCGTTACCCAGGCTTTAACCGGCGGCGCACGCCTGGTAGATATCGATGATCAGCTCGTGAAAGAACTGAAAGCGAAATACCCCTGGTATGCAAGTTATACCATCAAGGCGGGTACCTATCCGAATCAGGACAGGGACGTCCGTACCACAGCGGTTAAAATGGTTATGTTCACCCGCGGGGATATGCCGGAAGACGTGGTGTACAATCTGACGAAAACTTTCTGGGAACATATAGATGAACTGGGGCAGGCACAGAAGAACCTGAAAGGCCTCAAGCCGGAAGACGCGGTGAAAGATATCGCAGGCGTGCCGCTCCATCCCGGCGCTGAAAGATACTATAGGGAAATCGGTGTATTGAAATAAGGAATAGAAAGAAAACATCGTCTTTACAGGGGCGGTGTTTTTCTTTTGAAACTGCCCGGTGAGCATGTACCGGCAGCGAACATTCTCATTATGACACTTTCCGTTCCCCATTGTTGGTGACACTCTTTTCTCTAATCGTCATTCTGAACGGAAGTAAGAATTCTTTGTGAGAAAGATGGGGAAATAGAACAGCGACACAGAGTGAAGAATCTATTACCCGGATGGCATCTTCCCGCTTTCCCCACCACGGTAATAGATCCTTCGCTCGTGCTCAGGATGACGATTAGCGTTTCCTGTCATTATGACGCTTAACGTTTTTCATCATAGTGATGCTTAATGTTTACCGCCATTATGACGACTTCCGTACTCCGTCATTCAGAGCGGACACAGGAATGCTTTGTGGGAATAAGGGAAGGCAGCAATATGACACAAAGCGAAGAATCTGTTACCTTGATGACGTTTTACCGTCTTCCTCATCAAGCCAGCGGATCCTTCATATTCGTTCAGGATGACGCCTTCTGCCCGGTCAGTCCTGCGACTGCTGCCCTTTGCTAAAGAAGGTTCGCTCAAAATAAAATATTTCCAAAAAACTATTGACAAAGAAAAGCCTATTCGCTAAAATAATCACAATATTTAAAAGTGCTGACGGAAAAAAGTAAATTTCCTTACCCGGCGCAGAGAACCGATGGATGGTGAAAATCGGTGCGGGCAGGAAGTCGAAGTTCTTTCCCGAACTGCTTTGCTGAAATAACAGTAGGCATTGCCGGAGTGGCTCACGTTAAGCGGCTGAGAGTTGATCTGATGAAGTAGGGTGGTACCACGGAATATCCGTCCCTTGGTTGCCGCCTTTTTTGTTTCTTTTTCATCAGGTAAACAGGGTGGTACCGCGATGAGTCCCGTCGTCCCTTGCAATTGGCAGGGGACATTTTTTATAGAATAGAAGTGCAGTAGAAAGAGAGGGCTCTCAAATGAAAAAATGGATGAAACTTACAGCAGCGGCAGTGGCGGCAACAGCTTTACTCTATGGCTGCGGAGGAAACGGTGGCGGAGAGAAGAAGACAGATGACGGGAAGAAACAGATTGCTGTGGTGCAGGTGATGCAGCATGGTTCTCTTGATGCGGCCAATCAAGGATTCCTTGACGGCTTGAAGGAAAGGGGCTACGGAGCGGACAAAATTTCAGTAGACCAGCAGAATGCCCAGGGAGACCAGTCAAATTTAAAGACCATTGCGTCCCGTTTCAAGGCCAATCGTCCCGATCTTATCTGTGCGATTTCCACACCTGCCGCACAGGCGGTAGCCAATGAAATTCATGACCTGCCCATTATCGGGTGCGCCATTACCGATTTTGAAATGGCGAAACTGGTAAAATCGAATAGCCGGCCGGAAACGAACGTGACCGGCGTCAATGACCGCGGCCCTGTGGAGAAGCAGGTAGATATGGGACTTAAGTTCCTTCCCGCGGCGAAACGTCTTGGACTGATTTATTCCTCCAGCGAAGTGAACAGCCAGATCCAGGCAGACCAGGCGAAAGCCCATGCGGCGTCCCTCGGCCTTACTGTGGTGGAACGGACCGTTTCCTCCGTCAATGATATTCAGCAGGCAGCGGAATCCATGGTAGGGCAGGTGGATTTCATCTATGTTCCCACGGATAACGTGATCGCTTCTTCCATTCCCACTTTGGTAAAGGTGACGGATCCCGCGAAGATTCCCGTATTCGTAGGTGCGGACAGCATGGCGAAAGACGGCGCGCTCGGCTCGCTCTCCGTAGATTTCTACAAGTCCGGTGTACAGGCAGGACACATGGCGGCGGATGTGCTTGACGGGAAAATCAAAACACAGGACACTGCCGTAGAGGATCCTGAAGTGCTGGAAGTCATTATCAATAAAAAATCGGCGGAAACTTTGGGGCTTGCGATTCCTGAAGAATATAAGAATGCGAAGATGGTGGGATAAAGCAAAAGCGGAACGGGAAAATAAGAAACGGATACGATATGCGGAATGATCAATCCGGCATAAAGCATTTTCTGTCCCATGTCACAAAGATTTGGTATTTCAAAAGAATTTTACAGACCGGTGATTAAAAGAGAGTTGTGAATGATTTCTCATTCCCACAGCTCTTTTTTGATGGACACATAATATCAGGAATAAGGAATTGAAACCGAAGAATACAGCTTGGCTTTCAAAATCGGGAATCTTATATTCTGTTATACACAGCACATTCAAATACAATGGCGGTGTTGTACAAAACTTGATTACAGATCCCTAATATTAAGGAAGAAATAAATTATGTATTGTGATCAAGTGATAGAAGTATTAGTCATATATTGTAAAAAATATGGCATAGTGATATCATAAAAGTGGGTATTCTTAAAGCAAATGGGTTTAAGCATTAAGAATTTAACCTTTATATCCTGCATGCAGGAATCACACAAAATTATATAAGGAAAGCAGTCGTGGGGAATCCGGTTAGAATCCGGAACTGTCCCGCAACTGTAGAGGGAGTTTTGCGGCTGCAAGCCTTTCACAGAGGAGCCGCAGGATAAGGAACTGAGTCAGAGTGCCACCTGCTTTCTATGAGATTGGCGTAACTTGCGAGGTATAAGTTAATGCATAGGAAGCTGGTGCTGTATTTTTAATATGGCAGAAGTCTTCTATGTATCTTTCTTATGCCTCGTTTTATAAATTTGTGGTATGAGCGTACCATAAGTTAAAAATTAAAAATAAATTTTTTGTGTGCGGGGAAATGCCGCGGAAGCGGTGCATATCTTTTTTATATTTTTTAGTTATGAGGAGAATCAGGATGAAGAAGACATTGGTAATGGCGGCTGCAGCAGTTTTAACCGGAAGCATGGCATACCCTTCGCTGGCAGAGGAGTATGTTTTTGAGATGGCGCCCGTTGTTGTCACAGCGAATCGCATGAATGAAAATTTGGTGGATGCCAGAGCCGATATCAGTGTAGTTACGAGCCGGCAGATTGAGAAACTCCATCTGAATACCGTGGAAGATGCGCTGCGTACAGTGCCGGGGACACAGTATCTGAATTATGGCGGAAATGGATTGAATGCCAATTTAAGTGGGATCCGGATTAATGGGAGTAAGGATATTATACTGCTTGTGGACGGTGTACGTGTAACAGATTTCAACGGCGCGAATAATTCAGGGTATATGTATTCTTCTCTGCTGAATAATATGGATAATGTCGAACGTATCGAAGTGCTGCGCGGCAGTGCCGGCGCGTTGTATGGAAGTGGCGCCAAAGGCGGTGTGATCAATATCATCACCAAGAATCCCGGGGAAAAGAAAACGACCGTGGATATAGCCAGAGGAACCGGCGGACGGGAAATGTATAAGCTGACTACGATGGGAAGAGTAGGGAAGTTTTCCTACATGGCCTATTATGACAAATTGCTGATAGGTGATACTAAATCCGGTGACGGAAGGCTGTGGCCCGGGCACACCCATACTTTATCAGACGGGGTGAAATTTGCTTATGATGTTACCGATAAACATTCTCTTTCCTTAAGTTATGACAAAATGAAGTCAAGATACAGGGGATATGATTTTGTGTATTCAAACCGGTATCATGGCGATTACAAGTCCGATATGCTGACTCTGCAGGATAAAATATCCATCGGGAAGCATTGGGATAACCAGTTTACTTACCGTCGGAATAAAGTAAAAACAAATTATTTTCAGGATTATGACATGAATGCGCAGTCCAACTGGGGGATAAGCAGCGACTATACTTATGACATCATCGGCGAGCAGGTGAGCTTCCATGATGAATGGAACCGGCTGACTTTTGGTGTGGATTATTCAAAGGGAAGGGACAATGTTCTTCGGGCGGCAGGATTTGACGTAAATGGGAATCCGGTCAAAACAAACCACTGGTATGAAAATTATTCTTTTTATATACAGGAAGATTGGAATTTCCTGCCACGGTGGTCTCTTTCCGGAGGCCTGCGGCATGACCGCCCTGAGACTGATCAGTATACTGCCGATTTTTCCAGCCATACATCCAAAAGCTACCGCCTGAGCTATGAAGTTACACCGAGGGATACCGTGTATGCGGGACGCAATGATTTCTACATTCTGCCGGGGCTTGATGTTCTTTATATTCCCCAGTATGGAAATGCCAAAGTCAGACCTGCTTACGGGCATACGGATACCGTCGGATACAGCCATGTATTCAGTGATACGACTATGTTTACCTTTAACTGGTTCAGAACAAAAGATGAACAATCTATCGGATATGATACTTCATCAAAAAATATAAAAACTTTAATCAGGGTGTTTCAAGAGGATGGAACGCCCAGCTGATTTCGCAGATCGGGAGCAAATGGAGCGCCAATGTAGGATGGGCGCATTTGTACTCCAATGTTCCTGGGGATAATTTTTCTCTCGGATATTCGCCGAAAGATAAACTTACTTTTGACATGATCTATCACAATAAGAAGTTCACCGGAGGTCTGGACGGATTCTATTTTATTCGGAGAAAGAACCCGGTAAACGGTGATTTGAAAGGGTGGCCGGACGATAAATACGGAATTTATAACCTGAGTTTCAATTATGAACCGAGAAAAGATTTTAATTTTTATCTGAAAATCAATAATATTTTCGATAAACTTTGGGCGGAGCATACAGATGTCATATGGAGCGACCATACGCCGGGAACATGGTATTCCATGCCGGGGCGTACATGGCTGTTCGGCGTGAAGATGGAAGTGTAAGGCATAGATCGTTGTAGTGGAGAAAAGGCGGGATAATGATGAAATATGTGTATGGCAGAAAAAAGTGGCTGGCAGCCGGTATAGCAGCATTGCTTATCAGCGGCGCCGGAGTGGTTCCGGATGTGCTGGCGGCGCCGGTTTATACTTCCGGTATTACGACCAAGGCAAAAAAAGATAAGGCGACTTTCGGAAGTGCCTATAAAGTGGAAAACGGTGTTAATAAATATAATCTGGAAGACGGATCAAAAATCAGTATCCACGGCACTTATTACGCTGAAGGCATTACGCCGGGGAAAGGAACGACATCCGTTGTCACCGTGGGCGATGGGACAGGAACGCTGTCCATTGATACTTCCAGCAGTGACGCGGGAAATTCGCAGGGGGCGGGGATTCTCGCATCTGACGGGAGCCGGCTGACCATAAACGGGAACCTGCAGATTAAGACTTACGGAGGCAGCTGTTTTGCCGACGGTATTTACATGATGCGCGCCGGCACCGGTACGGGAGCCAAAGCGAACATTACTGTCAACGGCAACGTATATATAGGGGATCCGACGGCTGTTGGAGAACCTCCGGATTCCTCTTCCCGGGACGCGAAATGGGGAGTCAATGCGGCGGAAATGCATGGCGGTTACGGGCCGGACGGCCATGTTCCGGGATGGGCGGATGAATATACCGGCGCCCGCTGGCAGCCTACCGGGGTCGATGTGGATATGTCGGACGGCAGCTCCATTGATCTCAACGGCGATGTGTACCTGGCTGTCCGCGGCTCCGCAATGAAGACGGATCCTTATTACAAGTCTGCCGGCATGGATGACTATGATATCGCTGTTATTAACGCCAATAAAGGGAATGTGACCATAGTGACGCCGACAAGCGATAAAGAGAGTTTTTATGCCCTTGCCAGTTACGGCGGCACTGTCAATGTGAATATGGCAGGAGCGGACGCGGCTTCCCATAAAGTGAATATCAAGGGGAATATCATCGCCATGCGGGATGATAAAAGTCACAACGGACAGCCTTACTTTTTCCAGAACGGCCGCATCAATCTGGCCTTGGCAAACAGTGATTCCCAATGGACCGGTGTGGTGGACAACAGCGGATCTGATCAGGCGGGAGAGGTGAATCTCTGGCTGCAGAACGGTGCCGTATGGAAACACAGCTCTCCATCGCGGACCAATGGGCTTCAGGTAGAAAAAATGCCCCAGCCGAGCGTATTCCACTATGGGAAATATGACGGAGTATCCCATGTGAACCAGTTGGTGGGCGGAAACTCCGCCGACAGGGCAGGCATCATTTATCCCGAGGAAGCATCGAAAATCCATGTGATGAACTATAGCGGACATGTCAAAGTTATTTATACTCACGAGGGAGATGGCAGTACGACCGCATCTTACCGCGGAGGCGATTTCCGGATAAAGAAAGCAGCTGCCGGTTCGGGAATTGTTGTATCCACTAATAACGCAGGTATTGATATGAATAATGATGATGCTGTATGGAAAGCATTGAACGCGGTGGCGGGGAAGATATATTATGAGGGATCCGTGGACGGCGAGAGTAATCTGGCGGGTAAGGCAGAAATCGCGGAAGGGCTGACCGCGTCATCAGCATCTGCCAAATTAGCGGATATGAAGTATAAGAAAGACAACCACGGGCAGGGATATGTAGAAAAAGGATCAGCACCGAACCCGAATCCGAACCCGAATCCGAACCCGAACCCGAATCCGAACCCGAATCCGAATCCGAACCCGAATCCGAACCCGAATCCACCGACACCACCGGTTCCACCGATTGTCCATGGGGATAATGAGACGGCGCTGATGAAAGGTGGACGCAGCGTGCTGACTGATTCCGCTTTGGAGTGGAGAGATGACGCCATGCAGGGGATGCTTCGTTTGGACATGCTCCGCTATCGAAGCGGCATGGAGGGTGCATGGGGAAGAGTTTATGGCGGCAGATGGAAATATGACGGAAACGGTATCGGAATAAAAGAAAACTATTGGGCAGGCGAAGCCGGGTACGACCGCCGTTACCCCAATAACTGGCGTGCAGGTATATCTCTGGATTACAGAGATGGAAAGGGCAAGTATGATTTTGGCGGAAGAGGCGACAGCAAACTGTATGCCCTGTCGCTCTACGGCTCGAAAGATCTTGCCCGGGGCGCCTTTGTGGATATGATCGTCAAAGGGGGGTATATAAAGAATAAGTTTACCCTGTATGACAGAGGAAGAAATCAGTTTACGGGATCATCTACCGCCAGAGGTTACAGTGTGGCAGGGAGATATGGAAAGCGCTTCGGAATGGGAGATTTCTACTGGCAGCCGCAGATCCAATTCACCTGGGCGCATTTGGAACCTGATGAATACGATGTTTCCAATAAAAGCGCCGTGATGACTGTGAAGGGGCAGTCTTTTGACAGTTATGTGGCGAGGGCAGGTATTGAAGCAGGACGTATCGGTTCTTTCGGTGATCTGTATGTAAGAGCGGGCATTGCCCATGAATTCGGCGGCAGAATTAAAGCGTCCTATTCCGCTGCTGACGGCGGTACTAAGGAAACCAGCTATGATTTTAAGGATACCTGGGGGGAATTAACGGTAGGCGGCACGTATAATCTGTCACCTGTAAGCCGTATTTATATAGATGTGACAAGAGGATTTGGCGGGGACTGGAAACGGGAGTGGCAGCTGAATGCCGGTTTCCGGTGCGAGTTCTGAGAAAGGCGGTGCGGAAATAGTGTGGCAGACAGCAGGTATCGTGACGGTTCCGGCTGCGGTATAATACCCTGCTGCAGGGAAGCGGGGTATATATTTCATATTTCTGAAAAATAGAAAGATGGAGGAACAGATTATGAAAGAATATTCGAAATGGAAATCGGGGAAACGGTTTCTGACAGCGGCAATTACATTGTCATTACTCGGCAGTCTTGGTTTGTATAGTCCGGCGGCATATGCCGAAGAAGATTTTGAGGAGTACACTGGCAGCATAACAGGAAAGGAAGATAACGCGTCTGAATATGTTATGGCCCACATAACAAAGGATGGCGGGAAAAATTATAAATTTACCGATGATTCTCTTATAAAAACGAATCAAGGCGTCAAAGTGGGAGATTTGGATTATCCTGTAAATATTGACGCATCAGGGCATGTTTTAAAGTTTTATGGACATGTAAATGACAAACATACCCTTGTTCATGCGGTGGAAGCAAACTCTAAAAAAGGGGTTACTATTACTGCTAAAAAGTTGATTATTGACGCAGGGAATACAAAGAGTCGCGCTGAAGGAATCAGTGTAGGCGGGCAGGGCGGAACGAATAAGGATGCACCGTACAGGTTGACGATTAATGGAGATACGGATATCAGAGCTCATGGCGCCAATTACGGACTGGGCATGTATCTGTGCGGCAATGCGGAAGTCACCATCAATGGGAACGTGACGATGAATACCCATGATGAAAAGAATCCCTGGGCGGTTTATGTGGAAAATGACGGTGGTTTCAGCTATTATGGCGGTTCTGCCATCTATGCCGGAAATAATTATGAACTTCAGTTGGGACCGAAGCTGACCGTTAACGGACTGGTGGATCTGAAAGTGAATGCCAATGGTGTATTTGCCAATGGCGGGCATTCGGATATTTACTTCCGCGGCGGAAATATAGAAATCAATAAAGATAATACCAAAGGATATTATGCGCTTCTGGCAGAGTGCGCCACTACCACGATGAATATGGAACGGGATGAAAATAAAGTGCCTGTCAGAGCCGGGAGTGCCAAAGTTACGATAAAAGGGAATGTAGGCGCATCCGCCGGCGCGATCAATGTGGCTGAGCCGGAGCCTTATACCCGTGTCAATCTGGGGCTGGCTACGCCTGATTCCAGCTGGACGGGGGTCGCTTATAATGCGTTTAAAGATGAAGGCAATGACGCCGGCGGCAAGAAATTTTTTGGAGAAATTAATCTGTGGCTGCAGAATGGTGCCTCCTGGACGAATGAAGCCTGGGGCGAACCGCCTGATGCTTATTTCGGAGAGGATTTTTCGGAAAGTCATCTGAAACGGCTGGTCGGCGGGGAAAGCGCCGATAAGGCGGGTCATATTTTCCAGAAACCCGGAGAGGATGAAGACAGCGAAGGTATTAATATCCGCGTAGACGATTATAAGGGATTTACCAACGTATACTATGGGCATAAGGATGAGAAACCCACGGATATCCTCGGCGGGACTTTTACCGTGACTAAAGCGCAGCCTGGATCGGGAATTACTCTGATTACCGACAGCAAGGGTCTTAATGTGGATTCGTCCAAAGCAGCAGATAAGAATCTGGTCAGTGAAACTTTGAATGCGCTGGCGAATAAGCTGTTTTATACCGCGTATAAAAATGGGGAAACCAATCTTGCCGGTAAAGTGGAAATTGCCGAGGGCCTGACGTCTTCCAGCCTGTCCAAACGTATGGAAGATGTGACGTTCAAGGAATCCAATGGTCAGGGGCAGTACCTCTATACACCGGCTTCGGATATTCCTGAAGAACAGACAGAAACAGCATTTACCGATACTATCACCGGCGTAAAGGCGAAGGACATGAAATATGTCAATACCGGTGTGCGTAAAGAAAACGGTACATACAAATTTACAAAGGATTCTGAAATTACTGTTGCCGCAGGCGGACCTGCAGTAAAAGTAGAAGAAGATGTCATTATCCGGGCTGATGGAAAAACGCTGAAAATGAAGACGGTGGAAGGCAGCGGTACAGTCTACGGAATCAACCAGTCTACTGCGAAGAAAGCAGAAATCACCGCGAAGAACCTGGATGTAGAAGTGACAAGCACATCCCGTGCTGAAGGCATCCATATGGCAAACAGCAATGCAGCTATCCGGCCCGAAATGACGATTAATGGAAATGTCAATCTGAAAGTAAGCGGAACAGCCAATACGCTGGGTGCTTATATCCAGGGAAACAGCAGATTGACAGTTAATGGAAATGTGACAGCCGATGTAGACGGACACAATGGCGGCTTTAGTTATTATGGGGCAACCGGACTATACTCCACCAGTAATATGGGGCCCAATTCTATGGGAGCTGATATCACAGTCAATGGAAATGTAGACCTGAAAGGCAAAGCCCATGGTATTTTTGCCAATGCCGGCGGCAGCAAAGTGACAGTCAACGGCGGCGGCAGCATTGAAGTGGACAAGGCATCGACAAATCCCTATGCGGCTATCCGTGCAGAAGACGGTATTGTCAACATGAATGTCAAGCTTGACAGCAACGGAAATGCCGTAGGAAGCCTTGACAAGAAAGTCAATATTAAGGGAAATCTGGCGGTAACGACCGGTGCTGTCAATGAGGTGGATAAGAAAGGAACTTTGTCACAGATTAATCTGGGACTGACCACGTCGGATTCTACACTCCAAGGGGTTGTGTATAATGCATTCCCCGATGAAGGGAAGAAAGCAGGAGAGTTGACCTTCAAAGGGGAGGCCAATCTGTTCCTTGCCAACGGTGCCGCATGGATGAATGAAAAGTATGGAGATACCGGAACATCCTGGGGCGGTAAAAACTTCGAAGGCAGCCATCTGACAAGACTTGCCGGCGGAGTAAGTGCGGATAAGGCAGGACAGATCTTCCAGAAAGACACAGGAAATATCACCGTAGATAACTATAGCGGTTACACGGATGTATATTATGCACACGAAGAAACAGCGCCGAAAACCATGATCGGCGGAGATTTCATCATACGGAAAGCGGCATCCGGCTCCGGCATATCCCTCATCACGGATAATAAGGGGCTGAATACATCTTCCAATGCATCTGCGGATAAGAATCTGGTCAGTGAAACACTGAACGCTCTTGCGAATAAACTCTTCTATAAAGCGTATGCGGACGGAGAAAAGAATCTGACCGGTTTTGTAAAAATTGCAGAAGGTCTGACCAGTTCTGAAGCGGTTCTCAAAACAGGAAATATCACCTTTAAGAAAGATAACGGTCAGGGCCGGTACCTTTATACACCGGCGACAGATGAACTTGTCGGGCCAATTACCGGGCCGGAAAAAGAAACGGCTGACCGCAATGCAAAAGGCACTGCGCCGAATGCAAAGCAGGGAAATGTGGTCAGCGGTATGTACAATGAGTCCACACCTACGACGAAGACCAATCCGATGATTGTGGATATGAATGGATTCAATTTAAATGTGGCGGCAGAAAGCGACAATAAGATTGCTGATGCCGTTTATGTGGGAAATAATGATTATATTACTGTAAAAAATGATGCGGGAAAGAAAATCGGCATCACTTCCACCAATACAAATACCCGTGCTGCCAACGGCATTTTCCTTGAGGGGAATTCCCATCTGAATATAACGGGACCGGTGGAGATTGCCAAGGTGCATACCAAAGGCAGTTCCGCCGCAGGTATTGCGTTCCAGGGCAGCGGAAGTGAAGCGGTGATTGACGGTTCCCTTACCATTTCAAATGTGGACGGTGATAAAGCGGAGAAGCAGGGACGGTATATCGGCGTATCCGGGATCCGGATGACCGGCGATAATACTTCCATGACCGTTACGGGACCGGTGAATATTTCCGGTTTTAAAGGATCGGCATTGCATACTGCGGGCGCGGACAGTGTAATTTCTGTCGGCGGCGGTACTATTTCTACGGCAGCGGATGCGGATAAATCCCATAATTTCTATGCGGCCCGTGTGGAAAAAGGAACGGTCAATATCAACATGAAAAATGGTGCGCCAGGAAGCGCAAGAACTAATATTATCGGGGATATGTATGTTACAGGGCAGTATGGAAAGAAAGTTATTGAGTACAGCGGAGGCCAGCTGGCAGATTGGCAGCACAGAGGAAATCTTCATGTGGCGCTGACAGATAAGGATTCGTCCTGGACCGGTGTGGCAGCGTATGAACAGTACAATGATAATTACGGCAGCGGCGGGAATACGATGCATGATATCGGGAATTTTGATCTGTATCTGCAAAACGGGGCCACCTGGACGAATGAGCAGCAGTCTCATGTGACTACTACGACGCTTGCCGGTAAGAATCCTGTCTATAACGGCAGCTATTTAATGAAGCTTCATGGCGGCAGTGACGCAGTGCATAAAGGGTATATTTATCAGAAAGACAGCAAGCCCATTACTGTAGATAATTACAGCGGACACACTCTTGTTTTCTATGACCATACTGGAGACGGTTCCGCTGCTGAAAATTACAGCGCCGGTGATTTCAGAATCAAGACAGCGGAAGAAGGGTCTTCTATCACGCTGCGCACAGGTGCAGGCGGAATCAATACGGCCGATAAAACGGCGGCAGGAAAAGCGTTGAACAGTTTAGCAAATAAGCTCTACTATATGTCTTATGTGCAAGGTGACACAAAGCTGAAAGGCACTGTGGAAATTGCGGAAGGGTTGACTTCCTCTTCTGTTTCAGCAAGTGGGGATATTGCTTTCAGGACAGATACGGCTGCTGATAAGAACGGACAGGGCACCTATGTATATGAACCGGAAGAGCCTTTGGACGGGCCGATCATCAAAGATAGACTGCTGAAAGGCGAAACTACGGTCACTGCTGATGACACCCATGCTGAAGATGGATATGTCAGTGCAGCTTACAACGGCGATGATTCAATCACCGTGGACATGGCAAATCATGGACTCCGTCTGGAAGCGGCTTCTTCCGCATCTGCAAAGGCGGCGGCTGTCCGTGTCGGAAAAGGGACGGACGGCAACAAGAAGAGCATCAGTTTCATCAATATGGAGAAAAACAAACCGCTGGTTATTTCTGCAGATTAGACGAATGGAAGAGAAGCTACAGGTATTTATGTTTCCGAGAACGGTAAGCTTTCCGTCGCCGGGGATGTAGTGATTGATAAGGTGTCTACTTCAGGCAGAATGGCGTACGGCGTGGCAAACCGCGGACCCAATGCGGAACTTATCATTAAAGGCGGGCTGAAAATAGCCGGTACAGGTGCCGATGAATGGAGAACGGTAAAAGCTGCCAAGGATACAACGGGTATATCGGTAACTGCCATTGCCAATATCGGGAATAATGCCAAATTAACTATTGAAGGGCCGCTGGACGTAAAAATTCAGGGGACTGCCATCAATTCTACCGCTAAAGGCGGCGTTATGCGCCTTGGCAGCGGCAGGATTCTGACGCCTATGGATGAACATGCTCAGGGGAATTCAAAGCTTGTTAAGGGCGTGAACGGTACTGTTTTCATTAATATGAATGAGGACGGAACGGCTGCCAAAGCTGAAGACACTGTGCTTCAGGGAAATATTTACACCGAAAGAAGATCAGGGTCTAAGGCCGTTGTAAATGTAGGGCTGGCAAGCAAGAATTCTTCATGGACAGGTGTAACCGATTATAACAGGAGTTTTTCCAGCGATGCCGGCGAGGTCAATCTGTATCTGAGCCATGATGCGGTTTGGAATAATAAGAAGACTGCTTCCGTGACGGGCTCTTACATGGGCAGCCATATAGATTATTTCAAAGGCGGCAGTGATGCGGCCCACGCGGGTATTATCAGACAGAACGACGACAGGGACATCAATATAGATCATTACAGCGGTCATGCAATCCTTGTCTATGACCATAAAGCGGAAAAGCCAAAAGAGATGATTGGCGGCAGGACGCTGATAAAAAAAGCGGAACCGGGATCTGTTGTCAGAATGGTAACCGGGAACGGCGGTCTGAATACCAATTCCAACAAGGCGGCCGATAAGAATCTGGTCAGTGAAACTCTGAACGCTTTGGCGAATAAGCTTTACTATACCGGTTATAACAATGCGGCAATCAAAGATAATCTGAAAGGTACCGTAGAAATTGCGGAAGGTCTGACGGCAAGTTCCGCATCGGTTGCCATCGTATCGGGAAATATGAGCTTCCAGGATGTCACGGGCAGAGGTGAATATAAATTTACCCCCGCAGAAGATGACCCTCATGGACAGACTACGTCTGATTTCGGTACCCCTATCACCGGAGAAGCCGATAAGGATCAGGAGTATGTCAAAGCCAATGTGCTGAAAGATGACGTGTATACTTTTACCAATGCGGTGAATACGGTCACTGTCGATGACGGAGATACCACGACAGAAGATCTTGGCTACCATAAGGCTGTGGCCGCCGTGGTGGGGATCAATAAGGATATTACGATTCATGCGGCAGATAAGAGTCTGAAACTGAATGCGGAGAATAAGACAGAACGCAACAGTGCTGTAGGCATGTACACGAAGAAAAAGATTGACGCTGTGGCAAAAGATATTTCCATCGATGCCAAATCCTCTGTGGGAGATGTATATGGTATATATATCCATGAAGGCGGAAAAGCAGCCATCACCGGCAACGTATCTATCTTGGCAAAACAGGGCGGAGATGGTTTTGCGGACGGAATCAAACTGTATAATGGCGGTTCTGCGCTGACCATTAACGGTAACCTGGCTATGAAAGGCACGGGAAGCGGAAATGATGCCTATGGTGTTTCTGCCGCTCAAAAGGGCGGGTATGGCAGCACAAAGACATATCAGGCAACAGGCATCAATATTTATGATAAAGACGGTGCGGCGTTTACTTTGAACGGCAACTTGGATATGAAAGTAAAAGGTGTCGGCGTGGATATGCGCGGCAGCGAAAAAAATGCGGTAACCATTGCCGGAGGCACAATCTTTACGCCGGATGACGGGGAAGAGGCAAGCTATAAAGCTGTGGCTGCCACTTCAGGCACCTTTGCCATGGGCATGAATGATGCGAAAACAGGATCCAATGGAAAGGATGTCGTTGTGCAGGGCACAATTTCTTTAGGGAAAAAGGGAACTGTTGATCTGGGTCTGGGCAGCAGTAAATCCCGGTGGACCGGAATTGCCGATAATAAAGACGGACATCCTATGAATTTGTATCTGTCTGACGGAGGAATGTGGGAAAACCGCCGGACATCAAAAGACCAGTATGGTTTGTTTGCAGGCAGCCGCGTGACAAAAGTGGCAGGCGGTACCGCGCCGGCTAAGGCAGGTGTAATTGTCCAGAAAGACAGCAATCCGATTACCATTGATCATTACAGCGGACACACTATTCTTGTTTATGATCACGAGGCATCGTCTCCTGCAACAATGATCGGCGGAGATACGATAATTGCTAATGCGGAAGCCGGTTCCGGTATTACGATGCGTACCAACAGCAGGGGATTGGATACAAATTCTGGCAAGGCAAAAGATAAGAATTTGGTAAATGCCACCCTTAATGCACTGGCGAATAAACTGTTTTATACTGCGTATAAAAATGGAGAAACCAATCTTACGGGTAAAGTAGAAATTGCTGAAGGATTGACAACATCCGCCGTGGCAAAGAAGACAGGCAATATATCTTTCAAGAACGGGACCGGTCAGGGTGAGTACATCTATACGCCCGAAGAAGATCCGAGCGGTGACATTATTGATGCAAATGGTCCGATTACTTTCGATTATAAGAAGGATTCCAAGGTATTCGGCAGATCTGTCAGTCAGATAGGCGGAAATAGCAAGAACCTGGCTTATAACTTTGCAGGAAAGACAGTCAATATTACCACCGGCGGCAGTGATTGGGCGCCGATAGGAATGACGCCGAATGTAAAAGCGGTTATTAACGCGAAACAGTTGAACCTGAAGACACCGGAAGCCGGTATGATGGGAACTTATGGAATCTATCTGGAAGACGGAGATGATATTACTGTCAATTCCGATGTGAATATGACCGTCAACGGCGGTGCATATATGGTAGATGGTATTTTTATGGGGCATATGGGGGCGGCAGAAGCGGCAAAGACCAAACTGACCATCAATGGCAATGTCACCATGCGCGGTACCGGAAATGACCAGTCTTCCGATGATTTCTGGGGTATTAAGGGTACCGGAGAAGACGGCGGCTATCCTACCTATATGGGAAGCCGCTGGGCGCCGGAAGGAATTTATCTTGGCAAAGAAGGTGGCAGTTCCATCACGATCAACGGCAATGTAGATATGGCAGTCAAAGGGAACGGCGCGGTAACGGATGCTTATTATAAAGTCGCAGGGCAGAATTCATTGGATAATGTTCTTACCTTGAATGGCGATGTCAATATTATCACGCCGAAGAGTAGAGAACGGGGATTCCTGGCATTGGGTGCTTTTGGCGGTACTGTTAATGTGAATGTAAAGACTGAAACGGATGCCGGCGGCAAAGTCAAAGTGACCGGAGCCTCCGACCATAAAGTGAATCTGGTGGGGAATCTCTATGCATCGAAAGATGATGGAAATGGAGATAATACATACTATTTCCGTGACGGTGCCATTAATCTGGGGTTGACGACGTCTGATTCCACCTGGAGCGGTGTTGTATCGAATACGAATAAAAATACGCCTACCGGAAAATCACAGCAGGGAGATATCAACCTGTGGCTCCAGAATGGTGCGACCTGGAATCATGAAGCGGTTTCCCGCGCCGATGCCGTTTATGCGGCAGGAAATAACGGGAAAACGACGCTTCCGAGTCCGTCAAACGGATTGTACGGGGCTTATGACGGTATTTCTCATCTGACAACCCTGACCGGCGGAAAAGACGCGGATCATGCGGGGCTCATCGCTATGAAGGACAAGGCAGATGTGGAAGTCGGCACATACAGCGGTTTCAGCCGCATTTACTATAACCATGAAAATAGCACGCCAAAACAAATGATCGGCGGCGATTTCAAGGTATCCAAGGCATTGGATGGTTCCCGTATTACATTGATGACGGGGAGCAACGGATTGGATACGTCTTCAACTAAAGCGGCGGATAAGAATCTGGTCAGTGAAACTTTGAATGCTCTGGCAGGAAAGCTCTATTACTTGGCAAAGGATGGAAAACTTTCTGCCAAGGCAGCTTTGGCGGAAGGGCTGACTGCATCGGAAGCTTCTCTTGATTTGAAGAATGTGACGTTCAAGGAATCCAACGGTCAGGGGCAGTACCTCTATACACCGGCTTCGGATATTCCTGAAGAACAGACAGAAACAGCATTTACCGATACTATCACCGGCGTAAAGGCGAAGGACATGAAATATGTCAATACCGGTGTGCGTAAAGAAAACGGTACATACAAATTTACAAAGGATTCTGAAATTACTGTTGCCGCAGGCGGACCTGCAGTAAAAGTAGAAGAAGATGTCATTATCCGGGCTGATGGAAAAACGCTGAAAATGAAGACGGTGGAAGGCAGCGGTACAGTCTACGGAATCAACCAGTCTACTGCGAAGAAAGCAGAAATCACCGCGAAGAACCTGGATGTAGAAGTGACAAGCACATCCCGTGCTGAAGGCATCCATATGGCAAACAGCAATGCAGCTATCCGGCCCGAAATGACGATTAATGGAAATGTCAATCTGAAAGTAAGCGGAACAGCCAATACGCTGGGTGCTTATATCCAGGGAAACAGCAGATTGACAGTTAATGGAAATGTGACAGCCGATGTAGACGGACACAATGGCGGCTTTAGTTATTATGGGGCAACCGGACTATACTCCACCAGTAATATGGGGCCCAATTCTATGGGAGCTGATATCACAGTCAATGGAAATGTAGACCTGAAAGGCAAAGCCCATGGTATTTTTGCCAATGCCGGCGGCAGCAAAGTGACAGTCAACGGCGGCGGCAGCATTGAAGTGGACAAGGCATCGACAAATCCCTATGCGGCTATCCGTGCAGAAGACGGTATTGTCAACATGAATGTCAAGCTTGACAGCAACGGAAATGCCGTAGGAAGCCTTGACAAGAAAGTCAATATTAAGGGAAATCTGGCGGTAACGACCGGTGCTGTCAATGAGGTGGATAAGAAAGGAACTTTGTCACAGATTAATCTGGGACTGACCACGTCGGATTCTACACTCCAAGGGGTTGTGTATAATGCATTCCCCGATGAAGGGAAGAAAGCAGGAGAGTTGACCTTCAAAGGGGAGGCCAATCTGTTCCTTGCCAACGGTGCCGCATGGATGAATGAAAAGTATGGAGATACCGGAACATCCTGGGGCGGTAAAAACTTCGAAGGCAGCCATCTGACAAGACTTGCCGGCGGAGTAAGTGCGGATAAGGCAGGACAGATCTTCCAGAAAGACACAGGAAATATCACCGTAGATAACTATAGCGGTTACACGGATGTATATTATGCACACGAAGAAACAGCGCCGAAAACCATGATCGGCGGAGATTTCATCATACGGAAAGCGGCATCCGGCTCCGGCATATCCCTCATCACGGATAATAAGGGGCTGAATACATCTTCCAATGCATCTGCGGATAAGAATCTGGTCAGTGAAACACTGAACGCTCTTGCGAATAAACTCTTCTATAAAGCGTATGCGGACGGAGAAAAGAATCTGACCGGTTTTGTAAAAATTGCAGAAGGTCTGACCAGTTCTGAAGCGGTTCTCAAAACAGGAAATATCACCTTTAAGAAAGATAACGGTCAGGGGCAGTACCTTTATGAAACCGCTTATCCGAATGAACAGGTCACGGATCCGATTAATAAGACTATAGACGGCAGTACTGCTTCTGAACAGGTATACAAGGAAGCCGGCGTTTATAAATCGGATACGGATACCTATAAGTTCACAAAGAATCCGGCTACTGTCAACGGAGATTCCGGTGCGGCTGTCGATGCAGGTGCGAAGGATATCCATGTGGACAGCGGAGAAAATACGCTGAATCTGAATGGAGGAAATACTGGCGTCGGTGTCAAAGCAGAAGGAGGAAAGACCGCTGATATTAAGGGCAATGCCAATATTACAGGCAAGACCGGTGTAGTTGCCGACGGTGCGGGAAGTAAAGTGCTTCTTTCCGGAAACTCTAATATCACTGCCGAAGGAGATGGTATCGTGGCCTCTGGCGGCGGTATTGTGGAAGCAGCAGGTATAACCAATGTAACGGCAGGTGCCGGCAGAAAAGCCGTTCGTGCGGGTGCCGGATCTTCAGTAAGCCTTCAGAGTGGTAAACTGAAAGGAGATGTGGAAGCCGATGGCGGTACTGTTTTCCTCCGCGAGGCGAAAACGGAAGGCAATGCCGCTGCAGCGGCGGGCGGCAGTATCAATCTGACCGATGGCAGTGTAAGCGGTGCGGCGACGGCAGATAACGGAACGATTGAAACAGAAAATACAAATGTTGTAAATGGTGCATCCGCGCTTAACGGCGGAAAGCTTAAACTGAGAAACGGTAAGATTTCCGGCGGTGTCAAAACGGATGCCGGATCTGCAGCTGATGTTGTTATGGATCGGGCCGGAAATGCTTTGAAAGGGGATGTATCCGGTGAAGGTCAAACGGATATAACTCTTTCCAATGGTGGAAATTGGGACGGAAACAGTGCCGGCAGCGGAAAAACGCAAGTTAAAGTGGGGAATGGCAGTACCTGGACAGGTACCAGTATGAACAGTAATACGGATGTCGATCTGGAAGGCAAATGGAAACAGACCGGCAATAGTAAGGTTCGCAAGCTTATTTCCAACAACGGCGTTCTTGATAAGACAGCTTCGGAAAGCGGAAATACAGATATAGGGAAACTCAGCGGCAGGTTATCTCTTATTTATGCCCATGACAAGACGAATCCGACAAAGGTACTTGGCGGCAGCACTTTCGTTGCAACAGCCGATGCCGGTTCCACAGTGGACATGATTACCGATAATGCCGGACTGGATACAAATTCGGACAAAGCGGCTGATAAGAATAAGGTTAGCGAAGTGCTGAATGCGATGGCAGGTAAGCTGCAGTATACCGGATATCAAAATGGAGAAAGGAATCTGAAAGGTAAGCTGAGAATTGCAGAAGGGCTGACATCCAGCAGTGCCGGTCTGAAAACTGAAGCATTGAGCTTTAAGAGAGATGGACGGGGATACTTTGATTACACACCTGCCAAGCCGAATAAGCCGGAAATTGAAACCGGAGATTATGAAACTTCTATCATGAGCAGTACCAGAAGCGCTCTGACTTCCTCTATCCTTGTATGGCGGAATGATATGAATGATATGTATAAGCGCATGGGAGATCTCAGAATTGGTGCGGAAAATGGTTTGTGGGCAAGAGTCTACGGCGGCCGGATTAGTTATGACGCCAACAATGCGTATATGAAGAACAGCTACTGGGCGGCCCAGGTGGGCATAGATAAACGTCTGGCATCAGGCTGGCATGTAGGCGGTGCTTTCGGATACAATGACGGCAGCGCAACATACAGATATGGAGGAAAAGGCGATCCGAAACTGTACACATTGGCGGCCTATGCGACCAGAGTGTCGGAAGATGGACAATATGTGGATGTCATTGCGAAAGCAGGAAAACTTTCTAATAAGTTCACAGCCTACAACAAGTACAGTGCACCGGCACTCAGGAATTATGTAGAAGGTAAGTATGATACATACGGATATGGCATCAGTGCCGAATACGGTAAAAAGATTCGTATGGGCAAAGGCTTTGTAACGCCGCAGGCAGAACTGACATGGAGCCGGCTGTCATCGGACAGCTTTGACGCAGCGGCGCCTAGTGGTGAAAGCATGCGTGTCAATCAATCATCAGTCAACAGTTTGATTGGGCGCCTGGGTGTAGTATCCGGAGTAGAGAGTGACAAAGGCAATTTCTATGCCAAAGCAAGTCTGTTCCATGAATTTGACGGAGATGGACACATCCTGTTCAGTGAACCCGGAAAAACAGGCAAGCGTTCCTCGTTCAGCCTTAAGGATACCTGGGCAGAAATTGCACTGGGCGGCAACTACTACCTGAGTCCGAGAAGCATGATTTATGCAGATTTCACAAAGAGCTTTGGCGGAGATTACAAGGTAGACTGGAGAATCAATGCAGGAATTCGCTTCAGCTTCTGAGCATGATGTCAACTTCCAAAAGGGGAATGAAACAAGATTTTGTCATGAGAACTGAATAATAAGAAGAAAAAATAAAGGACTGCTTTCCTGGGGACAGGACGGCAGTCTTTTATACTTGGGAGATAATTAGATAAGTATGCGAAACAGAGTAAGTTAACATTGTATTTGAAAAGGATTTATAAAAAATAATTAAAATTACCAATTGGAATATCATTTATTGTTGATATGTGAAAAGTAATATAGTATAATTTACAAGATGAAATTAGATAATCATTTGAAATTATGAGATACAAATAGCTGTTTCTTAATAAATAATGGTTATCCAATAATTTAATACTATATGAGGACAAAAGCTGAAGAGCTCATGTGGGGAATCCGGTGAGACTCCGGAACTGGCCCGCAACTGTATGGGGAATTGTGTCATAGTAAGTCTTTCACGGAGATATGACAGAATGAGGAACTAAGTCAGGGTGCCACTTTGTTTTCTGATTTTCTAATGACTTGCGAGGCATAAGGTTAAATGCATAAGGAAGCCGGATATGGGAAATCCGGTTCAGATTTAGAATTATGAAATCTGTGCATCTTTTTATTGTCTCGTTTTTTGTTGCGTTTAATGGAGTGGATGAAAGGGAGTGCCGGGCATGGATAATTTGAAATACTTTTTGGAGTGAATCCGGTTCATGTGACACGGGTTTCATGACCGCGGTAAGCGGTTCAGATCCGGATGGGTATGTTTTAGAAGAGGATGAATTGCCTGTTATCGGGCAAGGCCGGGATGCTAATCGAGTATCCGGCAGAGAGTTTATGTTTGAAAAATAGGGAGGAATTATGAAACGGAATAAGGTAAGTAAATTACAGATGAGGCGGCTGGCTGCCGGTGTTACAATTGCGCTGCTGGCGGGTACATGCCAGGTGATGGCAGATCAGTCTACAAATCCGATCAGTGAAAGTGAAGTATTTACTGCAGACCGTCTGGCACAGGTTGTTAATAAAAATAACATGCCTAAAGAAAGATTCAAGTCCGTCGCAGCAGGTATTTTAGGATATACGCATGATAAGGCCTCAATTAAGACAATTAATATTGATATGGCGGGTCATGACCTGACGCTCGACTTGACGAAAGTTGCTGATTTGGGGACCGATTATTCTGCATACGGGATCAAGGCGAATAATAAGACAACTATCGTGGTTGACAGCAATAAAACCAATCCGGGGAAAAACGGTACGATTAGCATCAAAGCGAAAACGCTGTGGTCGCCCTCAGGAGACAGCGGCAGCAAGTATACTGCTGCACATGGTATCGCAGTGGGTAATTTTAGCCAGAGATTTAATAAAAAAGTAAGTGAAGACCTGCTGAAGACGACGATCAATGCTGATGTAGTGATTGAAGAATTGCGCGGCGGTTCTATCAAAACGACAGGCATTTCGTCTATGGACTGTTCTGATTTAGCGATTAATGGAAGATTCACAATCAAGCCGGGCGCAATTAGCCTTATGCAATGGAATCGGGGCGATCAGTCAAAAACTTATGGCATATATATGATTGGAAGCAATAATACTATTTCTATTACTTCAGCGGATATTGATGATTCAAAGAATGGGTCACTTTCTGACCTGATTAAAACGGACGAATCGCTTTGGGGCGGCAAAACAGAGAAGAATGTTCTTCGTATTGGCGGCGGTACGCTCAAAGTCAAAGAGAATCAGAAAGAACGGTATCTTATCAGCGCCGCGAAAGGATTCCGGACATTTATCAATGTGAATCAGGATGGAAGCGCAATCGGAATATCAAAAGCGGATTTGCAGGGGACGATTCGCATGGATGCTGGGTCAGAAGCTTATGTTGGTCTTACTGCCGGATCGAAATGGGTCGGCGGAACACAGGCAGATATAAAAGGAAAGGTGAATCTTTTTCTTTCAGAAGGTGGTGAATGGAACACGCTGAATGCGGGACAGGGCAGCCGTGTAACCAGGTTTGCCGGTGATGCAAAAGGCGGTGCAATTTATCAAAAAGATGCGGGACAGCTTGTAATTGAAAATTACAGCGGCGCGGGAAAAATCTATTACGCCCACGAGAATGCAGGCATGGCGGCGGAAGACTACAAGGCGGGAGACACTCATATCGGATCCGCGGCAGAAGGATCACGCATTACAGTAGTTACAGATAATAAAGGAATTGTTGATACAGATAAAGACCAGGTGTATAAGGCTTTAAATGCTTTGGCGGGAAAACTGTATTACGATGCTTATAAAAACGGAGAAAAGAAGCTGGCGGGACAGGCAGAGATAGCCGAAGGACTGACGGCGTCATCTAAAACATTACAAATGAGAGACCTGCTGTTCAAAAAAGAAAACGGACAGGGGTATGTAGAAGATAAACCCGTGCCGCCGGCAAATCTGGATGTAAGTGAACAGATTGTTGAAGATGGTCTGGGATCGGGGAATATGTATTGGATGAATAACGGGTATAAAAATGGTGAGGATGATGATCATCGTTATGTCCTGAAGTCCGATACCACGATCAAGGTTGATTTATCAAATCCCAAGACTCTGACATACGGGGGAAATCAAGGTGCCAATGTAGCAAATATCATATGGGGAGATCCGGATTATACAGCGGATGGCTTTATTGATATGAACGGACATAAGCTGACCTTGGTTTCTGAGGCAAATCATTTAAGGCATTATGCGTCGGGAATTTTGTCACATGGCGGTGATCTGGAAATAAAGAACGCGGCAGGTATAGATATTGACATACATGGCGATAAAAATGCAAAGAGCGGTATTTATGTCTGGGGACAGGGCAGAAATGGAGCGAGCCTCACTATATCTAATGATAATCAAGCGGAACATGCTGTGAAGATACGTAATACGGCAGCGGAAAAAGACGCAGCTATACTTGTGGACGGCAGGAGTGTAAAGGATGGCGGAAGCGCAAAGCTTGTTATAAAAGGTTTGGTAGATGTTGAGAATGATGATGTCAGCGTAATTCAGGCAAATAAGGGCGATGTGTCAATCGGCGGCGGGAAAATAATAGCCAAAGGGAATAAGGCGTCCAGTTTGAAGATAAATAATGACGGTAAAATCCAGATCAACGGCAATTTGTCGGACAGAAATGTTCTTACGGCAGGAGCAGTCAAACATGATGTACAGATAGAAGGGAATGTACTTGCTCAGAAAGGAAGATTGGGACTGGTTCTGAATACGGACGGATCCTACATAAAAGGGTTGATAGGAACAGATGCCGGAACAGCTGGTCAAACGTACATGATGCTTTCTGACGGAGCCTCCTGGTACCATGAAGGAAAAGGAGCCCGGACAGACGGCATTAAAGAAAGTAAAATCAAAAACCTTGAGGCTGATGGCGGCAACATTTACCAGAAAAATGAGAAACCGATAACCATTGAGAACTACAAGGGAAATATGAAACTGTTCTATAAGCATGAGAACGCGGGTACGAAGGCGGAAGATTACAAGTCGGGAGATGTACACATCGGATCTGCGGCAGAAGGGTCACGCATTACCGTAGTCACGGATAATAGTGGAATCACCATGACTGATGAAGCCCAGATATATGAAGTACTGAATGCTCTGGCAGGAAAACTGTATTACGATGCCTACAAGACCGGAGAAGAAAAACTGACCGGACAGGCGACAATAGCCGAAGGACTGACCTCATCATCCAAGACCTTAGAAATGAAAGACATGCTCTTCAAGAAAGAAAACGGACAGGGATATGTGCAGGGAAAACCCACGCCGCCGCCACTGGTTAATCCGGTACGCCATCAAATCGTGGAAGCGAACTATTTTGCTGAAGAAGCGCGGGATTTCTGGTCTAAAGCGGGAGTTTATGACGGAAAAGGCCACTATAAATTTGATCATGACTTGTCACTGGTAACCCATGCGGAAGATGATCCTGTAACAACGGTAAACGATAATAAGTTCGGAAATATCTACTGGAATGGTGATGTGGTCGGGGATATCGACATGACCGGACACCGGCTGGAACTGAAATCCATTACGGAGCGCCTGCCGAAGAAAAACCCCAATGCAATTACCGTCTACAGCGGTACATTAACGATCAAGAATGTCAACGGAATGTACATCGAATCCGATCCGAAGGGAAGCCTTTATGGACGAGGAATCCTGGTAGCAGGGGTACGTGGTGACGAAAGATGGAAAAGCGGAAGCGGCCATGCAAAGTTAATCATAGAAAATGATGATGATCCGGCACATGCAGTAAAAATCCGTGTAAAAGACACGGGGGAAGATTTCGGTGCTATTGAAGCGCAGAAACATAATGGAAGTGCGCTCGTAGACATTAAAGGACTTGTGGATATTGACTCCAAGATGTGGAGAGCTGTTGAGTCTCACGGAGCAAAAGTATCTATTGGAGGAGGAACGATCAGAGGAACAGATGTCGCATCCTTGGCTGCTTATACAGGCGGCTCGATACTCGTCAATGCAAAGCTGAATGATGAGAATAAGGTAGAAGCTACTTCTGCGACCCGTCCGGTAAAGATTACCGGGGATGTCAGTGCTGAAAGCGGCGGTCATGTCATGCTGGGACTGAACAATAAAGACTCCTTCTTGAAGGGTCTGGTAACCACGGATATATCGGGAATTAATCCGGATACGCAAAAATGGGGAAAGATACCCGGAAAAGTATCTATGGTGCTGGCAAATGGAGCAGTCTGGGAACACAAGCAGGTAGGAGTAGGATACTATCACAAGAAAGGCGCAGATTTCAACTACAAGAATCGCGGTAAGGGAGAATCTATTGACAGCCATGTAACAAGCCTGCGCGCGGACAAAGGCATACTGCTGCAGAATGATCCGCATAAACTGACCATCGATAAATACGAAGGGAACATGAAGCTGGTCTATGAACATGAGAACGCGGGTACGAAGGCGGAAGATTATAAGACAGGAGATGTGCACATAAAAGAAGCTGCAAAAAATTCATCAGTTACCATGATGACGGATAACAGCGGAATTACGATGACTGACGATAAGCAGGTGTACAATGCATTGAATACCCTGGCAGGCAAGCTGTACTATGATGCATACATAAAGGGGGAAAAGAACCTGAAAGGGCAGGCGACGATTGCGGAAGGGTTGACAGCATCCTCTGCGACGTTGAAGATGGCGGACATGGATTTCCGTGAAGCAAGTGGACAAGGGTATGTAAAAGAAACGAATCCTAAACCGAACCCGAACCCAAATCCGAAACCGAAACCGAAACCGAAACCTCCTATTATCTATGGGAGCAAAGAAACCCAGATGATGAAAGGCGCCAAAACAGCCATGACCTCTGCCGTCCTTCTGTGGAGAGGAAACAACAACGATCTGCAGAGAAGAATGGGAGACATAAGACTGGCCAAAGAAGAAAACGGCATCTGGGCCAGATACCTGGGCGGAAAGAACAAGATGGACAAACAGAATACCTACCTCAAACAAACCTATGACATAGCCCAGGTAGGTTACGACAAGAAAAAAGGAAACTGGACCATCGGTGCGGCCCTGGACTACGGAACAGGGAAGGACACCTATGCAAACGGGACAGGAAAAGGGAAGCTGGCAAGCCTTGCCCTGTACGGAACCATGCAAAAAGAAGACGGGCAGTACATAGACGTCATCCTGAAAGGAAGCCACATCAAGAACGACTACACCGTATACAACGAAATGAACCACCGCCTGGAAGGGAAGTACAGGACAAACGGCCTGTCGCTGAGCATGGAATACGGGAAGCGGATGAAGAAAGAAAATGGCTTCTACATAGACCCGAGCATTGAACTCACCGCAGGGCACTTAGGAGGAAAAGACTATGACGCCGTAAGCGACTATGCAGGGGGGAAGAAAATGCATATCCACCAGGACGGAATAAACAGCGTGATAGGGAGAATCGGACTGGGGATAGGAAAAGAGACAGAAAGAAGCAACCTGTTTGCGAAGATAGCGCTGGCCCATGAATTCGGAGGAAAAGTGAAGAGCATCTTCAGTGCGGAAAACGAACCGACGAGCGGGACAGAAGTAGACCTGAAAGACAGCTGGGTAGACGTAGAAGTAGGAGGAAGCTGGCTGGTGAATAGGAACACCTATCTGTACGGAACCTACACGAGAAACTTCGGGGCTGATGTTTCCAGCAAGTGGAGAATAGACGCAGGCATCCGCTTTAGCTTCTGAGGATGATGAACGCTTTCGAAAGGGGAATGGAACAAAACTTTGCTATGAGAACTGAATAAGAAGAAACGAAAGGACTGCTTTCCCGGGTATGGGAAGGCAGTCCTTTTCAGTTTATCTTTTTCTTCATCACAGTAATAGATCCTTCGCTTGCATTCAGGATGACGTCTTTCGTCTCTCGTCATTATGACGCTTAACGTTTTCTGTCATTATGACGACTTCCGTACCCCGTCATTAGAACGGAGGCAAGAATGCTGTGTGAGAAAGCAGGTAAACGGCAACATGACATTAAGTGAAGAATCTATTATTCTGATGACGCCTTACCGGCTTCCTCATCACGGTAATAGATCCTTCACCGACGCTACGGATGACGTCTTACCGTCCGCCGTCATTTTGAGCAGGGGTAAGAATATCTTGTGAGAAAGATGGGAAGCAGCAATATGACACTGAGCGAAGAATCTATTTACTTTTATGACATCTTACCGGCTTCAGTGTGATGGTAATGGATTCTTTGCTGGCCTTCCGGATGACGTTTTGACATGAGTGACACTTTACCAGTAGGCAAAAAGCGGTCGGAATCCCGGCAGGGATTTATCGTCCCTTGGCATCCAAGATGAAAGAAAGTTTAAAAATAATGAAAATAAAATTACCATAAGAAGAAAAGAAAAAGTAAAAATTATTTGCAAATAGTATATGCCTTATGATAATATAATAATATCTGAACAACCTTTGTTTGGAACAATTTCAGAGAGAAGACAAAGTCGAAAGGCTTTTGTGGAGAATCCGGTGGAAATCCGGAACTGTCTTACAGCCGTGAAGGGTGAGAAACCCCAGTCGGATGCCGCTTGTTTTCAATTTTCTAATGACCTGCAGGATAGGGGGCAGTAGATACTTGTACATTCGGTAACTGTCTGGCTTGTCCCGCAGATTTTTATTTATCCCAAATGCCGGCAGGATAGTAAATAATCAGCAAATGTATTTAAAAATCGGAGAGATCATTCATGATCAAACTAAAGGATGAGATTAAACGGGTGGAAGCGGTAAAAGGCAATGTTGTTCCTGTCAGCAAACAGTTATATCTGAATTTACTGAAAGAAATCAAATTATTGCGTTTTAAAGCCCATATGGCAAATGACTGGAATCTTCCTTCGAAAGAAAAGGTGTACAGGGATATCACAGAATTATTGTTTGAGTTCTGGCGTGACCAGAGGAATGGAGCGTACAAAATGGCGGAGAATAAGAATACGGTAAAAGCGGAAACAGCAGTGCCGGAAGTGAAGGTAGGAGTTGAAAAGGTAGCTTTGTTTAAGAAGCATCTGGAAGATGCGAAAATCAGCGGGTTCGGTATTCAGGATTTTAAGGATGACGTACATTCCCAGGCTTTCCGCAGTAACCTTCCTGTAGCCGGACAGAACCTTCCTTTCATGATTTTGTTTGATGACAGTGTTTACACGATCATCCAGGTACAGGTGGCGGCAGCGATTGTAACAAAAGAGAAAAAGGCGACCGTTTGTGAAGAGCTGAATGCGTTGAATGACCAGTACCGTATGCTGAAATACAGTGTGGATGAAGCCGGCAACGTGCTGCTGACCTGCTGCATCCCTGCGGGGCTTGATCATTTTGATGCGCCGCTCGTTGTGGCGATCCTGAACCAGATCCAGGGGCATTTAAATGCGGTGTATCCGACAATTATGGAAAAGCTCTGGAAGAAATAAAGAGTGAAAGAGACGTGTATTTTATTTTAGAAAAGAGGTTTACATATGAAAAAGGTTCTTATTTCTATGATGATGGCAGCTGCTTCTCTTGGAATGATGGCGCAGGCTGACGCAGCGTCCGGTTATGTCAATGTGGAGGATGTCCTGTCTTCCACGCCGGCTTTTATGCAGGCAGGGAAGACTGTGGTTTCTGAACAGCAGAAATTACAGAATCAGTTCAATGAACAATCTAAAAATATGTCAGATAAGGATAAACAGGCACTCGGACAGAAACTGAACCAGCAGCTGGCACAAAAGGAAAATGAAGTCATGGCTCCCATCCAGGCAAAATTCCGGGCGGCTGTGGAGAAAGCGGCTAAAGATAAAGGCGTAGATATGGTCATCAATGCAAGAGACGTTATTTATGGCGGTATCGATCTGACAGATGCTGTAAAAGCAAATATGAAATAATGACAGAACGATAAAAGAGTATCCGGTGGGATTGCTTCCCCGGGATACTCTTTTTGCATTTTTTTAAGAATTAATAACATTGGATGGGGGTTAAATAAATCCACAAAAAGTTACAAAATAAAATTGAATATGTAAAAATTCTATGATAGAATTCAATTAGCTGATAATTAAAAAACAAGATAACGGAATCTAATAACGGGGAATCCGGTGAAAAGCCGGAGCTGTCTCGCAACTGTAAGGGAAGTCGGCCTGCTGTGGTCCTTTCACAGAGGGGCAGGCAGACAATGAACCGAGCCAGGGTGCCGTTTGTATTTCATCATCAAAAGACTCGCGAGGCATGAGCCGGATGGGAGATGGGAAAAAATTTTCTCATTTCAGTTTGGCTGTGCCTTTTATGATGAGTGTAATTTTTATGGACGGCAGAGTGCCGGGAAGAAAGGAAGAGGGAACACGATGGGGATTTTTGATTCGGCAGTAGGATATTTTGTCCGCGGAGGCCTGTGTATGTGGCCTTTGCTGTTTTGTTCACTGGCAGTTATATTTCTGGCGGTGGAGCGGTATGTGTATTATCGGCAGGCAATCTCCGACACAAAATTTGTGATGATGTTCTGTAAGGAAATGACACGGGGGAAAGTTTCTGAAGCGGCAGGGCTGGCAGAAAAGGAATTAGGCAGCGCTGCAAAACTGGCAAAGGATATTTTGTCTGAAAAGGACAGCCTTGGTCAATCACTTGAATCTGTTACCTATGAAAAGACGGATCGTTACCTGAATCAGCTGTCGGCCCATCTTGATTATTTAGGGGTTATCATCGGGCTTTCTCCTATGCTTGGGCTTTTAGGGACGATTACCGGAATGATGGGAACTTTTTCTTCCATGACGGGACAGCTGCAGAATACGGCCGGTGTTACCGCCGGATTAGCTGAAGCGCTGATTACGACTATTTTCGGATTGGTTATTGCGATTGCGGGCATGCTGGTACATGCGTATTTGAACGCGAGGTATAAAAAGGCGATGCTTGATCTGGATGCGGTGGCAGATGCGCTTATCTCCGGACTGTCCGGGAAGTGAGGGGGCATTATGAGGAGAAGACAGAGGCAGGCGGATAAAATGCCGGAACTGATGATCAGCCCCATGCTTGACCTTATATTTCTGCTGCTTGCATTTTTCATCATCAGTACGATGTATATGACAGAAGTGCGTACTATTTCTATCGCGCTTCCCACAGCTCAGAATGCGGAGGTCGTGCATAAGGGCAGCAGTCTTGTCACTGTAAAAAAAGACGGCAGCTACTGGCTGGATGATAAGAAAATGCCTTTGGATACGATTGTGGCGGAAGTGAAGAAAAGAAGCGGCGCCGATGAGAATTATTCCGTCGTCATACGTGGGGAGAAAGAAGCGGCTTATGACAAGGTCATCCACGTTCTCGATCAGTTTAAAGCATCCGGTATTACGAAGTTTGGGTTAGCAACGGAGCAGGGGGAAGACGGATGAATGATCGGCAGAGGTATGCGGTTGGTATTGCCGCTGCTGTCCTTGTTCATTTATTTGCCGTCGTCATGCTGGGACTGTTTGGCGTGAAGTACATGGAAGTTCCGCTTCGTGGAGAAATATTGCAGGTATCGCTTGATGCGGGCGGCGGAAACCAGGGCGGGGGAGGCAGCAAAGGGAGAAAGGAGCCGACGGCGAAATCATCTGAAGCAAAAATCAATGATGCTGCTGAACCTGTGGAAATGCCTGATGAAGAAATTAATGAAAAGGCAGCGGAAGAGAAGCCGGAACCGCAGGACAGGGCGGATAAGAAAGAAACAGCGGACACGGCAGGTATGTCTGCTTCTGATGCCGCGGCAGGAAATGAAGGGATGAATACACAGGGCGGCGGAAGCGGCAGCGGCGGGGAAACGGGAGACGGGGACAGCGCCGGTACGGGTGACGGCAGCGGAACCGATACCGGTGAAGGTGACGGCAATGGAAGCGGGCCGGGAGCCGGCGTTCCTATTACACCGCCGACAGTGATAAATAAAGTGCTTCCTGTCTATCCGCCGTCTGCAAAGATGAAGGAAACGACGGGTATTACTTATGTAACGATTCTGGTCAATGCATCAGGGACGGTTGATTCCGCTTATGTGGTGCAGGGGTCGGGAAGCGGTATCCTGGATGCAGCTGCTGTCGATGCGGCTTATCAATGGACATTTTCTCCCGCACTTGATAAATATGGGGTGCCTGTCCCCTGCCGGATTACATTCCCGGTAGAATTCAGATTGAATTGAGGAAATGCTTTTATACCAATGATTAAGATACCGGCATGTTCCGCTTTACGTGCCTGCCTTGTATGGCAGGGCCGTGAACTGCATTTTATCATGCTTTGCGGTATGTGTATTATGCTTCGGTTTGTTCGGTGCCTGAAAATAAAAAACAATTATTTTTTTAAGGATATACCTATGCTATAATAGGGCAAGGTATATCTTTTTATATTTTTCGACGTACCTTATTAAATAATAGAAGGAATTAGGATGTCAGCTATAGAAGAAAAGCTGGAAGTTGTGAAAAAGCGGATAGCAGCTGCGAAGGCCCGTTCTCCTTACAGGCAGGACGTGACTCTTGTGGCGGTGACGAAGTTTCATCCATTGGAAGATATGGAGGAGGTTCTCCGACTTGGCGTGAAAGAGGTGGGAGAAAACCGTGTGCAGGAATTGGAAGACAAACGGAGCCGTTTGAAAATGCCTGTTGTCTGGAACCTGCAGGGACATCTTCAAAAAAATAAAGTGAAAAAGGCAGTGGCGGCGGCTGATTTGATCCAGTCCGTAGATTCCGTGGAAATCATGGAAGAGATAGATAAACGGGCCGGGCAGGCCGGCAAAGTGCAGGATGTGCTTCTGGAATTTAATATTTCCGGAGAAACAAGCAAGTACGGCCTGCCGCCGGAAAGTCTGGACGAAGCTGCAGCGAAGGCGGGAATGCTCCCGCATATCCGTGTAAAAGGTCTGATGTGCATGGCGCCTATGGTGGAGGATGTGGAAATGACACGTCCTGTATTCCGCAGGGCTCATGAAATGTGGGAAGTACTGAAAACATATTTTCCTAAAGGACAGGTTTCTGTTTTATCCATGGGGATGACCCGGGATTTTGAAACGGCAATAGAAGAGGGCGCTACGATGGTACGCGTCGGCACCGCCATTTTTGGCGAGCGGAATTATGCAAATGGGAAAGGAGAAACAAAATGAGCTTACTGGATAAATTTAAGGAACAGTTTACAGATCGTGATGATGAATACGAGGATGAAGAATACGAAGAAGAGGGCACGTTGATAGATACGGCGCAGCCTGTTCCTCCCCGTCCGGCAGCAGGCCGTGCGGCAGTAGCGACCCGCCAGGCGAAACCGTATACCATGGTGGTCGTGAATCCGAAAGACTATCAGGATGCCGAAAAAATCGGGAATCATCTGAAGGCTGCCCGTCCGGTCGTAATGAATATGGAAAAGACTGATGCCGATGAAGCACAGCGTATCGTGGATTTTATTCAGGGTGTGATGTATGCTTTGGACGGGCGCATTGACCAGGTTTCTGAAAATATTTACCTCTGCGCGCCAAATAATATGAGCGTGTCCCGTGAGAATTTTGCGGCATTTCCGGAAGCGGAAGCCCCCCGCATGGGATTCGCAGGCCCCTAAGGCATAATGTCATTTTTTTCGAAGATCTCCGAGCTGTTTTATGATCTTTTTGTTACGGAGCCGGAGGAAGAAGAGTATATAGATTCTGCGGGAGAAGACGGTAAAGAGGCGGGTCCCCGTATGGCAGGCGCGCTGCCTGCGAGGGCTGTCCGTCCGTTGGATGCTGTCATCTTCGTTCCCCGTGCTTATAGTGATGCCCGCCGTGCGGTGGATGCCATGGAAAAAGGACTTATTCAAAAAGTGAGGAATGGGAAATCAAATCTTTATGTACCATTAGTAGAAAAAGAAAACTATATAGGCACAGTTGGAAAAAACATGTTAGATAAAATGTTTCAAGGGTCATTAGCAAAATTCGCATCGTCATTGTATGATGGAGAAAAACTTAGCTCAAAAGAGGTTAAGCAATTGCAGGAATTTATTGACAGACAAAAATAGAAAAAGTGGTGTAGAGGACATAGTTACAGATGGCATTTATCATAAAGTGGAATCTTTTCATAGGCATAGTCGCATTTATGGCATATGTTGTACAAAAAATAATGGGGAAAAGACTCGGTCATTACTGGAGAAAGGTAGTCTGGATACTTCTGACAATTAAAATGTGCTTTCCGTTTTGGAGTGTGACGGAGAAATTCCGGCAACATTTTTTTATAATTCAATGTGCTCATCTAGTGCTCGAATTATTTCGTCAT
>ERZ809209.196-NODE-196-length-43033-cov-14.186817_pt1 | contig 43033 bp, 47 predicted proteins | sample MGYA00520514_ERZ809209 | MGnify/ENA primary metagenome ERZ809209 (study PRJEB31576, sample SAMEA3212657) | Homo sapiens | biome: human-gut; feature: human gut; material: fecal | place: Sweden | collected 2012 ...
TGCGCGATGCTGTTAAGAAACTGGATGAAGGTATGAAGGGTACGATGGCGGATTATCAGATCGCTTTAGTATCCGAAACGCCCCTTATGGATGTATTCCCATATATTGTTCCGGATGAAGATGGAGCTACAGATAAAACGGGGAAAAATGCCGATTCTCCTGTAATCCGTAGTTTCCTTTGTTCCTTGCCTGATGGGTGTCGCACGTCTTTTAATATAGATGGCAAAAGCATTATCATTGATAAAACTGGTAAGGGAACTGTTGTTAGCCGAGAAGATTATGACTCTAAACATTAATTGAACATATATGTCGGCAAAGACAGCAAAGGTGCTTAAATTGCAGAAAGAAGACTTGATACAATGCATCAATTGCATTAATTCTTCCGATCCGATAGGCTGGCCGAAGATTGTATGGTGCAGTATATTCAAATCGCACGCTTTTGTAGCGGAATCAAATCGTAAATGTAACTACTACCAAAGAAAATGTTTGATAAAGTAACCATAAAAGCAACGATAGACACTGCGGATATAGACACCGTTGTGTTAAGGAACTACCTGGAGCAATGTACTGAGGGAGATGAGATCTATTATAAATCTACCGCCTACGCCAACTTTGATGGGTGTTTTATTGAGATTCATGGTAGTTCCTTACGTTGTAAATGTTCGATTCATAAGTTATATACCAAAAGTAAAACAGGTAGGCTTGACAATAGCCGTCCACTAACTTTTGCAATAGCCGTAAGAACAATAAAAGAACTATTGCTGAGGCTTTGTGTAAGGCCGGAGAATGCTGTGGTTGTCTATTACGAAGTAGGTCTTACAATGAAGCTCTCCCGTCCTGCTGATGAGTATATACGAATGATGAGGGATGCATCCGGCCGTTTACTTTGGAATGATGCTAATTATTCCGAGTACCGACAGGTAACTACCGAGAAAAGCAAATATTTCCGCAAAATCTTTAAGGCTTATGATAAGACTTTTGAGGCTGCTGAGAAAGGACATAATATTGGTAACAATATATTGCGGATTGAAACAATATACAGGCATCAATCTGTGCCTATGTCTGAGTTTATAAGTAGCCTGTTTCTGTCTAAGACAGGAAGGATATTTTATAGGGACTGGTCGGAAATTAGATTTATTCGCGGATTATCCGCAGTCAAGGGCGTTAAGATCTCGCAGCTTGATAAGGCACGTGAAATAAACTGGATAGGTATAGCCCGATATAAAGAAAAGTACAAGAAGATGTATCTTGATGGTATGCTGACTAAGAAACAGTGGGAGACGATCCGTAATTTTGCTCGTAGTTGGCCTGATGAGAAGTTCAAGTATGTTGAGGATATAAGTCCTCTTGAGACGGAATATAAGGATAAGCTTTTGTCCTATTTCCAGATAGGGAATACTACGCCTTTTAATATAACTTTGTAATATGTTGATAATCAGCGAATTACGAAAATATTAAAAAGCACCATATAGTGCGCTGTTAAAATGTTGATAATCAATAATATATAATAAAAAAGTGTTGATTTTAACAGTTTTCGGCAACTTGTCCTATACTGCCCGAAGGGTAGTCGGGTAACCGACTTAAGGGGCAGATAAAAACAATAATATTAATATCAATAAAAAATAAAAGCTATGCCAACGAAAGAAATGAAATGTGAAGCTGAAGGTAAGATATTATATGAATTTACTCCTGTACGTGGAATAACTAAAGATGGCAAGGATTGGGAAAGGCGAGATTATGTTATGGAAACTTCAGAACGTTACCATAGCAAGATGCGTTTCTCAATGACAAGTTTTGAAGGTCCTGTAGACAGTCCTCTTTCTGTAGGTGATGTTATCAGGCTTCGATTTGTAGTAGAGGCTTTCCAGAAGGAAAATAAATGGTATAACAATGTCAAGGCTTTAAGTATAGAGAGATTATGAATAAAGAGACAAGGATTGATTGCCACGCATTTGCAAAGTGTGGCAATAAGTCTCTTGCACATTGTAGGAGATATAGGGATAAGGATCCGGAATGTAAGGGATGTGCCTTGTTGGTAAGGAGGGTTGCGAATAGGAAGTATGATTCAAATGGACGTGAAATGAAACGATGTATTCGCTGCCATAGATATTACTATTTGGATAAATTTTACGACTTCCGAATAAAGCGTGGAGGGAAGTTGTATAAATATAAGTCTTCAAGATGCCGTATGTGTGTTACACGGATAAATAACGAGAGGTATAAGACTAAAATGATAAAATCCCGCATAAAACTATAATGCTTTGTTCTGTGCTTTTTAAATAGCGGAATAATAGTTATCTTTATAAAGCAAAAATAATAGATTATGTTAAGACCAAAACAAGAAAACTTCTGCAACTATTACGTAGAATGTGGAAATCAATCAGAAGCTTACAGGAGAGCCTATCCGAGCTCATTGAAATGGAAGGATGAAACCGTGTGGAAACGTGCGTCCGAACTTTTAAAAAATGGGGAGGTTTTGGGTAGGGTAACAGAGCTCCAGACTGAGGCTAAAAGGAAATCGGATATAAAAAAGGAAGATGCCATCCGAATACTTTCCAATATTGCCAATCTTAATATAAGGCAAATTGGAGATTCTGTTAGCGGTGAATTTATAATTAAGTCGCTTGATGAAATTCCCGATGAAGCTTTGTCATGTATCCAGTCAATCAAAAGCACTTCTCAAGGGCTTGAAATTAAGTTTTATAGTAAGATTGAAGCACTGGGCCGTCTTAGCCGTATGCTTGGATGGGAAGCGAATACAGGTGATAACAATCTAAATATTCGGGTTATAGTTGGTGATGAGTGAACTGATCTTTTCATATAAGCTTTTTAATCCGCTATTCTGGCATATTCGTGATGCCATGCGTAATCCGGATATTCGCTATATATTCAATAGGGGCGGTTCTTCTTCAGGGAAATCGGTTTCTACTGCACAAGCAGTTGCTTTGTCGGTTTTTTCAGGTGAAGGGTCTGCGCTTGTTATCAGGAAAGTATCTACAAGTTTGAAAAATACTGTCTATGAAGAATTCAAGGTGCAAATCAGGAAACTTTGCCTGGCGAGGTACTTTACCTTTAAGGAAAACACAATTGTATGCTACAATGGGCTTAAAATAGATTTTACCGGTCTGGATGATCCGGAGAAGATAAAGAGTATAACCAATTACAGGTGGGTAGTTATGGAAGAGACTACCGACTTTGAATATGAAGATTTCACGCAAGTCCGTTTCCGCTTGCGTGGTAAACCGGGCCTTCAAATCATCTGTAACTTTAATCCTACTTCTGAAGACTTATGGATCAAAACAAAAATCCTGGATACCTATAAATGGAATACTATGCCTTGCGATATGTTTGGCAAGGCTCGGAATTCAATAACCGGCAAACCGTTGGGGAAAGAGTATAGTACAATTACCTCTAAGCGAAGCAATGTATCACAGAATATATTTAATGAACGCACGGGTAAAAATGAAGAATACAAGCCTGATACATTAGAACTTCATTCTACATATAGGAATAATTTTTGGGTAGTCGGCTCTCCGGACGGGAAATATGGCTATTATGACAAACAGACCATTGCAAACTATCTTTGGTATAAGGATCATGATTATAACTTCTATAGGGTATATGCCTTGGGAGAGTGGGGAAGCATAAAGACGGGAGGTGAATTCCTGAATTCGTTTGATTCAAATCGCCATATTACGCAAGTTAAGTACAATAATGAATATCCTGTGCATATCTCCATAGACAACAATGTTCTTCCTTATATATCTATGGCTTTCTATCAATATGAGGAAGATAGAAAGCAAATCCGCCAATTTCATGAAATATGTGCGGAAGATCCTTTTAATACTGTGACAAAAGCGGCAGAATTGGCGGTAGAATACTTAAAAACCTTATCGTATGATAATGTCCTCTATCTGTATGGCGATGCAAGCACAAAAGCGGGAAATACGATTGATGAAGAGAAAAGGTCTTTCCTGGATAAGTTCATTGAAACCTTGCAGAAGAACTATCAGGTTGAAGAACGCATTCCAGACAGCAATCCTAGCGTGGCGATGACCGGAGCGTTTGTAAACTATATATTGTCTAATGGTGGAGGCATGTCTTTTGTGGTGGATGATTCTTGCCGAAATTCAATCACGGATTATAATAACGCCAAAAAAGACGTAAATGGCGGTATGCTTAAGACAAAGGTAAAGAATAAGGCTACAGGACAATCATATGAGAAATATGGTCATATCTGTGATACTTTAAGATATGTCATATATCAGATATTTAAGAATGAATACATTGACTTCTCTTTGAGTCGTAAACGAAGTAGTGTAGGAGAGGATGAATTGATTCATTATAAGCCGGATTTTGAATTGCAAGGTGTACGTTTGTGCTACTTGCTTCCTCAAAGTGAGGGAAGGGCGGTTCTGCTCCGGTGCGTTATTAGTGAATATATTTATATTAAGGACATTCTATATACCACTATGTTTGATGATGAGGCTTTTATTAAAGGCATAAAAGATCATTCTCCTGAAAAGGTTATAGTTGAATGCAGCAACCAATACAAGCATTTTTTGTCCGACTTAAGAGGGCATAAAATGAATGTCTGGGGAATAAAAGACAATGCGAATGTGGATGAAAGAATAACGGCTTATATAAACTATTCCAAGAAGTGCTGCCGTTTTAATCCTGATTATAACTCTGGACTTGGATATCATGACTTCATAAATGATCTCTTGGACTATCCTTCCAGTCGTAAATCTGCAATGAATGCTTTGTGTGCTTTGGTGTCTTACTGTATAAGATCGAAAATTTTTCCGCACAAAAGTGAACATAAATAGAAATAAATGGGGTATTTGTAAATATATAGAAAATAGCTATTGCTTTTGATATAGAAAAAAGTTAAGTTTGCATTGATAATTCATTGTCTCCGTGTGAAGCTGCACGGAACTTATATAGTACCTCGGTATTTATATGTACGTAAAGACTTAAGCATGGAGAGAATGATTATCTATACGGGTAATCATTCTTTTTTTATGGGAGCAAAAAGCTGGATTATTAATAAAATAAGCAAGAAACAATCTGTGCCGGTTCCGTTAGGAAATGTAAATCGGGTGGAAAAGGACGCAGCGGGAAATTATTGGTATCTCTCTGATCTGTTTGGTAAACGTTTCCGCTGGAAGACTGATTATGACATGACTAATGACTCGGATAAGGCTGAGGCTTTACTTGCATGTACTCCTTTTTTTACGGTTGTTGACAAGATAGGTACGATGATGTCTCGTGGAGTTCCTTATGTAACGGATGCTCAGGGAAATGAAAAGAGTGAATATTCCGACATACGTGATTTGTTGAACAAACCTAATCCGTTACAAACCTTCTCATCTTTTATAAAGCAAGTTGAAATATCACTCAAGGCCTTTGGCTACTGCCCGATATCAGTCGTCCGGGCGGCACGCCGCAGTACACCTAAGGCAATGTGGGTATTGCCGGCTGAATTATTTCATCTGGAAGGGACAGGTAAGTTCTTCCGTCAGCATAAATTAGAAGAGGTGGTTTCCAGAGCATATATTGAATGGGGAGGAATTCAGTCCGAATTCCAGGATTATGAATACTTTATCATATATGATGCGCTTCTCTCTTTTAACAGTAATAGCTTTAATGCAGACATTGAATTTGAAACTGCTACTGATAGCCTTTCACAGCCTGTATCGAATTGGGTTGCTTCCATGTCCGCCAGCCATACATTATTAGTAAATGGTGGTCCGAAAGGAATATTATGCAATGACTATGATGATGAAATGGGAAATGTGGCCATGGAACCCGATGATGAAAAGGAAATTAAGGATAAGTTCAAGGAGAAATTCGGGTTGGTAAATAAAGAATATCCTATTCTTGTTACCCGGAAGAAACTCAAATGGATTCCCCTTGATTATAACTCTTCCCAGTTAAAGCTGTTTGAAGAGGATGAAAGGTGTACGAAGAAAATAGCCAATGCAATCGGTGTTAATCCTTCTCTTTTTGATGATTCGAAATATGACAATCAGGCAGCTGCCATGACTTCCGCTTATCAGGATGTTGTTATTCCGGATTCTCGCAAAATTGCTCAATGCATTACTCGCTCTATCTGTCCGGAGAATGTCTTGGTTAAGATAGACTTTACGGATGTTGAATGTCTACAAGCGAATAAAAAGACCGAGGCGGATGCGATTGTCAAGGTAGCTGATGCACTTGAACGTCTTGAAAGGAGTCAGTATATAACGCATGATGAAGGTCGAATATGGCTTGCTCAATATATGGATATTGATCCGGATAAGCCCAAAGGGAATTTTACTTCATTAGGTACGACATCTGTGTGATAAATTAATAATGCAACGATTATGAAAGAAATGAAAAGCAAATATAGCGGTAAGATAGGAATGCAATACAAGTATTTTTCTATCAATTCTAAGGAAGCCCAGTATGATTCTGAAAAACGTATCATAACCGGTTATGCAGCTGTATTTGGAAATAAGGATAAGGCGGGTGATATCCTGGTTAAAGGATGCTTCTCCAAGAGTATTCAGGAGAGAGGACCGGAAAGTAATGCAAATGATAAGATTCTCCTTTTGTGGATGCATAATATGGATGAGCCGATTGGTTTCCCTACTCTTCTTAGAGAGGATGAAAAGGGACTTTATTTTGAGGCTTATGTTGATGAAATAGAGCTGGGAGATCGTGCAATAAAACAGCTGGAATCCGGAACACTTAACCAATTCTCAATAGGTTATCAGTATGTATGGGACAATTGCGAATGGGATGAAGAACGGCAGGCGCTTATAGTCAGGGAAGTAAAACTGCATGAATTCTCCGTTGTCTCTTTCGGTTGTAATGCAGAGACGGAATATCTGGGTTTGAAGTCTCAGGAAGATTACGATAAGGCATATAAGCAGCTTAACGATGAGATATCTTCCCTGTGTTCCAACATTGGTTCCGCTAAACAGCAAAAAATACAAAAAATAGTAGCAAAGGCAATGTCACTTGCTTCTTTCAGGCCGGAGCTTGGTCAAGCTGCACCTGAACAAGAAAAAGCCGACAAGTCAATGTTCAATAACTTTAAACTAAAAAAACAAGATTGATTATGAAATTGAATTTACTGGACCTTATCGATACTTCTGGCATGGCAGATGAAGATAAGAAGAAATGGGAAGATGTGGACCAGGCATTAGGAAAAGCTTGCGAGTCATACATCAAAGATGAGATAAAAATTGAAGATTTGCGTGAGTCAATCAAAACCGCCATGCAATCTGTCAATGAGTTCAAAAAGCAAAATGCCGCTGCTGTAGATAAGAAAACTTTTGAGGAAAAGATTTCTGATATTGAAGAAAGTATCCTCAAGATGAAAGCAGCTACAGAAGTATCCGCTAATGGCGAACTTCGTGTAAAGAGTGTGCATGAGCAACTTGAGATGCATTTGAAAAATTTCTTGGTACAGAAAGACGGGACAAAAAAGGTTGATGTTGAGGCTATCAAAAAAGCCGGTGGTTTGAAAGTGGATCTGATTGTGAAAGCTGATCCACAAGTCACCACTACTTCCGGTGGCGGGGTAGTGGCCGGAGGAATTACGATTGATCCTAATATCTCCGTAGCTCCCAGACGTAGAAGCATGTTGAGGGAGTTGTCTAATGTGGCTTCAATTTCAACTCCTCAGGTTATCTATGCCGAGCTGAAGAATGTTACCGGTGATGCCGGTTGGGTTCCGGAAGGTGGACTGAAACCTGCCATCAAAGCGGAACTTGATAACAAGACTATTACAGCCGGAAAGGTTGCTGTTACTTTCAAGATTACCACTGAGGTAATGCAGGATATTCCTCAGCTTGTTGCTGAACTTCAAGCTGAAGGATTGAGTAAAATGGATGCTAAGGAAGAAGACGGTATTTTGAACGGTGATGGTCAAAACGGTAACATTAAAGGTGTTGCTGCTGATTTCCCGGCATTTGCGTTGACCGGTCTTGAAGTAGAATCCCCTAATATGTATGATGCTATTGTGGCTGCTTATACTCAGATTGTCAGCACAAGTAATATGGTGTATTCTCCCAATGCGGTGCGCATGAATCCGGTAGATTATGCCAATATGCAGCTTACGAAGAACAAAAATGGCGACTACATCCGTCCGTTTAAAGTCGGTGACGAGCTGATTTCCGGTCTTCGTGCTGTACAAGATCCTAACGTGGCAATCGGCTCATTTACAATGGGTGATTTCAGATATCTGTTTATTCGTGATTATGTCGGTCTTACTATCAGCTTTGGTTGGGAAAATGACGATTTTACTCATAACCGTCTGACAGTTGTCATGGAAAAAAGACTTCTCGCATATGTTAAGGCACAGTACAAGACCGCCTTTGTCACGGATACTTATGCGAATGTAATCACAGCAATCACTAAATCAGCATCGTAAGGAGGTATATAATGAAAAGAAATGAAATAGCCAGTAAGCAATCCAAAGAGAGAGTCATTTATATGGACCTTTCTCAGTTATATCCGGTTAAGTTCATCAAAAACTTTGGTGCTTTTAAAACCGGTGATGAGACTTATGTCTCTCTTCCCATTGCGATGAAATGGACTAAGATGGGAGTAGTGGAGAATTCGGCAGAAGTAATGGCTGCTGCTAAGACTTCCGGTTGTGAAGATTTGATGAAGAAAGACAAAAAGGTAGATTAATATGATAATTGACTATACATATTTCACCGGGTTATTGAGTATCGGTCTGAGTCCTGATACTGGTGCTCCTTCCACGACCAGAGATGCCGAACGTGAGAAAATAGAGTATTACATTACGGTATATGAGCGTGAATACCTTCGCAAGATACTCGGTGAAAATATGTGTAGTGAATTCATAGACTATCTTAACTCAGAAGAAGATAATGTCGATAAATGGGAAAAGCTCCTTGCTCTTCTTTCTGAAAAGTATAGCCCTATAGCCTGCTATATTTTCTTCAAGTATATAAAGGAAGGAAATTACAGCGTCACAAGAGTAGGTACTGTAACCTCCGCAGATGATGATGCGGTATCGCCGATGGTTATCCAGATGAGAGCTTGGAATGACATGGTAGATATGAATAAAAGAGTGTATCAATTACTTCAGGCAGATGAGTATGAAGGAGTCAGGTTTGATCCTTCCATGATTTGCCGGATTAATAGTATGGGGATATGAGGTCGATAAATAAGATATTTGAAGATGTAGTGAAGCGTGTGGCTGAGAAGTACGGGAGCAATGTGTCTTTTCTGTTTGGTGATTGGGCCTATATAAGTTCTCAATTGACAGAATGGGGCAAATCTTCCTCTACCTGCAAGTTTAAATTCCCTATTATCTGCTTGTATTCCCCGTTTACAGAAGATAGGACTGCGCCTAAAAGAACGGTTTCTTTGGAGTTTATCATAATGGTGAATACCCTGAAGGAATATACCAATGAAGACCGTGAAAGAACATCGTTTGAACAGATACTTCGACCTATCTATGATCTCTTCATTGAGGAGATAAAGAAGGACAGATCCATAGATGTTGAGTATAAGGATAATATTCCTCATCTGTATACGGAAAACTACCGTTATGGGCGTGTCGGAGTGATAGGAGAGGACGGGAAGCCCTTTAGCGACTTTATCGATGCTATCGAGATAAAACAAATGAATTTGAAAATTAAAGATATTAAATGTTATGGCAACAGACTTTAGAAAATGTCCGGGACTGGCAACATTCAATACGGGTAATTCCGTTTGCGTACTTGATCCTGGAAAAATAAAAGCTATCATTTTGACCATTCACGGTCATAAGCTTCCGGAGACATATTCTGCCGAGGAGTTTGAAAAAGCCTGTCACGCAGACAGACCGGATCGAATATTCCCGCTAAAGACAATCGTGGAATACGCTCCTTCCGGTGGAGAGGCACAGACTTCCGCATTGGGTTATGGTCCTACCAAAGTAACCAGCTATTCTGCAAAGAATGATGTGTGGACTTTGTCGGATTACGATTTCAGTTTAAAAGCAAATCTGATGGCCGCAAAGAATGTGGCGTTTGACGCTTACTTTGTAGATGAGAATAATATCATTTATGGCATGAACGACGGTACGGGAGAACTTGCCGGCATTCCTCTTTCCGGTGTGTATCCGGGAGGGCAGGATTGGGATTCATCCGGTACGGAAGCTAACCTGACGGTTGCAACCATGTTCAAGGACTATGAAAAGTACATTAAGAATGCGAATATTAAAGCCTGTGACTTTGATGTAGTTGAGGCTTTGAAAGGTTTGGTATACGTTGAGATGGTAAAGGCTGACGGTGATAATAAGTATAAACTCAGAGAACACTATGGCAATCTTGACGTAACCGAATACTATGGTAGCCTTATAGCTGATAAGGCGGCAACTGTTCTCCCGGGTGCAACAGGTGTTTCCTATGAAGATGGAGTAATTACGGCTACAGGTACGGTTAAGCTTGCCAAACCCTCAATTCTGCAAGCCAACGGTATTACCGGTATAGAAGCCTGGTCATGAAAGTAGAGAATGTGACTTTCAATGATGATCTTGTGAAGAAAATGAAGAAGAGGGAATTCATCGAAATGCACAAGAATCTGTTTTTTCTTGACAGGCCGTTAGAGGATAGGGAGAAAATGCTTGCTGAGATATACGACGACATAAAAGGTGTCAAGTATGAACTGTGATTTTTAGATTTTGAGTACTTGAGGGGGAAACTGTGAAGTTTCCCCTGATTATTTTTAAATGCCATGGCAACATTTCTTGAGGCATATGACAATTATATGGAATTCTCCAAAGGACTTGTTCCTATGTTGGAGAAGCTTTTGCATGAAAATAAGAACATGTTTGAAGCGTATATAAGAGAACAGTTGAATGCCGGTATTAACGGCAATGACAAGCCATTACGTCCAACCTATCTTAATGATCCCTACTTTAATACAAAGGAAGCTGGCAGTTTTTATAAAAATGCGCGAAGATACATGAAATGGAAGGAGGAGATAAGACCGCCATATGATGTTACATGGTTTGGAATACGTAGATCTCCTGAAACACCTAACTTAATAATCAGAGGAGATTTTCACGACTCTATTACCGCAGTACCTATTGATAAGGGATTAAGAATAGAGAGTAGGGGAGTGAGCTTTAGCAATGACATTGAGCAAAAGTACGGGCAAGCCATATACAGGTTTAGTTCTTATGCCAGAAGACATTTTATGGAGAATTTTATAAAAAAGGGACTGGAGGATTACTTTAGAAAGTTTGGTCTATGAGTTGTGGCTGTGAGAATCGTAAGAGGATGGAGGATATTTCCCGCATGCGTTCACTTGCTAAGGTGGCTGCTAAAATGGAAGGACGCATTTATATACTATATGAGAAAGATGGTGTATTCAACTTTGTACCAAGGGGAGAGAAATATAACGGAGTCTTTGTTGAATATATATGGTATTTTTAGATAGTATAGAAAAATAGAACAATAAATTGTGGATTGGTCAGAAAAAACACGGGGTAGATAATTTTTGAATAAGAAAAATAGAACAAATTGCATTGTTCCGGAATTACTATAAATATCAACTTTCCAATTTTGTGTTATATAGCACATCAAAATAATCTTCATAATACTTGTATACTATCAAATATGATAGTATATTTGCATATCAAATCATTAGAACCGGCGGCAACGGATAAGCGGCGATAGATTATGAAAACTTTAATCGAAATAACAAACAACATGGGAACAAAAGAAATTGTTAATCTTGATCAGTTAAGAGAAATGATTTGCGAAAGACGCTATAATAAGCTGTCAGGAGCAGGCCTTGCGAAACAAGCAAGAAGAGAAGTTACCGTGTTTACTACTGAAAAGACTAATCAACCTGCAACTTCTTACAGATCTTTTGAGATTAGAAAGATGAATGCAAAACAAGCCATTGATTTGTTTAATGCTGGAGGTTCACAAGTAGCAAAGATGATAGAAAAGAACTAATTTAACGCTGTGCTATCGGCATGACGGGCATAAAAATGGTAAAATTACGAAAACTCTCCTTACCAGATTTCGCTTTTATTGATGGATCAGAGCACGAAAAGGATAATATCCTTGATGGACGAATAGTAATATTACATATTCCTTCTGCAAGTATAATAGAGATATTTGACAAAGAAGTCCCTTTCCTTACTGAAGGAGTTTTGGCATATAATTTTTCTTATGTTGACCAATACGGCATAAAAGAACCAATGATAGCCGCGTTGTATTACTGTGCCAGTCTTGACAAGGATGCGGATCGTGAAATGATTATCAATGAGATTATGAAACCTGCCGCCCAGTGGTATTGTAATTATTGCACATGGGAGGATAAAAACGTAGCAAAAACATTATGAATGACAGAGAACGAATCGGTAAGCGTATAGCTGAAATCCGAAAGTCCAAAGGCCTATCGCAGGCCAAGCTTGCAGAGCTGACGGATATTGCACCTGGCAATATAGCCAGAATTGAAACAGGAAGATATAGTACCGGCATCGATCTACTGAGTAAGATAGCTGATGCATTAGGCTACAAGTTGGATTTTATAGAAAAATAAAAAGATAAAAGCTATGGCAAATTATAATTATGACGAAGAGAGCGTGAAAGCCATTATAAAATGGGCTGAAACCGCACAATTACCCAAAGAGGTTATACTAAGTGAAGCTGAACGTATCACCGATCCTAAGATTTATGTACAAACCAATATCTATGATATTAAAGAGCATTATCCGGACCCATTTTTCAATCCGGCTATTGATAGGTTGTATCGGTTAAAGGAATTTGTGGAAGGGGCTTAGAAATATCAATTTTAAATATTTAAAAAGCCCGATGTTTATTTCGGGCTTTCTCAAAACACCTTCCATTAACAGGAAGGATTCAGTACAGGTTGTTGTCAAACAAAAAGCTTTGAAGTATTCAAAACTGAACTGCACATAATTCTTTTGCTAAAATATGAATTTCTTGTTCTATTTTCTTTTTCTGATCTTTAGATGCTAATGTTATTCCTTGTTTATAACGTCTCATTAGTGAAGGGTTAATGCCTATTCTTTTGGCAAGTTCACTAATATTAAAGAAATTATAAGTTTTGAAGAACCCGGAAATGTCGTATTGATAATCAAATGAGATATCTCCTTTGTTCAATGCGTTAATGATATTTTCATTTTCGCTTTCATCAATAAACATTTCTAAATTTTCTTGTAAGTTCTCTTTGGCTTCCGTTTCGGTCAAGCCATATCCATACAAGGAGATTTCTTCTAAGTCCGGACAATATATTCCGTATCCACCATCAGAAGCCTTTTCAATAATAGCCTTAATAACCTTTGTAGCCATAATAATCCTTTTTATTTTTAGTTTAAATCATATCAAAAAAATGAGAAATGTACATATACAGACAAGAAAATCCCTTCAAACAAGTAGAACTGCCTGAATTAGATCTGAATATGTACATTTCTCATTTCTTTTTCCTGTCTGCATTGCTTATTTGTATCAAAAAAGAAAGCGGGTATTATTTCAACCCCGCATTCTTTAAAATCTGATTTAAAGTACCTTTCGGAACTTCTTTACTAGGGTGTCTACCTACTGGAATGAAATTAGAATAATCAGGATGAACATATTTACTATGTTTCTTTCCTTCTACCTTTTTCCACCCATTGTTTTCCAGTAGCTGATACAGTTCAGAAAACTTCATAAGCAATTAATGTAAAAAAATCAATGACCTCTTGTTTGACAGTGCAAAAGTAACACATCTGTTACTTATATCCAAAATTATAAGTAACAAATATGTTACTTTGTCGAATATTTAACATTTGAACGTGAAACAGCCCCAAACCTAAGCCCGGGGCTGTCTTAATAATCATGTGAAGGATGCTGTCGCCACCTTCCCGCCAACCGTATTGCTGGCGGGACGTATTGTAACTGTGAGTCGTTGGGCCGGAGCCTTAACGTGCTGTACAATGCTTATCGTTTATGTGGTATCTTTTTATATTTGTTTTTAGTAACTATTTTCATGTACGGGTTTTGTCCGGTATCATTCCCTGTGCCTTCAGAGTTTTCTGCTTCCTTTCGGCTGCAAACTATTTTTTCCAGTCTCTTCACTTTTTCGAAGAGTACTCCGCACGCTTCTGAATTCAGAAGCAGTTGTTCCATGATCATTTCAGAATCTACTGTAATTTTACCTTTTCTGTAAATTTCCATAATTGTTCGTTTTTTTAGTTTACCTGTAATATTAGCTTCTGAATTTCAAATTCTCGTCTATTTCGTTTAACTTTATGTGTCCGCATGCGCTTAATTCCGATAATACTTCTGATAATTCATTACCAATGTTTTTATAAGGCCTGATTCTTACATCTATGGTATTCGAAGAATTCCGGTCGTCCAGTCTCCACATAAGAGTATCTATGTTTTCTCTTATGCTTTTCATCTTTGCTGCAATGATGCTTAAATCTGTTATCGTTTTCATAATTGTTCGTTTTTTTATTGTTCGTAATATTAGTTATAGAAGAAAGGTTCTCCTTTCTTTCTGAACATCCTGTAACCTGCGTACAGGCATGCTAAAGACAATGCGATTTCAATCATAATTTAATCTTTGATGTGCAGTCTGCATCCCGTCTTCTCTTGTACCCGAAAGAGGAAGCTTGCGGCCTCGTCACTGTCTACTATTAGCTTGACCGCCGACAATCCTTCTGTCTTCGGCTTTAGGAGCACAAGGGTGCATGGTTGATTGTAATAGGTCCAATAAAACATAAGATCAGCCAGATACATGTTATCAATCTAGACTATATACTTTATAGGTGGACGTTCCATGACAATGTAATTTATATGAATACACTTGGTTATAGGTCTCGAATGGGTATAAAGGGGGCTGTACGGCTTTTTCCGTACTACAATATACCATCTGATTCTTAGCTTTAGAAGCTGAGTGAGAATTGTTTGTCCCCTTTAAGCTTTCGGAACATCTTAATGAAGTACTGTTGTCCCTTTGGAGTGATAACGGCACTTCGGTTGATGGTGATCCCGCTTATGGTATGGGAGGGAATTTCCGCCACTCTCATAATCCCTTCCGATATGGACTTCTGGGTAGGAAGGTTATACCTTATACCTCTTTTTAATAGATAACCCTTTTGTCGGAGTGCACCATAAAGTGCATTACGTCCTTTCCGGAAGATTTTGTTCTGGTTAAGTATGTTCGCCATCTCTCCAATGGTAATGCAATTCTTGGATTGCATGATGCTGTCTGCGAATTCCGCCTTTTCCCGGTAACTGTTATTCTCTAATACTAGCAAATGGTTCTCTTCCTTCAGGTTCTCTATCTGCCTGGCTTGGTTTGCGGCAAGCATGAGGGATTCACTGAATGTTTGGGGAACTTTAACCCTTCCCTTATCGAGTTCTTCCAGCCGGTTGATTATCCTTTCACGAAGAAGGGCATCATAACCGGAGGCGAGGATAAGGCAGCCTTTAGGGGTGAGAGAAAAGCAAGGTAGTTCTTTATATCCTCCTCTTGGCTGTGGCTGCTTGTAGAATGTCTCCACAAAATTGTGGTGTGATACTCCTTGCTTAAGCAAGTTCCTGATGTCTCGTAAGATAGCATCATGTCTTTTCCTTGTGATCTCTGCGATTTCAAGCGAGGTCATACCCTTTTGGGTGGAAATTAACTCATTCGTTGTGTCAAGCATATTATAACGAATTATGATAAAAAGAAACCCTCCGTAGGTGTGCTTGACACAACATACACAGGGCATAGAAGTCGCAGATAGTTTCCTTTCTGCCACCTTAGAGGGTTTCCCAATATCTTGTACAAAATGTATTCGCTTTATTTTGCCCAAGAATTATTATGTTGTATCAAGCATTACAAAAGTACAAACAAAATTTGAATCTGCAAAAACTTTATGTTATTTAGACGGCGTATAAATTACCCAATATCTCATTGTATTTCTTGGAGAACACTTCTTTTCTCCATTAATTTGCTTAACAATATTAATAAAAAAAATATATGGAAAGCACTAAAAATAAAGGAATATACATAGAATTGGTTTCTATAGAGGAAAACAAACAATTAGATTGCATTTATATATGCAATAACCAAAATGATTGTTATACAATTGAATGGCTTTACATGGGGACAAAATCGGCAAAGGGAATAAAACTATCCCATGTATATTTGATTGTACATAACTTATCCAATGAAATTATAAAATTGCGAGACACATCTTTTACAGCGATAGACAACGACGGATTCTCTCATGAAGCTTATAGCTTTGACTGTAAATTATATTCGAGAAAAAAAACTTATGAAATGCATGCTTGTGATTTGCATCCCGAATCCAAAGTTAGATTTTTAGTATTATTTAATTCGCCTAATATTTCTAAAATAATATATGATACATATGATGAATTGCATTATTCCATATCAACTAATGATGTTTATTCGGAAAATGAGCAACTGAAACATAAACGGAAAATTTATGAAACAACAAAAACGACAGATGATTTAATAAATGAGATATTCATTAAAGATAAAATAATAATAGAATTGAGAAATGAGTTGTCTGAATATATAAAGGACAAAGAACAAATTTCAAATGATATAGAAAGTATTAGTGGACGGGCAGTTTTCCAAAGGAGAATGGAGGAATTACTTTGCAAATATGAGGAACTTGAAGATGATGAATACTACAGAATATTTTCTTTAGAAGAACACAATACCGTGTCATTTAATAGAGAATTTGATAAATCAAAAGGGAATTATAATTGGATTAATAAAGGAGATGCTTTAATAAGCCTTAAAGCAGATAATGCAGGATATGGATTGGATGGAAGAACAATAATAAAAAGTCCTGTATCTGGCATATTTGAATTTGATAACAATAAAATGATTAGCTATAAAGAGGAAGTATGTCGAATAAAAAAATACCCTCAAGAACAAAAAGAGATGGTTATCAGTGAGTTAGAAAAGCGAGAAATAAAAGAAAATGTATATAAGAAAGAGCGAAAAAGGATAATTGAAAGGGAGGCTCTTGATGAGTTAATAGAGGAAGGGAAGATCTTTAATATATATATTAGGAAAGACGGCAATCGTACTACCATACCTATGGATATCGCTACTGCTGTTTGGAATAGGGATGGTGGAAAATGTTGTATCTGTGGCAGTAATGAAAATTTGGAATTTGATCATATTATACCTATATCCAAGGGAGGAGCGACGACTTTTAGAAATTTGCAGATTCTATGCAAGAATTGTAATATAAAGAAGTCTGATAATATTTGATCTTAAGAATGGTTATTGCACAATATATATTGTTTATATGTTTATTTTATATGATGTTAGACTTTAAAATGTATAATTATGAAAAGCAAATTCCTTATTTCTACTACTAATAATATTGAGGGAACTCCTATAAAAAGATATATTGGAGCACTTTGTTCTAATATTGTGATCGGTACTAATGTGTTTTCAGATTTTGCGGCCTCTTTTACTGATTTTTTTGGTGGCCGATCTGATTCATATAAAAGAAAGTTAGAAATAATATATGATGAGGCATCCAAAGAATTAAAGCAGAAAGCTTTGAATATTGGTGCTAATTGTATTATTGGTTTTAAAGTTGACTTTGACGAAATTTCAGGAAAAGACAAATCAATGTTTATGGTTTCTGTTTCTGGAACCGCTTGCGTTGTTGATTATCCAGATAATGATAATGAAAATGATTTTAAGGCTGAAATAATAACTCAATCTGATCTGGATAAAGAAATATATAGAAGATTTATTGTTGATAGTATTAATAATAATGTAACCTTATCTCATGCATGGGTTGAATTTTTACTTGAAAATCCACAGGTAGAAATTATTCCAAAACTATTAGAAAGATATTCATCATGCTGTGATTCACTTCCATTTGCTGAAGAAACCAAAGATTTGGAAAAAGTTTTGTTAGCTTTTCCTAAAGAAAAACTTATTCCAATAATATATTCAGATGATTTGTCTAACCATAAATCATATATAGCAATTATAAAAAATGGTGGATATTTTGATGCTAAATCTATATTAAATTTTTTGGATATAGATATTCATGTAGCAATAATATTATTGGAAGCAAGAACAAATTATTATACCAAAGAGGATTTATCTTATATGAAACAAATTATAGATAAATTAGACAATCTGCCAAATACAGGAAAAATTGAATTGACCAAAGGAGGTTTGTTAGGGAAAGAACAAATGAAATTTATTTGTGAAAAAGGACATAGAAATGATCCCGAAGCCGAATTCTGTAACTGTGGTGTGAATCTGAAAGGGCTAACAAAGACAGAAGTGGATATAATAAATAGGTTTAAAATAAAAACAAAGGTGCTTGATGAAGTATTAGGATAGTTTCTAATTTATTAATAAATGATTATAATACTCCCCTTTAGCGATCCCCCTTTGCTGTAGAAGATTTATTTTGCCAACAAAAGATTAATTGGTAGATTATAATTATTCTGTAAAAAAACGGCTCTAAAAGTGCTGTTTTTGAAAATTTGAGTATATTTGCCCAGCATTGGGTTGTACTTATGAAATTTAGAATTAATCAGAGGATTAAGATATAGAAAGCTGTGTAGGTCGCAACCCCCTGCATGGCTTTTGCCTTTTTATCTCCGCATGAAGAAATGCGGTACGTCCTCGAACGAAAAGACTTTATTATGAAAACGAACCAAATCATGATTCGCCAAATGGGCGAGTTTACAGTGAGTCAACGTACAATTGATGGCAAATTCGATTGTACAAGTTTGCTTAATCAATGGAATAACTCCAATAAAAATAACACTAAAAAGATTGGAGATTATCTTAGACTGAAAGAGACAAGGGAGTTTGTTAAGGCACTTATGGAAGAGCCGGAATTTAAAGACGGGAATTCCCGCATTTTAAAAGACGCTGATTATAAGTATTTTCCAAAGTCAATTGTGATAGTAACAAGAGGAAAATACGGAGGTACATATATGACCCCTCTTATGTTTTTAGATTTTGCCATGTGGTTAAATCCTGCATTTAAGGTTAAAGTGTTGAAATTCGTTCAAGATGAAATGATTAAATTTCGCAATCTTGCCGGAGACGCTTATCCATCCATGTGTAAAGCTGTCAGTTCCATTTTGCCAGACGATTTGTTCAAGCAAAAGGTTAAGGATTTGGCAAAATCACTCAATATCATAGTCTATGGCAAACATGAATCAGAAATGCGTAATAAGATTGGTGATGAGGCTAAAATTCGTGAACTGTATGAGTTGGAATTGCAAATAGCCCAATGGATAGATTTGGGTTTCATAAAAGACTATAACAGCCTTAAATCCACGTTGACTAAATTGTATTACCGGAAATATCCTAATGTTCTTCCTATCTAAAATATACGTTTATTGGGTAGTTGATATAAATAATATTCCCCTTCAGCGATCCTCCTTCGCTCCAGGGGATTTGTTTTGCCAACAAGTGATTGAAATTGATACCTAATTTCTGATCCAAATATTATTCCTATTGTTTTTCCTATTATTGATCCTGTTCTAGTTCCTATTATTGAACCTAATCTTTGTTCTATTTGTTTTTAAATTGATATTAATAATGTTAGATTAGTTGTTCTTTCATAGATAATTGACTATATTTGCATATTAAAAGACAATATACCTTTGGTATAACAAAGGTATATGATAAGAGGAAAGTTTAAGTGTGCAATAGATAAAGAACAAAATTCTACTTAATAATTTTATTCATAGTGAATAATTGTGTTTCTTTGTATATGTCATACTAAACTTTGAAGAAATGAAATAAAGATACTCAATAAATTTTTAGATATATGAGCTTTATTGAAATCATAGGGGTTGTTATTTCCTCCATTGCGGCAATTCTTGGTGGAGTATGGTTTATAGTACAAAGAGCCTTTAGGTCTGGGGTTAACAACCATAGATTAGAAGAGGTTGAGAGAAAGGTTTGCAATGCTCAATGTGATATTCATCAAAGAGATATTACTCAATTGGGTATAGACTTAAAGGATATTAAGAATGATGTGATTGCTATTAAATCTATTTTGGTGATAAAACATAAAAATGCATCAGATATTTTTTCAATGAAGAATAGTCCAAGAGTATTAAATAATAATGGATTACGTTTATTTGCTGAAATAGAGGGCAATAACTTTTTATTAGCAAATAAGGACTTCTTTTTTCAGAAGATGGATGAATTTAGGCCTAAGACAGCTTTAGATGTAGAAAATGCTGCCAATATTGCATGTACTGCAAATACAGATAATGAAATATTTAATACCATTAAGAACTTTGTCTATAATTCTCCTTCAATAATAATAACAGATAAAGAAGGAAATGAAAAAACTTATGAAGTAAATCTGGCTGATATTTGTTTTATATTAAGTATTCCATTAAGAGATATGTATTTAAAGGAACATCCTGAAATAATGGTAGATATGTAATTTAAAAGAAAGGAGATAATGTAATGGCAAGCTTAGGAATACAGGTGAATAAAGAGCTAATAGGGAATTTAATGATCTTATTAGCAAATAAGTGTGCTCCTTTATATCATACAAAGCTTCTGAAAATGTTGTATCTTATCGATGAGGAAGCTGTTAAGGATAATGGAGTTCCTATTACTTGGTTGGATTATAAAGCCTGGCAATATGGTCCTGTTGATCCTGCTATTTACTTTGATTTGAATACATATTTTAGTGATTATATCTTATTAAGAAATAGTATTTCTTGTCAAGGAGATTCTACTGTTATTATAGAAGCTAAAAAGGAATTTGATGATAACGAATTTAGTGAGTATGATTTAGAGGTTATTAATAAAGTAATAGAGAAGTATAAAAACAGAACAGCCGCTCAACTTGTGACGATTACGCATGAGCCTGGAGGATTGTGGGACTTAACAAGTAGAGAAAATGATTTGGATTTTTCATCTGTAGCTAATGTATCTAATGTGAGTATTGATATGAGCAGATTGGTGAAAAATGATTCAAAAAAATATGTAAGCTACAAGGAAGCCTTTGATAAAATGGGATTTATGTCTGTGCTTCGTTCTAATATGAAATAGGAAATGTTTAGGGCTGGTAATATTTTACATGGATTTTTTGATTTAGGGGTTAATGGAAAGAAAAACAAATATGCTATTGTGTTACATAATGATGGCAATGCTTGTGTTTTGATGTCATTTGCTACTTCTCAACTAAGATCTTCTTCTGAGAATCCTGTTCATGGATGAAATCCTCAAAAGGGAGAGCCTCAATCATATGTTTTTAAGGCAGGAGTGGTAATTGGAACTGAGCCTATTAATAAAAGTGATTTTTCCTTTCCTAAAGATACTACTGTTGTTCCTGATTATGGTATATTGAGTACTGAGATATGTGCTTTTACCGCGTCGGTTGCTAATCTTTTGACAGTTTGTGAACTGTATGAAAAAGAATATCTGGACTTAATATATACACTATACAAATGTAAGAAGACCAAAAAGAAGTATAAAGAGATTTTTGAGAAAATTCTAGAACAGCATAATTAGCGGGGCAAACACCCCGCTTTTTTTATCTCCTTTTCTTGATTATCCCTCCTAAATCTAATTATGTACACTTTTGTACGGAAAAAATTTCCTTCTCCTCTAAATTTTATTATTAATATGTACTTTTTTGTAACCTGGGTATATTTATATTTGCGCCAGCGGGTAATGTCGCACGCTACTTAAACAATGGACGTATGGCTCAGGACTTAAAAATAACAGATTTTATTAGCGAAAAAGCTTTTGATCAAGTTGATAGATTTACAAAAGATATTATGTTAGCAAAAGCCGAATACGCTGCTTTTGCTGAAAAACTAGCTCAACAGGTAACAATAAAGGTTACTGGTTATGTCGAACTAAAGGAAAAGGCTAAAGGCGGTAATACAATCCTTAAAGAACTCTATGAGACTGAAACAAAAATCGCTAAGCTCCAAAAGGAACTCAATGCGATTTTAGTAGAATCAGGAAAAAGTTTACAGAAGCTATCTAATGCTAGCAATGTGGTGTCTATGTTTAATAAGCTAACAGAAAGTCTTGATAGAGCATCTTCTGCCTTAGAAAAAATAACTCAGACATCGTCTTCTGCCTCTCAATCACAACAGCAGGCTGCGCAAGCAACTCAAAGTGCATCTGCGGCAATTGGAGAAGCTGCAAAGAATGTTGGAATTGCAGGAGGAGAGTATGATAGAATATTATCGAGTGTAAAAAGCTACAATGCTGAAGTAAAAAAGCTTAATAATACGCTGATTTCAAATACCAGGGATTTGTCTGGTATAAGACAGGAACTAAGGAACCTGGATAGAGACTATAACAATGGTATTGTAACCGAACAAAAATATATTGATCAGAAAACAAAGCTTCTTCAAACAGAAAGAGAATTATCAGCTCAGAACCAGGCATATTCGAACCGGTTAAAGAATCATGCAATGGTTGCAATATCTCTAACCGGTAGCTACAATGAGATGAATGCGTCTCTCCTGGTCTTGGAGAAAAGATTTAAAGATCTATCTGAAACTGATCGTAATAGTGAGTTTGGTGTAAACTTACTTAAGGATATAGACAAGCTCAAGAACCAATTAAAGTCCATTGATGCCCAAATGGGAAACTACCAACGAAATGTTGGTAACTATGCTTCTCATTGGAATGGATTACAGGTATCAGTACAACAGATAGGAAGAGAATTGCCATCTTTAGCTATTGGCTGGAATACTTTCTTCTTGGCTATATCCAACAATCTTCCTATACTTGCTGATGAAATAAAGAAGGCGAAAATCCAATATGAAGAATTTAAGAAAGCGGGTATTTCCAGTGTTCCAGTATGGAAGCAAGTCGTATCTTCGATATTCAGTTGGCAAACCGCATTAGTTTTGGCCATTACAGTTCTTTCTATGTATGGTAAGGATATTATAGAATGGATTGGTAATCTATTTAATGCGGAAAGTGCGACAATTAGATTAACTAGAGCAGAGTTAGATCTTGCTGAGGCTCGCAGAAAGGGTATTTCTGATAGTGCTAAAGAAATTGCTCAGTTGGATATATTGTATAAAAAATTAAGTGACACAACATTGAGCCGGGAGGAATTAGCTGCGCTTGGCAGTCAATGGATAAAAACATTTCCTGAATATTCAAGGGTTTTAACGAATGAGGGTGTTGATATTAATGCTCTGAATGTGGCTTATAAAAATTTGAAAGAGCAAATTATAGCTACGGCTCAGGCTAGAGCTATAGCAGATCAAGTTACTGAAAATGAAAAACAGCGCATAGAATATGAAAACAAATATAATAGCGCTTTAGTGGACCGCTATCAAGCAAGAAAAAGATATGAAGAATTGAAAACAGGTAAAGGAGTTGACCCTCGTAATTTGGAAGTTCTATCACAAAGAGAATTGGAAAATATTGATATTGCGAATAAGAAGATGGCTCAACTTCAAAAGTCCATAGACAATATCAATCAAGATAGCGAGAAACTGATTTCTTCTTTAGATATAAGTAGACTATTCAATGCTCCGAAGGAAGGTACTTTTGACTTCTGGCAACAGCAGAAAACCAGTGCCGATACCGCCTTAAAATCAATTCGTTCAGATATAAAGAAAACGCTGGATGCTTCCTCTAAGGCCGAAGATGACTATGATACCATGTTGAAGAAGGTATTTGCCATTAGAGGCAAAATGTCTGAAGATGAGGCAAGAGGTATCGTTGATTCTTACTTAAAGGCTAATAATGACATAAAAAAAGCTGATGAGGAATTAATGGTGTATCAGACAAAGACAATCAAGCAAATTACCAAAGAAAGAGAGAAGTATGCGGATTATATAAAAAAGATAGATAACCTTTTGGCTATGGCCAGGGCTAAGACAATAGATGCTGAACGTATTTCAGAAATAGAACAGGTAAAGGCGAAATATCAAGAGCGTGCATCCATTATTAAAGGTGAATCGGAAAAGGAACTTGAATTAAGGAAAACCTATGCTCAACTGGAAGCTAAAGAGATTGAGGATATCAACTTGAAATATGATACTCAGTTGGAACAATCCCGGTTAAAGAGGGATCTTGAAATAATAGAAGGAAATTCCCAACAGGAACTTGATTTGAGGTTGGAGAAGCAATTACAGCTCAATGAAGTATTGAGGGAAGTTGCTATATCTGAGGCACGAAAAAGGGGAGAGGATGAAGCGCAAGTTAATGAACTGTATGATAAGAAATTTAAAGATATTCTAAAGAACAATGTTCAGGATCGAATAAAGCTCTTATCTCAAGAGAATGAGATGCAGCTTTCCCAATTAGAAATAAATAACCAGCAGCGCCTTAACGCTCTGGAGAAAGCCTATAAAAGAGGAGAGATAAACGAAAAGGAATATCAGCAAGGCTTATATAATATTCAGAGAGATGCTGTAAAGCTGAGGTTGGAGTTAATGCTGGCTGAAGCTCAGGCTGAATTGGTTGCCGCACAAGGAGTTCTTCCAGAGGCTGAGATTAAGAAAATACAGATTCGGATAGATAATCTGCGTGCTCAATTGGAAGCAGTTTCTCTTGCTAATCCGGAAGATGGAGAGAAGACAAAGCAATGGTCTGAAGGCTTCATTTCTGCGTTACGCAATATGCAAGAAGTTGCGGACGAGACTATGGGGGGATGGGCAGACGTTTTCAGTGTGTTTAATGAAACTCTATCCAAAATGGTATCCAGTGCTGATAGTTCCACTACAAGCATAGTTGATATGTTTAAGAAGATGTGGAATCAAATGAGCTCTGAAAATCGAGCTAAGTTGATTCTGGATTCTTTTTCTAACATATCAAAAGGTGTATCTGAGATCATGAGTAATATGTATGATTCCAGGATAGAGAGAATAGAAGAGGAACAGGAAGCATTGCAAGAATCCCATGACAAAGAAATTGAGCAGATTGAAAACTTAGAGACATTAGGTGCAATCTCGGCTGAGGAGGCGGAAGCCAGAAAGCGTGCTGCTGAAGAACGGACAGCCCGCAAAGAGAAAGAATTGGAAAAGCAAAAAGCCCAGATGCAGGAGAAGAGTGCTAAGTGGGAGAAAGCCAACAGTATAGTTCAATCAATTATTGCCACTTCTCTTGCCGTAACTAAAGCTTTGCCAAATTTTGTTCTTGCTGCCATAGTAGGAGTTATGGGAGCCGCACAAACAGCTATTATTGCCGCCCAACCCATTCCCAAATACGCCAAAGGAACCGACAACCATCCCGGAGGTTTAGCCATCGTAGGTGATGGGGGGAGGCGAGAGGGTATCTTAACAAATAAGGGCCTCTTTGCCACTCCTTCCATACCTACATTGGTAGACTTGCCTAAAGGTGCAGCGGTCGTTCCTGATTTGGAGCAATACATCTCTGTTCGTCCACTTCTTAGATCGGACTTGGGAGCGATGGCACAGGACGCAGAACGTGAAGGCATTCCCTTCACAGTAAATGTAGATACCGGTGCTCTTGAATTAAGAAAGGAGATCCGCATATTAACAGATGAAGTACGCAAGTTAAGTAAGGCCCGTAGGAAGGAGGCGGTTCAAAGAGAGCTTGATTATCTCCATCGGACAATCTAAGGTAATTAATTGGCGAATTAATTTACCGAAAGCCATCAGGGCCGTGCGACACTTTGGTGGCTTTCATTTCTTTTAATTTAAAACACTGCGTGAAGGAGCGCAGAACGACGTTATGAAAGACATACAGATTTTTAAAAATGAGCAGTTCGGAGAAGTCCGAATTACTATGAGCGAAAGTGATGAGCCTTTATTTTGTGCAAAGGATGTAGCAACATCATTAGGATATTCTAATACATCTGATGCTATTTCAAGGCATTGTAAATCAGGCGAAATCGTGTATCACGAACATGCTAATGGTATTGGAGGCACTAATATGATATACATTCCAGAAAAAGATGTGTTTCGTTTGATAATGAGAAGCAATCTCCCTGATGCCGAAAAGTTTCAAGATTGGGTGTGCGATGAGGTATTACCTTCTATCCGTAAACATGGCATATATGCCACTGACAATGTGATTGACCAAATTCTAAATAATCCAGATTTTGGAATTGAATTGCTTACGAAGTTGAAAGAAGAGCGTTCAGCTCGTGTTGAGGCAGAAAAGCAGGTAGCAATACTTACTCATGTAAATAAGACATACACTTGTACGGAAATAGCTAAGGAATTAGGTCTAAAGTCTGCCATTGAGTTGAATAATAAATTGAAGGCCTTAGGTATTCAGTATAAAGTTAACCAAACCTGGGTTCCATATACAAAATATTCAGAATTGGGGTGGTTTGATATTAAACAAGAATGTCTTGATAATGGCAGAATAATCTATCACCGGAGAATAACAGGAATTGGTAGGAAAGAAATTCTTAAGATGATTAATGTTACAAGATATAACTATAAATAAATGCTTAATCATGATATACGACGATTTAGATAAAATCCCCATGTCTCGCTTTATAGAAGTGTTCATGGGAAATCTGACTAAAGTTTCCGATGGCGAGCTTGCTGAGGCTGATGCAATAGCAATTGCCGAACGCTTGCTTGCCGAATACTCAGAAATAGTAGGAGGGCGTTCTGCGATAGCGGAAATAACAAAGCAGAATGAAATGCTCAACTGTGAACTTAAAATTGAGTGTATGAGGGTTTGTGAATATCTCATTTCGGAAGGCAAGTTCGAACAAGTAAGTAAGACGCTTGTAAGATTCGGATTTAAGATACCTTCCAAGGATAAGGCTAGAATTCGCCAACGTGTAGCTTCTATTTTGTCCACATCTCAATATAGGCTTGAGAAGTTAAGGGATAGCCGGCTGGAAGAGCTTAAGCCGGCAATGAGTAAAGACTACTTTACTAGGGAGAGAATTATGTTGATGGAGCATTTTAAAATGCACATCGACATACACAAGCTTTCTGCAAAGGAATATGCCTATATGGTAAAGAAGGTATGCGAAGAGACACAAGCAATGTTGCGTTCACTTAAAAAGAAATAGTATGTATAAATGTGAGTTATTGGTCGGTGGCTATGCTTATGATGTAACCGATGATCTGTCCAATTGGGACGATGTGAAATTGTCTTTTAAGCGTGATAATTATGACGGTGTGATTAGATCCTTCTCCACGAAGTTTCAGTTTGCCGGGTCGGGTTATTCTCTACTGAAGGGAGAATACAGGAAAGATTATATAGATGCGTCTGCATCCATTGTATTTTATACACGCAATAACTCATGGACTTGGAATGAGCGGTTCCGTTGTGCGCTTGATTTTTCTACATTCAGTGATGATGGGAGCATAATCAGTATTAACGCAGTTGATGATAGCTTGGCGGCTCTTATCAAGGCGAATAAGGGAACGCAGTATGAATATCCAGTTGGTGAATTAAAGGAAGAAAAGAGATTGTTATATGATCGTTTGCAAATGCATAATCAGGTTAATTATACAATTACAGGCGAGAATGAAGTTGAAAGTGAAGCAGTGATACATACCTATGTAGATGTGCCTCAAAAAGCCGATTATGGAAGTAGTATACCTCTTTATATTGTTACATCGGATATACAGAATAAAAATGTAGTTGAAGTTTATGATGAGGAGCAAACTGACGACTTACGCTTACCTGGTACAACGACAACCCCTACACCGCCTTCGACGTTTTTCTTAAAATGTATAAGATCATTTACGACGGTTAATATTCAATTTAACATGGTTATTAGAACTATCGGTGGTGGCGGTATTTCGAGTATTAGGCTGTATCATTACAATGGAACTAATCATAATGAATTGCTTTATGTGAGAATAACAGAAAACAATTTCTATTATACTTTTGCAACTCCGGACGCAGGTCTTGATGTTAAGATGGCAAACGGTGATTTATTATATTTTTTTTTGGATACAACAGAATCCACAAGATTTGACTTTGCTTATCCTGTTGCAGATCCGAGATACATCAATATATCATTTAAGGGAAGGGATGAATCATTGGCTATTGATGTTATAACTCCCTTATCTCTTCTTAATCGTTTGTTGAAGTCTATTAATGGAGAGAAGGAAGGAATATTTGGTGAAATAACTTCAGGGGTTGATAGTAGACTGGATAATACCCTGATTGTTGCTGCTGAAAGTATCCGTGGGTTGGAAAAAGCAAAGATATATACCAGCTATACAAAGTTTACTAAATGGATGGAGGCCGAGTTTGGTTTTGTTCCTGTTATAAATGACAATAAAGTGTCTTTTGTTCATAGAGATAGTTTATTCACTGATGTAGAGATCAAAGACCTGGCGGATCAATGGAATGATTTTACCTATTCGGTGAATGCATCACTTATCTATGCGAATGTAAAGGCCGGATACGATAAGCAGGATTATGATAGTGTTAATGGTAGGGATGAGTTTCGTTTTACGAATGAATATACTACCGGTCACACACTTACGGATAATGTATTGGACCTCATAAGCCCTTATCGTGCTGATGCTTATGGCATTGAATTCCTTGCAGCCAAACGAGGAGAGGATACAACGGATAGTGATAGTGATAATGATATATTCTTTGTAGGAGCATCGGTTATCGGAGGGGAATATAAATTGATTAGAGGTGGAAACTATTCGATAACAGGAGTTATATCTCCTGAGAGTATGTTTAATGTGATGTATGCACCAAGATTTATGATTGAGGCGAATAAAAAATATATAGGTGTAAGTGCCTCTTTACTTGCATTCGCATCGTCCAATGGTAATAGTGATATCGTTATTAATGGTGTTGCTGAAACTGAGGATATCCCTATAAATGAATCAGACTTTACAATAGGTGAAGTCAGCGTGGAAACCGGTGATGTTGATGTTCCTGTAGACTTAAAAGGCTACATTTCTCTAACTCACCATGGAGAGGTTTATAAAGGTTATATAAGTAAGTCTGATTTCAATTATGGAAAATCGGAGACTGTTAAGTACATTTTAATAATAAAAAGTATCGAATAGCGGCAGTACGATTGTATATCAAATTTTAATTCGTATATTTGCAATATGTAGGTGAAGGAGCCTGCTTCTCAAAAAAGGACGTAAAGACATGGTTAAGATTGGCGACGTTTGCCCATTGTTCTTTAATCCAATAAAGGACAAGTTCGGGATTGAAGTAGATTATATACAGAAGTTTTATACAAGTGACAATATTCACTTGCAAATATTTGCTAATGCAGGCGAGAACGTATCAGCCACGCTTATCGATTTAATCAACGACATTTCCACCAGTATTAGTCTTTCGACATACAACCAGAATTCTGAGGTTGTGATGCATTATGCCATATTGACCGGATTACCTGACAGTGATTATAAGGTTAATGTAAATGGTCTCCTTTCCGAACCTTTCTGCGTATCTTCTTTCTCTGATTTATTGGAAAGGACAAGTCTTATCAGATATTCCCATAAAGATAATAACTCGGTTTTCAATAATATCTTTTGGATTGGAGATACACAGATTATATTTGATTGGCGTGTTGAGGCGGGATTTAAGCCCAATGGTTACACTCCTAAACTGGAGAATGAGCAATATCGCAATCAATGGCAGGAAATCAAAAATCTATATTCCATCCCTTATGATTCATATGTGTTTACTATTGGTGATGCTTGTGGAGTTCCTTACTGGTATGGTCGGCATCTGAATCGAATTTTATGCCTATCTGAGTTTACCATAGAACATACCAGCTTTGTACGTTCTGAAAATTCTGTGCCGGAAATGTCCCAAGTTATCGAGGATAGTCAGTTGTTTAATCTGTCTATAACTTTAGAGCCTCAGGAAAACAGCATTGATGGCATAGGGGGAAGGCCGGAGTCTGAATCTTCCAGTTCTATTGTAGGATTTGTTATTACCAATCCCAAGGATGGAGAGATGCTGCAATATAGCAAAGAAGATGCTGCTTTTGTTAATGTTGATTATGTTGGTGTGTGATGAAAAAGAGAGTAAGTAAAATATTGTGGTATGGAAGCGATGTAAATCCTGATGGAAGTCCTATTATACCTGATGTGTCTCCCAATATAGAAAGAAATTTGGAAGGACTTAATGAGGGGGAAATATATATCCACAATGAAGATAGCAATCCTTTTATATTTATAAGAACTAATAAGAATCGAGTTGTTGCAATAGGAGGGGCAAACTTGGATGAGCTATTCAAGATCTTTCTTCGTAAGGACAAATCAGATTCCACTAATTATTTGCTAAGGTTATTAGGAGGTGCTACCATAGAAAAAGGGTTGGTGGTTCGAATCCCCAAACAGACACCAGCCACATCACAGAGTGGTATTGTCGAAGAGGATGAGAATTTAATCATTGAAGAAGATGAAGATGCAGTGATGGAAATAGCGGAATCCTCCGAAGAACTTTCTTTTGGAGAGCTTAGCAACGTTAATTCCTCTGTTGATACTGCTCCGGTAGGTTCTCTTCCGGTTAAGGGTGAAAATGAGTGGAGTTATGTGGCACCATCCTTGTTTTCGGGAAGCATAGATGAAGATAACATGCTTATTCCTGTCTTTGATAAGAGGATTCAACAAATGGTATTTGTGCCTATATCTGTTATTAAAGGTGGTGTAACACCTCCGTCATCCGGTTTCCCGTATACTTTCTCATTTGCATTGGTTTAACGTAAAAAATAAAAAATATGGCAAATATAAATATTCCTACTAAAAATACAGGCGATACACTTTCTGCCAGTGAATTTAACGAAGTAGTCAGCGCAGTGAATTCTAAACAGGATAGTATAGCAGGTAAAGGACTGTCAACGAATGACTATACCAATACGGAAAAGCAGAATCTGGCACAGCTCCTTACAAGAGTTGATTATCTTGAAGGGATATCGGGCGCTTCCGGTGGTATCTGGATTTCTGACGAAGAAAAAGTAATCGGTTCTTATTCATTCAAGGGAGAAGAACATGATATCTATTCTTGTACTGTATCATTATCTGAACCTCCCACTTCTGTAGGGGCCGAAAAGGAGTACACCGTAAGCGAATCTCCGTTGGGTAATAATATGTATTTAGCAGCTAAAAACATAACAGTCAAGGATACAGATGGTAAGTTTTATCCAGGAGCGATTGACGTTAGTCAGATGTATGTGACAGAAAATTTTGAGACAAAATTATCTGTGATATGTAAGTCAGTTTTGCCATCCGGTTCAACCTTGATGCTGACCCTTGAATATCTTAAACTTGCAGGAGAGATTATCGAATTTAGCATTGATCTTCCTTCCGGCGTTAGTGCGGATGATGTGAACCTAAATTTTGCGCCTTTGAAATATGACAAGCATTTCGCATTTACATATACAGCGGATGATTCCGTGGAGGGAGCCTATGCGCGTATCTGGCGAAGAATCAATCAAAAATGGATTGATGATACTGAGTTTTTCCATCTTGGCAACACACCGACGACCGGCTATATACCTGAATATCCACTCGTATATACTGACGGCTGCGGTAATGATCGCCGTTTTGGTTTTAGCATTGCATTATGGCCAACGTGGGGTAACGAATATAATCCGGATGGACTTATAAAGGACAGCAGTACTAACAGCATATATATAACCTGGAATGAGCTTGACTTGATAAAGGATTGGGGCGTTTCCATGCTCTACCACAATGTTGACGAAAGAGTATATGATAAGGATAATGCCGATGATATTGAAAAAGGCTTTGTGGCCGATTACAATAAGGTTCTTGAGAAAATAAACCGTCGCATGAAAATAATGGGACTCCCCGACGGTAATGCCGCCTACGTAACTGCGGCAGATAAATCCCCTTTAATTGATTTCTATCGCAGTTCATTACATCACCTGGAATTCATTTACCTGAAATCTACAGGTTCTTTATTCAAAAAAAGGACCTACGGCGGAACCAATTCTTCCGTTAATGATGTAAAGCTGGAAGAACTGGCTGAACAACATACAAGCGATAACCCCTACTGGGTAGGTATAACGACCCACCGCGTGGACCTTTCCCGGATAGAGCTATTGGAAACTATCTATTCATTATATGGAAAGGGTGGTGACGATAGCCTTTGGGTTGCTTCCTGGGATGAGGTCTACGAATATATACAGATGAGGTTGAATTCAATCGTTAAAAAAGTAGTAAGCGACAATACTGTCACATGGAAAATATTAGTTCCATTTTCTAAGAACTATTATTTTAAGGACTTGTCATTCCTGATATCAGGAACTACTTCCGTGGATGCGTTCACGGTTTCCGACAAGATATTCGGATATAGCTATGCGGCTCATGGTTCAGGAATGCTTGTAAATGTGAATTTCAACGAGTTGCTCCTGGATTGTGCTGAGAAATATACGTCAAAATTTGAAAGTACGTTATCCGAGGATGATAAGACTGATGCATATTATTTTGTAAATCAATTAAAAGATACTTTAAAAGCTCCGTTTGTCGCACGGTTATCCGCAAATGAGACCGCTCCGGTTTTAAATTCGATATTAATCAATGATGGTGTAACGGTGACTTACGAACAGTTGGTATCTATCACTCTTAACATGACTGGCGGACTTACTCATTATAAAGTTGGAGAGACTGCCGATTTAACCGATGTATCCTGGATTGCCGGTACATCGAAGATTTTTTCTTATGAGCTTTCAGCCGGTTATGCATCTAAAACGGTATATGTACAGGTTAAGAATGATTATGGAACGTCAGAAATCAAATCTTCCTCCATCTTGTATTCTGAACGTCCGGCCGTATCTTACACAGTAACAGGAAAGGCGAATAACGATGCGTACGGTACTGTGACACCAGCCGTTCAGGATGTTGCCGAGGGAGGCCAGGCAAGCGTTAACGCGCAGGCTAATGATGGCTATGTTATCGGTAGTTGGAGTGGCGCAGATACGAGTACCGGTGTAGGGACTACGAGCGGAACGGCGACCGTCAATAATGTTCAAGGCAATAAAACGATAACTTGTAATTTCCAGGAAGAAGGTGGAAGTGGCACTGCCGGAAAAACAATCGTTTCATTTGCTCAGCTTGCCAATAATATATCTTATGATACGGTTAATGGTGAGATTATAAATTACATGTCAATTGTACAAGGAACTAACTATACAACCAATATATTGAAGGATTCCGGCGGAAACGAAGTAGGTAATTACTTAAAGAGAAGAGATGATTATCCAGGTGAGATAAATGTGGACCGGTCTGCTATTAATACAGATGTACGCCAACCTGATGTGGACGATAGCGGCGTATATCCCGCCAAGTATATTAGTAGGTATAATTCCGGTAGCAGTACCAGCTCCGGTTTAAAGGTCATGCTTCGATTCCAGGCATTTGCCGCAGGTACTTATAAAGTAAGAATATTGCCTTCTTGTGACAGAGATCTTCCGTCAGACCAATTTCCGTCGGTATTCTATTCGGCTAACAATGTGGAAGTAAATATAGACTTTAGCCCGTTGAACAACATGACTCAGTTCGTTGAGATTGATAACGTAACTGTTGGTAGCGATGGCTTATTGGATGTGTATTTCTGGAACACTTTAGGTGTGAACTATGTGCCTGGAGTTAATTTGATTGAAATAATAAAATTATAGTTATGGCTATATTAAGTACAGCAAAGATTGTAGGTATGCTTGCTTCGGCAAAGAAAACTGGTAAGCAAATCTTGAATGCTGCCGGAGAATATGTGGCAGAAGTGGTAGAAGATTTCATGTCCGGCTTCGCAGGTCACGGATGGAAAATATGGGAGTATGTATCGGGAAAATGGAAGCTTGAAATAGATTCTATTGTTGTGCGTGAAACGATGACGGTTTTTGAACTCTTAATCCAGAAGATACGTGCTGTAAAAGGAGCTCTTGGAATCACTCAGGCAAACGGTAAGATAAAGAGTGCCATATTGGATGATGCAAAGCAAAATTGGCTCATTACTATTGAAGAAGATGAAATGTCCTTCGTCGCTCATGATATCATTCGTTGTCAGAATTGGCAAAATGGAACATTAAAAGGTTATTGGGTAGAGATATCGGAAATTCGCAAGATAGATGGTGTTGATACGATTGTAATTCCTGTCAGTGAATTTTCCGGAAGTATTGATTATATAGATGGCATGGAAGCAGTAGTCTCCGGATTATCAGATATGTCTATACCAACTGAAGGTGATGAAATTATACAGTTTGGTAATACTATTAATATAAATCGACAATCAGCTATCTATCTTCATGCGGACGAAGGCGGACAACCCGCCATTGACATTCTCTTTGGCATTAATAGTAAAAGTTTTGCCGGCTGCGTAAAAATGCGTATCGGTGGTGATATACCCGGTGCAAATGGTTTGAAAGGCTTCTATTGCGAGAATGGCTTGATTAAAGGAACAGATAGCAGCGGACATACAGTTTATTGTATCTATCCTGATGGAACAGCTGAATTTGGCGACGGTTCCGCCCGGTTTGCAACGGATAAATCCGGATATATTGCCGGTGGTGCAATCTCATGGAAATGGGATGACGAAAAAAACAAATTTGTCTGCACAATGGGAGATGTGATTCTAGGCTGGGATAATCTTTCCCCTGAAGCTAAGGAAAACCTAAAGGGAGATGCAGGAACCGGTATTGAATCAGTTGATGTTGAATATGCAAAAAATTCATCCGGCACTGAAGCTCCTACCTTGGGTTGGCAGACTACGGCACCATCGTGGGAAAATGGAAAATATATATGGTCAAGAACCAGGATAACACTTACTGATGGGACTATTAGTTATACTGAGGCGGCGTGCATCAGTGGTGGAAAGGGAATTTCCTCGATAGTAGAACAATATTATCTTTCCAGTTCTTCCTCCAGTCTGGCGGATGGAGATTGGAGTACTGAAAGACCTGCCTGGAAAAATGGTTGGTACGTCTGGACGCGTTCAGTCATAACATATACGGATGGTACGAGCACAACAACAGAGGCTGTATGTGTAACTGGAGAAAAGGGACAGAATGGTGCTGACGGAGTTAATGGCAAGGATGGAACATCAATAGTGTGGCAAGGCAGCTTTGTCTCGCATCCTGCTAATCCTCAAAATGGCTGGGCTTATAGAAATACTACGGATGGCAAGAGTTACGTCTATCAGGATGGCGTATGGTATCAAATGACTATTGACGGTGTAGATGGTGCTAATGGTAAAGATGGCACCAATGGATTATCAATTGTGTGGAAAGGTGACTTGTCTACTCCCCCTGCGAATCCCGAGATAAACTGGGTATATCGGGATATTGACAATGGAAAGGTTTATATTTACACAGGAACTGCCTGGGCTTTAATGGTAGCAGACGGAAATGACGGAGCTTCTGGTGCTGATGGTTCTGATGGTTTATCCGTGTTTATTACATATCACGATGGCGAGTCACAACCGGAAGTACCCACAGAAGATGGTACTTTAAACGGATGGCATACCAACGCTACAGATTCGGTCGTATGGATGTCTCAGAAGGTAGCGGAAAGCGCGTCTTCCGGTAGTTGGGGAAATCCCATTAAAATAAAAGGGGATAAAGGTGAAGATGGTGCGGATGGCCAAGATGCTGTAATGTTTGCGATAGAATTTTATATGAACGGTATCCGCGTTAGCGATATTCCGTGCGATATACATGGTACTTCAATTTCCGGCAATACTGTTATAGCTAAGTTGCTTCGTATAAGTGGAAGCAGTAAGGAAGATTATACTCCTGACAGGTGGCGTGTATCTTATTTAAAAGAAGGTGTTGAAGTGCTTTCCATTCAGCCCTTGGAATCGCTCAACTTTATAAATATATCCCTCGAGAAATCATTGGAATATGACAGTATTGCGGTAATGGCCTATGAACGGTCAATTCCTGATTATGTCTTGATTACCGAAGCTTCAATATCTAAGGTGATGGCAAATGTTCCAGATTGGTTAATAGGTTGGGATACAAACAAGGTGCAAATTGGTAGTAATTATATGATATCTCCAAAGCTGTTTACGGGTAAGAACACCGGAACTGCCGAAGAACCGATATTGACAGGTATTGTGCAGGGAGATAAGTGCATTACCATTAATGGTGTTGAGAGGTCTGGTATCTTTGCTCTTGTTAATAATGAGGTAATGTTTGAGCTTGATCCAGAGAGCCAAAAATATAAATTCAACGGTGAGGTAAATGCGACAAGTGGAGTCTTTAAGAATATTCAATCTCCCAATGGCTCTTTCAATATCGATGAAGTCGGAAATATATCAATTATAGGCAAAATTTCAACATCACTAAATGATACTCGTATAGAAATTGATCCAGACACCAATAGTCTTTCTATGTATAATCAAGACAACAATGAAGTTGGACGTATATTCTTCGTTGAAGAAGACTGGACGGAAGGTAAAAATTACTATCCCAAAATCAGGCTGAGAACCTATCATAATGATGTATTAAACGCGGAAATGAATATATCAAGTGCTGTAATTTCGTCATCCACTAATATGGGGGATGATAATTATTTCTTTTATATTGATCCACGATCTGGATTAAGATTTTATAAAAATGATGTTTTGACAAATACTTACCCAGCTTCATGAAAAAATCCCGTCTGACTCTCACGAGCCGGACGAGATTGTGAGCGAGATAGTGTCCTAACTATCCTAATTGCAAAGATAAGATTAATTTTATAAAATTAAAAGTAATGGATACGGAAGTTGTAAATGCGGCTCTTCAGACGGGAAGGGGTATTAGTGAGTTTGGAATGATGGCTATCACGGCAGGCTTTTTTCTTGTATTATCCGCTTTAATGTGGATTGCTTGCTTTCGGTGGTTTATGAGTATTATTAACGGTATATTATCAGCCCAGGGAGCAAATTGGCAGGAATTAAAAAGGCAAATGATTGAAAATAACCACATAATGACACGTATAGCCGAAGGATTACAACCGGAAACACAGTTAAGAGTTAAAACTCTATCTAATCTTCTTTTTGATCTTTCGGTAGAAAGGGTGTGTCGTATTATAAAGAAGATAAGAGAAGAGAATCATATAGTAGATAAGGAGAATACCATTAAGAAGATACGGACTTTGCTAACGAACATACACGAAGATCGTAATAGTAAACTTGATTGCTTTACCTATCATGGCAATAAATTGTCTGATTATACGGACAGGAAATGGATTGATCAGGTGGCAAAGGTGGTAGAGGCTGAAATATACAATGTAGAAGGTCCTAACAATGGGCGTGCCTATACAAACATTGAATCAGTTTATGCTAATATTAGATTAGAATTTTATCACAATTTAAACGAAAGATAATATGGCAAATGTTGAAAAACTGGCACCTCTAATCCTAAAGTGGGAGGGAGGTTTCGTAAATGACCCTGACGATTTGGGTGGGGCTACCAATATGGGAGTGACTATCGGTGCATGGAAATCGTGCGGCTATGACAAGGACGGTGACGGTGACATAGATGTAGATGACCTGCATTTGCTTACTCGAGAGGATGTCATTAACCGGGTACTCAAGCCGCATTACTGGGATAGGTGGAAGGCTGATTTGATACAGAATCAACCTTTAGCGAATATCCTTGTCGACTGGGTATGGGCTTCCGGTGCTCACGGAATCAAGATTCCGCAAAGGCTTCTTGGGGTTACTGTGGATGGGATTGTTGGCCCTAAAACGATTGCTGCCGTTAATTCACGTAATCCTCGTGAATTGTTTGACCTTATCAAGATAGCTCGGTTTGATTTCATTGAGGATATATGTCGAAAGCGCCCGGTTAACAACAAGTTCAAAAGAGGGTGGTTAAATCGAATCAATGATTTCATCTTTGAGCTATAAAAAACGGCAATGTACTATCACAGCGGAAGGCCGTTCAAAAGAGTTTATATGAACCTTATAGTAACACTAATAAAAAGAAAATGTTCATGAGTAATCTTAAAGAAATGATTAGACTCTCAATAATAGGTTTTATTGCCTTGCTTGTGATGGGAATTGTGATGTCGCTTTATTCCTGTGGGAGTCATAAATCTACCGTCATGAAAGAGACTTTCGTTCAAAGAGAGGATAGTACTAAACAGAGTATTGATTTGGGATTCACTGCTATACAGGATATTTCGAACTTCTTTCACTCTACAACTAATCGGAGGATAAACTGGCGGTTCTATGATACTAGCAAGCCAATAGATTCTAAAACAGGGAAGCATCCGCTTTTAGCTGAAGGCGATACTGAAGAAAACAATAAGATCGAGCAAGAAACTAATGTTATATCCGCAGACAGTTTTTCTTTGCAATCCGATAGCTCATCGTCTTCCTGGAGTCAGGAAAACGATAGGCAGGAACAGGAGAAGCAGAAAGATGAAACAACAGTACCTAAACAGATTTCCGGTGTAATATGGGCGTCGGCTACATTGTTGCTATTGATGATTGCAGCATGGATAATCTATAAAACAAGGAAAGGAGGTTAATATGATTTAACTCATTGATTATTAGAGATGAGTAGAAGCATCTCGCAGTACATTAACAAATACTCTCTTTTAGAGGGCTTAGAGATAAAAGAAAGCCCGTCCCTTGCCACGTCTGGTAAACCACAAGGGACAACAGTCACAATCCAATGCTGTTTTGGGCTTTCAGTCCTCACTAAACAAGCGGGTTGTGACTATTGTTTTTAATAACTTTATGTTTTATAACAGATATGAAAACAAAAGATTTATACCAGACGATAAATGCCATGGTGCGTAAACACACAGGCATTGAAATGCCATCATTGATTTTTAGCAATAAAGAAGAGTGTGTAGATGCTCGATATATCCTCGTTTATTTTCTTGCCCAGTTTCTTACCGATGATGAAATATCGAGGCATACCAACCTTAAAAGACAGTCAATAAATCATATACGCAATAATTTTGAGTGTAAATTACAGAAATGGAGTGTAAAAAACTGTACGAGTGAAATTAGCAAAGAACTCGCAGAGAACTCGCAGATAAGCAATATGTTAGCATAGCCATTATAAGGTTATTTGTATCGCAATGCTATTGCATTGTCTTGTAACATACAAATAACATATTTTTATGGAAGCTGAAGTAAAAGAAGTAATCAAGGAGAAGGAGTATGTACACGGAGATCGTGACTACTACGATTATGACCGCGACCGTTTTGCATCGAAAGGTGTAGCCGGGGCTGGATTAGGTCTAGGCATAGCCGGCACAGCGCTCGGTTTGTGGGCATTGTCTCGTAGAGGTGGTTTCGGTTTTGGTGGCGGTATGCCCGAAAACGTGAACATCAACACTGTAAGCGATGCAATTGCGGGCCGTTCTGCTGCTGCTCCCACTGCTTTTCAGGCATGGGAAAAGGGTTGTTCTGAAGCTCTTGCATTGACTAATGCAATGTGGGGTCTGAAAGTGAACACTCAGGAACAGATGTACGCTCATCGTGATGTTGACATCAACGAGAAATTCCAATTATGGAAATCTCAAGTAGATGCTGACTTTGGTCTGTACAAGTCTCAGATAGACGGTGACTTCGGTCTGTACAAATCACAACGTGATCTTTACGACGTACTGAACGAGCGTTATAGCGCCAAGTTCTGTGACCTTGACAAGAAGGTTGCCGTTCTGGAAGCCACTCGCCCGTATCAAGATCGTTTGATCCAGTGCGAAATCGACAGAGCATTTACTGCCTCTATCAACTACACTGATCGTAAGACTTGCCGCGCCATCTACGGTGTTGTAGGATTGCCGTCTACTCCTACAGTTACAGTTCTGGAGGGTGCAAACCCTTTCGGATGCAACTGTCCAGGTACAGTAACGCCAACTCCGACAGCGTAAAGAGCGCAAAGAAACGCAAAAAGCGTTAGTGGTAAGCCCCCTCCGGGGGGTGAACCACTTTCTTTTTTTACTAACCACTAACTAACAAGCAATATGAATTTCGGAGATCCACTATTACAACAAAGGGACTTTTCTCTCCCGGAACTTGAAAAGGAACAGGAAGTAATGCAGCAGAAGATTGCTGACATGAAGAGGACCTATCAGCAACCATCGCAACCGATTACTCCAGTCTGGGATGAGATAGACCGTATCACTTCTTCATTGAGCGACAAGGAATTTGATTTCCTGCAAAATAATCAGGAGTTCCAAGAAAGCAGCATCAATATCCAGCAGATACTTCAGCGCGAATATATGCGCATCATGCGTCCGATTGTAGAGAACAATACTAAGGACGGAAAGGATGCTCTTGATAAGCACCTTACGCTTTTGAAGCGAATTCAAAAAACTGCCAAAGACGAAGCCAACAAGAAGGAAGCACTGATGAATGAATACATTATGCAATACTCTCATCTTACTTGGCAGGAATTTATTGATATGAAGAATGGCAAACAGCCGGTTCCCAAAACTCCTAAAAAATAAATAGTATGGAAGCAAAAGAGAAATTATTAGATTTTAAAGATAAAGCTATTAATTCTTTAGAAACATGGGTCGATGGCCGGATTGATGATTTTGTGACACAGAACCCGAATTTGAAAACGGCTTCTATCTACATGAAGCGTGGAGCCAAAAACTATTTGGCACGTGAGCGAGGAAAGATTGAGAATACAATTGATAATGCTGCATTATTTATTTGTGATGAAGAGGGAAATATTGACGCGGACATGCTATTTAAAGACATGATGACCATGTTCCGAGAAATGGAAGAAACCACGTTTGGCAAGGGATTCTTGCAGGGAACTATTGGAAAAGGCGTGGTTCGCTTTAAATTACCGAATAATCCGGTTTTCAATCTTATGTTCGGCAATACTGGAGCGATAAAGATAACCGAGGCGGATTTCCTTGAATTGAAAGAACTTTTTAACGCATAATTATTATGGATTACAAGAATATGCTAATCGCCGCAAGAAATGCAGGCGTAGCAACAGAAAAGATAATGTGGCAAAGTGTGGATGGCTTAAACGAAATGCTTTGCAAAATGAAAGAGGAACATCCGGAAATGTTCTGGAAGTTCATGCGTGAACAACATGGTATCATGTATGGAAACCATTATGATGAAGGATTTGCCATGCATGATGTGTCTATGATCCGGTATACAGACAGGGCTGGCAAAAAATGCGAAGGCGGATATTGGACGCTTGAACAGATAGAATCGGTAACCAAAGGTATGACTTTCCCCTCGGGGACAACGAAATGGGACAAGTATGTAGCTTTTAACGGATTTTATGCCGATACATGTACAGTTCTCGATGATGAGTTAATCATTAAGACTGCACATAAGTTTTATTTTGCTGATGAGGATGCTCCTCCGGGTAAGATATGGCTGGACATGGAAGCAATGTATGAAGGAAAGTAAGGTTGATATATTGCTGGATCAGGCAGATTTCGCATTTTACTGTGATTTCTGCCTGATATTTAGGATTCTTCAATGGAATGTTTTTTAGAACGTTTTGAGAAGATCCTATATTGGATAATTCCTTTTATTGTTGTGATAAGAATAATTTCTTATTGCCTAGATTTATTGTTTGGATGAGGCTTACACGTGCATGTGGAAAGTATTATTACTTCTTCTCATTGAATTTATTAACATAATCTATAACCTTTCTATTTGCTTCATCTACTTTTTTATAGTCAAAATTGATATAGATCGAAGTAACGGCTGATCCTATGTTGTGACCTAGGGCGGCTGAAATGGTTTCTTTGGGAATGTCTAATTCAGCCGCAATGGTTGCCCATGTATGGCGGGACCAATAGCTGGATAAGTCAGGAAATAATGGTTTCCTAATTTTCTTTCCTCCTAATCCCTTTCGCTCTGTTTCGCCAATTTGTTTTAAGCTGTTTCCCATTCTATGGAGAAAGTCTTTGTAATTCTGATAATCATCACATATGCTAAGAAGATAGTTGTTACCTTTATATTGTTTGATAATCTTCATGGCTTCGGGCTCGACTTTAATACTGTATAATTTGCCGGTTTTGGCACGTTTGTACTCAATACGTTCATGATTGAGGGAATTAGGCTTTGCATTAAATAAATCAGCAGCATTTATTCCGATAAGATAAAACATGAGCATAAACATATCTCTGTATTTCTTTTGATACTCTTCACAAGGATAGTCTCTAAGCATCACAAGCTGTTCGATTGTTAAGGATCGCTTTCTGGTCTCCTCTTTCTTTATTCTGAATTTACGGAATGGGTATAAAGGCGTGATTTCTTCATCTATTGCATAGTTAAATACAGCACGTATATTTCTGAAGTGAATGGCATATGCATTTATTTTCATTGATTTGGCCATCCATTCTTCAAATGATTTTAGCCATTTATAATCAATAGACTCAAAGGTACATTCCGGATCGAATACTGATATTTTGTTTCTGGTAGTTTGATAGAGGGATTTTGTTCCAACGTTTTTCTTTAGATCGACAAATTGATCAAAGTAATACAAAAAGTTCTTTTCTGCACTTTGTCTATTGTTTATGGCTTCTTCTATTTGTTCTTTCAGTTTTTTATCTGTGGTCAATTTTAATTTTCCACTTTCTTCAAGGATGAGAATCAACGTCTCGACTTTGTTTTTGATATTCCGAATTGCTATATTCTTAGGTTTATAATTCTTTTCTTGCTTATTGTACTCTTTTCCATCCCATGTTTCAGGCGTAGCTGTAAATTCTGTACTGATCATAAACTGTTTATTATGTCGTATATTCAATTTTATGGGGTAGGTTCCATCCTTCTTTTGTCTTCTTGTGTCAAGGTAGTAATTCACTGTTGCCATAATCTGATTATTTAGGTTGATAGAAAATTTGCATTAAATTTGCATCACAAATATACTTCTAAACCCCTTAAAACCCCTTAAAACCGATATGTTGTTCAGCATAAGACAAGAAAAAAGGTAGCTACTTTTGATGTAACTACCTGATTTTCAGAAGAGCGGAAGACGGGGCTCAAACCCGCGACCCTCAGCTTGGAAGGCTAATGCTCTATCAACTGAGCTACTTCCGCAATTTTTGTGGGCAAAGATGGATTCGAACCACCGAAGTCGAAAGACAGCAGATTTACAGTCTGCCCCATTTGGCCACTCTGGTATTTGCCCTTTTGCACT
>ERZ809209.244-NODE-244-length-36476-cov-17.118778_pt1 | contig 36476 bp, 25 predicted proteins | sample MGYA00520514_ERZ809209 | MGnify/ENA primary metagenome ERZ809209 (study PRJEB31576, sample SAMEA3212657) | Homo sapiens | biome: human-gut; feature: human gut; material: fecal | place: Sweden | collected 2012 ...
CATCAAAAAGTTAAATAATATATTATTTTTAGCTCAAAAAGAAACAAATTACAATTAGATCACCATTAACCCAAAAGAGCTAACAAATTAAAAGTAAATCTCCTTCTTTTAATTACAAATTAGAAGAAGACAGGCTCTTCTTTTAATTTCGCGTTACAGAAAACTTACATTTTACTATCATTTTGAAATTAAACTACTAACTTTGCCGAACAAATTGACACTTCAATTAGGTATTATCATACAATAAAGCTAGTAAGAATGAAGAAACAAGAACTTTTTAACAACGTAACAGAAGGATCCCCTTACCAACGACAGCCCAAACAGATGGGCTTGTACAATGCGGCATACGAACACGATGCCTGCGGTGTTGGTATGCTGGTAAACATTCATGGAGAAAAGTCACACGACATTGTTGAGTCGGCTTTAAAGGTATTAGAGAACATGCGCCACCGTGGCGCCGAAGGTGCGGATAACAAAACCGGCGACGGTGCAGGTATCATGCTGCAAATTCCGCATGAGTTTATTTTATTGCAAGGTATTCCTGTACCCGAAAAAGGACGGTACGGCACAGGATTGTTATTTTTGCCGAAAAATGAGAAAGACCAGGCAGCCATTTTAAGTATCATTATTGAAGAAATTGAAAAAGAAGGACTCACATTGATGCATCTGCGCAATGTGCCCACCTGCCCTGAAATTCTAGGAGAATCTGCTTTGGCAAACGAACCTGACATCAAGCAGGTGTTTATCACCGGATTTACAGAAACGGAAACGGCCGACCGGAAGTTATATCTGATCCGGAAAAGAATCGAGAATAAGGTCAGATTGTCATCCATTCCGACAAAGGACGATTTTTATGTTGTTTCGCTTTCTACAAAAAACATTATATATAAAGGTATGCTTTCGTCGTTGCAACTGCGCAACTACTATCCGGACCTGACGAATAGCTATTTTACCAGCGGACTGGCACTGGTGCACTCCCGTTTCAGTACCAATACATTCCCTACATGGGGATTGGCACAACCATTCCGCCTTCTGGCACACAACGGTGAAATCAACACGATCCGTGGTAACCGCGGATGGATGGAAGCCCGCGAAAGCGTACTCTCCACTCCTACCTTGGGTGACATAAAAGAACTTCGCCCGATTATACAACCGGGCATGAGCGACAGTGCTTCCTTGGATAATGTACTGGAGTTCCTGGTGATGTCGGGGTTGAGCCTGCCACACGCTATGGCTATGCTCGTGCCGGAATCTTTCAACGAAAAGAATCCCATCAGCGAGGATCTGAAATCATTCTACGAATACCACTCTATCTTGATGGAACCGTGGGACGGACCGGCCGCACTACTATTCAGCGACGGACGATTTGCCGGAGGTATGCTCGACCGCAACGGTCTGCGCCCTGCCCGTTATCTGATTACTAAAAATGATATGATGGTAGTGGCTTCGGAAGTCGGTGTGATGGATTTCGAACCGGGAGACATCAAAGAAAAAGGCCGCTTACAGCCCGGTAAGATTTTGCTGGTAGATACGGAAAAAGGTGAAATTTATTATGATGGCGAACTGAAAAAACAGTTGGCTGAAGCCAAACCTTACCGCACATGGTTGTCTACGAACCGAATCGAACTGGATGAACTGAAAAGCGGACGCAAAGTACCTCATCATGTCGAAAACTACGACTGTATGCTTCGCACTTTCGGCTACTCCAAAGAGGATATCGAAAAACTGATTATGCCGATGGCAAGCAGCGGAGCAGAACCGATCCATTCAATGGGTAATGATACTCCGTTAGCTGTACTTTCGGATAAGCCGCAATTGCTTTACAACTATTTCCGGCAGCAATTTGCACAAGTGACCAATCCTCCCATTGACCCGCTCCGCGAAGAACTGGTAATGTCATTAACTGAATACATCGGGGCAGTCGGCATGAATATTCTGACACCCAGCGAAAGTCATTGCAAAATGGTCCGCCTGAATCATCCGATTTTGAGCAACACACAACTGGATATTCTTTGTAATATCCGCTATAAAGGTTTCAAAACGGTCAAACTGCCCATGTTATTTGAAGCAGCGAAAGGGAAAGCCGGATTGCAGGAGGCACTGAACAGCCTCTGTAAAATGGCGGAAGAATCTGTGACGGAAGGCGTAAACTACATTGTCCTGACCGACCGTGACGTGGATATTACCCATGCCGCTATTCCTTCATTGCTGGCGGTAAGCGCCGTTCATCACCACCTGATTTCAGTCGGCAAACGTGTACAAACAGCATTGATTGTAGAAAGCGGTGAAATACGTGAGGTGATGCACGCTGCGTTATTACTGGGTTTCGGAGCAAGTGCCCTGAATCCTTACATGGCATTCGCCGTTCTCGACCGCTTGGTTAAAGACAGGGATATTCAGTTGGATTATGCCACTGCTGAAAAGAATTATATCAAATCCATCTGCAAAGGCTTGTTTAAAATCATGAGTAAAATGGGGATCTCTACCATCCGCTCTTATCGTGGTGCAAAGATCTTCGAAGCTGTCGGTTTGAGCGAAGAATTGAGTAAGGCTTATTTCGGTGGACTCGGTTCGCCCATCGGAGGTATTCGCTTGGAAGAAATAGCCAGAGATGCCATTGCTTTCCATGAGGAAGGATTTTCAGAAATCAAAAATGGAAATGAAGGCACACAAAGTAATTCCCAATCTTCCACTTTCAACTTTCCATTATTAAAAAACAACGGTTTGTATGCTTTCCGTAAAGACGGAGAAGAGCATGCATGGAATCCGGAAACAATCAGTACGCTGCAATTGGCTACACGGATGGGGAGTTATAAGAAGTTTAAAGAATATACTCATTTGGTAGACGAAAAAGAAAAGCCTATTTTCCTTCGTGACTTTCTGGGATTCCGTCGTAACCCGATTTCGATCGATCAGGTAGAACCGGTGGAAAACATTCTGCATCGTTTCGTCACGGGGGCCATGTCTTTTGGTTCTATCAGCAAAGAGGCTCATGAGGCAATGGCTATTGCCATGAATAAAATTCACGGACGCAGTAATACCGGTGAAGGTGGCGAGGACGCTGCCCGTTTCCAACCACTGCCCGATGGCAGTTCCTTACGAAGTGCAATCAAGCAGGTAGCTTCCGGACGTTTCGGTGTAACGGCAGAATATCTGGTTAATGCGGATGAGATTCAGATTAAGATAGCACAAGGGGCAAAGCCGGGTGAAGGCGGACAACTTCCGGGATTTAAAGTGAATGATGTGATTGCAAAAACACGCCATTCCATTCCGGGAATTTCACTGATTTCTCCCCCACCTCATCATGATATTTATTCGATTGAGGATTTGGCACAATTAATCTTCGATCTGAAAAATGTAAATCCACAGGCCAAAATCAGTGTGAAACTGGTAGCAGAAAGCGGCGTCGGTACAATTGCCGCCGGGGTGGCAAAAGCAAAGGCGGACCTGATTGTCATCTCCGGTGCTGAAGGGGGAACAGGTGCTTCTCCGGCTTCTTCTATCCGTTATGCGGGCATCTCACCGGAATTGGGATTGAGCGAGACACAACAAACATTGGTTTTGAACGGACTTCGTGGGCAAGTAGTTCTGCAAGCCGACGGACAACTGAAAACCGGACGTGACATCATCTTAATGGCACTAATGGGTGCCGAAGAATATGGCTTCGCCACCTCGGCATTGATTGTATTAGGGTGTGTAATGATGCGCAAATGCCATCAGAATACTTGTCCGGTGGGAGTTGCCACACAGAATGAGGAATTACGTAAACGCTTTCATGGGCGTAGTGAATATTTGGTAAATTTCTTCACATTCCTGGCGCAGGAGGTCCGCGAGCATTTGGCCGAAATGGGATTCACCAGGATGGATGATATTATCGGGCGCACAGACTTGATCGAACGCAAATCCGTTGCCAACGACCCGAATCCGAAACATGCGTTAATCGACTTCACCAAATTGCTGGCACGCATTGATAACAACGCGGCTATCCGCCATGTCATCGATCAGGATCACGGTGTTTCTACTGTAAAGGATGTAACCCTCATTGATGCGGCACAGGAAGCTATTGAACATGAGAAAGAGATTTCTTTAGAATATACGATTGCCAATACAGACCGTGCAATAGGTGCGATGCTCTCCGGAGTGATTGCCAAGAAATACGGTGCCAAAGGATTGCCGGAACACACGCTGAATGTGAAGTTCAAAGGCTCGGCAGGTCAGTCTTTCGGGGCTTTCCTCGTACCGGGAGTTAACTTTAAACTGGAAGGTGAAGCGAACGATTATCTGGGTAAAGGATTGAGCGGCGGACGCATCTCCGTATTGCCTCCTATCCGCAGCAACTTCGAAGCCGAAAAGAATACAATTGCCGGTAATACCTTGCTTTATGGAGCAACAAGCGGTGAAGTATATATCAACGGTCGTGTAGGAGAACGCTTCGCAGTTCGTAACTCCGGTGCAGTTGCCGTAGTGGAAGGTGTGGGCGACCATTGTTGCGAATACATGACAGGAGGTCGTGTGGTAGTCCTCGGACAAACCGGACGTAACTTTGCAGCCGGTATGAGTGGCGGTGTGGCTTATGTATGGAACAAGGATGGCAACTTCGATTATTTCTGCAACATGGAAATGGTGGAACTGTCACTCATCGAAGAAGCCAGCTACCGGAAGGAGCTACACGAACTAATCCGCCAACATTATCTGTACACAGGCTCAAAACTTGCCCGTACCATGCTTGACAACTGGAATCATTATGCAGACCAGTTCATCCAAGTAGTACCCATCGAATACAAAAAAGTATTGCAGGAGGAACAGATGAGAAAATTACAACAAAAAATTGCAGACATGCAAAGAGACTATTAGATTTACAATTTGACTATTTACAATTTACTATTTGAATGTATAGTCGGTAAATAGTCAAATAGCAAATGACAAGATAGTCTGGAAATAGTAAATAGTAAATCGTCAAATAGTAAATAACAAGATGGGAGATCCTAAAGCATTTCTAAATATACCTCGACAAGAGGCGGGATACCGCCCTGTAAACGAGCGAATCGCTGACTATAGTCAGGTAGAACAGACTTTGAATACAAACAGCCGTAAATTGCAGGCGTCACGCTGCATGGATTGCGGTGTACCTTTCTGTCATTGGGCATGCCCGATAGGAAATAAACAACCGGAATGGCAGGACGCATTATACAGGGGAAAATGGAAGGAGGCATACGAAGTATTGTCGTCTACTTGCGATTTTCCGGAATTTACAGGACGTATTTGTCCTGCCCTTTGCGAGAAATCGTGTGTGTTGAAACTTTCCTGCGATCAGCCGGTGACTATTCGCGAGAATGAAGCAGCTATCGTGGAAGCGGCTTTTCGTGAAGGATATATACAGGTAAAGACGCCGAGAAGAAACGGAAAGAAAGTGGCGGTGATTGGTGCGGGTCCTGCCGGATTGGTAGTGGCTAATCAGCTGAATTTAAAAGGATATAGCGTTACTTTATTCGATAAGGATGAAGCGCCCGGAGGGTTATTACGGTTCGGTATTCCTAATTTCAAACTGGATAAGAATGTAATTGACCGACGGATGAAGATATTGGCTGCTGAAGGAATACAGTTTGAGATGGGAGTAGAAATAGACGTCAATCATTTGCCGGAAGGATTCGACGCTTACTGCATCTGTACCGGAACGCCGACTGCACGTGATTTGAGTATTCCGGGACGTGAACTGAAAGGCATCCATTTCGCACTTGAAATGCTGGCACAGCAGAACAGGATTCTGGCAGGACAAACTTTCCCGAAAGATAAATTGGTGAATGCCAAAGGCAAAAAAGTACTTGTGATAGGTGGCGGAGATACCGGTTCCGACTGCATCGGAACCAGTGTGAGACAGGGAGCCGTCAGTGTCACTCAAATCGAAATCATGCCGAAACCTCCTGTCGGCTACAATCCGGCTACTCCTTGGCCACAATGGCCGGCAGTCTTCAAAACGACTTCCAGCCATGAAGAAGGTTGTACACGCCGCTGGTGCCTGGCTTCCAATCAGTTCCTCGGAAAGAATGGAAAAGTGACAGGTGTAGAAGTGGAAGAAGTGGAATGGATTCCGGCAGCAGATGGCGGACGTCCCACGATGAAACCAACAGGGAAGAAGGAAGTCATCGAAGCTGATATGGTATTATTGGCGATGGGATTCCTGAAACCGGAGCAACCGAAATTTGCAAAGAATGTATTCCTAGCCGGTGATGCCGAGACTGGCGCCAGCCTGGTGGTACGCGCCATGGCGGGAGGACGAAAGGCTGCTGCGGAAATAGATGCTTATCTAATACAATAAGTTTTGCAACAGTGTACAACAAGAAGCTCGATTGCTATTATCGGTTCGTTCCATATCTGTGGAACTAAACGATAACAGATATGGAACTAAAGGGAAACAGTTGTGGAACTAAACGATAACAATTATGGAACGAATTAAGAATAGCTAGTCAGCTTCTTAGAAATAGCGAATAAACAATCAACAGATTACATTACCCCCTCTAAAAATTAAAGTTATGTGTGGAATAGCAGGTATACTCAACATCAAAGTTCAAACGAAAGAACTAAGAGATAAAGCACTGAAAATGGCCCAGAAGATCCGTCATCGCGGACCGGACTGGAGCGGAATCTATGTAGGTGGAAGTGCCATCCTGGCACACGAACGCCTTTCCATTGTCGACCCGCAGAGTGGAGGGCAGCCGTTATACTCTCCCGATCGTAAACAGGTGCTCGCCGTCAACGGTGAGATTTACAATCACCGTGATATTCGCGCTAAATATACGGGAAAATATAACTTTCAGACCGGAAGTGACTGTGAGGTAATTCTTGCCCTTTACAAAGATAAAGGCATCCATTTTTTGGAAGATATCAGCGGTATCTTCGCTTTCGTGCTTTATGATGAGGAAAAGGATGAATTTCTAATTGCCCGTGATCCGATAGGGGTTATTCCTTTATATATAGGAAAAGATAAAGAGGGAAAAATCTACTTCGGCAGCGAGTTGAAAGCTCTCGAAGGATTTTGTGACGAATATGAAGTATTCCTTCCCGGACATTATTTCTATAGTAAAGAGGGAAAAATGAAACGTTGGTATTCGCGCGACTGGACAGAATATGAAACCGTCAAAGAGAATGATGCACAAACCGAGGATGTGAAAGTGGCATTGGAAGAGGCTGTGCACCGCCAGTTAATGAGTGACGTACCGTATGGAGTGTTGCTTTCGGGCGGGTTGGATAGTTCCGTTATCTCTGCCATTGCCAAAAAATATGCGGCAAAACGTATAGAAACAGATGGTGCAAGCGATGCATGGTGGCCTCAACTCCACTCTTTCGCCATCGGTCTAAAGGGCGCGCCCGATTTGATTAAAGCGCGTGAGGTAGCCGAATATATCGGTACCGTCCATCATGAGATCAACTACACCGTTCAGGAAGGTCTGGATGCTGTTCGCGACGTAATTTATTTCATCGAGACGTATGATGTAACTACTGTACGCGCTTCCACTCCCATGTATTTATTGGCGCGTGTCATCAAATCAATGGGGATCAAAATGGTGTTGAGCGGTGAAGGTGCCGATGAAGTTTTCGGGGGGTATCTGTATTTCCACAAGGCCCCTACTCCACAGGCATTTCACGAAGAAACAGTACGTAAACTTTCAAAGTTGCACATGTACGATTGTCTCCGTGCCAATAAAAGTTTGTCAGCATGGGGAGTAGAAGGACGCGTCCCTTTCCTTGATAAAGAATTTCTCGACGTGGCAATGAACCTGAACCCGAAAGCTAAAATGTGCCCCGGAAAAAACATCGAGAAACGAATTGTTCGCGAAGCCTTTGCCGATATGTTACCGGAAAGTGTGGCTTGGAGACAGAAAGAGCAGTTCAGTGACGGTGTAGGATATTCATGGATTGACACATTGAGAGAGATCACAGCAGCTGCCGTGAGCGATGAGCAAATGGAACATGCTGCCGAACGTTTCCCGATCAATACGCCACAAAACAAAGAAGAGTACTACTATCGTAGCATTTTCGAAGAGCATTTCCCCAGTGAAAGTGCAGCACGCACCGTCCCCAGTGTTCCGAGTGTAGCCTGCTCCACAGCAGAAGCTCTGGCATGGGATATTGCTTTCAGGAATCTGAATGAACCTAGTGGACGTGCAGTGAAAGGAATACATGAAGAGGCCTATACTTAACTGATAAAAAATAACGGAAACAGCAAATTCTGTTATTCTTTTGTAGCATTTCTATTCTAAAATCCCAAGGATTAACGCAGATTAGCATATTATCGGCTGATTTGCGTTATCTTTTTTATAATTTTGAGGCCAAACCCAATTAAATCTATCAAACTTTTAAAAGATCAAACAAATGAATTTAAAAAAAATGATGATGGCTTCTGCCCTTCTAATGGCTGCTTGTTGTATGCAGGCACAGACAAAAGTGATAGCTCACCGCGGTTTCTGGAAAACTCCGGGATCATCGCAGAACAGTATTTCATCACTTCTAAAAGCAGATTCCATCGGTTGTTACGGTTCAGAATTTGACGTATGGATCGCGAAGGATAACAAGCTGGTGGTTAACCATGATCCTGTATATAAGATGAGGCCGATGGAATATTCCAAAGGTGATGCACTGACCGGACTTAAATTATCCAACGGAGAAAACTTACCCAGCCTGGAACAGTATCTGGAAACCGGAAAAAACTGTAAAACCCAATTGATTCTCGAACTGAAAGCGCATAGCAACAAGAAACGCGAGACTAAAGCGGTACAAGGAATTGTTGCCATGGTAAAGAAAATGGGACTGGAAAACCGTATGGAATATATCACGTTCTCTCTACATGCCATGAAAGAGTTTATCCGTCTGGCTCCTGCCGGTACTCCGGTATATTACCTTAACGGAGAATTGTCTCCCAAAGAGCTGAAAGAACTGGGTGCTGCCGGTCTGGACTATCACATGGGAGTAATTAAGAAACACCCCGAATGGATCAAAGAAGCTCACGACCTCGGCTTGAAAGTCAACGTATGGACAGTAGACGAAGTAGAAGATATGAAATGGCTGATCGAACAAAAGGTAGATTTCATCACCACTAACGAACCGGTCATCTTACAAGAAGAACTTAAAAAGCTTCAATAAGAAAAAATATTCACATATTAAAGAATTTAATATCTGGCTTTAGGGAAACGGAATCTTCCTTTAAAAGAAACAGATTGTTTCTCGGTGTCAAACGGGTGTTTCCTTTTAAAGGAAACACCCGTTTCTTTAAATGAAAAAATGCTCTTCTATAATACTCTTAATACCAACACTTTAGAAATATCAATCTTTTAACGAAAAAAGAAAAGAGTCCTTTTTATGAATACCAATAAAAGATTACAGACAATTCATTGAAAATCATCCAATACCTCTTTTAATTCTTCTACCGTAAGCTCTCCTACCTGCCTCCAAAGTTCATGCCCCTTATGCAATAGAAGGAAAGCCGGTACTGTTTCTACATTATGAGCATCAGCAATTGCTCTATTCTCTTCTGCATTCACTCTAATCAATTCCACAGTTCTCTTTTCGTAAGTTCGAAGCACAGGCCCTATCCACTCATAATGAGGGGACCAATCGGCATAGAACACCACCAACACCAAATGGTTGGTTTTAATAGCTGTTTCTAATTGTTTCTCTATATTCATATCGCTACGTTTTTATATTAATGATAGTGCTAAAACAATGAATACAGAAAAAGGTTCTTCAAAACACTCCGCGAACAATATGATAGAGAAATAAGGATTTTCACTTTCATATCGTCAAAAGAAAAAGAATATATTTCTTGTTTTTATAACTGGTTTTATGGATTATCAGGACTAAATATTCTTCATATATTATGAAAGAATATGCAAAGCAATTCGCTCAAATAACAGTTTATTAATATATGAATATATATAATTCCAAATTATAACTAAACATAGCCGTATGAAAGGCAATTATAAGTTCACAGAAAATTAATAGAGATTAGACATACTTTTCAATAAAATATAAAGCAAAAAGTCATATCTTTGCATTGTAATAAAACAAAAGGATACAACAACCAATAAATACCAATCAAAATGACAACAAGAATTAAGTTCACTAAAATGCATGGAGCAGGAAATGACTACATATATGTAGACACGACCAGATATCCGATAGCAGACCCTGAAAAGAAAGCGATCGAATGGAGCAAGTTTCATACAGGAATCGGAAGCGATGGACTAATATTGATTGGTGTCTCTGATAAAGCGGATTTCAGTATGCGTATTTTCAATGCCGACGGTTCGGAAGCAATGATGTGTGGCAATGGTAGCCGCTGCGTAGGCAAATATGTATATGAATACGGATTGACTGATAAAACAGAAATAACTTTGGATACACTATCGGGAATTAAAATTTTGAAATTGCAGGTAGAGGGAAAAACAGTCAGTACAGTCACCGTAGATATGGGCAGTCCACAAGAAACAGGAGAGATTGATTGGGGAAAGAAATATCCTTTCCAATCTACTAAAGTATCAATGGGTAATCCTCATCTTGTCACATTTATTGATGACATTACCCGAATTAATCTGCCGGAAATCGGTCCTGAACTGGAGAATCATCCTCTCTTTCCCGACAGAACGAATGTAGAGTTTGCACAGATCGTCGGTAAAGACACCATACGGATGAGAGTGTGGGAAAGAGGATCGGGAATTACTCAAGCTTGCGGAACAGGTGCCTGCGCCACAGCAGTAGCCGCCTTCATCAACGGACTTGCAGGAAGAAAAAGCGATGTGATAATGGATGGAGGGACAGTTACCATCGAATGGGATGAAACCTCCGGACATATATTAATGACCGGACCGGCAACCAAGATTTTCGATGGGGAAATTGTTGAAGAAGTTGAGAGTTGAGAATGGAGAGTTGAGAATGAATAGTAATAGAAACTTAAAACAATAACAAGATGGCATTAGTAAACGAGCATTTTTTAAAATTACCGGGAAGTTATTTATTCTCGGATATAGCGAAAAAGGTAAATACTTTCAGGATAACGCATCCCAAACAGGACATCATCCGGCTAGGTATCGGCGACGTTACGCAGCCACTTCCTCCAGCTTGTATAGAAGCAATGCATAAAGCGGTAGAAGAACTGGCCGGCAAAGATACATTCCGCGGATATGGTCCTGAACAGGGATATGATTTTCTGATTGAAGCAATCATAAAGAACGATTTCGCTCCACGCGGGATTCATTTCTCGGCATCCGAAATTTTTGTCAGTGACGGGGCTAAAAGCGATACCGGAAATATAGGTGATATTCTTCGCCACGACAATAGCGTAGGTGTTACAGATCCCATTTATCCGGTTTACATAGACAGTAACGTCATGTGCGGACGCGCCGGAGTATTGGAAGAAGAAACGGGTAAATGGAGCAACGTTACTTATATGCCTTGCACAAGTGAGAACAACTTTATCCCGGAAATTCCGGACAAACGGATAGACATCGTTTATCTCTGTTATCCGAACAACCCGACAGGGACCACCTTAACCAAACCGGAACTGAAAAAGTGGGTGGATTATGCCTTGGCAAACGATACACTGATTCTGTTCGATGCCGCTTACGAGGCATATATCCAGGACGAGAATGTCCCCCACTCTATCTATGAGATTAAGGGAGCTAAAAAGTGCGCGATTGAATTCCGTAGTTTTTCAAAAACGGCAGGATTTACAGGAGTACGCTGCGGATATACCGTGGTTCCGAAAGAGCTCACTGCCGCTACTCTGGAAGGCGATCGCATACCACTCAACAGATTGTGGAACCGTCGCCAGTGTACTAAGTTTAACGGCACTTCTTATATTACCCAACGGGCAGCAGAAGCCGTTTACAGTGCAGAAGGCAAGGCACAAATTAAGAAAACAATCGACTATTATATGACCAACGCAAAAATCATGAAGGAAGGTTTGGAAGCCACAGGACTGAAAGTATACGGCGGCATCAACGCTCCCTACTTGTGGGTGAAAACTCCGAACGGACTTTCTTCATGGCGATTCTTCGAACAGATGTTGTATGAAGCCAATGTGGTCGGCACTCCCGGTGTAGGCTTCGGGCCAAGCGGTGAAGGGTATATCCGTTTAACTGCGTTCGGCGAACGCAACGACTGTATCGAAGCGATGAGAAGAATAAAAAACTGGCTCTGATTGAATGAATAATGGATAGCGGGAAATAGAAAGTTCAACATGCCCCCATTAAACGAACATCATCATTCCTGCAGGATCAGTTATCCATAATCAGTTATCCATAAAAAACGATAGTATTTTGCGCGCTACTATATAACAAATGGACCGTACATCCACATTTTTCTAACTTTTAAAGGTAAAAAGACGATGAAAACGACGATTAACAACAAATTGGGGGTAATAACAGTAGCATTATTACTGTCAGGACTTGTCCCGTCTACAATGATGGCACAAGATAAGGTAGAAGCTTCCGTTGGGGCAGATTTGGTAAGTGGTTACATCTGGCGCGGTCAGAATTTAGGCGGAGTTAGCGTCCAGCCTTCACTGGGAATCTCTTACAAAGGTTTATCACTCGGAGCATGGGGATCAGTAGGAATTGAATCCAAAGATGCAAAAGAGTTTGACTTAACTATCGGTTATTCAATTGGTGGATTTAGTGTTTCAATAACGGATTATTGGTTTGATAAAACATATACAGGGGATGTAGATGAATACGGAAAGGAGATTTATACAACCAATAAGTATTTCCAATATGGGGCCTATTCTACAGCACATGTATTTGAAGCACAAGTGGGATATGATTTCGGTCCGCTAGCCGTCAACTGGTACACAAACTTTGCAGGTGCCGACGGTGTGAAAGAAAACGGCAAAAGAGCTTATTCTTCTTACCTCGCACTTAGCGCACCTTTCAAATTGGGAGGTCTCGACTGGACAGTAGATTTAGGTATGGTTCCCTGGGAAACAACTTTTTATAATGGCTATACCAGTGGATTCTGCGTAACAGACATCAGTCTCGGAGCATCCAAGGAGATTAAAATCACAGATTCCTTCTCCGTACCGACATTTGCCAAAGTAACAGTGAACCCACGCACTGAAGGAGCCTACTTTGCTTTCGGACTAAGTTTTTAAGAGAGAGAATTTACAATACAAAGAGCGTATAGGGATTAGAAAAGGTAGTTAGAGTTTAGATTTTATCGGTTTGTTGTATGGTAACCTGCTATGGCTGCCGCTACCCTATACCTCTTTCTTTTACAGGACACACTAATATTTAAGGTATATGAAAAAGATTGAAGCTATTATCCGTAAAACCAAATTCGAGGACGTAAAAGACGCCCTACTCGAAGCGGACATCGAATGGTTCTCTTATTACGATGTAAGAGGTATTGGAAAAGCACGGCAAGGACGTATCTACCGTGGCGTAGTTTATGACACCAGCACCATTGAACGAATTTTGATCTCTATTGTCGTACGTGACAAGAATACCGAGAAAACAGTGCAGGCTATCATCAAAGCTGCACAGACCGGAGAAATCGGTGACGGACGTATTTTCGTCATTCCTATCGAAGACGCTATCCGCATACGCACTGCCGAACGTGGTGACATAGCCCTCTACAATGCAGAACAAGAACGTTAATCGGCAGCGACAAGGTGCCGCTCCCAGGTTTCTTTGCGAATCATAAAGTTTATAAAGAGGTTTACAACATCACTAATAAAATAATAGGTATAAAATAAGATAATTATTATGGATACAAAATATAAAAGCCATAGCTTCGTAAAGCTGTGGATAGCCACTACTATATTCATTTTGTGCTGTTTTACTACTGATATGTCGGCACAAAACACGGCCGCTGCCGATACAGTTGCAGCAGTTACAGAAACAATTACCGAAGTCGTTACCGCTCCTGCCGAAGAAGCATCAGCAGCTCCCGATACGGTTGGTGAATTAGCTCTTGGATTGAATACTGTATGGATGTTGCTTGCAGCAATGCTCGTATTCTTCATGCAGCCGGGATTTGCATTAGTAGAAGCAGGTTTTACCAGAGTGAAAAATACTGCCAACATTCTGATGAAGAACTTTGTAGACTTCATGTTCGGCTCTTTACTATACTGGTTTATCGGTTTCGGATTGATGTTCGGTGCAGGCGGATTCATCGGAATGCCCCACTTCTTCGACCTTTCTTTCATTGATAATGGTTTGCCAACCGAAGGATTCCTCATATTCCAAACCGTATTTTGTGCGACAGCAGCTACAATTGTATCAGGAGCCATGGCAGAACGTACAAAATTCTCCATGTATATCGTCTACACCATCTTTATCAGTGTACTGATTTATCCGATATCCGGTCATTGGACATGGGGCGGGGGCTGGTTGATGAACGGTGAAGAAGGTTCTTTCATGATGAGTCTCTTCGGAACCACCTTCCATGACTTTGCCGGTTCTACGGTCGTTCACTCTGTAGGTGGATGGATTGCTTTGGTAGGTGCTGCCATTCTTGGTCCCCGTATCGGTAAATATGGTAAAGACGGCAAATCAAAAGCTATCCCAGGCCATAGCCTGACTATTGCAGCACTAGGCGTATTCATTCTGTGGTTCGGATGGTTCGGGTTCAACCCCGGTTCTCAATTGGCAGCAGCAACCGAAGCCGATGCTATCGCCATCTCCCACGTATTCCTGACAACGAATCTGTCAGCTTGTGCCGGTGGTTTCTTCGCTCTGTTGGTGAGCTGGATGAAATATGGAAAACCTTCTCTGTCATTGACACTGAATGGTATCTTGGCAGGGCTGGTAGGCATCACAGCAGGATGTGACGCAGTATCCCCCGCAGGAGCAGCCTTAATAGGTGCAATATGTGGTGTTGTAATGATATTCTCCGTTGACTTCATTGACAAGGTGTTAAAGATAGACGATCCGGTAGGTGCATCTTCTGTACATGGTGTTTGTGGCTTTTTAGGAACTATTCTTACAGGTTTGTTCTCCACCAGTGAAGGTTTATTCTATGGCTACGGTTTCGGATTCCTCGGTGCACAAATATTTGGAGCATTGGTAGTAGGTGCATGGGCAGCAGGCATGGGATTCATCATTTTCAAAACGCTTGATAAGATTCACGGACTTCGCGTTCCGGCACGTATCGAAGAAGAAGGTCTTGATATTTACGAACACGGAGAATCGGCTTACAACTAATTTAGTGATGAACGGTTGAGTGATTAGTGAAAGACAGCTACGCACAACTTACTACTAATCACTACCCCGCTAATCACAGAAAAAACTTCCGGGCAGGTTTGATCGCCTTTCCGGGAACCACATAACAAAGTAATTATTTACTCTAACATATTTAACAACAAATCAAATCAGGTATTATGTCAAAACTTAGATTCAGAGTAGTAGAGACAGCTTTCAAAAAGAAAGCTGTTGAGGTAGCAACACCTGCCGAACGTCCTTCGGAGTATTTCGCCAAGTATGTATTCAACAAGGAGAAGATGTTCAAATACCTTCCCAGCAAGGTATACAATGCACTGATTGACGCCATTGACAACGGTGCTCCGCTAGATCGCAGTATTGCCGACGAAGTAGCTGCCGGCATGAAGAAATGGGCCATCGAAATGGGGGTTACTCATTATACGCACTGGTTCGCACCGCTGACCGAAGGCACAGCTGAAAAACATGACGCTTTCGTTGAACATGATGGCAAAGGCGGTATGATGGAAGAATTTACTGGTAAACTGCTTGTACAGCAGGAACCGGATGCTTCTTCTTTCCCGAATGGCGGTATCCGTAACACATTCGAAGCCCGTGGATACAGTGCATGGGACCCCTCATCACCCGCTTTCATCGTGGATGATACGCTTTGCATCCCAACTGTGTTTATTGCATATACCGGCGAAGCTCTCGACTATAAAGCTCCCTTGCTGAAAGCATTGCGGGCTGTAGATAAAGCTGCTGTAAACGTATGTCGTTACTTCAACCCGGAAGTGAAAAAAGTAGTTGCTTACTTGGGCTGGGAACAGGAATACTTTCTGGTAGACGAAGGATTGTATGCCGCACGTCCGGACTTGTTAATGACCGGTCGTACTTTGATGGGACATGACAGTGCCAAAAACCAGCAGTTGGAGGACCACTACTTCGGTGCTATCCCCACCCGCGTAGCCGCTTTCATGAAGGACCTCGAAATTGAAGCGTTAAAGCTGGGTATTCCTGTTAAGACCCGTCACAACGAGGTTGCCCCGAACCAGTTCGAGTTAGCCCCCATCTTTGAAGAGTGTAATCTTGCTAACGACCATAACTTGCTGATTATGTCATTGATGCGTAAGGTAAGTCGCCGTCATGGCTTCCGCGTACTGCTTCATGAAAAACCTTTTAAGGGCGTCAACGGATCGGGTAAACACAACAACTGGTCTTTGGGAACTGACACGGGCATTTTATTAATGGCACCGGGTAAGACTCCGGAAGATAACCTGCGTTTTGTTACCTTCGTCGTAAACACATTGATGGCAGTTTATCATCATAACGGATTGTTGAAAGCTTCTATCTCCAGCGCTACCAACGCCCATCGTCTGGGAGCTAATGAGGCACCTCCTGCCATCATCTCCTCTTTCCTAGGGAAGCAATTGTCGCAGGTATTGGATCACATTGAAAACAGTACGAAAGATGATTTGATTAGTCTTAGCGGCAAACAGGGAATGAAGTTGGATATTCCGCAGATTCCAGAATTGCTGATTGACAATACTGACCGTAACCGTACCTCTCCTTTTGCTTTCACCGGAAACCGTTTTGAGTTCCGTGCCGTAGGTTCCGAGGCAAACTGTGCGTCTGCCATGATTGCATTGAACTCTGCCGTAGCAGACCAATTGGTGAAGTTTAAGAAAGATGTGGATGCTTTGATTGAAAAAGGAGAACCTAAAGTGTCTGCCATCCTCGAAATTATCCGTGGATATATCAAGGAATGTAAAGCGATTCATTTTGATGGCAATGGTTACAGCGACGAATGGAAGAAAGAAGCCGCCCGCCGTGGACTGGATTGCGAAACCAGTGTTCCTGTTATCTTCGATAACTACCTGAAACCGGAAACAATTGCCATGTTCGAAGCTACCGGTGTAATGACAAAGAAAGAACTGGAAGCCCGCAACGAAGTGAAATGGGAAACGTATACGAAGAAGATTCAGATCGAGGCGCGTGTATTGGGTGATTTGGCTATGAACCATATCATTCCGGTGGCCACTCAATATCAAACGGATTTAATTAATAATGTCTATAAGATGCAATCTCTTTTCCCAGCAGAAAAGGCAGCGAAATTGTCTGCTAAAAACCTGGAACTTATTGAAGAGATTGCCGACCGCACAGCCTTCATCAAGGAACATGTAGATGCAATGATTGAAGCTCGTAAGGTTGCGAACAAGATAGAAAGCGAACGGGAAAAAGCCATTGCCTACCACGACACGATCGTTCCGGCACTGGAAGAAATCCGCTACCACATCGATAAGTTGGAACTCATTGTTGACAACCAGATGTGGACGCTTCCGAAATACAGGGAACTGTTATTTGTGAGATAGAAAAAAAGAACGGTGAACGATAAACGGTGAACCAATTGCACTGCAACGCATTTACCGTTTACCACTCACAGTTCACCGTTATGAAATTATCTATTTCTTTTGTTGGTTGTTTTAAGTTAGCGGGGAGGGGTGCTGTGAAGCAGTCCTCTTCTTTTTTATTCGATTATCTTTGCATCCTCAATATCATCATCGTCATGTACCACCGGAGTCTTCGGACGACGACGGGTAAATTTGAACCAGTTGATTAATTCGGTAAGCGAATAAACCAAACTACTCACACCAATAATTATAAATGCAGTATTACGTGCTCCTGTCGGATTAAACAAAGCGATGATACCCGCAATAAGAATCAATGAAGGAACCAGGTAAAACACTCCCGGAACGGGCATCCACCGACGTGCCATCGATAAAGAAGCAATCTGTTGCACTCCTCCCATTATCAGGATAAATCCCAATAAAAACATCAGAACATCCGCAAAGAATTCAGGCATCACAATCAACCAAAGTCCAAATAATAAACTGCCGATTCCTTCTATCGGGAAACGGGGAGCCGCTTCACCTTCCTGTCTTTTCCGGCCGAAATAACCAAAAAGGCTGATAACACCGGGAATTAAAAAGGCAACACCAACTGTAATGACAATATAGCTGGCAGCCGCATTTGGCCAAATAACGAGCACCAATCCTATCACAAGTGCAAAGAGAATACGAATAAGGGAATAATTCATTGTTTTCATAAATTCTATATTTTTTAACCGGGTCTGTTTCAATACTTTTGCGAATATAAGTGTTTCTACTGATATATAAAAATAACAAATAAACATTGTAATAAGTTCGTAATAATATCATTATGACGATTACATCTCGCATTGATATTTTTACAGAAAATTTAGACGGTTCTCTTTCAGTATGAAACAATATAAGTTGAAACCGGACCGGGCCAATGTTATTGTTCCTACCATCGGACTGTCCGACGGTATCATCGATAGTCTGTACACGCAAAATATGAACAAGGTTTAATTCTCTACAATCTTGATGCATCAATACAAAAAGCTCCTGATACTAGTGTATATTCAAACTTTGTATCGGGAGTTTTTGTCTCATCTTGCTATAATGCACAGATTCGTCCTTAAAGAGATAAATATTCGAATTTTGTTCTTTATATTTGTGCAACTATATATTTGAAATAAGATGGATATAAAACTTAGAATTGAGCAACCTTCGGATTATAATGAAACCGAAAATGTCACACGGGAAGCCTTTTGGAATCATTTTTCTCCGGGGTGTGACGAACATTATCTCCTCCATATCATGCGCAACCATCCCAAGTTTGTACCGAAACTCGATATTGTTGCAGAACTTAATGGCAAGATTGTCGGCAATGTGGTCTGCCTTAAATCATTTATCATGGCGGATGACGGTAACCAATATGAAGTATTGAGTCTGGGGCCCATTTCTGTTCTTCCCGAATATCAACAGAAAGGTATTGGAAGAAAAATGATTGCGCTAACCAAAGAACGAGCTTTCGATATGGGATTTCGTGCCATTTTACTTTGCGGTGATCCAGATTATTACCTCCGGCAAGGATTCATTCCTGCTGAAACATTAGAAATTCGCACCGAAGATAATATGTATGCCACAGCTCTTCATGTTTATGAATTATATGATAATGCTTTAGCCAACGCTAAAGGACGTTACATAGAAGATGAAATATATCAGGTCGATAAATCAGCTGCTAATGAGTTCGACAAGCGATTCCCTCCAAAGGAAATTATAGTTGGCACTCCGTCACAAAAGCGATTCGATCAGATAGTAGTGATGCGGAGAAAAGCGATTTAAGGTTGAATAAACTTAAATCGCTTGATTTGTACATTACGGAAGTTCTATCGTGCTATGCCATCAAGCAACTATTATTCAACATAGCTACTATCTTTGTCTCTTCATAGTTACAAAGCATTAAAATATATAATTGTGACAGAGAGAAAAAATGCCTTAACAATTGATGAAACCTATCTTATAGAAACTATAGTTTACAAAAAGTCACCATTGACACTTTGTAATTCTTAATCTACCAGGAATCGTTTCTTTCCTCCCTTTTATTGGAATAAAGAGTTTCTGCCACTGTAGAGGAATTTGCTCAAATCGTTATTCTATAATCAGGCACGATATATACACTTTTTGATACATCATCAAAACATTTACCACCAAAAGAGATATTATCTATACCAATAAAGTTCCCTTTTATTCTTTTCTATTTATCATTATCAAAGACCGAAATAGAAAAGTCAATGGAAGGAAAGTAGAAAATACTAACAATATTTACGACATAGCGACACTATCCCAATGGTTTGCTTACTCTATCCATAGCTTTTGGTGACATTATCCGCATCTTTTGCTTACTTTATCCTTATGTTTTTCACAAATATAACGATGCTTTTCCGATAAAAACACGGTGTTTTTGTACAAAACAAGCAAAATTTTCAGCATTTTAAAGGTTTTTGCTTGCTAACAGAGAGAAATAACAAAACATGTGAGATAGCAAAATCCCTGATTACACAAACAATCGTCAGTATAATCAGGGATTCTAAAACTTTATGTAAAAAGTATAGAGATGACGAAAAGTTTAGTACTGAATCACCTTGTCACTACTAACAGTCTTATACCAATCTGTGGTTGAGCTCTGATCGTGTGCCCAATCTGCAAATTTAGAATATGCATTCGTTATCACTGTTGTTTCTGTTGGATAAGCAAATTTATCAGGAACGCAAAGAGCCCAAGTATTATTAACTGCCTTGATTACTTCGAGCACTTCATTATCTGCCAATTGCCCATTCGCCGTAGACGAATTAAAATGAGTCAAATGGATTTCCGTTCTCTTTTGACCTATCCCCTGATAAGCAATGAAGAAGTCTAAATCATCTGTCACACTAGGGACAGATATTGCATTCTTAAGTTTGACGTTCACTTCAAGAGTGTATATATCGGTCAGAGGGGTACTAGCATTCCCTGTATTCAACATGGGACGTTGTGTTCCTGTATATCCATATATATAATGTGCGTCTCCAAACAAAGGAATCACAAGTTCATTACCATTCGTTTCATAAGATGCATTTTCAAATATTCCGGAATTTAATGAGCCAGTACGTTGAGCGGCACCTGCACCAAAATTTACCTCTTCTACATTATTTTTGTCTATTCCTCGTATTCTCAAACCAGCACCTAATTGTTTCACGGCACCAACCGCCCGAAGGTCGATTTTATATTTCAGTTCTTTCACGTCATTACCGGCTGCAGGCAAAGTTACATTCAACACAATATCATTGAAATCGTAATCGCCTGCTTTCGGATAGTTATCTTCGAAAGCATAAGAATAAATCGCATATCGGATCTCTACATCATCCGGTTCTTCATCAGAGTTATATCCTTCTTTAATACAGTCACCGTCAGCAGGAAGTATAAATTCTGCTTTACCCGGGTTACAATAGGTAGCACCTTGCTGCAATCCTTTATTTACTAACCATGCAAAAGGAGACCAGTCATAGTGTGCTTCGCCTTTATATGTTTGATCTGTTATCTCACAAATGATATGATTAGTTACTTTAGAAGTAGATTGAGCCAAACCGGCAGTATTGTCTATTGTGTGAATTCTTAATAAGGCAGTTCCTTGTGTCGGACCGGTAACTGTTCTGAATAAATTAGCTTTGCCCGTACAAGTCAACATGGATTGTGCTTCCATCACGATATTATTATCATTTCCATTACCCGTCAATTCTTTGCAAACAGCTTCGGAAGTATTTCCCATAACAAGTGTACCAAATTGTAATTTCCCTGCCTTCAGATAACAACCGTTTTTAATATTAGTATTGTTGTTACCATCTATATTTTCAACTTCAATCGTTCCATGATTTATCAATGTGGTACCATTGGTAGAAGCATTATAAGAATTCAGTTTAAGTGTTCCATAATTCACAAAATCAACTCCACTTCCACTTCCATCAATTTTCAAAAAGTCACAATCAATCGTACCGGCATTATAGTTCGTACGCCCGGCCGAACTATTTGTTATCTGAATACCTCTGTCGCCAACAATACTTCCCCCCTGCATCACAGTTATATAAGAAGCTTGAATTAATACCAGGCTCCCATTTTTAGCAACCTCTATCTTTCCACCATTCTCAACTATAATTTCTGTGATATTAGAAAATTGATTACTATTTTCTATAACCCATGTGCTTCCTTGAGGAACAATTACTTTCACAGCTTGGGCTCCACCACTGACACCAGAGGTGGTAAATCCACCATTAAAAGTACCATCCGGAATCTTAAACCAACGTTTTTGTTCCTTGAATACAGGCAAACTAGCATACTCAAACCATCCGAAACCTGCCCCCAAATCCCAACCGTTTTTAACTTTAGTAGCCGTCATTTTTTTAGCACTAATAAAATCAGCAGTATAAGGAGCCTCCATAACAGGTATATTAGTCGCCACAGCTCGTGACATAGAACGTGTTGGTGTACCTTTGTCTCCAAAATGCGCTGTCACTGTGCCATTTTCAATCGCTGCCGGTTGAACCAGATAGCGTTTGTGCTCATCTATGCGTGCAACAAACACCTTATCAAGCGCTGTTGCACAATCCATCACCACATTCAAAGTCGTACTTTGATTGACAGTTCCTTCCGCTAAGAGTTTTGCTGTACTTCCCGGACTTAATGGATCGGCATCAAATATTTGTATCTTATAATCTACTCCCTGATCTCCATTAACTGACACATGCGCTGTCACACTTCGTGACACTGTCCAATCACCATCAGGATCGATGTTTTTTACAGGAAAAGTTTCTTCGTAAATTTGCTTCAGCTGATCTGCATCAAACAGATTTTTCTCATTATCAACACAACTGATAAAACTGATGGAAGACGCCAACAACGAGAAAGTGAAGATTTTTGCAATGTTCTGTTTCATAATCTTTTAATGCTTTAGTTTGTTTTATTTGCGAAAAACATAAATCACTACTAATCAATAATCAGCAATGAACACACAAAGATAATTGTATTTATAAACATTATACAGATTACATTGCATTTTCCGATTTGCAGTTAACATCTTTTAAAGCGCCTCACTCTAATTATTTATATTAGAAGACAGTTAGTTATATCGTTGAATATAAAAAAAATTAACACTCTTTATTCAATAGTATACAGCAAAAAAAGAGTTGCATGGAAATATGCAACTCTTCATATAAAGACAAAGATTCAGTGCTGCAGAGCACTACAAAATTTCTATTTTTTTCATCTCCCCCATTGACAAAATAAAAATCAAAGACTAAAAGGGGAAAATCAATGGCAATACAAAAATCATCACGATTCCCATAATGATCTGCAACGGCAATCCTACTTTTACATAATCCATAAAAGTATATTGTCCGGCAGGCATTACCAAGGCATTAGGCGGCGTAGAGAACGGAGAAGCAAAACACATACTTGCACCTACCGTCACGGCAAACAAGAAAGGAACCGGACTGACTCCAATCTGTATGGCACTTTGCAAAGCAATCGGAGCAAGCAAAACAGCGGTAGCCGTATTACTAATAAACATCGTCATCAACGAAGTCGTAAAATAAATACCTGCCATCAATGCAATCGGTCCGTATGATCCCAAGCCATTCACTAATGTATTGGAAATATATTCCGAAGCTCCCGTTTTCTCCAATGCCAGAGACATAGGGAGCATGGCAGCGATCAATACAATACTTTCCCAGTTGATCGTTTTATAAGCCGCTTCCACATTGCGGAAACATCCCGTAAGCACCATCAATATACCCGCTATCATAACGGCTGTAACCGGAGCTACCGGAATGAAATCAAAAACCATCATTGCCACCATTAACACCATAATAGCAGCTGCTACCGGAGCTTTATAATCTAACGTAACTTTAGCCGCTTCCGCCAAAGGTTGCCCCAAAACAACCCAATCAGCATCTTCCTTACTAAGACGGGCTATATTATTCCATGTTCCTTGCACCAAAAGCACGTCACCACTATGAATACGCTCATTCCCCAAATCTTGCAATAAATATTCCTTTTTACGACGAACCCCCAATACGTTCACATTAAACTTATCACGGAAACCAGCTGCTTTAATTGTCTGGTTTATCAAATTAGAAGATGGCATCAATACTATTTCAGCAATACCGATATCATAAAAATCAAGCGAATTAGTCGTACTTTTTGTTTCTTCCGTTGCATGGTCGCCCAAGATCTCCAGCAGGTAATCTTCCGCAAAGAGTTGCACCTTATCAAAGTCCCCAGTCACATACAAAATATCCTCTACTTCTAACATCGTGTCCGGTGCAGCAAACTTTTGAGTAATCGTTTTCAGAAAACGATGTTGCGATGCATCACCACGACGAACTTCCATAATATTCAAACCATATTTACGACGAATATCCAGATCGATTATTGTCTTCCCCAAAAGCCTTGAATCTTTTATCACCTGTAAACGAAACAAATTACTGGAAAGTCCATATTCATTAACCAACTGTTTCAATGACTTGCCCGAACGTTTATTATCATCTTTCTGTCCTTTTTTAGAAAGAAACCATTTACTAAGCGGCATCAGAACCAGTGTACCGACAATTACACAGACAATGCCGACAGGCAGGAAAGAGAAGAAAGAAAGCGGCTCAAGTCCGGCGGAAGTCAACGTATTCTGTATCACAAGGTTCGGCGGAGTACCAATCAGAGTCATCATACCTCCCATACTACTTGCAAAAGCCAACGGCATCAACAGCCTGCTGGGATTCATGCCGGCACTCATCGCCAGACTAACAACAATAGGAAGCATCAATGCCACCGTACCTGTGTTACTGACAAACGCGCCAATGACAGAAGTCACCAACATCACCAATAGAAACAACCGGATCTCACTGGTTCCCGCAAGTTTAAGAATTCGGGAACTAATCATTTTTGCCAGTCCCGTCTGGAAAATAGCCCCTCCTACAACAAACAATCCGATCATCATAATGACTACCGAATTGGAAAAACCGGAGAGTGCCTCGTCAGGAGTTAATATCTGAAAAACAAGTAAGGCTATCAGCGCACATAGTGCCACAATATCCGAACGAATCTTACCGTTCACGAAAAAGACAGCCGAAAGAACGAGAATAATAATAGTTATTATCATACGTAATTAAATGATTGTTTTATTTTGACTCTATCAAAACTAATTTAGGTGAACAAAAATAGAAAATACTCCAGCGTTATTAAAACAAATTAGAAATGATTTTAGTTCATGAGACATCATTTAATATTTTAATACATTTTCCGGCTAAAAAAAAGATTCAAAACCAATCAAAACATCATACCATACAGGAAATAAAAGATACCATATAGCTATATCCATTCCATCATATATGATTACAGCCTTACAATATAATGTTGAAAAGCAATATATTTATGTATTATCTTTTGATAGTTAGAGAACAATTCATATCTTTACACCCTATTTATATCAAACATTTTATGGCAAACAATATTTTGTTAATTTCATGGATTGGCGAAGCACATTGGGGTTATAATTATTTACTGGTAATTATTTTACTCCTTATCATCAGCATCTTATTATATAGAATCCGCAAATTACAAAAAACAATTAAAAAGACCAATCATTCCTATCGTTTCTCTTTTGATATTCTCGACAACCTCCCTTTTCCTATCTTTGTAAAAGACATTATAAATGATTTCCGATACTATTACTGGAATAAAGAATCGGCCGCTCAATCCGGCATTAGCAGTGAAGAAGCCATCGGACATACAGACTATGAAATATACGGAGAAGAAAGAGGAGAAAAATACCGGAATATAGACAAAGAACTCGTACAAGAAAACAAAGTATATCGCAAGGAAGAAAAATATACCACCCCCGATGGAATCACACATGATACGATTGCCGTAAAATCAATTATTTCATGGGAAGGAGAAAAAAGATGGCTGCTGGCAACCCGATGGGATATCACTCAACTCAAGAATTATGAAAGAGAATTAGTTGCAGCCAAAGAAGAACTGGAAAAAGCATTGAAGAAGCAGAAACTAGCTCTAAAAAGTATTGATTTCGGACTTATCTATATTGATAAAAACTATCGGGTACAATGGGAAGAAACAAGACAAATCGCCAGTCTGGTAAAAGGAAGACAATACATACCGGGAAAAATTTGCTATCAGACCAGCGCGCTCCGTAATGAACCGTGTAGACAATGTGCTTTCAAAAAAGCAATCGAACAAGGCAAAATTATCCGACATACAATCAGAATAGACGATGTAGATTTTGAAGTGACCGCAACTCCCGTTTTCGGTGACGAAAAAGAAACTGAAATTATTGGCGGATTACTTCGTTTTGAAAACATCACTGAAAAATTAAAAATGAACAGGATGTTGCAGGAGGCAAAGGAAAAAGCCGAAGAATCCAATCGACTGAAATCTGCCTTTCTCGCTAATATGAGCCACGAAATACGAACCCCACTAAACGCAATTGTAGGATTCTCCGAAATGGTTTGTCAAACAGAGGAGGAGGAAGAAAGACAGGAATTCGTAAAAATTATCTCCAACAACAATATCTTATTATTGCAACTGATAGACGATATTCTGGATCTTTCTAAAATCGAAGCCGGTACTATGGAATTCACATTTGCGCAAACTGACATTAATGAACTGATGGAAGGCATTTGCAGACAAATGCAAGAAAAAAACTCTTCACCAGAGGTACAAATCGTATTCAGAGAGAGAGCAGATCAATGTATTATAAATACGGACCGCATACGTTTATCACAGGTTATCATCAACTTTACAAATAATGCCTTAAAATTCACTTCCAAAGGTTCTATCGAAATGGGATACCGGATTGATGAAGCAAGTGATGAAATATACTTTTATGTAAAAGATACAGGTATCGGAATTCCTGCTGACAAAATAGATAAGGTGTTCGAACGTTTCGTCAAACTGAATTCGTCTATTAAAGGAACAGGTCTCGGACTAGCCATCTGTCGTGTCATAGTAGAGCGGCTGGGAGGAGTTATCGGAGCGGAATCTAAAGAAGGAGAAGGTTCTTGTTTCTGGTTCAAAATTCCAAGAACAGAGAAAATTGAGAAATAGTAAGCAGAATACCGAAAAGCCTTGGATTTATAAAATCACTCTTTCTACTGCTACTGATTATGAAGTATACCCTGTAAGATGATAATACTGCCCCGCTACTTTACATTATTACCACTACTAATGAAATGTACCCCAAAAGTTTTATATCCAACTTTTAGGGTACACATTTTATTTAGCAAGAAGGATTTTTCGGAAACCTTCTTATTCTATAAACTTCATGTAAGAGTGTGCTTAAAGTGCAGTCTCTAATATTCTACGAGCAACAGCACCTGTTACATTTCCATTCTCACCATATTTAGCACCACGTTCATTGAAGCGGCGTTCGATTTCCAGAATAGTTTCCTGTCCGATGTTCTCTTCATGCAAACGTGTAGTCAGTCCCAGTGAACGGAAAAATTCTTCGGTACGGCAAATTGCTTCATCAATCCGCTCTTCTCTTGTACCGGAAGTAATTCCCCAAACTCTTTCACCATACTGCAAAAGCTTATCCCCTTTTTCTTCATGAAGCACTTGCAACGTGGCAGGAAGAACAATGGCTAACGTATGGCCATGTGTCAATCCGTGCAAAGCAGTAATTTCATGCCCGATCATGTGAGTAGCCCAGTCTTGAGACACTCCCATAGCAATAAATCCATTCAATGCCATTGTAGCCGAAAGCATAAAATCAGCCATCAGTTGATAATCATGCTGGTTTTCACGAATTTTCGGAGCGATCTCCACCAGAGTTTGCAGAATACCTTCTGCCCAACGATCCATAACACGACTCTGTCCGGGAGTAGTCATATATTGCTCCATCACATGAACATAGGTATCAGCCAATCCACAAGCTACCTGATGAGGTGGCAAAGTAAAGGTAACTTCCGGATCAAGAATAGAGAAGATTGGATAGTTGGCATAAAAAGGATATTTCTCTTTCGTTTCGCGACGGGAAATAACTGCTCCGTTATTCATTTCCGAACCGGTAGCAGGCAAAGTCAATACAGTGGAAAGAGGTACAGTATGAGTTACCGGGCGTCCGGCAAGTACTAAATCCCAGGCATCACCATCATACAGGATTCCTGCGGAAATCAATTTCGTACCATCAATAACAGAACCGCCGCCAACAGCCAGCAAATAGTCCACTTTCTCTTCTTTTCCCAAAGCAATCGCTTTACGGAGAGTTTCGATGGCAGGATTAGGCTCGATTCCCCAGAATTCTACTGTAAAATGGTCCTTCAATGCTTCCTTTACCTGATCGTACACTCCGTTTTTCTTCACGCTTCCGCCGCCAAAAGTAATCATAATACGTTTGTCGGACGGTATTTCTTTAGCCAGCCGGGCAATCATCCCTTTTCCCATGATTGGTTTCACGGGATTTTGAAAAATAAAATTTTCCATATCTTAGTCTATTGTTATTATTTTGGTTATTAGTCACTATCCTTGCAAAGATACATGATTTATCCGAAGCCTGTCAGAATCAAGCAAAGAATTGTTGTGTCACGGAAGGAACCATAGCCGACAACCAGGGTTTCATATCCTCTGCTACCAATAACCAATACAATAATAATATAATGAAAATGGCAATAGCGATACCTACTAAAACTTTTCTCTGTTTCATAATTGTTTTTGTTTAAATATTCAATATTTATAAGAACAGTTCAGGTTGAAAATTGTTCTATATCAGAAAAATGAAGGCAAAAGAGAAAAAAAGTCATATTTTGTTTGCTGTTTCAAACAAAGTGTCTATATTTGCCCCCATAAAATTACAAAAGACAATGAGAACAATGTTAGTAAATACATATTGGTGGTGGCGCCCGTTACAACTCCGACAGTCGTAAGGGAGCAGTGCTCGTATGTATATACCTCATTAAAGATATAACAAATTTGAAAGAGCCCTGTCGCAACCTGCGACAGGGCTCTTTTTATTTATCCGTTTCAAAACAGATTCAATAATAACATAAAAATACAGATAGGATTATGAAAAGTTTTTTAGTTGACCAGGATGGCTATTACGGAGAATTCGGCGGTGCTTACATACCAGAAATCCTCCACAAATGTGTTGAGGAACTAACGAATAAGTACCTCGAAGTGATTGAAAGCGAAGATTTTAAAAAGGAGTTCGACCAGTTGCTACGTGACTACGTAGGACGTCCCTCCCCACTCTATCTGGCCAAACGCCTTTCTGAAAAGTACGGTTGCAAATTGTATCTGAAGCGGGAAGACCTGAATCATACAGGCGCTCACAAAATCAACAACACCATCGGACAAATCTTACTGGCACGCCGCATGGGAAAGAAGCGTATCATCGCCGAAACCGGAGCCGGACAACATGGAGTAGCAACAGCTACCGTCTGTGCATTGATGGATATGGAATGTATCGTTTATATGGGAAAGACGGACGTAGAACGCCAGCACATCAATGTAGAGAAAATGAAAATGTTGGGAGCCACCGTTATCCCCGTTACTTCCGGCAACATGACTCTGAAAGATGCAACCAACGAAGCGATCCGCGACTGGTGCTGTCATCCTGCCGACACTTATTATATCATCGGATCTACCGTAGGTCCTCATCCCTACCCTGACATGGTAGCACGTCTGCAATCTGTTATCAGCGAAGAAATCAAAAAGCAACTGCAAGAAAAAGAAGGACGCGATTATCCGGATTATCTGATAGCCTGCGTGGGAGGAGGAAGTAATGCTGCCGGAACGATTTATCATTATATCAACGACGAACGGGTAGGCATTATCCTGGCGGAAGCGGGAGGTAAAGGAATAGAAACCGGAATGACCGCCGCTACCATCCAACTCGGCAAAATGGGAATTATCCACGGAGCACGTACCTATGTCATCCAAAACGAGGACGGACAGATAGAGGAACCATACTCCATTTCCGCCGGACTAGATTATCCGGGCATTGGTCCGATACACGCTAACCTTGCCGCCCAAAGCCGTGCCAACGTATTGGCAATCAACGACGACGAAGCGATAGAAGCTGCCTACGAACTAACCAAACTCGAAGGTATTATCCCTGCATTGGAATCCGCCCATGCATTAGGAGCTTTGAAAAAATTGAAGTTCAAGCCAGAAGATATCGTTGTATTGACTGTTTCGGGACGAGGAGACAAAGATATTGAAACCTATTTGTCGTTTAACGAACAGCTATAAATAATTAGTCAACCATCATTCGCAATCAATAATCAAGCAATTATAGAAATGAAAACATTTAATTATACTACCCATAGCAAACAAGTGCTCGGAGATATGCATACTCCCGTCAGCATTTATCTGAAAGTGCGCGACATGTATCCTCAATCCGCATTAATGGAAAGTTCCGATTATCATGCCGGAGAAAATTCCCTGTCATTTATAGCCCTTTGTCCCTTGGCAAGCATCGGTGTAAACGGTGGCATTGTCACTGCCAACTATCCTGATAATAGCCGTACGGAAGAACCGCTGACAAAAACATTCAATGTAGAAAAGGCCATGAACCGGTTTATCAATCAGTTCCAAGTGACCGGAGATAATAAGAATGTATGCGGACTTTACGGATATACGACGTTTAATGCCGTGAAGTACTTCGAGCACATCCCGGTGAAAGAAAGTCATGATGAGCAAAACGATGCTCCGGATTTACTATACATATTATATAAGTATGTCATTGTTTTCAATCATTTCAAAAATGAGCTGACATTAGTTGAAATGTTGTCCGAAGGAGAAGAAAGCGGTTTGCCGGAACTGGAAGCAGCCATCGAAAACCGGAATTATGCTTCCTACAATTTCTCTGTAACAGGCCCCGTAACCAGCCCCATCACCGACGAAGAGCACAAAGCAAATGTGCGCAAAGGAATCGCACACTGTATGCGCGGAGATGTTTTCCAAATCGTGCTTTCCAGAAGATTTATCCAACCATACGCCGGAGATGATTTCAAAGTTTATCGCGCACTCCGCAGCATCAATCCTTCTCCTTATCTTTTCTACTTCGACTTCGGAGGATATCGTATCTTTGGTTCTTCGCCGGAAACACATTGCAAAATCGAAAACGGCCGCGCCTACATTGATCCGATTGCCGGAACCACCCGTCGCACGGGAGACACAGTAAAAGACCGCGAATTGACAGAAGCTTTACTGGCCGACCCTAAAGAAAATGCAGAGCATGTCATGCTGGTTGATCTTGCAAGAAACGACCTTTCACGTAATTGCCATGATGTACGCGTGGTATTCTATAAGGAACCGCAATATTATAGCCATGTTATTCACTTGGTAAGCCGTGTCAGCGGTATGCTGAATGAAGGCGCAGACAAAATAAAAACGTTTATTGACACGTTCCCGGCCGGTACGCTAAGCGGTGCCCCCAAAGTACGCGCTATGCAGTTAATCAGTGAAATCGAGCCACATAATCGTGGAGCCTACGGTGGTTGTATCGGTTTTATCGGATTGAATGGCGAATTAAACCAAGCAATCACCATCCGTACTTTTGTAAGCCGCAACAACGAACTCTGGTTCCAGGCCGGAGGAGGTATCGTAGCACGCAGCCAAGATGAATACGAACTGCAAGAGGTGAACAATAAACTGGGAGCACTGAAAAAAGCAATTGATTTAGCTGTCAAATTAAAAAATTAACCGTCCCAAATAGTCAGCCTAAAAAATAATTGCTGTTGCCTGAAAAAAGATTCCCGTTGCCTAAACGCTTCTATTTCTTTAGGCAGAAAAGCAGAAATAGTATTTGAACAACCATTTTACAATGACAATAAAAATGAAAATATTACTTTTAGATAACTACGACTCTTTCACTTATAACCTGCTGCATGTAGTGAAAGAATTAGGGGCTACAGATGTAGAAGTAGTCCGCAACGACCAGATAGAGCTTGATGAAGTAGATCGTTTTGATAAAATCATCCTGTCTCCCGGACCGGGCATACCCGAAGAAGCCGGCTTGTTACTACCTATTATTAAGAGATACGCTCCGACCAAAAGCATTCTGGGGGTCTGCTTGGGTCATCAGGCTATCGGCGAAGCCTTCGGAGCACGTCTGGAAAACCTCAAAGAAGTATATCATGGCGTACAAACTCCGGTAAGTATCATTCGTCAGGACCTGCTTTTTGAAGGATTAGGAAAAGAAATCCCTGTTGGAAGATATCATTCCTGGGTAGTCAGCCGGGAAGGCTTTCCGGACTGTCTGGAAATAACAGCAGAAAGCCAGGAGGGACAAATCATGGCAATCCGCCATAAAACGTATAATGTACATGGTATTCAGTTCCATCCCGAATCAGTATTAACTCCGCAAGGAAAAGAAATTATCAAAAACTTCTTAAACGATTAAACTTATGAAACAGATTCTATACAAACTTTTCGAACATCAATATTTGGGACGCGATGAAGCGCGCACCATTCTACAGAACATCGCGCAAGGGAAATATAACGATGTGCAAGTGGCCTCACTCATCACCGTCTTTCTGATGCGTAATATTTCCGTAGAGGAATTATGCGGTTTCCGTGACGCACTGTTGGAAATGCGTATTCCGGTCGATTTGAGTGATTTCGCTCCGATTGATATCGTAGGAACCGGAGGTGACGGAAAAAATACATTCAATATTTCTACAGCTTCCTGCTTTACAGTTGCCGGAGCCGGCTTCCCGGTTGTGAAACATGGTAACTATGGAGCAACGTCGGTCAGTGGTGCCAGTAATGTAATGGAGCAACACGGTGTAAAATTCACCAGTGATGTAGACCAACTGCGTCGCAGCATGGAAAAATGCAATCTTGCTTATCTACATGCCCCTTTATTCAATCCGGCATTAAAAGCAGTAGCTCCGGTTCGTAGAGGATTGGCAGTGCGCACTTTCTTCAATATGCTCGGTCCATTGGTAAATCCGGTATTACCTGCTTACCAACTGTTAGGAGTTTACAATCTACCGTTACTTCGCCTTTACACCTATACTTATCAGGAAAGCAAGACGAAATTTGCCGTTGTTCATAGCCTTGACGGATATGATGAGATTTCTCTGACCAATGAGTTTAAAGTGGCAACCAGCGATCATGAAAAGATTTACACTCCCGAAAGCCTCGGCTTCTCCCGTTATAAGGATATTGATCTGGATGGCGGACAAACACCGGAAGATGCAGCTAAGATTTTCGATCATATCATGAATAATACAGCTACGGAAGCTCAAAAAAATGTAGTGATAGTCAACTCCGCTTTCGCTATCCATGTGATTCGTCCGGAAAAGACAATTGAAGAATGTATTGCTCTTGCCAAAGAATCATTGGAAAGCGGACGTGCATTAGCAACACTAAAAAAATTCATCGAATTGAATAGTTAATTTGATTTACGATTAGCAAGTCTGATTATAAATATAAAAACAAACGAACTGATGAAAGATATATTATCCGAGATTATAGCAAACAAACGATTTGAAGTTGACCTGCAAAAGCAGGCTATTTCTATCGAACAATTACAGGAAGGTATCAGCGAATCTCCGACTCCCCGCTCTATGAAGCAGGCATTAGCCTCTTCCGCATCAGGTATTATCGCCGAGTTCAAGCGGCGCTCTCCTTCCAAAGGATGGATACAAGAAGAAGCGCGTCCGGAAGAGATCGTTCCCTCCTATGCAGCGGCAGGTGCCTCCGCCCTTTCCATCCTTACTGATGAGAAGTTTTTCGGAGGAAGCCTGAAAGATATCCGCGCCGCACGCCCTTTGGTGGAAATTCCCATCCTTAGAAAGGACTTCATCATTGATGAATACCAGCTTTACCAAGCTAAAATTGTTGGTGCAGATGCCGTACTTCTCATTGCAGCCGCACTAGAACCGGAAAAATGCAATGAACTTGCAGAAAAAGCCCATGAATTAGGACTGGAGGTCTTATTAGAGATTCATAGTTCCGAAGAACTGGAGTACATTAACAAAGGAATAGATATGGTAGGTATCAACAACCGTAATCTGGGTACTTTCTTCACCGATGTAGAAAACTCTTTCCGCCTGGTCGGACAACTTCCTCAAGATGCGGTACTGGTATCTGAAAGCGGCATCTCCGATCCGGAAATAGTTAAACGCCTCCGGGCAGCCGGATTCCGGGGATTCCTGATCGGCGAAACATTTATGAAAACACAGCGACCGGGAGAAACCTTACAGAGTTTCCTGCAAGCCATTCAATAAACTAATTATTCAAAACGGACAGCCCTATGATTAACGGAAAAATTATCAAAGTATGCGGTATGCGAGAAGCTGAAAACATACAGGACGTAGAGTCTATCGAAGGCATAGATATGCTGGGATTCATCTTTTATCCTAAATCTCCCCGATGTGTCTACGAGCTTCCGGCTTACCTGCCCACTCATGCCCGGCGTGTCGGCGTCTTTGTCAATGAAGACAAGCAAGTGGTCAGCATGTATGCTGATCGTTTCGGACTGAATGATGTGCAACTCCACGGAAATGAATCACCGGAATACTGCCGGTCTTTACATTCTACCGGATTGAAAATCATCAAGGCCTTTTCTGTAGACCGCCCCAAAGACTTGAAAAAGGTGTATGACTACGAAAAAGTCTGTGATCTTTTTCTGTTCGATACCAAATGCGAGCAATATGGTGGTTCGGGAAATCAATTTGATTGGAGCATATTACACACATATAACGGAGATGTACCTTTCCTTTTGAGCGGAGGTATCAACTCATACAGTGCCAATGCCCTGAAAGAATTCAAGCATCCCCGGCTTGCCGGATATGATCTCAACAGCCGTTTTGAAACCAAACCGGGAGAAAAAGATCCGGAGCGTATCCGGAGATTTTTAAACGAATTAAAATCATCACTTTAAAATTCCAACGTCATGAATAGAATTAATCAACTTTTCAATAGCAACAAGAAAGACATACTTTCTATTTATTTTTGTGCCGGCACCCCCACTTTAGATGGTACTGCCAATGTAATCCGCACACTCGAAAAACATGGAGTAAGCATGATTGAAATCGGTATTCCTTTCAGTGATCCGATGGCAGACGGCATTGTTATCCAGAATGCCGCTACCCAAGCATTACGCAACGGCATGTCTTTAAAACTTCTTTTTGAACAATTGCGGGATATTCGCAAGGACGTAAAAATACCACTTGTATTCATGGGGTACTTAAATCCAATCATGCAATTCGGATTTGAAAACTTCTGCCGTAAATGCGTGGAATGTGGTATTGATGGCGTCATCATCCCCGATCTCCCTTTCCGTGATTATCAAGAACATTATCGTATCATTGCCGAGCGCTACAACATCAAAGTGATTATGCTCATCACACCGGAGACCAGCGAAGAACGGGTACGCGAAATAGATACACATACCGACGGATTCATTTACATGGTTTCATCAGCAGCAACTACCGGAGCACAACAGAATTTCAACGAACAAAAACAGGCATACTTCAAGAAAATAAAAGATATGCATCTGAACAATCCGTTGATGATAGGATTTGGCATCTCCAATAAAGCGACGTTCCAGGCAGCTTGCGAACACGCTTCCGGAGCTATCATCGGCAGTAAGTTCGTTACTCTGCTCGAAGAAGAAAAAGACCCGGAAAAAGCCATCCTTAAATTAAAAGAAGCGGTGAAATGATTTTATGATTTATAATTTATGAATTATGATTTATGCGAATCAGCAGTTGAATCTAGGTCATTGGTAATTCTAATAAATTAATCAAGTGTGAGGGACGTGAGGGAGGTTCACATGAATGATAAATCTACAAAATCATTCGAAAACTCATAAATCATAATTCATAAATCACTATTTTTTCCTATCTTTGCCAGCGTTTTAACAGTAATTCAACAATTATGAGAGCAGAAACCCCTTCCGTTTTGTTAATTTACACGGGTGGAACTATCGGAATGATAGAGAATCCGGAAACAGGTGCCTTAGAAAACTTCAACTTCGATCATTTGCTTAAGCATGTACCCGAACTAAAAAGATTCAACTACCGCATCTCTTCCTACCAATTCGATCCCCCTCTCGATTCTTCGGATATGGAACCTGCTTACTGGGCAAAGCTAGTAAAGATTATCAATTACAATTATGATTATTTTGATGGTTTTGTCATCCTTCACGGAACAGATACGATGGCTTACACAGCCTCTGCATTAAGCTTTATGCTCGAAAACTTAAGCAAGCCCGTCATTCTCACCGGTTCCCAGTTACCAATCGGAACTTTGCGCACAGACGGAAAAGAAAATCTCATCACAGCCATTGAAATCGCAGCAGCCAAAAACCCGGATGGTACGGCCATTGTTCCTGAAGTATGTATTTTCTTTGAAAATCATTTGATGCGTGGCAACCGTACTACCAAAATTAATGCGGAGAATTTTAACGCTTTTCGCTCTTTCAATTATCCACCCTTGGCACGGGTAGGCATCCACATCAAATATGAACCTAATCTCATCCGGAAACCGGACCCGACAAAACCATTAAAGCCGCATTATCTATTTGACACTAATGTAGTTATTTTGACCCTCTTCCCTGGTATCCAAGAGAGTATCGTAACTTCTCTGCTTCATGTTCCCGGATTGAAGGCAGTTGTCATGAAAACCTTCGGTTCAGGAAATGCCCCGCAAAAGGAATGGTTCATCCGCCAACTAAAAGAAGCTACCGATCGCGGAATTATCATTGTCAACATCACACAGTGTGCCTCCGGAGCAGTAGAGATGGGACGTTATGAAACAGGAATGCACCTTTTGGAAGCAGGTGTAATCAGCGGATATGACAGCACTCCCGAATGTGCCATAACAAAGCTCATGTTTTTATTGGGACATGGATTACCCAACA
>ERZ809209.254-NODE-254-length-35925-cov-11.014636_pt1 | contig 35925 bp, 40 predicted proteins | sample MGYA00520514_ERZ809209 | MGnify/ENA primary metagenome ERZ809209 (study PRJEB31576, sample SAMEA3212657) | Homo sapiens | biome: human-gut; feature: human gut; material: fecal | place: Sweden | collected 2012 ...
ATATTTATTAGCCTGTATATGTATATAGCTAATAGCCTGATTAATATTTAAATATTTAAAATATAATCTACTTTTAGTCTTCAAAGAATTTACTTTTTATATATCATAAGTTAAACTTAGTTAATAATTTGACCAATATTACTAGTAACTAACTATTATACTTTTTTTGTGTATTCTATTTTTATTACCTTGAATCCTTGTTTTTGGTAATAAACTTTTCTATGATTGCCATGCCTTTTTAAAAAGGTACCTTCAAAAATAAAATCATCAAGGTAGGTTTTATTTTTGGATTCATGTTTCCTAACTAACCTTCCCAAAATTTGAATGGATTTTTCTTGGGAATCCATTGATGCAATATTCTGAAGATATTGTAAAGTAGGTATATTTTTACCTCTTGCAATAACTGTAGTGGATATTAGAATATCTATATTCCCTTCCCTTATATCAGTTAATATTTTATCTCTACCTTTTACATTGTGATGTAAATAGGCAACCCTTAATGGTAATCCCATTTTATTAATCCTTTCAGTATAATATTTATATAAATCCTCACAATGGTCAATAAATTTGCATAATATAACCATTGGAACCCTTCCATATTTATAATTATAAAGCATTCTAGAAAATGAAAGTTTATAGGATTCTTTATTCTCAATAATATTTAATTTATATTCTCTTTGATAATCATTTGGTACCTTTTCCCCTATACCAGTATAAATCATTTTAACAATAACTTTAGTTGCTCTACCTGTTTTAATTTGTTCTGATAATTTAACTTGGTCTACCACATCCCCAATAAATTGCCTTACATTCATATTATGAACAATCCCATTTTTTCTTTCATTCATATAAATGGTACCACTTAACCCAATTCTTATGAAAGAATTATAAAGATATGATATAACTGTTTGATAAGTTTTATTATCTATAATATCTGCTTCATCAATTAAAACCATTCTTATATCTAATAGGTTTTGTTGATATTGCCTTATATTCTTAGATATACTTTGGACCATTGCCACATTAAATTTACCCCATCTATTACATTTAGAACCTTGGATAAATGCAATATCCTCATTTGGTAAAAGTTCAGGAATTTCTCTTTTAAATTGATTGAATAAATCAGAATCATTTAAAAGTAGGATTGTTGGTAAATTACCTTGATAAGCTTTATATAAAGCACAAAATAAAAGGGTTTTACCAAATCCAACAGAATAATCCCCAGCACATATAAGAAAAGGTGTATCACCTACTTTATTATTCAATAAAGTTTTTATAGCTTGTATTTGTCTTGGATATAATTTAATGGGGTTATAATTTGCCCCCAATTGAGTTGGGATTATTGGTTCAATATTTGGGATTATTCTTTTATCGGTTATTTTTATATCCTCAACTCCCCAAGATTTTAGAGTATTATATACCATAGGTAATAACCCTATTTTAAATTCACCATAAGAGGATATATATTTTATATAACCATCCCATTGATATTTCCCTTTTTGGAATCTAGTGATATGCCAAGCATTTGGATGCTTAATCCTAAAAGTATCATACAATTTCATTAATTCTTTTCTAGAACCGTTTAATTGGCACTGATTACAGTTCTTTATTATTATCTCTACCATATTAAGTTATTTTTTAAATGAATCCCAGTCATTTTGGGTTAAATTGATTTTCTTTCTTATTATTAAACCATGTTTTGAAATAAATTGGGTTAACCTTTGTTGGGCTTTTTCATTTCCCAAGTCTTCTAATTTTGGAATACCATTACAAAAAGATAAAGCCTCAAATTGGGAATCCATAAATATTTTATAATCAACCCCAATTTTATCAGCTAATTTTCTTGCATGAATGAAATTAACATAATCAGTTGGATTTTTCTTATAATTATTGCTAATTCCAGTCATCTCTAGTATCTTATTTATATAACAATTATAAATTTCATTGGTTTCTTCTTTATAATTGTCTTCTGATATTTCTTTTATTGCCCCATAATAAGTTGATATCCAACTTGCTTTTTGTAGCATCCAATTTGCACAATAACTATAATTTGGTCTATTTGAATTACCCATTAAGTTTAATCCTATTTCTACAAATTGAATATACCCTTGTCTTTTATTAAGGAATTTATAATATGAACAAAATTCATCTATGATTGGTACCAATTCCCTTATTTGAGCCCATTGATTATCTGTTTGTTTTATTTTAGTAACACCCACATGTTTTAATTTTATCCTAACAGAATATATTATATCTGCTAACATATTTGCATTACCAACTGTTGATTGAGTTCTTCTAGATAATATTTTTTGGTTCTTTTTATTATTCTTTAATATTGAACGATGGTCCAGGGAATAATTTCTTGCTGTAGTAAATATGGAATCTATTTTGGATTGGGAAATTTTAACACCCTCTTTTTTAAGGATTTTAATGAAAATGGATTTTGATATGTGAATACTTGGTTCTCTCATTTAAATCTTATATTTAAATTTTAATTCTAATAGTTCCTGATAATCTAGATATCGTTGGGAATATATGAATTTCATGGTTTTTTTCTTACCAATATCATTTACATCTTTACCTTCTGGTAAGAATATAACTTTTACCTTTTTATAATTTATAAGTTTAAATGCCAAATCTATTGCTCTATCTTTTGCATCTGGGTCAAATAATATGATAACCCTTTCCACTGGGGATTTTATAATCTCATTTACCTGGTATCTGGATATTGCTTTTCCACCAGATGCAATTCCTTTTTCTCCCATAGTTTGGGCATTTATTGCACCTTCACACAAATAAACAGTTTTATACATATAAAGGGCATCTTTATTATATATAATAAAGGATTTACCTAATCCAGTATCTGATACATCTGGATTATTATATTTTGGACCATTGCCTATAAATAATCTGGCATTAAAATACACTAATTTACCATTTTCATGAAAAGGGATTATGAGATACCCAAAATATTTACCCTGAGTCCCATAACCCCAACCAGACATAGCAACTTCTTTTACATTAAACCCTCTTTTAGTTACATAATTTCTTGCTGATTTAGCAAGTTCAGAATTACCAACAGTTAATAATTTAAATCCCTCTGGTAAATATAAATCTTTTCTGGATTTTAATTCTACTTTTTCTTCCTTAAATATATAACCATCATACTTTGCTTGATTAAGTATCTTTATAGCTTCTGCATATGTATCTACTGATTCAAGATACATTACTAATTGTATGGGTGAAGGGTGTTCTCCACACCTAAAACAATTGCACCTATTTCTGGATATATTTATTCCAAATTTACCATCTCTACCACAATATGGGCATTTACATTTATCCCAACCATGTCTATAAGTAAATGCCCCTAATTTTACATGAAAATATTTTTTAAGTTTACCTTTGAACTCGTTAGTTAAATTTGACATTAAATATCTCCTCCTTTATGATTTGCTTTTTCTGGGTCTGCTATTGGATTTGATTTTTTTACTACCCCATTGGTTGATTCTTTTTTAATCATTTCATCTACAGTTTTACCAAGAGTTTTATCATATTTCTCCCTAGCTTCCCTTGAAAACTCTTTCCATCTTTGCCTATCACTATCAAAATTAAATAAACATCTACCATGGGATTTACCATCTCTTTGTACTACAATCTCCATTCTTTGAATCCCATGTTCTTCTTCATCATCAGTGGAATTTAAACCAATAATACATTGGGCATTTCTTATTATTGATATGGCACTTGCAATATCATTATCCTCATATCTAGTACCTTTTCTTTTTGATGCTTCCCTTTTTACATGTTGTGCAGTCCAAATTGCTTCTAATTCCAATTCTGAAGCCAGATTATCCAAATCTATATAAACATTATTTATACGTTCAGTATCATCTTTATCTTTTGATATAGAAGCTAATTTAGCTGCATAATCAATCATTAATATATGAATCTTTATTCCAGTATCTGCTTCTATTTTCTTTATTATACCTTTAATAACATTTGCATCTGATACTAGAGCAGGAACCCTTTCTACTATAAATTCAACCCCTAACCTTTTATATTTTCTCATATGTCTCTGTTCAAGTTTATCTTGTTCACCAGATACAATTTCTTTTTTGGTTTTATTAAGAGTTGATTGAACCATTCTCTCCATGATTTGATTCTTACCATTTTCAGTATCAATATATAATACATTCTTTTTCATGGTAAGATATCCTCTTGATATATTTATTAATGCAAATGTTTTCTTGGCTTTTGGTTTATCTAATATTACAAATATACTACCCTTAGAATATCCCCCACCATTTGATAGGTTATTTAATTGCCAGTATGGAGTGGGGATTATATCTGGGTCAACTCTTCTCATTAATTGTCTTTTCACTGTTCCACCAACCATATATAATGGTTCATCTTTTTTCTGTGGTTTTGAATTTCTGATTATTTTTGATACCTTATTTTGGTAATCCTCATATAGATTAAAATTAGTGAAATCCATGGATTCATTTAGGGTTTTCATTTCTATATAAGCTATGAATTTAAATATGTTCTCCTTTATAACATCTGAATCCCTTAATGGTATTGAATATAGGTTATTTATTATCCTATTAATATTTGGGATATCTTCCTTAGTAACTAAATCAACAAAGTCCTTACCACTTAATAATGAGTTACAGGTTTCTTTTAACAAGGTTTCACTCGGTAACTTCCCATATTTTCTATGAAACTTCAATAATGATTCCATTATTATTGAATGTTCTATTAGAGTAAAGTAACCTGGTTTTATTTTTTGAATAATTAAAACTGATTCCTTATTTTGTATTAGGAACCTTAAAACTTCCAGTTGGAAGTCAATGGTAAAAGTGAATTTATCACTCTGATTAATTTTCTTTTTAAATTTAGTTGCCATGTCTTTACATATATGAAAGTTGTATCTATGAGTAGTCTTTTCTAGATTCCTTTATATTTCAATTTTATAAAAATCAACACATAGGGTGAAAAAGTTGATATATTTTCATACAAGTGATAAAATTATTATATATATTTGCATTGTTAAATAATTAATCTATTAAGTTATGAGTAAACAAGGTACTAATGGTTCAGAAATTCATAGGATAAAAGAATTTACCCATTATAACAGGGAAGAATTTGAAAGAATGTATAAAATCTGTAAACCACTAATTAAAAAGCTATCTAAAAATATTGATTCTAGAAGATTTAATGTTAGTCAAGATATAATTCAAAGTTATTTTTGGGATAAATTCTTATATGTATATAATAAATATCAGGATAAATATACTGAAGATAGATTAAAAGCTACATTAATAACTTCTTTACAAATTTTTAAGAACAAATTACTTAGGAATGCTTATACTAGACAAGCAGAATTTAACCAGGAATTAACTTCATTTGAGGAATTATTTGATAATAGTAAAGAAGATAAAGATGATAACCAAGAAAAGGATATTATTGAAAATGAACCAGAAGAAAATAATTTCTCTAATATGCTCCATGAATATATGAGAGAAAAATTAACCCCTGATGAATATCTGATATTTGTTACAGAATTGGACCCTCCAATGTTTCTCAAAGAAAAAATGAAAGAAGCTCATGGTAAATTATCAACCTTGAATTTAATTGAATACTTTGAATTACCAAAAACACAAAGAGCAGCTGATTATATAAGCAATATGAGAACCCATATTAAGAATACAATTAAGGAAGCAAAGGAACATTTTTCTAAACGCTAAAAGAGGGCAACTTGGTCACCCAAATTACCCTCACCATCAACTCAACTATGGTAACAAAAGAATGAGTTATAATTGTTCATCTATTTCAATCAGTGAATTTACTAAAGAATCCACTAATCTGGAATTAATGGTTTTATCTTTTAGAAGTATTACTTCTTCTTTATTATCCTGGAATAACCATTCTATTAGAACAGCATAATAGTTTCCCATTAATACTGTGAAATTACTTTCCTTATCTGGGTCACCATCAATATAATCTGCTCTTGCATTTATACCGGGAAAATCCTTTTTTAAATTATTAAAAATAATGGTTGCAAATTTATCAGAAATGGTTTGCCCCTTTGAAGTATAAATTTCAAACCCTTTTGCATTTAACCATTGGGTACCATCCCCAGCAGCATTATTATGCAAACTTACTAGAAATTTATATTCACCAGGACTTGATTTTATATTATTTGCAATTTCTTTTCTCTTTGATAAGCCTATTTCATTTTCTGTTTCATTTGTATATTTAACCCTAAAATCATTTAGGATAAGCCTATCTTTTAGTTTTTTGCATATTTCTCTACTCCATATATATTCTAAATGGGTACCATCTGGTGAACGTTTACCTTTTACATCTGACCCATGTGCTGGGTCTAATATAACTATCAATTTTCTCATTGTGGTATTTTCTTAATATATGAAAGCTTTAGACCATTTATAAATATAGAGGTTGATTGGTCCATATTGGATATGGTAAAATCATTTTTTGGTATATATACCTGTTCAAAAATAAAATCTTCAATCATTTGAATATCATCATCTTCTACTATAAAACTTAAAACCTTTTTATTACACTTAAAGTTTGATAGATATGTGGTTAGTTCTGAAAATTCATTTCTAACTAACCTATCTATTTTTACTTTTATTTTATCTTTATCGTCTATATGGTTTTCTAGCCTTATTCTAAGAATGTAATATTTAATTGCTTGACTTAAACTATTAAAATTTCTTCTCACTATTACTTGAGCTTGTGAAGGACCAATATCCCCTTCTGCAGAAGTTTCAAAATATTCAGTAGTTTTGACAGCTGCTCCATATATGGTATTTAATTTGCCAGATAATACAAATATTTGCCATATAAACAATATTACAATTATGATTATAAAAATCATAAATACACCAAAGGCTACTCTTAATGCACCAAAATCATTTGCAGCTTGGGCAATTCTAATAGAGGAATCAGTAACTTTATTAACTGATTCAGTTAAATTGTTAAGGTTTTCAGTTTGAAGTAGGATGGATAACATAATTGGGTCAATTTTGTTGAGGTTCTATTTCTATTGGTATAATTGTAGGTATTTCTGAAATTAATTCTATGGTATCTTTCGTGAATGGTTTTACATTTACTGGTATGTATTTATTGAGTAAATTGACAAAAGCATTTTTTACATTATCTATATTATCCTGAATAGCATCATACATACCTTTTGGAATATAGATATTGGCTTTTATAGTAGTACATGATGTACAATCACCATATGGATATAATCCTTTCCAATCACCATAGTATTCATTTTCTCCACTATAAGTACTTACTACGTCCTCGAATACAGCGCCTATAAGTCTATAGTTAATACCAGGGTTATTACTTGGTTTATTACTATATCCGTTACTATATCCGTCCTCGAATAGAATTTCTTCTAATTCAAATCTTACTCCATAAAATCTACCAAGTATTGTATAAAAATCCTGAGTGCACCTTATTTTATATAAAGATACTGCATATTTTAAAATACTTCTAGTATCTGCTTTTGGAAATCCATCTGGAGTATTTAACCAACTAGCTACATTTTCTTTAGTAAAAGGTGTACCTTTTACTAATACCCCATAAGCATAGGGTATATAATCAAAATATTCCCAAAAATAATTCAGAAATATATCAGGGGTAACATCCACATCTAATATATCCATAAAATTATCTATATCTGGTATAATATCAGTATCTAGATAATTTGAACATACTTCTATGAATCTTTCCAGAATACCTTTCCCATTCTTATCTTTATAAGTATCATAATCCTTATAATAAGCTGGGAATAAATTAGGAAATACCCATTGTTTAAAACTCTTAAACGACTTCATTTATTGATAAGGTTATATTTTGATTTTCTATGATTGGAATTTGATAGGATAATGGATATAAATCCTGGTTCATAGGTAATAATGTTAATTCATATTTATCATTTTCACCATAATCCAGATTTTCTGATGGTTTATTTATAGTGATTTGAAATATTATTTTTGTTTGGGTTTCTAAATCTAATACATTTATCACCTCCCCATAAGAACCATTACCTAATATTCTATTATCTGGACCTTCCCCATATAATTTTTGTATTAAAACATCATAATGTTTATTAGCAAAAAATGCATTTACTATAACTATATATTCTTCATCAGTAGTAACTGGATTTATGTTTTGAACAAAATATGAAATATTTAATGGTAAACTCGTATTTTTTTGGGGAATTGGATATGGTAGTTGATATAATTTATTTATGGTAAGGTAATCAACCATACTTTGATTATCAATTAAAGCATATATATCTGATAATCTTACTGGTTTGTTTATATCTGAATTATTGTAATCATAAGCTGTAGTTAAAGCTTTCTTTACTTGATTTGAAATATCATTAGATTTAAAGGATTTTTTCCCAGTTATGGTTATACCCAAAAATACTTGTGATTTATGGGTAGATAATACTTCTATGCTAGTAGTAATTACTTTACTTTTGGATATTGTTTTTTCAACAGAATCTAATAATGCACTAGAAGCTTCCCCTCCACCATCTGGGGTTATATAAATTTCTACATATCTTCCGCAAACATAATTTGCATAAGCTTTATCTACCCCACCAACCATTTTGGCAATAGCTTCAAAATCTTCTTTAGTAATTGCTACTCCAAGGGTTTTTATTGATAAAGGGATATGATTTTTTAACATATTAAAAGTTTCATAGTCAGAACCACCAGTAGCTGGGATTACATTATTAATTGTAATCTTATTGTCTATAACTTGAATATCTTGTGGTACAGTAGTAAAATTATTGGTAGCTATATTACCAGCTGAACCATAGGTTAATGAATAGGAAGCTTCTATGGTTGCATTATATTCTGGTTTCATACCAAATTGACCATCACCAAATTTTATATATGGTCTGGTTTGTTCATCTATTTCTACTTTATATACTTTATCCCTTGATGAAGAATAAGCAAAGGTATCTACCAAAATCCAAGGTTCATCATTGATATACAGATTCATTGAACCTTCTACATATTTTTGGTCTGAAGGTATATCAGTTATATATATTATGGAATCTGGTGATAATATATTTCCTAATTGGATTCTATCTGGTACCCCAACTGATTTTTGTTGTACTAATGGTATAGTTACATAATAGGAGTCTTTATACCAAATAACAGTTTTTGTGGATATCCAGGTTTTACCATCTGAAGATGTAAATTCAGTATTTAATGGAATTGTTATATCCTGACCAATTGGAGTATCATCATTCTTATATAGAACAACATCTACTGTAGCTGGAATTGCGGATTTAATATGATAATCTACTAGTTTGGCATGTTTATATAAAGAAGAATATCTTCTAGCAGTTGGAAGAAATGCTTCTCTTGCCATATTATCAATATAATAATGAATTACTTCTGCAATAGCTGCAAAAATAGATATTATGATTACAAATATATTCCCTTCACTATAATCAGTTATTTCTGGGATTTGTAATCTTAATTCGGATATTAATTTAGCTTTAATATCATTAAAAGACCTTTGATAAGGATTTAACCAATTATTACTAGTTGACATTGATGGTATTATTTGATGGATTATATTCAAAATTTAATTCACTTATTTGGGTTTGATTTTGGATTGCAAACCTAATTTGTATATGGATTTTATCATATACTCTTTCTGATTGAACATCTAAGGCTGTTATCCTTGGTTCCCAGGAAACTATGGAATTTTTCACAAAGGTTTTTATCATGAAGGATAAGGCTTGAGTATTTGGTTCTTCAATACACTCCCACACTCTAGACCCAAAATATTCTTGCCTTATCCTTTGACCTAATTGATATGTGAAAAGAGAAGTAAGGTTCTGTTTTATAAGATTAATATCTCCTTTTAGGTTTCTCCAAGAGATTTTATTTACAATTGTACCATCTGGTTGTACAACTTGTTCTGGGTTCCCATTTTCATCTAACACTGTGGTTAATTTTATTGGGAAATATGGACCAGTTCCTATATAGTTGAGTTGTTCTAGATTCATAATATTAAATTATTAAGATATTGTATTACCAAATGTACCAGTTACTGGACCCATTGAAGTTACTAGACCAGTAGTATATGTAATGGTAGCACTTTTAATAGCATTAATAATGGCATCTGCCAATTTATCTGATACTTTATCTAATGCTCCATCCCTATCATCATCTGCTTGATTCATTACTTCTGTAAAAGCAGATTTTATTTCTGATTTAATTGTTTGTTTTACTAACATAATTTCTATTCCTCTAAATAATTATCAAGTGAATTCTTAATATCAGTAAAAGTTTGTGCATTTATTGGGGTACCAGAAGGACCTACTCCAGTAGTTACTGTTAATTGAAGTATAGCATCTAATATTTGGGTTAATGTTTTCTTTAAACTAAAATTATCACCAAAATTAAATGTAAAACCTTTTTGTGTCATTTTAAGACTTGGTCCTTCTAATATTGATATATTTACTTTGGAGTTAGTCTGTATATAAAGCTCCCCATCAATATCTTTTATGAATATCTTATTACCCTCTGGGGTAACCAATCCTATTGAATTATTATCTTTTAAATCATCTGGGGTTTCTCCGGTTGCCCAACCATGATAAGACCATAGTGGTCTTAATGGGTCACCACCCTCAAATTCTATATATACAACTTCTCCAACTAATGGGGTAGTTAACTTTAATCCATGAAAACAACCTCCAATAGTGGTGGATTTAGGTAAGGCCCATATCTTAATACCGTTTTGTACTGATGGTATGTATACATGAACTCTATTCATATTCAACTCATCATTGTTATTAATAACAATAGCTCTATAAGTTGAATAATATCTACCTAAATACTCTAAGCCATTTTCTTGAATTATTAATCCTAAATTACTATTATCCATTACATCTCCTCTTCATTTAATTTATTAACATCTATTTTAGTAGATAAAAAATCTAGGTTATCAACATACCCATTGGGATGTTCAACATTATATATCTTATATTCATTACTATTTTCACCTGGTGTAGCTACAATACTACCTAATGGATTAGCTTCTCTAACATTTTCTAGTAAAATTTCCAATTTTGACCTAGCAGTGCCTGGGTTTTTACCAGCTTTTTCTGCTTCTCTAACATTTTGTCTTAATTTTTCAACTAAATTATTAGTTGCAGTAGAAGCTTTAATTACTGTTTTACTTATGGTTTTATCTTTACGAACAAATTCTATATCACAAATATAACCAGATTGTGGATTTATATTATGACTAACTTTTTTGGTATACCAAACCCCAGAAAATCTTTTTGAAACATTCAATATATTTATATTCATTGATGATTCAATAATTGGGTCTCCAACTACTCTAGCAGTTGCTTCAACCCTATTTATCACTGAATTTATAACATCATTACCCATACTGAATTTGGAGTTTAATTTTACCTCTGAGGTTAAAGCTTTAATCCCATCAATAGTAAATTCTTGTTCTACTAACCTAACAGTATTATATGTGTAATATTTTATTTCTCCATCAGTAGCATTATTAACAGATATTACAGCCATATCTCCTCTGGTATTTAAATAATCCAAAAAAGACATACCAAAGGTCTTATTATTTACAATCTCTAAAGCTTGTGGGTTTGGATTACGTGGGTCTATATATAATCTAAGCAAAAATTTTCTTTTAAATTTAAAAGGTGGGAATTTATCAAGATTGTGTAATATATCACCAAGTTCTTGGTCTGTAAGATTTTTAGCACCTTGGTAAAATTTATCCCTACTATTATAAACCCTTTGGGTTTCTTTAATATAGTTTTCTAACTCTTCAGAAGTTATACCTGGATTACTGTTATAATATTGAATAGCATCCTCTGTTGAATCAAATGATTTATAATCATTAAGATTATTATTACTTAATAAAGGGTTTATAGCTTCCCCATAATACTGATTAGCATAGTATAAATTGGATTGAGATATATTATTGTTCCAATATTGTTGAGTATGTTCTATACTACTTGTACCACCATATTTAGATTCTGCTTTACCCAATTTTCTTCTACCAGAAAAAACCTCAAACATAGAAGAACTGGTACCATAATATAAAAGATTTAATAATTTCTTAAACCATGATTCTTCTTCACCTTGATATAAAATTATTTTCCCCTCTTCCCCCTTAGTTTCATTGGTTATTTCATGGGCTTGTACAGTTACATTATCCATATTTTTATCTGGGGTTATATCTGAACTTTGAGCTACTGAAGTTGAAGTTCTATTTGTCTTAGATTCTACTTCAAAACTTAATAATTCACCATTTCCACCAAAATATGTATATGTTTTAGTTATAGGTCTATCATATTGCCTATTGTGAATAGTTAACTTACCATCTCTACCATCCATATACATTGGGTCTTCAGAGGGTAATGATTTAGTAAATTGTTTAAATTGACCGTACTTATTTTTTGGGGTACCAATAAAAGCTGAAATATTTGCTACCTTTCTTTCTATTACAATTTGTTTATATAAATCTGGTTCTTTCTCTAGATATGTTTTTAATTTTTCCCAGTTTTTCTTTAACTCATTGGAATCTGGGTTAGCTGGCATATCAAATAAGGTATATCCAGTAGCATTTTCAACTTTCATTGAAGCATGTTGTGGTAATATCTCTGCTATTGGAAGTCCAAATTGGTCCCAAAAACCATTATTTTGTATTACAAAGTAATCATTGACCTTATCACCAGTAAACAATTTATTTAATGGAGTTTCACCCCTGTATTCTTGACCAATATAATGATGTTGGATAGGTATTTCACGGTAATCTATTATGGCAAGGCCAGTTGGATTATTGTTACAAATATCCATATAATAATCATACCAACCATTTAATGATTGATTATTATAATACTCCGCCTGTTGATTTTTTAATAGAATGGTAGCATCAGAAAATTCCACTGTAGCTCTTACACCACGTTCACTAAAATTTACTGTTGTATTAGTAATAATTACCTTTCTGAGTGGTCCACAAAAATGGGTATTTTTTGAAAATATATAACCCCATTGTAGATATATTGTCATCTCATAACCCAAAGCTGGTATATCCATTACATCTGGATTATCACAATCAATAATAAAACTACCTTCATCGGGACCCTCTTCTAGATAATCATATTGAAAATTGGTAATAAAGGTACCTAATGGTAAACCACTTTTAGGTTCTACTATAACTTCTTTAAGATTATTAAAGATAGCTACATATGGAGTACCAGTACCATGCTCCAATACTTGATTACTATCTTCCATTATATTCCTGGTATTATAAGTTCCATACCCTCTTCCAATTCAGTAAAGGGGTTAAATATATTATTTATATCACATATATAAACCCAATATCCAGAATCACCATAATATTGAAAAGCTATATTTTGTATAGTTTCCCCCTCTTTTACAGTATGGATTTTACTAAATTGGGAATAATTTAATCTTGGTCTTTCCAATGATATATCACCATTGGGGTATTTTAATAAGTACCCCTCCCCATAGGGGTTAAAAGATTTTCCCATAAATTAAAATGGTTTTAATTCGGTTGGTATAGTAGTTTTTGGAATACTATCAAAAGTAGTTATATTATTGGAGATGGTTGTTTGAACTCCCATTACTTCTGATGGTCTTAATTTTTGTAATTTCTCTGGTGAACAAATATCATTATGGGTAAGGTTCTTACCAGTTACTTTTTTAAATACCAAAGATTGAGTTGCTATACTTGGCAATAAACCAAGATTTATTGTTCTAGTTACACTTCTTGAAAATTCATCAGTATCAATTGAACTACCACTATACCTATCCTGAAAATTATTTAATTTGTAGCTTGCAGAATAAAGAATAAATAAATCATTATCAAATATACCAGAAGTACCCCATGAAATTCTAAGAACAGGTGGGGCCTGGTTATACCCATTTGCTTTTGACCATGATTCTAATAATCTACACTTGGTTAAAACATCCTCTCTATTCATGGGGTCATTAGAATACCAGGATATATCAAATGATATGGTATCTTCTCCACCAGTATACATCATGAATGGGTTATTCCTACCCATTGACATTATTGATACCCAATTTGTTTGGGGGTTTATATTTACTTCATTGGGTCTATTTTGAATAACAATAGATATTGGGGGGCTTACATTATCATTTATAATAATAATATTGTTTTTAGGTATTAAGGTTTCTCTTTGAAGTTTTCTTATACCCTGATTTAATGATAAAGTGGAGATACCCGGATTGGATTTACTATTTTCTAATTTGAATGAAGTATTTACTAATGAATTTTTATTTGGGGTGGTTGCTCTTCTAAAAATAGTTTCTCCATTTTTACTAGTTGATGAAGTTGGCCTAGCTGTTTGTAAACCTATACCAAAGGTATTTTTTATATCCCTTATTACCCCACCAAATTCATATTCTAGAAAATTTATCTTTGGGAGCTTAGGGTTTGCCCTATTAATAAGTAATGTAGCTCTAAGAGCTTTGTTATCTATTGGGCCTAAACCATTATTTGTAATACCAGCAATAGTATTATCTATTTTGGCAGATAATTTATTTCTTGCTGAATCAACTATATTATGTACTAGACTAGCCATATCAATTAATTTTTAGCACCAAGTGTTTGGATATCTGATTGATTGGATTTGGTTATCTCTTTTTTAAGGATATTACCACTTTGGTCAACAGTAATATTTATAACTGGTACAGCATTATTATTTTTTAAGTAATTTTGTAAAGCCCCCAAGGTTGTATTTAAAGCTTTTACTTCTTGGGGTAAATCAAGATTTTTACCAGCTTTTTTCCTTTCTTCCTCTGTTAGGAATTTACCAGCTAATGTATTTACTGAAAAAGTGTTCTTCTCTATTTGTTTGGTGTTTTTATCTAGAGCATTAGCAGCCATTTTTATTAATGGCATTATTAAAGTAAGACCAAGACTAACTAAACTTAATCCACTAAATAATTTTGAACCTATGCCTAGAATTTTTGTCCACCATGTAGTTTTAGTACCAATTGAAGTACCAGTTCCAAGAAGTCCAGCAACAACTTGTTTACCAGTACCATGGGTTTCTGTATATCTAATAGCATCCCTTTCTTTCATAAAAGTTCCTTTACCTAATCCAGTAACTGATTGGTCATGAGACCTCCATCTCTTGGTTTTTTGGTCATATACTACACCCCCAATTGGAGTACCTAAATGTTTGGCCATGGAAGCATAATATGGTAATCCATAAGTAGTTTGAGCATTTAATAACCCCTGTAATCTCATATAATTCTGTAAATCAAGGGTAGCTCCTTGCCAACCACCTCTGATTAACCTGAACATATTAGTAAATCCAATCTGGGTATCACTCCTTAATAACCTCCATTTGGTAATTAGTTGAAGTACCTTGGTTCCAACTAATCCAATAAATGTGGATAATACAAATACTTGGGAAGCAAAAGCCCCAACTGGGGTGGTTACAAATTCCCTTACTGCTTCTATAATTTGAGATATGGTATTTAATATTGGCATTAACGCTGGACCAATTTGTTCTGTAAATGCCATCTTTAAATTCTCCCATGCAGATGATACCTTATCTATAGAACCAGCTAGAGTATTCATTCTTTTATCAACAATAGATTTTGCAAATCCTGCTGAATTATTCTGGATTTGGTCTAATAGATTCCTATATCCTTCTAGGTCATTCATAATAGCATTTGCTGCTCTTTGACCTCTTACACCAAATATAGCACCAATAGCTTTACCTCTATCAATTGATGGTAAATTTTCAACCCCTTTGCTTATTTTTTCCATGATGTCACCAAAGTCTATAAGGTCTCCTTGGGCATCCACAAAATCCTGTTGAGATAATCCCATTCTTTGTAAGAATGAATAGGCATCGGTTTTTGGGTTAAAGGCTTTTATAAGGTATCTTGCCATGTTACCTAATGAAGTACCAGCCATTGAACCTTGTATACCAGCATTACCAAGAGTACCAATCATTGCAGCTACTTCTGGAAGTTCCTTCTTTAACATAACCATATCAGCTGCAGAATATTTAATGGATTCTGCTAAATCTGTCATGGATATATTTGCAGAAAGTGTTGCTTTGGTTAACTGGTCTCCAACTAATTCTGAAGCACCATCACCTACAATTTTAAAGGTCTTCATAACATTGGTAATTAAGTCTGCAGCTCCACCTTTACCACCAAGTTCCATACCAGTAGCATTGGCTACATAAGCTGCACCCTTAATCATATCATTAACCTGTTCAACTGTATTACCAGCCATTGCTAGATATTTCATACCAGAAGCAATATCTAGGGAACCAAACATGGTTTCAAGACCCAAGGATTGAGCAGTTTCCGATAGCATTTGTAATTGCTCCCTGGTAGAACCAGTAATAGCTGATACAGTGGTCATGGTATCAATAAATTCAGCACCTTGTAATACTGTATTAGTTATTCCAGTAGCAACATTTAAAAAACCATTATATACATTACCAAGAATACTATCTGCAGTTTGAAGATTTGCTGTTACTGCTTCCTTAGCTTCATTATGAAGTCTTCTAATTGCAGCAGAAGCATCTTTAGCTTGATTGGAGAATCTATCTTGAAGTACTAGAGCAATACCTATTTCCAAGGAATTACCTCTTAAACTTCCACTGGTGACATAAGCCATGATATTGGGGGTTATTTTTTATTTAGAGAACCAAAATAATCAGACGCCAATTTTAATAATTTTAATCGACGTCTGATTGGTAAATATAACAATTCAGTAAAACTGATTCTTATTTTTGCTTGATGTAGGTAAAAGAAATCTCTCTCTAAATCTCCCCCGGATAGAAAAAATCCTTGATAGCCATGATATTAATATCAGCTGACATACCATTATGAGGATTCATTAGAGTACAAATCCCAGAAAATTCAGGGTCTATAGCTTTTACATTAGTTCTTATCTCTCTCATATCCTTCATTGAGAATAAATGGAAAGAAGATACTTTTTCCCATTTTCCATCTACTAATAGGCACAAATTCCTTGCTACTAGAGCTTTATTTTGGGTTCTTTGTTCTAATGGTAAATTAACTAAATAAGATTCACTAGCTCCAGTTAATAAATCAAATTTAACCTCTTTACCAGATGATAATGAAAAAGCTATATCTTTAGTTTTATCTTTTAAAGGATATGGTTTTATAGCATTTGGTTTACTAGCCAAAGTATCATCATCAATTTCCTTTGAATAATCAAATAGGTATTCATCCAATGGTTGGCAATAAGTACTTTTTCCACCCCCATCAGGACCCCAATCATATTCAAACTCTAAGTCTTCCCCATTAGATAAAATCCTGGATTTTATTAGGATTGCATATCTATCTAATGAGGGCATCATATGAGCTTGTTCTACTGTTAATTTTCTATTAGTTGTAGAGTTGGTATCAATTACTATACCAGCTATAAATCTTGAAATATTTATTAATGTTGAAGCTTCTGATGGGTTTGATAAAATATCATCATCTGCTCCATTTTGTTCCCTAATGGTATATTCATAACCAGAGGGTGCTGTAAATGTTACATTGTAACCTGTTAATTCTTCTTTTTCCATGTTGTGTTGAGTTTAAATGGTTATAAAAAAAACAAAGGGAGAACCCAATAATATATGAGCCCTCCCTTTTTTCATAAAAGCAATATTATAATTTATCACAAGTACCTACTGAGAACTCTATTTCTTCAATTGAATTATCAGAACTCATACGGTCTAATTCTTGCCCATTTACTCTAGTGGGCCATACTTCAGTTAATACCCATTTATTTAGAACTGATACTCCATCTTCTGCTAATTCTTTTACAATTACGGTTTGCCAATATTGGCTAGGAGTTAAACCACCACCATTAATCATATCCTGAACTGAGAATAACCAATCCCAGAACCAGGTATCAGAACCAGAAGTAGTTTCAAGTTTCTGAGCAGTCATGGTACCTACTGAAATTCTACCACCAGTTTTAACTGAACGGTTTACATCCCCATGCTCTACTTCTTCTATTGTAATCTCAGGTAAAGTTACAGTCTGAAAAAGATAAGCATTTATTGGATGTGAAGGAAATTCTATGGACCATAAAAATTTCTTTCTTGGATTTTTTACTTGAGCTGGCATAATCTTATATCTTTAATAAATTTACTCTGCTGATATGTTTACATCTTTTGATACAGAATCAATTACAATATCCATGGTTACTTCTTGCAAGGGAACAATCTCTTTATATTTTAATACAATATGATATTTTCCTTGTCTTACATCAGCTTCATTATTTACTACCAAATCATCATATGATTGAGCATCTTGGTCACCCATCCAGGTATATTCGGTAATAGCAGTACCAATTAAGTCATCAAGAATTTTCTTGGCTTCATAATAGATACTTTGCCAAGTAGACCAAGTATTGGGTTCTTCCAAATAACTTTCAAGAATAGGTCTTAGATTCTTTTTTAGATAAAGATTCAATCTTACAATTGAAAGGAATTTTTCTGAATCTGATTTGGGGTTAGAAGTAAACCCATGCCAAAGCATAGTTCTTTTTCCTTGGGTTCTAGTATCTTTTATTACAAAAAGATTGCAATACCATTCTGCTAGTTTTTGAAGTTCTTCTATTTTACTAGGTCCACCCAAATTTTCAGTTACAGGACCCAATGCAGAAGCAATTACCCCCCTATTCATACCAGAGAATGAATACCAAGGACCATATTGAGAAGCAGAAGCATCACCCAAACCAATTACTGAACCAAGAAGGTCACAACTTTGTAAAGCCCCATTTGCATCATAATATTTAATACCACCAGCAAAATATGCAATATTTTTAGCATACCCAATCTGTGGTACTAGAGTTTCTAATTGATTTATGATACCATCAGGGGTTTGTACTTTTCCTTCTGAATCATATTTGGGAACCTCTACATATAATACAGTTTCAAAATTTGCAACTACATCTTTTGCAATTTCTACATAGGCAGATTTCCAACCATTGGGGTCTGGGTCTACTCCAGGTCCGGAGGATTTAGCTTTTACCATATCATTTTGATGAATATGGGAAGCTATTAATTGGTAGCCATCTGAATAACCCTTTAAAGCTTCATAAGCTTCAACCCAAGTAGCAGCACTTGATTTACCACCATTATCACCTTCATTTATAATTACAAGGGGAGATGAAGCAGTACTTATTGCTGTATTATCAAATAATACTGAACCTTGCCAATTAGAATAACTAGCAAGAGTAGAAACTACTCCATTAATACCTTGAGCTTTAAGTTTATTATTAAACTCATCATCAAATGATGCTGTTGATTCATCTGAAGCTAAAACCAATTCTATATTGGGTGTATTGTTAATAAAATCCTGTAAAACCTGAGATTCTACAAATATACTTGAAGAACCAGCTTTTGAACCAGAGAAGAATTGGTTAGTGGATATAATATCTTCTGCAGCTATTTGCATTTGATAATCATGTTCACCCTCTGGGTCATTATCAATGGTTGTATAAGCTTTAAACTGCTGGAAATAAATTTTTGTAGTAGGTCCTTCTTGGGCATAAAATCTACCATAAAAATTTCTATTTAACCCATAACCAGTATCATCAAGAATTGGGCTACCCGCTTCTTTAGTATTGATATTTAATATCATTGATATAGTATCATCACTATTTGGGTCTTCCAATTTGATTGTTATTTTGGTTTGTGAACCCGTTGAACCTTCACCTGTTGTAGAACTGAAGGTATAGGTTTTAGCTTGTCCTTTTGCTACAGTAGTTTCTGCACCAGCTACTCTTGATACCCTAATCTTTGAACCTATTTCAAAGGCTTTCATAATATTAGAAATAGAACCATCAGGAACTATTTCTTCCCCATACACCCTTTGGAATTGGGTATAGGTTGAAAAAACCTCATCTGGTTGATTAAAAGGACCCTTAGTAGTACGAGCCATTACATGGGATACCCCTAATAACGGTACAGATTGCTGTACATTGTTGTTTTGAAAGTTGAATTCAACTCTAGGTGTATTAGGCATACTTTTTATATTTTGGGATTAATAATTTGTTTATTTTGAAACTTCTATTAGGTTATATCCATAATTTTCTAATAGAAGTGTTATATCTGTAATAGGTACAAGGTCTGCTTTTTCTGTAATTTCATTTATTACACAATCTTGAATAACAAATTGGTAAACTTTCTCTAATAACCCAAAATCTAAATTAGGAATATCAAAGAAGTTTACCAATTCCAGAAATATATTACCAGAAAATAAAAATTCATCTACATTATAAGGTTTTAAATAACCCCTTTGTGGGATACTATAAAACATTACCTGATGTAATAATCTTAGGTCTTCTTGATTATTAGCTATTAGATGTATATCTATAAATTGGTCTATGGTTTCGTATGGTTCTTCCGTTGCTGTAAATCCTATTCCTTCCTCTTTTTGTATAAGTAACTTAGGTAAACCAATTCCACCAGGATAAAAACCCCTTGCATTAACTACTATCCTTGGAGTAAGTTTCTTATCCTTGGATTGATTATTCCCAGTACCAAATACCCAAATATATTTATTTAATTTATCCATGTCTTCTTTAAACCTTTTTTGGTTTTCAATACTTATGGGTAAATAATTATTTGGGTCTAGTGAATATCCAAGTTTTATAGAAGCATTAAGCAAGGCTTGATATATTGACCTTTCTATGATTTCTTGTGAATTTATCATATTTATTACCTCCATCTAACTTGGTTGGCTCTTATACCAAAACCATATAATTGTTTTCTGATATTTTTTATAATCATTGACCTTAGTCTATCTTTTCCACCAACTGCATTTATTGCAGGATTCCATAAGGGCCTTGGTGGTATAGTTCCTGATGATTTACCACCACCTCTTCCACCAGTTCCATATTCAAGAATTCTTGCTAATTCTCCAAGAGTTATACCACCTGATGATGACCTTCCTTTTGACCTTGGTAATCCAACAAGTGTTTTATCCTTGTATTTGAATAATCCTATTGCCCTATAATAAGTACCAGTAAGGTAATAAATTGGGTGTTCCCCATATTTCTTTGTAGTGATAGGACTATGGGGTTCCCAATTTATACCTGTACCTTTTGGAGGAGTTCCAGTAGCTATAGAAAATAATACAATCTTTAATAAATCCTTTGAAAATTTATTTACTGCTGTATCATACCCTTTTTTAATACTGGGTCCAAGATTATCAACTAATTCTATGGCTTTATGCCAATCACCATATAACTTTATTTCTATTGGAAGGTTACCAATTGAAGGTATTGATAAATGTGGTATTTTTTTAGCCATAGAAGAGTTTTACTTTTAATGTTTATATAGAAACCTAGCAACTAAATACCCAGCTACTAGAGAACAGGTTGACCATAATATAAGTAATAATGATTCCCATATTGGAAGATACTTCCAAAGGAATGCAACTACTATAAACATGGCTATTAAATAGATAATTAACCAAAAGTATGGTGATTTAATCCACTTTTTCATAAGTTATAATATATTTTGATTATAAACTCTCCATTACTTCTTTGTTAGGATTAGGTAATAATACAGTACCAATAATGATTAAGTTAAAACCAGACATACCACTACCATTTTCACTTTTTACTAGACTTATTTGATATCTTACCCAACAATGATTTAAACTTGAAACCATCATTTCTATTTCGGTAAGATTACCATATATACCACTTATTCTATGGGGGGTACTCCATTCAACTGTACCACCCACTCCATTACTTCTTTGTTAGGATTAGGTAATAATACAGTACCAATAATGATTAAGTTAAAACCAGACATACCACTACCATTTTCACTTTTTACTAGACTTATTTGATATCTTACCCAACAATGATTTAAACTTGAAACCATCATTTCTATTTCGGTAAGATTACCATATATACCACTTATTCTATGGGGAGTACTCCATTCAACTGTACCACCCACTCCATTTTTTCTTGGAATATATATTACTGAATCCTGGAGCGAACCTGGGTTCGCTCCCCAATTAGTGATATTAAGTATTATGGTTTTAATTGATGAATTAGTTATAAAACTTACATTATTACCAGTTAATGTAACACTAGCAATAGTATTACTAATTAGGTTATAACTTGATAAAGCTTTATAATTATTGGATAATGAAACTATTGATGAATGATTATTTGATGCTTTATTTAAAGCAGATTTTGCATCACTCATAGCTTCAACTGCTTTATTATTAGCATTATTAGCTAATTCATAAGCTGCAAGAGCATCATTTTTATTCTGTGTAATTCTTTTATCTAATTCAGTATACCAATTAGTTTCACTACCAAGATTAGCAATATCCATTAGAGTTACACAATTGGCTGCTGATACCTGGATTCTTTCAGTACCAACTGGGGTTACTTGGTTAAATGTTGATATGTCTTTAAATTCTGGCATAATATTTTATTTTTTATGGTTAATATTTATAGGAAGCTTTATTATCATCATATATACTCACATTACTATCAAATGTGGCTACTATACTATTATCTGTTTGTTGTAATACTTGTAAATAAGCTATTGGTTGATTGTTATCTACTTTTTCTGATATTCCTTTGAATCCAATAACTTTTACTCTTTGAATACCTTGGGTATTTTTATCTGAAGTAACCAAGACTTGGTCATTTTCCTGTATTTTAGAAAAATCAAGATAAAAATATTGATTAGTACCATCTCCCCATGGTATTGATATTTTTAATTCCATAATATTAGGATTGTTTTACATATTGGGAAGAAGTATTTGAATATAAGGATTTTTTGTTATCAAATGTGGCTACTACTCTTGTATTGTCAACCTGTTGTGTAACAAGTAAGGAAAATTTTACTTGTAAATCTAGGTCTATATTTGGTGAATTAGTTTGGATTGTAATTATTAAATTCCTTGGTTGATTTCCAAAATTAAAATCCGAGGTTATGTTTATGGTTTGGGATTTTTCATTAGGATTATAATTAACATATACCTTATCCCCAGTACCATCATTCCATGGTATTTTTGCAATAATATTGGAACTTGCTTTTGCTTTCTTTGACATAATCCTTATTAGGAAAAAATCCAGGTGGGTTTTGAATTCCACCTGGATTGTTGATTAATCTTTTTAAGAAACTGTGAATGTAGTATTGGTAGTAACTTGTACTTGTACTTCTGAACCATCTTGAGGTACATTGATAGAAGTAGGAGATACTCCCAAAGTCGGATCACCAGCAGTTTGATTAAGAGTAAGAGTAGCTGATACACTGGAACCACCAGCTCCTTCTACTGTAATCTGTTGGGTTCTTGCATCTACTGTCTCATTTTCAACAGCATTTAAAGTTAAAGTGAAGGTATACTGAGCAGTTGCTCCAGGGTCACCATCAATAGCAACACCATTTACAGTATTAGAACCATTTGCCTGATATTCAATTGAAGAAATATCTTCTGTGATTATATCACCTGCACCCTTTTTAAAGGTAAGTTTTTGAGAGTTTGATTTACCAGTAATAGTAACTACTCCACCAGCTTTATCAACTGCAGGTGAACTATTATCAAAACTTACAAACTCCTCTTTGGGTAATAGATTTGCAGTAAATTTCTTGGGTTTTGAAACTCCAGGAGCTGTTACTGTAAATTCTGCTGATTGTTTAACACGGTTACCACTATTGGGTGTTTGTGCTTTTACTTTTAAAGTAGTATCCCCACTACCTGTACTAGGATTTACTACTATACCTTTTTTGGTTACTTCTGCCATTTTTTTTTTTTTATTTATTCCACAGAAAAAGTTGTATTTGTGTACACTTGATTAGTATCTTGAAAATTGTTTTGTTCAGATAAAAATACACTTAGTTTCTCAAGAGAAAGTCTTGGTTCTGAATCATCATTGGTCCAAACCACTAAACCATTAAAAACAGCTTTTCTTATTTCCCTTCCATTAAAAACAATTCTTTGGATTTTTCTGTTATTAAATGAGCTTATTGGTGTTGCCATAATCTAATTCCCTACCTGAACTACAAATTTATTGGTAGTGATAATATTACCACTATCTAAATACACTAAATCAAATTGGATTTCATAGAGACCATCATTATCAAACAAAAGGTTTATTGGGATACTCAATATAGAATTTGGTTCTATGGTAAACCCAGTTGAACCACTACTGATATAAGAAGTATTTGTTCCAACTTTATTAAAATCTGAATCCTGTATAATTAAGTTCCCAGATTCTTTGGAATTATTTCTTAATAATATCCTAACCCTTTTATAGGTATTATCTGTGGGGTTTTCTAGAATTAAATTTAATATTCCAGAGTTATTCTTAATAAATTTATTCTTTATCTCTGCATTACTAAATCTTGGGATTTTTTTTTCTGCTGAAGAACGTAATACCACAGATGATACTGGTTCATATTCAAAATATAGAACATTATCTTCTTTTATAGGTGCACTATCAGTTACTACTATGGATTTTACCATATCAGAAGTAACTGAATTCTTTGGTATGGAACTTGATGATGATTGGTTCCCTCCTACTCCTATAATTAATTGTCCTGACATTTTTTTTTTACTTAATACCCATACTGTAAAGAATTTTCAGGGGCATCTTGGATTTCCGAAATTATTTCTGGGTTCCAACCAGGATATATCTTTGTGGTAATGAATTCCCCACTTCCTGCTGGTTTAACTGATAAGCTTATTGCTTCATCAGTTATATTTTTAATAAGGAAAACCTCCTTAGGTGAACCAAGCTTAAAGTTACCACTTGGTATATTACCTATTACACTTACCTGTAAACTTAGGGTAATGGATTTTCTACCTTGATTTTTCATTATTTGAATCTTTATTGGGGGTACCTTTATTTATGGGTATACCCAGAATTTTAATTAATATTCCTATCCCCATTATTGTTATATTTTTCTTGTAATTCTAAAGCTTCTTGTTCTGGAATTTCATCATAATAACCCAAATAATTATATTCATCTGGAATATATAATTCACCAGCTAAAACAATACCATTTCTGATATCCTTATTTACAAATAGGAATCCTTCTTTTGCTACTAAATGTTTCATACTATCTATTTATTACCCAATTTTTATTGATGGCTATTTTTATATCTTCTTCTGTTAACTCTTGTGCACCAGTTGTACCAACTAAACCCATAGTTCTGGTTGATTGACCAGTAAAATCTGGTAATTGATTAAATATATCCACCAATGCTTCTCTACTTATTACACAATAAGTAATTGATAGCACATTATTATATGAATTATTCCATACAAATTGAGACTCTTTACTAAACTTTATACCATTAAAACTTGAGTTTGATATACCAAAATCCAATAATTTACAATCTGGTATATCAAATACAAAGTCTGGGATATTAAAATATAAAATCTGATTAATATGTGTCCCTCTCTCTGATAAACTACCAAAATCTTTTGGAATAAAAAGTTCCTCTAAACTAATAAGTGAATTTAAGAAATACCCAGCATTGTAAATATATGGCATTGATGGGGGGTATATTACTTTCCTTAACCTAATAGAATTATTTAAATTATCATATACAGAATCCCCTAAGAATGTCTCTTGTGGATAAATAAGTTCTTCTACCATAAAAGAATAATATCCCATTTGTGGTATGGACCCAACATAGGGAGCAGGATAATCTGGCTTTCTTACAAATTTAAATTTTGAAAAATCACATATCTTCCAATCTCCCTTTATGGACCTGCATTCATTATAAAAAGGAATAAGACTTCCTTCTACTATATTCATTCTCTGAATCCTTAAAAGACCATATAAGGAAGAAGAAATAGAGAAAATTGCACTACTATTGATATGGTCTTCTGGAAAATATTCAATGGTTATAGGGTCATCTAGTATAAACCCCCTAAATTTTGGAAAAATATTACCAATTATGTTAATAAAACTATATAAATATTTCCCCTTTATTTTTACACCTAAAAGATTTGTACCAAATGAATACATTTGTACTAATGGAACTCTTTTTATACTATATCTTTTTTCTGTAAATATCTTATCTCCTACTGAAATAAAGGTAACTGAATTATTTTGTAATCTTACCCCCTTATAGTAAGTTGTAATTTGAGAATATATACTATATGAAAAAACATCTATCTTATCCAAACTCTCTGATATAGTGGTTCTAACTACCCAAAATCTTCTACCTTGTGAATCTATACCAGTCTCTTTATAATCATTTAAAAATATAATATCTGTATAGTAATCTATTGTAATGGGAGTTATCAGTTCTTCTCCTATATAGTGTCTTAATCCGGAATTATTTTGTGAATATGCTATGGTTAATATGGGTGGGTACATTGGATATTCTGTAATTATAACATTTACAAATTTATCCTCCACATTATATACATATTCTCTCCATGCAGGGTCTATTACCTCCTCTACCTCATTTGGTTCTTGAACAATAGCTGGAACTAATACCTCTTCTTCTACAGAAATTGGATTTGAAGGATAAAGTACTTGCTCCTCTATTATTGGTACATCTGGAACTAATACCTCTTCTTCTATAATAACATTCATGATACAATTTCTATATTGGTATATTCAGTTTTATCTCCATAATCCCAAATCCCATCATTAAAATCGGAATCTGGGGTATTGAATGCTCTAGTTACTCTTAATATCCCACATTGAAAGGTATTTGAATTTACAATCACTATAATATGATTATCCTCAATCTTATGGTTTACTCTTGTAGTACCATCATAACTAGCAACTAACTGGTTATCCTTTGCATCTTTATAAGTAAATTTAAACTGGATATCTTTTGGGTCAATCAATACTCTTTTGGTCTCCCCATTTTCTTCCTGTTTTGCATATAAACCTACTTTAATTTTAAAATCTGCCCAGTATGGTTGTGGTTGTATTTGATTTTCCATATCAAATTATTTCATAAACTTTTCTACCATTTGTATTTCTTATTATGGATTGTTTTCCAGAACTTATTATGGTAGTATCTGATACATAAGATTGTAAAATATCTTCATTCTCTTGTGGGTCTTCTCTATCTAATATGATAAAGAATAAAAGAGCTTCATCTGATGCTTGTGCAACTTGGGTATCTCCAGATGGTTTATATACTTTCCCATTTAATATAAACCTATCTTCGGACCAATTAAAATCCCAATACCCATATTTGTTTAATAAATTGTTTTCCCTTAAAAGGTTAGCAGAAATATATAAAACCAAATTACCATTATCTAGTTCACCAGAAATGGAATTTCTTCCAGATGATGCCCAGGTTTTAATAAAATTATATTGGAATAACCCCTCTAATTGATAAGGTACATATTTAACTCCAACATCTTCACCAAAAGCTAATGGTTGGTTTATTTTTCTTAACCATAGAAATGGTTGTTTACCAGCATCTACATCTATGAAGTTATTTATTATGGATTTATATTTATCCCAATCTTTTTGGGACATTCTGCTAATTTTTGGCATATTACCTTAATACTTCTAATGGGTCTGGACCATCCAATAATCTTGGTTTCCTTCTGTTTACCACTCTTGGTACTACAACCCTAGTTTGGTTTTCACAGATTGGTAGATATATATCTAACCTTCCTGCTAGCATACATAAATTTTGTTTCAGTATATCTATGAAACCACCAGGTTGGGTTGCTTTGGTTATATTTGATATAAAATCTTTTTCAGATTCTGTATCATTAAAGTATTCTACTTCTGTGGGCCCAGTTACAATCTTTTTTATGGAACCACCAGATGATGTATTTGATGAAGAACCAGAACTTTGTGAAGAATATTCTTCGTTACATTCTGACCCTTGTGAATTGTCATTTATAATGGTTTGAGAAGTAGCATTGATTACATTTTGAATGTTTAATATCATATAATCATAAGCAGCCAATTCCATTATTAATTGATTTTCTAGAGCTTCATAATAAAGTTCATTATTAAAATCTTCTACTGGAATCTCATGATTTACTAGTGGCTGAATATATAATTGCCATTTCTCAATAAATTGTTGTTTAACACTTGATGGTACCTTTCCAAATATTGAATAAGGTATATAAGTATTAATCAACACATATATACTGTTTGATAAATGGGTTTTTACTTTATCAGATATCAAAACAGTTTTTGTTACCTTTTCTACTGGTCTATTATTGGAATCAACAATTGACATTGAAACCCTATAAAAACCCATTTTCTGATATTCATGTGTAGGGTTCAATTCAGTTGAAGTTTCCCCATCACCAAAGTCCCAGGAGTAGGTATACTCATCTGGGACTTCATATGATAGGTTTGTAAAATTTGATTTTAACCCTACAGTGTTGAATATAAAATCAACTACCATAGTTTATTTTTTTTAATCTTCTGAAGGTTCTTCGTCTTCTTCCATTAAAGCTTCAACAATAGATAGTTTAGTATCTTCATCTGTTACTTCAATATCAAAAGAAGCTGCCATTGTTTTTAGGGTTTCCAAATTGAAAGCTTTGGCAATTTTTTCACTGGTCATACCAGATTCTACCATTTCTTTGAATTTTTCAATAGCTTTCTTATTATCAACCTTTACATCTTTTTTAATCTCTTTTTCAATGTTTTCATTGGTAATTACCAAATGACCACCATTGATAGCAGAACGGATTCTTTTTGAATTGTATTGTTGGGGTGTTAACTCTTTTATTTCACCCTTTTTAATGGTAATACCAGTGGATTGGTCATGGAATATATAAGCTTTTGAACCTACCTTTACTTTTGTACCCATAATTGATTTGATTTAATAAATTAATAATTTGATACCTGGTACCCATGTATATTTATGGAATACCAGGTATCTTTTATAAATGAAAAGAGTTTACTGCTCAATGTTTACAGTGATATAGGGGTCAATATTCATCCATTCAGGGAATCCATTTGTACTAAATTCCTTAGTAGAATCAATCAATATTGAAGCATCTCTGTACATCTTGGAGAAACCAGTGGTAATTGTAGCATATACAGCTTCAGTTTGATTAGATACAATCTTTTCAGATTCAATCATCAATTGACGAGCTGTAAGCTTAATTAATGCAGAACGGGGGTCTACCAATAATACATTATTTTCAGGTACCCCAGGATGAATATAAAAATCAGAGCTGCTGGGAACAGGAGTTTTCAAATTCATTGTGGATTGGGGTTGACCATACATTCTGATTTTGAATTCAGGAAGGTCAAGAATATCAATTGCTGCTGATTCATCACCAATCAATGTACGGAATACACGACCAAGACGAGAACCACGAACCCAAGTTCTAAGAAGGTCTTTATAGGTAATACCTTCTGCAGTGGTATTTACTCCAATTACTGGGGCAGATTCAGAACCATCAGCTTGATTACCATTAATCAATACATCCATAGCCAAAGTATCAAGGGCATAACCCAATTGAATACCAAAGTCACGAATGAAAATTGCCATTACATCAAGTGATACATAATTCTTAACCTCTTCAGTAATTTTAAAACCTTTACCAATTTTGAAAAGTCTTACTGATTTTTGACCAAAGCTTACATCTCCAAGAGGGATAGTTTCAGCTTCATTAACTCTTGCAGGTGCAGCATCTGAAGGGTTAATCATAGGCATGATTGCTTGAAGCCCATTGATTGCTTGGTCAGAAGAAATAATATTGGGATAGAAAGGAGCTTCCTTAATACCCAAATAAATGGCATCACGGATAATTTCAGGAACAATCCAACGGATATTTTGGTCAGGCATTGTAAAGATATTCTGCATTGTATCTTTTTTGGGATTAATGCCAATCTTATCATAATAATCCTGAATTGACAATCCATAACGGTTTGTTACCAATTCACTAAGTGAAATATCAACAGGTCTTTGATTTTGGTGACCAGCACGGGTAGCATCCAAAAGTTGTACAATTGACCTCAACTCTTTGGTGAAGTCCTGTGCTTTCATTTTAGTTACGTCTTCCATATTACTTTTTAATATTTTTTTATCGAACCATTACTGCAATTAAATCATTGATAGCTGCTGCAGTATTTAAATTAACAAATTTGGGATTAGCTTTTGTTGTTGAAGCTCCTTCATCATCTAACATATATGTTACATATATGCTATCTTCATCAAGTTTATTGGGAAGTACAGCACCACAGGTATTCATTACTTCACCAGCTACTCCATATACAATGGCAAATGCTTCTACCATTACTGTTACTTCAGGAATTTTTTCCCCAACAGGATAAGCAGGATATTGAGTATCAGTAACAGCAATACCCAAATAAATACCAGTACCAAAATAAGCTTGAATAGTACCATCAGTATTCAACTGTACTGGTTGACCTTGAAGTATAACCTCATCTTTTTTTACAGGGAATGCCTGATGTAATTTATGAGATTCACTTTTATAAATTACTGTTTGTTTTGTTTTACTCCCAACAGCAGTCATTGCTTCGGGATTTACATAGGGCATCATAATCTTCTTATATTATTTTAATTTAGAATCAGCTATATTTTTGATAGTAGAATTTAAATCCTCAGAATTTTTAGTTTCTTCTGTAGATTCATCATCTTTTGTTACTGAGGAAGCTCTGCTTACATTTTTAGAACCACATTCTTTACAAACAAGAGGGAATTTTTCTTCTAATTGTAAATCATAGGTTTTGGTAAGTGATATAAGAGTCTCAATACTTGTAGTATTGGATTCCAATAAAGAGATAATATTTTCATCTACTTTATCTTCACCAACAAGCTTTTTATAGGAAGAAATTGCATTATTTCTTACCTCAGTTAAATGGTTAGTACCAATAGTTACCATCAATTTATTTGATTCAATGGTTTCTTTTAAGGTATTTATTTCACCATTTAATTTATTAATATTATCCTCAGCATTTGTTTTAGCTTCAGATAAACTAGAATTCTCAGATACAATTGTTCTAATCTGAGAGAGAACCATTTCTTGACTAATGGTTGCCCCCTCTTGTAGAGTTAACATACCATCACCAAATAATGATTCTAGAAATTTTTCTAATTCATTCATTATAGGTTTATCTTTTGGGTTAGTATTATTATTTTCATTAATAAATTTACTGGTATTGTACATTATATCAACTTCATAGGCCCCTTTGAATTCAAAGAAAGAAAGTTTCTTTGGAAGGTCTTCTTTCTTTATGGGAGCTTCCGAAAATGAATAATAAACAGAACCAGCATAAGCTGGATTGTTTATTTTATTATCTTTTATTAATTGAGCAAATGGGTCAGCTCCATGTGATACCAAAGAAGTTTCCTTATAAGATATAATTCTTGTAGCAATTCTACGAACCATAGTACCATCTTCAGCTATGGTACCTAATTTATCATAAAATTCCCATTCTTTTTCAAATCTATGTGATGGTTTCCATTCAAATTGAACAGTTACTGAATTGGAATGTATAGAAGGAGGGTCCATATTTATACCTCTTGCAATTCTTGGGTTTGATTTACCATCTATTTTTAGTACCCCATTTATTCCAGCAGGTATAGTTACTCCATCAACTGTATATGATTCTTGCCATAAAACTGATTTAACGGAACCAATAGCATTGGCTACATCAGTTTCATGGTCACAATTTACTGTTTGACCAACTAAAAGATTCATAGAATCTTTAAGAACATTCTTGGGAAATTCAGTTGGCATATAATTCTTTGAAACTATACAAGCTGAAAGTAACCTGAACATTGGTTCTATAAACTCTTCATCATTGGGATGTAAATCTTCTGGGTCTACATCTTGATAAAAAGTATTATAATTAGCTCCTGAACCAAATAAACCAAATTGGTCTATTGAATCCTTATTAGGTTTAGCTTCACTAAAAAACCTATTAGAAATTTCTTCATGATGGTTAGGTACATGGGACATTAATATACTATGTCCATTTCCAAGTACCATGGTATCAACATAATTTGTCATAATATTTATTATTTATCGTTTTCTTGTATCTTGGTCAGCCCTTTTAGGATTTGGATTATTTTTATCCCTTGTTTTTCTATCCGAGGTATCTTTATCTGCCTCCCTTTTTTGTTTCTTTGCATTATCACCTGGTGATGATACTTGGTTGGATTCTTCTGGTTTAATTCTTGGTTCTTTTTGGTCGGGTTTATCATAACCCATTTCCCAAGCAAATTTTTCTTGCCCAATTATTCCTTGATTATATAGAGAGGTTAAATTTCTAATCTTATATTCTAATCCTTGTTGAACTTTTACTTCATCAGATATTGTGGTAGTTCCAAATGTAACTTTAATACCCTTATTTGGAAGACCAGCTAGACGTAATTCTAGAGAATAAATAAATTCTAATACAAAAGAAGTAAGGGTTTGTAAATTTTTTAACTGGGAGATAATCTTTGATAATAAAATACCAGCACCACCCTCAGTAGTATTTGAAGTAACTCCAATTAAATTACCACTAACCCCTAAACCATTTGCAACTGATTGTTGATTCATGGTCCAAGGTTTATCTAGATTTTGTAAGTTTTGGGTAGTTGAATTTAATTTGAATTCATGGTCTTCAATGAACCCAGTTACTATACCATCTTTCATACCATTCATTAGGTTCACTTTTAGTTGTTTTAATAAACCAATTAACCTACCCTGATATTTTTCTATACTTTCTGATGGTAATCTTTGAGGTTTTTGCATTTTAGCTTCCAAGAAACCAACCATACCCATTACTTCCATTATATTCTTAAAATTGACTCTCATTTCATGTTGACCCTTTAATGAATCTAATGCAGCCATAAAAGGTGGTACCCCATAAGGTTCATCAGTATCATTATACATACCAACATATAAATAAGTTTCAGTATTAAGTTTTATATAATCTGGTTTTTGATTTTGAGGGGAATATGGATTTTTTTGATATGGGTGGTATACCCCATTACCCATTCTCCTGAATATAATTGATTCTGGGTTTACAAATACTATGGTTGATATCCCATTTAGTTTATTATCTGGTACTGCTTCAATGGATATTGCACCACCTATTAAACATTGTACCATAAATTTATTTACTAAACCATCAATACCAGCAGTATAATTAGTCCACCTCTTACTTGCTTGTTTTAAATGTGAACTCATTTTTTCTGCTTCTTCCGGGGTATTATTTGGGAATGATATAGTATGACCAGTATTAGATAACTTAAACATATCTTGTAAAGCTATACTAACATCTGGATTAACTTTATATAAATCTCTTATAAGTGGGATTATTTCAGTTCTGAAACTTGGTAATACCAAGTCCTTAACTCCCATTACACTTATTAGATTATTAAATGATGGTTCATTAGGAACTGATACTCTACCAGGGGGTATTGATGAATCATCTTTTCTATCTTGGTTTACCAATTGTTGTGGTACTGGTTTTTTTCTAAACCATGCAAATAAATTCATAGATTTTTATTATTGGGGTAATACATATCCATTGTATTGATTTGACTTCCTTATATGGTTGGTTATAGCTTTACCAAATATATCATCATCTGAATAAGTTTGGTCATCCATATCTATATCAGAAGCTGAACTAGATGAAGTTCTATGTTTACCTCTTGCAACTGGTCTTCCTGTTGCATCATATATAAAGGTATAGGCTTCTTGTATAAAGAATGGGTCCTTTATGATTATATTTTCTTTTCTAATATCCTCTTCCAGACCCTCTATTATAACTGTTCTATTTTTAGTGGTTGTTAACCAACCAGGAATTTTTTCTTCTTCTGGTCTACTTTTACCCTTCTTTTTAAGAATTTTAGTATAGTAATAAAGATTTGGATAACCTTCAGCTTGAAGCATTGCAGTAACAGCTGCCCCTATATCATTTGTTTCTGGTGCTAGAAGTGCATTATTAAATTTCATTCCAGTATCACCAAGTAACTTTGCATATCTATCTAGAGGTAACCTTCCTTTGTATATAACCTGTTCTTCACCAAATTTATCCATACATGTGAAAGAAGAGTAGTCAGTTGCTCTACCAGTTGAACAGTCTGCACCAATGAAATATTCCTTATCTGGGTCTACTTCATTGAATTCTCTATATTGACCCCCCATTTTTGTTAATATTGGGGGATATTCAGATAACATTTCTTCAATACCTTTAATATCAGACATATCAAATACTGTATTACCTGAGGATAAAAAGTCACCATCTATTTCTTGGGCAGTTCTTCTTGGTCCAAGTGCAGATGCCATTTCTTGGTACCATTTATCATCTCTATCTGGGTGCATTTGCCAATATAATCTGATTGGATTCATTGGATTACCACCAGATATAGCATCTACCCAACTTGAATGATAAAATCCACCAACTCCTAATGGAGTAGAATTAATGATTGATGAACCACCAGTAGAAAGGGTAGGGAAAGCTGCTGCCCAAATTTGGTTAGCCCATCTTACTGCAGCAGCTTCATCTATAACAAGTAAAGATAGAGATTCTGAACGACCAGCTTGTTCAGAAGTAGGGATTGATTCTATAATTGAACCATTTGAGAATTCCATGGTAGTTGTACTACCAAATTCCCCTACCCTACCATTTATGATTGGTGTTTGAAGGTACCAAGGTAAATTCTTATACATGAACTTAATTTTCTTAAGTACCTTCTTTGCTATAGTATCCTTGATTGATATGATGTTTATTTTTTTGTTTGGGTGATACATAGCTAACCATAAACAGTACATAGCAATCAATTCTGTAATTCCAGCTTGTCTGAATTTTAGGATTATATTGAACCTATGTTTCAGAAATTGATAAAGAACTGATTTTTGGTATGGATATAAATTAAATTTTACCATACCCAGTACTGGGTTAACTACCCAAACAAAGGTAGAAAATAAAAATACATCTTTTGATACTCTAGATAAAGTTCTTAGCTGTTCCTGGTTTAAGCTTTTATCTTCTTTTAATATCCTTGCCATAGTTAGAATTGATAACTTAATTTGAAGTATAAATCTGTTCCAGGATTTGTTTTAATCCTTGGGTAATAAAATAAGTTCAACCCAAGTTCATAATTAAATTTACTGGTATTGTATTTTAAACCTAAATTCAAATCCCATAAATTGTTGAATGGTCTCCATTGAAGTTCAGTTAATGGTGAAAATCTTTTTATGAGGGATTTTCTTTTTTGAGTCATATTATCCTCAAAGTAATTGTATGAATATTTATCAGTATCAATTGAATAAACCTTTTCAAAGAGCTTTCCATCTGTGTTTAATAATCCAAGTTTTAAATCAGTATCAGTTAGAAGAAATTGGATTAGCTTACTTGAATTTGGGAATTGAGAAAGAAACTGAGGTGATACTGAAATAAAACTTGAATCAGGATATAATAGTTTTATTGTATCATTATGGTAAATGATATTTAAAATTTCTATCGTATCCAAAGTATGAACATAAATAACTTCTGGTTCTTTTGGTTCATCAAATGGTTCCTCTGGAACAAAAGGCTTATCAATATAAACTGTATCTGGTTTTTGATTGTTGGGTTTTGAATCAGATTTATGTTTCAATGAACCAAGGTAATAACCAACCAAAAAACATAAAACAATTGGGATTAGGATTTTCAAAATTGACCATAGGATTTTCATAACATAAAATTTTTGGGATTTATAACCAATAGTTCCCCCTTATTCTTTTTGATTTATTCCCTCCTCTAAAAAGAGTAAAATATATTTATTTACCCTTTTAGAGGGTATAAATATATTACGTACACGTGTACACGTAACCTTATAATAGCGCATATGCGTAATATATAGATAGATATTATATTGATAA